>Ga0074195_1003775_pt1 | contig 13584 bp, 4 predicted proteins | sample EPASupsiteHSE623_FD_64525 | JGI IMG/M metagenome (GOLD analysis project Ga0074195, IMG submission 64525) | Bioremediated contaminated groundwater from EPA Superfund site, New Mexico - Sample HSE6-23 | ecosystem: Environmental > Aquatic > Deep subsurface > Groundwater > Contaminated ...
CTGCTGGAAATTGCTCTGTGCGCTTGGCTGTTGGTAAGACGTGGCCGGAGGGGCGGAAGGAACGGGGGCTGATGTGGGTGCTTGGCCATTGGGCTTTTGATAGGTCCACTGGCCACCCCAGCAGTATTGGATTCCGTTGAACTCACCCTCTTTCCAGAGACCGCAGTCGGCCAGAGCCTGGAAGGGGAAGGCGCCAAAAATGACCAACGCAATCATCAGTCCTAAAGCGAGTTTCGTCGTTTTCACGGCTCAGATCTCCTTTTCCGTGTGGTTACCGCATCTGCGGTTTGGAATATCGCTTTTCGGCGATCTTGACTAACTCTCCGAACGTTTTTGCGTCGCCTTTTCCGCGTTGAATTTTGATATTGGCGACTTTTGTTCCTCCTACGAACATTTCTCCAGCGATCGAGCAGTCCTGTCGGGAAGCGTAGATCGGAGATGGACCGAATACTGATTCCAGTACCAGCCATTCACCTTTCTTTGGCTGATACCAGAGTTCGGCCATGCCCATGTAAGCTGCTCCGCCCGGGTAGTGGAGAGTTTCCACTGCCGGAGTTTCTCTTGGGGGACACGGAGTGTACGATGGGGAATAGGGTGGCCATTCGGGAACGGGATTCCATGTGGGCATTTCCGGTACCGGTTTCCATACTGGAGCTTCCGGGTAACCCCATTGTGCCAGAGCCTGACCTGGGGTCAGGATAGCCATAGCAAGAACAAGAACCAACATTAAGACTTGCCAACGTTTCATGACTACTAACCTCCATACCGAGTATTAGCCCATAGCTCGGGCAGGCTGGGAAGAAAGAATGCAATATTCATTCCTTTTATATCTCAAAATGGCTTGGGTACAGAAAATTTTCTTGAAAACATTCACTGACGATTACTCTCTATTTTTTTCCTTAGGCTTTGTCGTCAGTTCAGAGTTTTCTACGAAAATTTTGTACCCTACGCCATTTCTTGCTTTAGATAGAGCTAGAAATTTGCAGGATTTTCTTCACAATCTGCCCGAGCCAGAGTTTATTTTTTCCGAGCTTGATTGTTAAAGTGCGTCTTCTTAAACTCAAATTTTTGGCACAAGATGCCTGAACTTGGGATTAAAAAGTATCCTATAACATACAATAAAAGGGATAATTTGTCAAGTAAGAAAAGTAACAAGTTAGAAAGGCAGAAGTTGTAAGTTGGTCATTATAAAGGGGTGCCCTTTACAAAATAAAGGGCACCCCTTTATTTATATCTTTATTTATCTATTTAACCTAATTATTCTAATTGACCTAATTTCTAATTAACCTAATTTCTAAAAAAATTAAAAGTTCTTGATCACCTTGGGCGACCTCGAACAATAAAATAGAACACTAAACGTTATGAATATTCAAAGCTAAGCTTTGATTGGGTTTGGGCTGTTGGTATGAGCTTTAAAAGCTAAGCTTTTTCAGGTTTGTATTTTTTATACAAAGCTTAGCTTTTTTTGTTCTTATCTGGTAAGATGTGAAGTTATGAGAGAGAAAATTGGGGCAAATGAGGTATTGATGGTTGATAATAGGAGAGAGGAAAATAGGATTCCCAGGGAATTTCACTCTAAAATTGATGCATTAACCCTTTTTGAAGGAACTTCCGGGCTTTTAAAAATTACTCCTGAAACTTTAAGGAATAAGAGATTGGCAATTATAAGGGGTGGAGACGGGACTACGGCATATCTTTTAAACATGAGATATTTGGCGCAAAAACTTTATGGAGATGAAGAAACAGATATTTCATTTTTGCATGAGGGTGGAGGATCTGCAAATACACTTCTAAATGGATTAATGAGGCAGGAAAAAGCTGAAATACCAAATTCTTTAAAAGAAGTATTTCCATCCAATTTATATGAAGCAAGAAGATATTTTCCTCTGCAAGGAGAGTATAGCGCAAAAATCGCGCATTTTGCATATTTAGTGGGACTTGGGCATTTAACGGTTGAGATTACAAAAAAGAAAGAAGATTACGCAAAGAAGCATGGAAAAATAGAAGATTTAAGCAAAGTTTATATTCAAGGAGGAATCGAGTCACTTCGCAGTTTAAAAAAAAGAGTAGAACCACTTCGAGTATCTTTCCGGGACGGATCCAACGTATCACACGAGCAAGGATTGTTGGCGGCGTCTGAAATTATTACCGTACCAAGGCTTGGGACTTTTAATTTTAAAGAATTAATTCCCGATGAGAAGATTAGATTATTGACAGTTGCGGCAAAGAGTGAAGCAGGGCTTTTTTATAAATTTTTAGTGACATTACTTGTTGGGGGAAACTTTTCTGATGGAGCAGACAGGTTAATAAGAATGGGAATTTTAAAATCGAGAGATGTAGACACTGTTACTGCTATTCCAGACAGAAGAAAAAAACATGTAGGGGAGGATAATGTTTGTTTTGATGGAGAATTAAGAAGAGTAGAAAGCGAGATGAAACTTCAAAGAAGCAGTATGGCGGTGACTTTTATTATTCCAAGGCAATTAGTGAGGGATTTTAAAGGTGGTTTTTCTTAGAATAGAGAATTAAAAGATTAGTATCAGATTAATGTATATGCTTTGAGTTCTCGGTTGCCTTCGGCGACCTCGAACGATAATTAGAGGTTTGATTTATCTTCCCCAAGAATAATCATTATATCGGTATCCGGTTTTGTTTCATTATTTGGAAGAGTGGTTGTTTTTAGTTTTAGGGAACTTGAAAGGGTTGATATAGTACTTGTATTTTTACCCGAGATATCGATAATTAAGCTTTCAGTATAATTCCCTTTTGCATTTCCTTTTATAACATCGGCGTTAGGGAGCAATTTTAAAACCTGCGGTTCAAACTTTCCTGCAAGACCAAATACTTGGGTACCATTTAAAATAATTATATTTAAATTATCTGTTTGAACTTTTACTGTAGGTGTTGGTGATTTTGAAGAGGTTGGAGTTGGAGATTGTGTTTTTGAGAGAGTTGGTGATGGACTAGTAGGGGATATTGATACATTTTGTTGTACTTCTTCAGTTGGAGAGGGAAGATTGACAGGAGCGATATCGACGATTTTTTTAGCAATCGGATCATAAAGAATTGCTTTTTTTGCTTTCATATAAATTAAAACTTTATCGCCATTTTTTGCTTTTTCATAAAAAGCTTGACCTTTTAGTTTTTCTACATCTGTGATTGTAGCAATTGTCGGAGTTTCATCTTTTGGGAGAACCATTAAGTTTCCCACTTCTTTGACAATCTGATCTACTTCGGCATTTCCAATTTTTGTTTGCGAGAGAAGCTTATTTTTTAAATCGGTTATTTCTTTTTGGCTTTTGACGGCAAAACCGATTCCGATACCAGCTAGTATTACAAGAATAATAATTATCGGAAGCAATAACTTTTTTTGCATAGAGTATTATTACAACAAAAATTAAAAAAAAGCAAGAATGTCTTGGGGACATTAGTTAACTTGACCTCTTAAAGTACATTGGTTGGCGGACACCGGAGGAATCAAACCAATTTCCGTGGCGCATTATTTGATCGAGAGTGGGACCAGTTGAAGGATCCTGCCAAAGAAGATATCCGTTGCTGTTATTGCATGATGGGGTGCCGTCTCCCGGATCAGAGTCATTTGCTTCTCCATTTACTGAACCCCCTAGATTTCCAGTTGAGACGAAAGTCCATGAGTTACTGCAAGATGAAGCAGCACTTGAAAGTTTTGCATTGAATTCTGCTTCTGTATCTACTGTTCCATCATCGAAAACCATTCCGGTCCAAGTTTTTGCACTAACATTAAGAATTCCCGGCGCTACCGTCATATAAGTATCTGTCGGACCACCACCAGTTGAAGAATCATCAAAAGTGCCGTTATTTAAATCGGTTACTGTTCCAGAAGTTATATTTAGTCCTAAACTATAAAGACCGGTAAATTTATAATAGTTTGCATTGATTGTACCACCGTTTATTTTAAAATTATAACCGAGAGCACCATTTTTTTGGATTAAGGTTTGATTTGCTGAACTTCCACCTAAAAGTTCTACTGTTGCACCACCTTCGGCCGTAAAAGAGTCATTTGATTGCATCATAGTAATTGTTTTTTGGGTATTGGTATCGCTCGAACTTTTAAAAGCAATAAAAGTATAAGTATCTCCCCAAGAATAATCCGTACCGGCGTCTCCAATAGTGAATTTGACATTCGGAGCTGTACTTCCGTCTACCTGTGAATCGGTATATTCGGAAGTGGTTGATGCCTTTGCAGTTAACAGGGTTTCATTTCTATAGACATCCCATGAACTTCCTGTGGTGACACAATTTAAGGCATTGCAGACTACCCGATAGACATAATATCCCGAATCTCCACCCATTGTACCGTTAAAACTAAAAGAGAGGTTTGTATCTTCGGTTCCGGTTGTGCCAACACCACCCATATATTTATGGGGGGTTATTGAATCGGGATATAAAGAATCAGCATAGTTGAATTGATTTACTTCTTCTTCTTGCGGTGTTTCGGAATTAGCCGAGGGTATAACATAATCTTCCCATATTTTTGTAAGACCAGCTGTCTGGTCGTGTTTTCTGGAAAAGATAAATGGACCGCTAACTGAGGGGGCGGAAATTTTTGTGGTTGAGGACATTAAAGAGTTAAATGCGAGAAATCTTGCGTAAGAATCTGAAAAAAGTAAATCATTGTCTGTATTTGTCATTTCAACACCATAGTATTCATCCACTAAATAATGGAGAGTATAGCTTGCTGCTGCTCCCATTCTGATTGCTGATAAATCGTTAAAAAAGTGGTTTCCTGCATAGCGGTGGTTATAGGAATTATTGTAAATAACGGATCCGCCTTGCGTGTTATGAAAAACATAATTATTTACTACGCTATCTCCATCTACGTTTCCGTCAAGGTGGATTCCGGTACCATTTCCTATAAAAAAAGTATTCCCATAAACAACATTATTATCGGAGTAGTTACCAAGAAGGAGAAAATAAGCGCTGGCCGGCCGTTCCATTATATTATTTTTAATTGTGCCGGTTTTCCATCTCCAAAAAAGAAAACCGGCGTTACCTGTAGTGTTAAACCTGTTATCTGAAATATTGTTATTAAAAGAAGTATCGGTATCCATATTTCTTGAGAAGCTGTCACTCATATTGTAGACGTAGTTATTGCTGATATTGTAATCCGAAGTAACGTAAGTAAAGAATCCGCTGTAAGAATCATGGAGATAGGAATGAGAAATGTTAAAATTTTGTCCGGTGTTAAAACCGTTAACTGAAGCAACAGTAATACCGCATTTTAAAGATCCCGCACCGGGATCACAAATATTACCGTCTCCCAGCTCTGAAATTTCCGCGTTTTGGATATTTATTTCACTTTGGGTAGAACCGGAAATATAACCGTGATGAGTGCTGTTTCCGACTATTGTTGCATAATCGAGAATTTCGTAAGTGTCGCCATTTTTCATTCCATCAGAAATTTTTATATCATCATTAGTTGCTATATTGGAAAGATCATCGGGATTTCCGATAATAATAAATTTATCTTTACTTGCACATCCAGCATCATTATTTACCGAGTCAACAATTAAAAAATAGTTGTTGGTTGCGACTTTTCTAATGTACTTTCCTATGCCTTCATTGTTAGTAGTAATTAGCGCAGTTGAGGAGGAACAGATTGTTTTTGAATATCCGGCGTTTAGATCAGTAACTGTTGGGGAAGCATCAGTTGTGCCATAACTATCTGCAACTGTTATAGAAGAGCCGGAACCGCCGGAGCATGTTCCGTCTGAAACAGTTGTTGCCGTGATGTCATATATTCTAGATTTAGCCAAACCAGAAGTCATCATTAATTTTTCACTTGTATATTGATTGGCAGTAAAAGTGTAGGTATTTGAAGCACAAATTTTTGTGTCAGGAGTGGAACTGGTTTTATTTGTGTCGCTAAGATCTTGGGTTCCCAGTAAGTTTAACTGTCCGGGAGCGGAAACTCCAATTCCTGTTTGGACTGCGGTTGAAGAATTTAGCCTCATGGTGACATTTTTATAAATATTCATAACGCCATTAACATCAACATACATATTTGAATAATTATCAGGAGAAGAGTTGTGATTAATATCAATTGTAATTGATTCGGGATTACTGCCTCCAGCCAAGGAAGCATAAGTAGCAAAAGTTTGACCCACACCGACAGTAAATCTTCCACCAGCAACTTCAAGATTATCTCCGGTTCCGTCTCCTAGCGTTACTGATCCATTTACCATATTGAAAGTATCTGTGGCATTTGTAGAGTTTGAGTCAACTACCATCGGATCTTGGATTGTCCAACTTCCTCCCGAACCGTTGAAAGTGACTTTATAGAAGGGAGAAGTGGTACCAACACTTCTGCTTAGGTATCCCGAGATGATGTTTCCAGTTTGCGTTGAACCAAAAGTAGTTGTATAAGTACTCCAAGTTGCCGTACCAGGATTATGATATGAACCGTTAATATTTACATTGTTTCCGGGAGCAAAAGTTTTTCCTGAAGCTATATGAAATTCATAACCTTCGTTAGTTGTTAGTATGCTTGAAGAAACTGAATATAGATCATCGGTATCTCCCTGGTCAACATCTCCAAAATTTGTATTAGTGATGCTTGTACCGGTTTTGTGAGAAGTAGCGATTAACCGATTTTGAATTATATCCATATTTTCTATATTTGAAGTTGTATCATTGGCGACTGTTACTGCAGAACCCTTATAGGTTACACTATCGTTTAAATAAACAAGAACGGCATCTCCTGCTGCATTTACTGTTATTCCACTTTTTGTATAAGTGCCATCTGCTTGGACTGTGGTTGTTTGAGCGCTTTGACCTTTTGCAACTATTGTTACGGTTGTACCGCTTGCTGCTGTTAGAGCTGTTGATTCGCCGGTATCGCGTACTGTTCCAGAGACAGTTATGGTTGGGGCATACTGGATAAAGTCAAAAAATGCTGCTTCAACATTTACTGCAGTAGTTGCACCGACGCTATTAGCATTTTCTGCTGAAGTACATCCGGAGGCATCACAGGTCATTCTTCCCTTATACCAGCCACTAGCGATTGTTTGACTTATTCCCCACCAAATTATATCTCCTGTTCCTGCCGGGTCAGCATAAAGCTGGCCCCATCTTGTATCGGTTCCAATATCTGTAGTATCGGGATTTCTTATGCTCCATGTTCCCGCCTGACAATTTGCTAAACTGGTACATTGGGGAAAATCAAAATAATTAACGTTTGAATCACCATACATTGCTAAGAATCCATTTGTTCCAATTACCGGAGCAACATCAACCGCTCTGGTTGGTGCAGATAATGCTTCAACAGCACCATCAATCTGCTTGCCTGTTTTCATTGTGGTGCCATCCCATTCCTGACAATCAAAATCAACTGCTGAAATTGCATTCCAACAGGTCATAATCCTATTAGTATCGGGGTATACTGCTGAACGGAAATTGATAATATCAGCCGAAGCAGAAGTTCTTCCTGTGCTTCCAACACCCCAGGATCCGGAAGCATAATCAATAACTCTTATTGTTCCATCATTATAATAATTATAATAAAGAACAAAATCACCCGAGCTATCTTCGTATGATCCAGAAAATCCAATATAGGTTACTGCTTCTAGAGTGGTGGAGATTGATTGGGCAGAACCAAAACTATTGCTAGATCCAGTCCATGGAGCTGCGTAAAGATCAGGATATGTTGATGAAACAGCGGTTTCTACAACTACCATCATATTGTCGGGATTGGGAGAGGTTGCATCGTAGGCACTATAAAGTTCTATCCAATAGCTGTTTTTTATGGCTGCTGTTCCTATTGTGAGAGTTTGTTCTCCTATCCAGCTTGAGCCTGTCCATCGGTCGTAGGCAATTTGCTGAGCCACATCATCGTTGTAAACTACCAAAATATCTCCGCTTGATTTTTCCACTTCAATGTCGAATACTCTTGTAGCATTTGTTCCGCATGAATCGGTTACGGTTTTTATTGTACTGCAGGTTCCGGCATAATTACATATTTGTACCCTAACATCCTGATTTGAATCCTGAGTGCCGATTGCAATTTCATCCCTTTGAGAATTTGCTTTTACAACTATATATTGAACTGTACCGGTTACACCTATACCATTAGAGGCGCCATTCCAAGCACTTCCTGTCCAAGACATAATTTTCGGGATGGTGGCTTGAGCGCTTAGCTGGTATGCTCCCATACCTCTTTTTGTGAAAGCATCTGAAGCGATTTGCCAATTCCTTTTTTCCTTCCAAGTACCAATTTCTAAGGGTCCAGCCAGGTAAAACTGAGGACTTTCATCGGGAGCGTCAAAATTATATACGAGGGTGACTTTTTCTTTTTCTTTTAGATCAACCTGCCATTTTATTTTTAACTCCCCATTTTCTTTTAGGATTTTTGCTTCAGCGTTTCCTGTTTTTGGATTTTCAATACCAGCACTTTCTACTATAAAAGTTTCTGGGAGAGTTTCTATTATTTCTCCTTTGTAATTATTTTTTGCTGCCACCTCGATTTTTACCGGATAATTCATGATGGGGTATATTCTTGTATGGGCGTTTCTTTTTACATCAAAGTCGGGATTTTCTTCTACAAAAAACTGGTCTTTAATTTCATGGATCCCATTTTCATTTTGTGCAAGGAGTTCAAGGATATATTTCCCAGGTTTACTTGTTTGATAATTGGTAAAAAAATCAGGAAGCTTGGTTATATCATAATTTCCACATTCTCCAGAGGTCGTAATTGTTTTATCTTCAGTTGAAAATAATCTTTCTTCTCCATCGGGAGAAGTGATATTGAGAAGAAGTTTTGAATCACATTGCATTTTACCCTGTTCGTTTAATACGGCCATTGATAAAAATGAGGTTTCATTTTGGGAATAGATTGATTTATCCGGATTTATTGCCAGTACCCCCCAAAGGAAGTCTTGGTTTAATATAATTTCTTTTTCGTTGTTTTTAATTTTTACTTCAATATTTTGTTTCCCCGGTTTAAACTTTGTTTCTTGAGGAATATTTATACTATAGATATTGTTTTCGATTTTTTGAGCAGTTAGGCTTTTCTCTTTTCCATCGGGAGTAAATATTTTTGTATCTATACTGTTAATATCAATATTGTTTTTTTCAAAAGGAATGCTGACAAAAAAGCTTGGATTTTCGGCAGATGAATATACATTTTTTGTTTTTAGTAACTGGGGTTCTTTTAATCTTAAATCTTCAACTTTTCTAATTTCCCTTTCAATTGTTACTGGAAAGCTTCGGGATTTATCTGAGAGCCATGTTGGATCTAGTGTAATTGTTAGATTATATATTCCTTCTGGTTGATTTGTTTCTTTCTCGATGGAAAGCAGTATATTGCTTGTTGAATTTCCTGAATTGTCAATTGCTTTAAGATTTGCAGATTCAAAAATATTTCCATTTCCATTCTTTTGGAAAAATATCCAATTACCTTCTTTTGTGATTCCTGATAATAAATTTTCTGATTTTAGTTCAAAATTAAAACTAGAGTAAGCATGAGATTCATCTTTGATTACAATTGTTTCTTTTACTCCATTTGCTGTTGTTGAGAACAGGGAATCAATTCCGCTTATTACGTCAGGAGTAATAATAACTTCTTCACCATTTCTGAAATCGATTCTTGTTTCACCAACAATTCTTAAAACATCGTCTTTTATTTTTGCAAAATCCGAGGCGATTTTATTTACTAAGGAAGAACTTGTAGCAAGGTCGGTGTCTGCTTCTATAATAAATTTTTCCCATTCTTTCTGAGATTTTCCACTTGGTGAAGATTCGGGGGCTGAAGTTTCCTTAAGATCACTATAATATTCTGTTTTTTCATTAGCTAAAATTTCTTTGGGAACGAAGTTAAATAAAGTATTTAGACTTTGAACGGCAGGGGTTGGTGTAATCGTGGGAGAAACATCTGTTGGGGTTGGTGTTAATTGGGGATTTTCTGTTTGTTGAGTTGTGGGCGTAGATGTAATTTCAACTGTTGGTGTTGCAGTTATTTCAATATTTTTTGGAGAAGGTGTAACTGTTGGTATTTGAGTTGGATTTTGGGCTGATGTAGCGGTGGGAGAAGCTATTGTTGGGGTTGATGATGGAGTTGATTCTTTAGTTATCGAGGGTGTATCAATTGGGGCAATAGATGTGTTATTTGTTGTGTTTTGGGAGTCATTATTTTTATTTGAAGAATTATTCACTGGGAATTTTGCCTTTTTAAATCTAATTTCTATTGCTTCGCTATTTTCGGGATTTTCAATTCGGACAATTCCTGATTTTCTTTGTTTTTTGTCACCGAATTTTGCAATAAATCTATCTTTCTTTTTTGTTGTATATATAAAATCCTGCTCATTGGTTGTTTCTTCAAAGTCTGCCGATACTTTAATTGGTGATAGGGAACCGGTGAAAATTGGGAGACTGAGTTCAATTAGCATTGCTAATATTAGAGCGGAAGAAATCACTTTGGTTTTCTTGAATCGAATTTTTTTAATAAAAAAGTGAGTCTTCTTAAGGAGGAATTTATAAACAAAAAAATATGTTTTTATGGTTTTTTTAATAAATTTCATATTAAAATTTACCTAGATAATTCAGTACGATATCACCTAATAGAACATGGAAATTGTTCATTGCGCGCATTCTTAGATAAATTATTGCAGTTTCACCGCCGGCGTCCCATTTTGTGGCACCTTCATCGAGATCTGCTTTTGAAAAGTCAACTGTTCCCCAAGTATCAAGTGCACCGATGACATTATTTGCGGCACTATGAACTGCAGTGGCTGTATCAGCGCTGTTATATATATAGATATCAAGAGCATTATTTGCTGCTTCGAGAGCAAGAGTATTGTAATTTACAGATAATGGAGTGGTATTTGTACAAACTCCAGCAGTGCACCATTGACTGAAGTCTTTTGGAAGAGTAACTCTTACCGCAACGGTATAACTTTGGAGGGGAGAGGCGGTTGTTGAAGTAAATGAATAATGAGTTCTTAAGCCTGCAGAAGAAGAAGCGTCTGAAGTCATAGTACCAGTTATATTTGATGTGTCAATTCCGCCACCATAAAATGTTGTTAGGGCAGCACCTGAATATTCCGGTGATAGTACGATTTGTTTTTCGGGGCGGGCGGTGCCAAAGTAACTTGGACCTGCAGTAATACTAAAATCATAATAATTTGCCGTATCGCCGATTCTTGAGCTTGAGGCGACGGAGAGGCCGCGATCCCAGCCGGTACCGATTGTGAGGGCATATTCAGTACCGGCACCTCCCGTAATATTTCCTACTTGAATTCCGTATAGATAGCCATCAGCGATTCCTGCAGTTGAAATATTAAGTCCTGAGAGGACGTCTCCTGTATTTCCCGATCCGGTAACCGATATGTTTGCTCCGGCGTTTGTTTCACCAACACCACCATTTCCTTGAACGAAAGTAATAGAAAGGCCATCAACGTTATTTACTGTTGCTCCGACTCCGATATTTGAAATACTGACAATGTCGGTTGGTGGGGCAATTGTAGATAAAATATCAAGTTTTGCTGTGGGGTTTGTTGCGCCAATACCGACATAACCAGTTGTTTCTTGAATAAAAAGGCCTTCAAGGGGAGTTCCATCATCAGTATATATTCTTATATTTCCTTCACCGGCGCTCATTTGAATTGAATTTCCTGTTTCATAGGCGGTTTGAAGGGAAGCAGCGGGACCGGTATATCCTTGAGGACCGGTATAACCAGTTGCGCCGGAGGCACCGGTTGGACCGGTAGCTCCGGTGGGACCGGTGAGACCTGAGAATCCTGTGTATCCGGTTGCACCGGTGGGACCTGTAAGTCCACTAAATCCAGTATATCCGGTAGAACCTGTTGGACCAGTTACACCGGTTGGACCTGTTAATCCTGTGAATCCTGTATATCCAGTTGCACCTGTTGGTCCTGTTGCTCCTGTGGGACCGGTAAGACCAGAGAATCCAGTATATCCGGTAGAACCTGTTGGACCAGTTACTCCAGTGGGACCTGTTAATCCTGTAAATCCTGTGTAACCTGTTGCTCCTGTAGGACCTGTGGCTCCCGTTGGACCGGTTAATCCTGTGAAGCCTGTGTATCCGGTAGAACCTGTTGGACCAGTTACTCCAGTGGGACCTGTTAATCCTGTAAATCCTGTGTAACCTGTTGCACCAGTTGGTCCTGTTGCTCCTGTTGGTCCAGTGAGACCAGAGAATCCAGTGTATCCGGTAGAACCTGTAGGTCCAGTTACTCCGGTGGGGCCGGTGAGACCTGTCATACCGGTAAACCCAGTGTAACCCGTAGAACCTGTTGGACCAGTTACTCCAGTGGGGCCGGTGAGACCAGAGAATCCTGTGTATCCTGTGGCTCCTGTTGGACCTGTTGCACCGGTAGGACCGGTTAATCCTGTAAATCCAGTGTATCCGGTAGATCCGGTGGGACCAGTTACACCTGTTGGTCCGGTTAATCCTGAGAATCCCGTTGCTCCTGTTGGACCAGTTGCTCCGGTGGGGCCTGTAAGACCTGTGAAACCTGTATATCCCGTTGCACCTGTTGGGCCTGTTATACCGGTAGGACCTGTTAATCCTGTTGTTCCTTCACCTGTAAATCCTGTTGCACCTTGAGGTCCTGTTAATCCTGTAAACCCTGTGTATCCAGTAGCACCTGTTGGACCAGTTACACCGGTGGGTCCGGTTAATCCTGTCATACCGGTAAACCCAGTGTATCCGGTAGCACCTGTAGGTCCTGTTGCTCCTGTTGGTCCTGTTAATCCAGAGAATCCTGTGTACCCGGTAGCACCGGTAGGACCGGTAACACCTGTTGGACCAGTTAATCCTGTAAAGCCTGTGTATCCCGTTGCACCTGTTGGTCCAGTTACACCAGTTGGTCCTGTTAATCCTGTGAATCCTGTGTAACCGGTTGCTCCGGTTGGTCCAGTTACACCAGTTGGTCCTGTTAATCCTGTGAATCCTGTGTAACCAGTAGCACCAGTTGGTCCTGTTACACCTGTTGGTCCGGTAAGACCAGAGAATCCTGTGTATCCAGTAGCACCAGTGGGACCTGTTATTCCTGTAGGACCTGTTAGTCCAGAGAATCCTGTTTGTCCATCTAATCCTGAAAATCCTGTAAATCCATCTATTCCAGAGAATCCTGTTGCACCTTGAGGACCTGTTAAGCCGCTAAATCCTGTGTAACCTGTTGCTCCTGTTGGTCCAGTTACTCCGGTTGGACCTGTTAATCCTGTCATACCGGTAAACCCAGTGTATCCAGTAGCACCTGTAGGTCCTGTTGCTCCTGTTGGTCCTGTTAATCCTGAGAATCCTGTGTAACCAGTAGCACCTGTTGGTCCTGTTACACCCGTAGGTCCGGTTAAACCACTAAAGCCTGTATATCCGGTTGCTCCCGTTGGTCCTGTTGTTCCTGTTGGACCAGTAAGTCCGCTAAATCCTGTGTATCCAGTAGCACCTGTTGGACCAGTTACTCCAGTGGGTCCGGTTAAACCTGTCATACCGGTAAATCCTGTATATCCGGTAGCTCCTGTTGGACCTGTTGCTCCTGTTGGTCCTGTTAATCCAGAGAATCCTGTGTACCCGGTAGCACCGGTAGG
>Ga0074195_1003776_pt1 | contig 13576 bp, 10 predicted proteins | sample EPASupsiteHSE623_FD_64525 | JGI IMG/M metagenome (GOLD analysis project Ga0074195, IMG submission 64525) | Bioremediated contaminated groundwater from EPA Superfund site, New Mexico - Sample HSE6-23 | ecosystem: Environmental > Aquatic > Deep subsurface > Groundwater > Contaminated ...
GATCCAGCCCGGCGCTCGCACGCTGCTCATAAACCGACTTCACCCGGCCAAACAACTCCTTGTTCAGCATCACGTTATCTTCGTGAGCAGTCACTTTCGGATAAATTTCGCGCGCCAGTAACTGCATGGAATCACTGGTTTCAGCCGAGTTCAGATTGTCAAAAACAAGCATGACACGTTCCAACAAATCGCCCGACTCATCCAACGGCAAAATGGTGTTGGCAAACGTCGGAGCATCAGCAATGGAGGTGACTGCATCAATTTCCTGCTGATGCTGCTTAATACCTTCCTCAATTGCCGGAAGGTAATGCTCCAGTTTGATCTGTTCAAAAGGAGGAGCTTCGAACGGAGTATTGTATTTTGAAAAAAAAGGGTTCTTCATGTCTGTTTCTTTTGGTGATTGACAGGCCACAAAGTTAACAAGGATTAAAACAGGTAAAATTTTTTTCATTCGTATAAATTTTTGTAAAAAGCTAATTGTCAATTTCGCATTAAAGATAAAGAAAAGTAGTGAGTAGCGAGTAATGAGCAGCGAGACAAAAGATTTGAGAAAAAGTTCCTGATTTCCTAAGTTTTGATTCCCGATTCTTGGTTCTTAGTTCTTGGTTCTAATGTCTAATATCTTTATTTTATCGTAAAACTTTCCCGCTCCCATCAATTATTCAGCGACCTCCATTTGCCTCAGCCTAAAAATTGCTTATTTTTGACGGGCTCATAATGAGCCATGAGCATCTAAAGCATTGCAGTCATGAATATTTCTTATAAATGGTTAAAAGATTATATCGACACAGAACTTCTTCCTGACGAACTGGGATCCATTTTGACTCAGCTCGGTTTGGAAGTGGGCAGCGTTGAAGAAGTTGAAACGATTAAAGGCGGACTCCGGGGTCTGGTCGTGGGGAAAGTACTTACCTGCGGAAAGCATCCTGATTCGGACCACCTCAGCAAAACAACGGTAGACGCAGGAAACGGTCAAATCCTTTCTATTGTTTGCGGCGCTCCGAATGTGGCCGCCGGACAAAAAGTCATTGTTGCAACCATTGGAACCACATTATATGACGGCGATAAGGAATTTCAAATAAAAAAATCGAAGATCAGAGGCGAAGTCTCCGAAGGGATGATTTGCGCGGAAGATGAGATTGGAATCGGGAAAAACCATCAGGGAATTATGGTACTGCCGGATGATACCCCTGTCGGAATGCCTGCCTGTAAATATTTTAATGCAGAATCAGATTACCGTATTGAAGTCGATCTGACTCCAAACCGGATTGACAGTGCCTCCCATATTGGCGTAGCAAGAGATCTGTCCGCTTTTTTAAAAACCAAGAGCGACATCTCCTATAAAAAACCATCTGTTGATCATTTCAAAGCCGATGATCATTCGTTGATCATACCGGTTGAAGTAGAGGCTCCCGAAGCCTGCCTCCGCTATAGTGGCGTAACCCTTACCGGTGTCGAAGTCAGGGAATCTCCCGAATGGCTGAAAAACCGTTTAAAATCGGTTGGACTCAATCCGATTAATAATGTGGTGGATATCTCCAATTATGTCCTCTTTGAGACAGGACAACCGCTCCACACATTTGACGCGGATGAGATTACAGGAGGAAAGGTGATTGTGAAAACCTTAGCTGCCGGAACCAAATTCACTACACTGGATGAAGTGGAACGGGAACTTCACCAGGACGACCTGATGATTTGTAATACTCATGAAGGAATGTGCATCGCGGGTGTATTCGGAGGAATTAGTTCAGGAATAAAGAGCCTGACAAAAAACATTTTCATTGAATCGGCCTGTTTCGATCCGGTGTATATCCGGAAAACAGCCCGTCGCCATGGCCTTGGCACAGATGCTTCCTTCCGCTTCGAGAGAGGCACAGACCCCAACGCAACAGTTTATGCGCTGAAACGCGCCGCTTTACTGATCAGAGAGATTGCCGGTGGCAGGATTAGTTCTGAAATTATTGATATTTACCCCGCTCCTGTTGAAGATTTCAAGGTTGATGTAACTTATGCAGGTATTAAACGCCTCATCGGAAAAGATCTGGGGCCTGTATGTATTAAAAGCATTCTGCGCTCGCTTGAAATAAAAATCCTGAACGAAACAGCCGAAGGGCTTTTACTGGCAGTGCCACCTTACCGCGTCGATGTTAAACGCGAGGCCGATATCATTGAAGAAATTCTGCGGATTTACGGATACAACAAAGTGGAAATCCCTTCCAAAATAAACGCTACCTTACAATACCGGGTCAAGCCGGATCCCATGAAAATCAGAAATTTAATAGCAGAGATGCTTACGGCACAGGGATTTAATGAAATTTGGTCTAATTCGCTGACCAAGACTTCTTATTACGATAATTGCACCAGCTTTCCAGGGAAAAATACGGTCAGGCTTTTCAATCCATTGAGCGCCGATTTGAATGGAATGCGCCAAACGCTGTTGTTCGGGGGTCTGGAAGCCATTGCTTATAATGCCAATCGCAAAAACAGCAATCTCCGGCTTTACGAGATCGGGAACTGCTACTTTCATAAGGATTCTGAACTCATTGAAAATCCTTTAAAAAACTATAGGGAAGAAGAACACCTTGCCCTCTTTCTCACCGGCAGGAAAGAATCTGAAACATGGGCCTTTGCTCAGACCGAAGGTAGCTTCTTTCAACTGAAAGCCTATGTCAAAAATCTGCTGCTCAGGCTGGGATTGGCAGAAGAAATGTTCAAACAGGAAGAATTCAGCAATGATCTGATCGCTGAAGGCCTTTGCTGGTCAACCTACAGCGGAAAGAAGCTGGTCGAAGCAGGAGTTATACAAAGCCGGGTGCGGAAAGAATTTGACATTGACAGTCCGGTATATTTTGCAGATTTTATGATGGACCAGATCATTCCCACTCAGAAAAACAATAAAACAACCTTTGCCGACATTCCTAAATACCCGGAAGTTCGCCGCGACCTGGCCCTACTGCTGGATAAGGAAGTTCGCTTTGCCCAGATCAGGGATTGGGCCATAAAAACGGAAAAAAAACTGTTACGTTCGGTCGATCTTTTTGATGTGTATGAAGGAAAAGGCGTCCCGGAAGGGAAAAAGTCGTACGCCGTTAGCTTCATCCTCCGGGATAACGAGAAAACACTCAACGACAACCAGATAGACAAGATCATGCAAAAGCTGATCCAGGTCTTCGAAAAAGAGCTCGGAGCCCAACTCCGCTAAAACCAAGAATCCGGACGGACACTCAACCATCCGGATTTTTTTTGGGGAATAATATCCACATGTCCACACCCCCAAGATCAAAACCGCTCTTTTATCCTCAAAAACTCCCGCTGCCATAAGTCCCCGACTCTCAAAATATTAACAGATATTTTTATCTGCATATATTCTTTTGGCAGGATTTTTTCATCTACCTCTGCTTTTATGAACGGTGTCAGGCAGAGACAATATCCGTAACCACAGAAAATCAAACGATATGAACAAAGAAAGACTAACGGGCGATCTTCAAAAGATCACTGAAATATGTAAAGATGGGGCTTTGGGCTACGGGACCGCAGCCGAAGCCATTAAATACGATGATTTGAAGACATTGTTCCTCCGCCTGTCCCAGCAGCGGAAGGCATTTATTGAAGATCTTAAAAATGAGGCATTATCACTTGGGATCGAGTTGAACAGCTCGGGTTCGGCCAAAGGATTTTTTCATCGGACGTGGCTGGCCACGAAAGCCTTGTTCAGCAACAAGACCAACCAAAAAGTGATAGAAGAAAGTATGTTTGGGGAGAAGGCAGCGCTGGATGTTTACGACCAGGTGATTGCCGACCATGAACTGCCACAGTACCTGAAAGATATACTGAAGGAGCAGCAGCGGCTGATCAAGGTCTCCATCCAGCAGCTCAGCAGCCTCAAGACAGAAATCAGAAACTTAAGTTCTACATAGAAAAACTTAGTTTGTATTATTAACTTAAAATTGATAACATGAGTGCAAATTCAGACAAATTGAAAGGCAACTGGAACATTATTAAAGGTAAATTAAAACAACAGTACGGAGAACTGACCGACGACGACCTGACTTACGTGGAAGGTCAGGAAGATGAACTGATTGGCAGGATCCAGAAAAAAACTGGACGGGCAAAAGACGAGATAAAGAATTTTATCGATGAGCTTTAGTTAGTCAAAATTTCCGCACTGGCGGAAATTTTCTGTAAACCCAATCCGGAAAAACCGCAAGTTTTTCCGGATTGGTATGAAATAGAGTGATAAAGAACGATCATACCGTAGATAACCGGTAAAAAATATGCTGACAGCCTGCAAAAGGATGGACGTCGGGAAAAAAACTTTAATTTTATCAAAAACATATTTATGAGAGCATGGCAATTGTTTTCAATGATCGTTCTGGTGGCATCCTGCACCAGTCAGCCTCATGGCAAGATCATTACAGTGACGGGCGATATACCGGCCTCCCAAATAGGCAGGACGCTGGAACATGAGCATATTCTGACTGACTATTTCCGCCAGGAGGATAATCGTCCGGAGACCTACACTGCTGACGATGTGATGGACAAAGTGATCCCGGAATTGCAGAAAGCGAAGACGTTGGGAATCCAGACAATCGTGGAATGCACGCCGGCCTGTGTGGGAAGAGACGTAAAGATCCTGAAAGAATTATCCTTAAAAACAGGCATGTATATTCTAACCAATACCGGTTACTACGGGGCACAAAACAACAGGTTCCTCCCGCCCGAGGTCCTGCTGATGACGGCTAAAGAATTAGCCAAAAAATGGATTGCCGAATTTGAACAGGGGATCGAAGGTACGGGTATCAAACCCGGTTTTATAAAAATTGGGGTTGACCGCAAAGCACTTTCTGAATTTCATGCAACTCTTGCACGTGCAGCTGCGCTCACTCACAAAGCAACAGGGCTTACCATCATGGCTCATTCCGGTCCGGCTATAGCGGCTTTTCAGGAACTGGAGATCTTAAAGGAAGAAGGAGTCTCCCCTGAAGCTTTTATCTGGACGCATGCGACTGATGAGAAAGACCCGACCAGGCTCGTGGAGGCTGCAAGACTGGGCGCATGGATATCGGCCGACAAATATGGATGGGATGACAGCCTTGTGGCGCGTTATCCACGCTTATTAAAGATGATGAAAGACGAGGGTGTCCTCAATAAAGTACTGATCTCGCACGACGCCGGCTGGTACGATCCGGGGCAGCCTGAAATGGATTTTAAGCCTTATACCCCGATTCCGGAGAAATTGATCTCTGACCTGAAGAAACTTGGTTTTACTGAAGACGATATCAACCAGTTACTGATAAAAAATCCAGCCAACGCGTTTGCCGTCAGGAAAAGATTGATTAAGGAATAATTAAGCTTCACCCCGACGGAAAGGCTTGTACCTGTTAATGCAGGCAGGCTTGTTAGCTTTGCCTGCAAATTGATGTTTATGTGGGTACTTCTGGCCTTGATTTCGGCCGTAATCCTGGGACTATACGAATCGCTGAAGAAAATTTCGGTCCATAAAAACGCCGTTTTACCGGTTTTATTTGGCTCTGTTATTTCGGGTACCTGCATTGTTCTTCCGGTCATTGCCGGATCAATCCTCTTCCCCGATACCTTTAAAAGCATTCATTTATATGTTCCCGGGATCAGCGCCAACGAACATCTTCTTATTTTATTAAAATCACTGATCGTAATCTCCAGCTGGCTATTTGCTTTCCATGCCCTGAAGCATCTGCCTCTCACCATAGCCACTCCAATCCAGGCTACCGGACCAATATGGACACTGATTGGAGCGATCCTGATTTTTCAGGAGGATCTTAACCTGATACAATGGGCCGGAGTCACAACCACCCTGGTTTTCTTTTATCTTCTTTCGACAGCCGGAAAGCTGGAAGGCATTAATTTCAGAAAAAATCAGTGGATCCTCTTTATCATTGCGGGTACTTTACTGAGTGCTGCAAGCGGATTATACGACAAGTTTATCATACGCAAAATCGACAGGCTGGCCGTGCAAGCCTGGTTTTCAGTTTACCAGCTTGCACTGATGCTTCCGGCAATTGCACTTTTCCGGTGGACCAAGCCCCTTACCGAGCGTCCTGTTTTTCAGTGGCGATGGAGTATTCCGGCAATAGGCCTATTCCTGTTGGCAGCCGATTTTGCTTACTTTTACGCCCTAAGTTTTCCGGACTCAATGGTATCCATTGTTTCAGCACTCAGACGGGGTGGCGTGTTGATCTCATTTACCATAGGCGCCTTGTTGTTTAAAGAACGGAACATCCGCACAAAAGGAATTTATCTCATTGGTATCCTGATCGGTATTCTTCTGATCAGTCTCGGAAGCTAAACTATTGGCCGTGAATTATTCACTATCGGATATTTCTAAAAGCCAGTCGGGTCGATTATCTTTACAGGGAAAACAGAGAAAACCATAAAAAGGATGATATGAACAGGATAAAATTATATCAGGGTGACATTGTCAAAATGCAGGTCGATGCCATTGTGAACGCAGCAAATTCGAGTTTGCTGGGGGGTGGCGGTGTCGACGGAGCCATTCATCGGGCTGCAGGACCGAAGCTGCTTGAAGAGTGCAGGAGGCTAAATGGTTGTGAAACCGGCATGGCGAAAATTACGGGAGCTTATCTTCTTCCGGCAAAATTTGTGATCCATACGGTTGGTCCTGTTTGGTACGGCGGTAAGAAAAGAGAAGGAGAATTACTTGCTTCGGCTTACAGAAACAGCCTGTTGACCGGGAAAGACAATGGGGTTAAAACCATCGCCTTCCCCAATATCAGCACCGGGGTTTATCGTTTTCCAAAAGATCTGGCCGCACAAATTGCTGTTCAGACAGTTTCCGGTTTTTTGGATGAGGATGATACCTATGAAATTGTTTACTTTTGTGTGTACGATGATGAAAATTACCGGATATACAGGAAGATTATTAGTAGCGAGTAACGAGTAGTGAGTAACGAGTAGCGAGAGCTGAAACACCAGCAGAATAAGAATAAAGTCTCAATCATGGCTATTCCATCCGGCAATTAAAAAACAAATTATTTACAGATGAAACGAATAAAAGTAGAAATACAGGTCACCTTTTTGACGATCATAATTGCGGGTGCGATGATTGGTTCCGGATATCTGGTCTACAGTAGTCTCTCCGAAATTGTTGACTCCATTCATAAGGAGAGCCGGCCTGATTCGCGTCTGTTACTACTCAAAGACATTGCTTCGGATCTGACCGGTGTGGAAAACAGCGTGAGGATGTATTCCCTGACCGGAGATCCTGATTATATGATGGACTACCGCCAGTTGAGTGCTTCCGTTCAGCAACAACTGACCAAGCTGAAGGATTATGAAATCCCCGGCTCGAACGAAACTCAACTGATCGATTCCATCCGGCAGCTAACAGATGAAAAACTGATACTGCTGGAAAAAATCCGAACACTTCATAATAAAAGACCGGATACGCAACGTTCATTTACGGAGCTCTACTCGAAAATTGACACGGCAATAGTCCCTTTTGACACCATCCAGGTAAAAAAAGAGGAAGTAACAGAAAAAAAGGAAGGATTCTTCAAACGGCTCCTCAGCCGTAAAGAAGAAAAAAAGGAGAGCACTCCTCCCCCGTCCATCATTATCGACAAAAGTGAAGAAAAAGAAAACATCAAACAGGAAATAGCCAACGTTGAACGTCAAATTACCAGTCAAAACCGAAAATTACAGGTCGAAGAAAAGAACCTGCTGGAGCAGAACATTGAAATTACATCCCGTCTTCTGAAGCAGATCAGCACTCTGGAATACAGTGAACGGCGGCGCCTGGAGACGAAAATGCAGGAAGCTGACTTCATGGCCGCGCAAACTTACCGCAGGCTGACCCTTTTTACGATCGCGGCCGTAGTGCTCCTGATGACCGTGCTCATTATCGTCTTCAGGAGCCTTCAGAGGAACCGCAGTTATCAACAAATCATGAGAAAGGCCAAAGCGGAGGCTGAAAATCTGGCCAAGGCAAAAGAAATGTTTGTTGCCACAGTGAGTCACGAAATGCGAACACCCATCAATGCCATCTACGGCCTCACCGAGCAACTGCTTCAAAGAACCGCTGATAAAGACATTGCCACAGATCTGCAAGTCGTGCACAAATCGGCAGAACACTTGATCACACTGGTCAACGATACCCTCGATTTTTCAAAAATAGAAGCTCAGAAATTAAAAATAGAACAACTTGATTTTTTACCTGAAGAGGTTTTTAAAGAGGTTTACATCCTGAACAAAAACACGGCGTCCGCAAAGGGAATAGACCTTTTAGTCCGCAATAACGGGAATCCGGAGTTAACGTTGAAAGGAGATGCGATCCGGTTGAAACAAATACTGATCAACCTGGTCTCTAATGCGATTAAGTTTACCACCGCAGGCATGGTGACACTGGAAACAAATTTTCAGGAAGAAGGCGATCTGATCTGGCTCGTTTCTGAAATAACCGATACCGGCGTTGGCATATCCAGCGAGGATACCGGAAAAATCTTTGATGAATTTGTTCAGCTGGACAATGATCTGACTCAAAAACATCGCGGGGCAGGACTGGGATTATCGATCGTAAAAAAGCTAGTAGATCTTCAGGGGGGCACAATCTCGGTGACCAGCACCTTGGGCAGGGGAACCCGGTTTACGATCCGGATCCCTTATCAAAAAGGAAATGCTTACCATATCGCCAAACAGCCTGACAAAAAGCTGAAAATTCCTGCACACCTTGAAAGCCTTCATTTCCTGCTGGTCGATGATGAAGAATTCAACCTTCATCTGTTAAAAAATATTCTGCGAAAATGGGGAGTTTCATTTATGGAGGCCACAAATGGGAAAATGGCCGTGGAACTGGCGTCCGAACAAAAATTCGATCTCATTTTTATGGATGTCCGTATGCCGGTCATGGATGGATTCGAGTCATCCAAACAAATCCTGAAACTCAGCCCCGGAACGAAGATCGTCGCTCTAACCGCAGCAAACAATCAGGAAGACGTGAAGAAAAGCAGCGAGTCGGGCATGCTTGGACTTTTGCAAAAGCCCTTCACCGAAGCAAAGCTACTTGGTCTTGTAAGCGGGTTTTTCCCGGAAAATCAGAAAACTCCGGTTGCACCCCACGTTCCTGTTAATCCCCACGAGCTGGAGAAAATGTCGGGCGGCGATAAAACCTTCTTTAAAGAAATGATTAAAATATTTATCAAATCAAGCGAAAATGCGGTGCAAACCATGAAGCAAGGCATTGCAGCTCAGGATTGGAACACCATTGGTGAAGCTGCCCATAAACTCGCAGCTCCGGCTAAACACTTGGCTGCTATATACCTGTACGATAAATTGAAAATCCTGGAAAAAGAAGCACCAAATGCGGAAGATCCGTCAAAAATTGAAAAGATTGTAGAGGAGATAAATGCCGAAATTCAGCAAATTCATATTATACTGAAACAAAAACTGGAAAGTTGAAGCAGGGCGATATGGCCTTATGGCAGATCACCTTAAATTTGCTAACTTGCAACGTCTATCGAGGACATAATAAAAAGGGGAATGACAGAACAAGCTTTTAAAATATTTGTGGTTGAAGATGATGAATGGTATAATCGTCTTCTTGTGCATAATTTATCGCTTATACCGGATTATGAGATCCACTCGTTTGGAAAGGGGAAAGATTGCCTGGAACACCTGAATGAGGATCCTCAGGTCATTACACTGGATTATCGTTTACCTGATATGAAAGGACTGGAAGTACTGAAACAGATTAAGGAAACTAATCCGGAAACACAGGTTATTCTGATCTCAGAGCAGGATGATATTGAAGTGGTCGTTGAGTTACTCAAGCTCGGTGCCTACGATTACATTGTCAAATCGCGCGATATTAAAGAGCGGCTGCTCAATACGGTAAACAACATCAGGCAAGGTAGCAGACTGAAGGAAGAGATTGTCAATTTACGTCAGGAGGTCAAACAAAAATACAGCTACCAAAATACGATTGTTGGAAACAGCGCTGCGACTCAAAAGATGTTCGAACTGATCGATAAAGCGACGCGTACCAATATTACCGTAACCATTACCGGAGAGACGGGAACGGGAAAGGAACTGGTAGCCAAAGCTATTCATTATAATTCCAATCGTGCAAAAAAACCGTTCATAGCCGTTAACGTCGCTGCTATCCCCAGGGAACTCATCGAGAGCGAATTATTTGGTCATGAAAAAGGATCTTTCACCGGGGCAAACTTCAGAAGGATCGGAAAATTTGAAGAAGCTAACAGCGGGACATTATTTCTCGATGAAATGGCAGAAATGGACATTTCTCTTCAGGCAAAACTTTTACGGGCTCTGCAGGAAAGAGAGATTATTCGCATAGGAAGTAATGCTGCCGTTAAAACAGATTGCCGGATTATCATTGCAACCAATAAAAATCTGCTGGAGGAGGTCAAACAGGGACGTTTCAGACAGGACCTCTATTACCGTCTGTATGGATTGCCAATCGAATTACCCCCTTTGCGTGAACGTGAAAATGACGTAATCACACTGGCTAAACATTTCATCCAGCTCTTCTGTAAGGAAAATAATCTTCGTCCAAAAGTGCTTTCCGCCGACGCATCAAACCGTTTACTGTTATATCCTTTCCCGGGGAACATACGGGAATTGAAGTCGATCATAGAACTGGCAGTCACCCTGGCCGATCAGGATGAAATCACTTCCGAGCACATCGTGCTAGGTTCCGGTCAGGATGTTCTTTCAGGAATACTTTCGGAAGAAGTCAGCCTGAGGGAATATGATATCCGTATCGTAAAAAGCTTTCTGAAAAAATACAACAACAATATCAAACTTGTAGCCGATAAGCTCGATATCGGGGTTGCCACAATTTACCGCATGCTGAAAGAAGACAAGGCCGAAATGCAGCATGAAATTAGTAATATCCGATACCAGGAATAGCTCAAAGCTGTTAGCCGTTAGTGCCGGCCATTAGCTGGCTGGTGAACGGAGACGGGAGACAGGAGAAAATCGTAAAGACATTTCTTTTGTCATATGTTCCGTGCCCATGTTCCTTGCCTTCCTCTTACCCTGCAACCCTGTAACCTTACCACCTTTTTCATATTGAAATCGCCTTGATCAAATTGATACAAATTCATTTCGTGGCATAATATCATCATACTCACTTTCAGTCCTTTATATTTTTGGAGACGAACTGGCACAGGAATTGGCATTCATCTAATACGAAAGCAAACGTTGAAACAGATCAGGAAAATCCTGATTTTGAAACTAAACGATGGAGGTTAAAGTTATGAAGATGGAAAAGAATCAGTTGAGGACAATCATTATTGCAGTTGCGATTGTAATCATAGGAGCCGGAGCCGCAATATATGTGTATACGCAAAAAGAAGCTGAGTTAAAGGATTTAATGTCAAAAAATACCAGCCTGTCAAGAGAAATGGTGCAAAAAGATTCGATCATGAATGATCTGGAGACTACTTTTAATGAAATTGAAAGCAGACTGAAACTGATCAAAGAAAAAAGAAACCAGATCGCAGTTCAGCGGGCTGAAGGAGGAAAGGACAAGAAACAGGCACTTATTGATGACATTGAACTGATGAACACGATGCTTGAAGAAAGCAGTACCCAAATTGCGGAATTGGAAAGAAAATTGAAACAGTCAGGATTAAACCTGAGAGCATTTGAGCAGCGTGTAGCGTCGCTTAACGAAAACATTGAAAGTCAAAACCTGGAGATCGCTGAATTGAAAAAGGTGATTCAGGATAAAGATTTTCAAATGGCTGAACTAAATACAACAATTCAAAAGCTGGATTCAAATTTGGTAACCCAGGCCGACACGCTTGAGAACAAACAAAAACAGCTCCGGGAAAAGACCGTTCAACTGAATACCGGTCATTTTGCAGCCGGAACACGTAAAGAATTAATGGAAAAAGGACTTTTGACAAAAGAAGGTGGTTTCCTTGGATTGATTGGCAAAACCAAAGCCATGGAAGAGAATTTTGACGAAGAGTTCTTCACGTCTCTGGATATCAGGGAAACAACAACCATTCCTTTGCACAGCAAAAAAGCAGTTGTCATATCCGAACATCCTGATAGTTCTTACTCATTGGTAGAACAGGACGGTCAGATCGCGTATCTGGAGATCAAAGATCCCCAGGAATTCTGGAAAATTTCAAAGTACGCGCTGATTGAAGTTAAATAAGGAATCATATCCCTAATATAAGTACACAAAGAAATCCCTTTCCTCGAACAATTGCGTAAGCAATCTCAAAGCTGTCCCCATAGGGGGGCAGCTTTTCCTTTTTTATACTTAGTCTTCAAATAATTGGTTCAGTGCAAGAAAATAGTCTTCCGTCCACCCATCGGCAATGTTATCATATGCCTCATCAGGTATATTAATCTGTTTTACTTCCATGCTGGTACCGTTTTTATGCGGGTGAAGTTTGATGGTTACCAGTGAAGGTTCATCCTGATCGCCGAAATACCATTCCTGTACAATCTTTTGATCTTTGACGAATTCAAGGTTTTTACCGGTAATACTCCCGTCCCACATGGAGAATTCTGAGTCGGCTATTTCCTCCATCTCTGCCGTTTCACCGGTCCATATCTCAATCATGACCTGATTGGTCAAAGCATTGTATACGTCTTTTGGTTCAGCATGAATTTCAAAATATTTTTTAAACTCTTTCATAATTTTTTTGTAAACATAAGGCATTAGACATTCGAACCGATACTCTGAAAAACAGGTATCTCTTTTTGAACTTAACCACGCATCTCGTCTCGCTGCTCACGACTCCTACCCTATCCTTTTTCTTCTGTAAATTTTCTTGTTCAGTGTGTAGGAAAAGCCAACGGTTATTAACTCTTTCATCTGCCATTTTGCCTTCATAATCTCCACTCCTTCCGAATCAAAACGGCCTGTCTTAAATTTTGCATCGTCATCATACACCAGGTAATACCTGACATTCATGCTGATAAAGGTACTCAGCTGCACACTGACATCGTTTTCCCAACGGATGTCGAATTTGCTGAAAGGAGATGCGTAATTGATGAACATCTTGTATTTCGTGTTGTAGGTAACATTAGGAGTAAATTGTTTTTTCCAGTTCAGGTCGGCGCTGAGACCGGTTTGCCAATAGGTATTTTCACCTTCTTCAATTCCGTAACTGGTAGGATCAACCTTAGCGGTGTCCTTCACATAAGTCATTTTCGCACTAAGAGGCGACAGCAGAAGTGACAATTCCTTATTTGGATTGTAATCGAAACCGAGCTTGATCACCAGGTAAGCAGGAGATAAAAAGCCTGAAATAGCCTGACTCCTGTTGGGATATCTATATCCGTTAAAGAATTGCGTACGGAAATCACCCTCGGCCGAATAGTACCAGTTTTTTGCTGCTTTTACCCCAAAACGCGAAATTAGCTCAACTGCATCATCATTCTTTTCAATCTTATCACCTCCGGGCTTCACCCAACCATTACGCACCTGGAGGGAATTTTTCCAGGTGATATTATTTTTTGCATAATCGGCAGCCCCGTCAAAAACAAAAAGAAATGCCAGAGAGTTATCACCTCCCGCTTTCCAGTTGCTCAG
>Ga0074195_1003777_pt1 | contig 13574 bp, 14 predicted proteins | sample EPASupsiteHSE623_FD_64525 | JGI IMG/M metagenome (GOLD analysis project Ga0074195, IMG submission 64525) | Bioremediated contaminated groundwater from EPA Superfund site, New Mexico - Sample HSE6-23 | ecosystem: Environmental > Aquatic > Deep subsurface > Groundwater > Contaminated ...
CCAGTAGACGGCAGGCAGGATGAGAAGGAAGAGGTCGACGCTGCCGAGGAAGGAGGCAAAGAGCATTAGGGAACCGAGATCTGGAAGGGATTGCCAAAATATCATGAAGGGACCTCAGGTCTAAGTACATGCTGTTCCTGTCTGGATTTTTAAGACTGCCCTATATCAGTCTATTCATGTTTCGACAGTTTGATTAGGTTTTGCCCACAAGAACAAATTGTGAACTTCAAGGTCCTCGGAACCCGCGGTGAGGTTAAAGAATCTGCGCCCCGCCACAGCAAACACTCCGGCATCCTGATAGACGGCCAGATTCTCCTGGACCTTGGAGAGGAGGAGTATCTGGACCTCCGACCAAGGGCGGTCTTCATCACTCACCTCCATCCAGATCACGCCTTCTTCATCCGCGAGCCCGCGCCAATTGATGTTCCCATTTACGCCCCAGAGGGCCACAAGAACGCCAAGATCGAGGTTCTCTCCGGCCCTGTCTCCCTGGAATCTTACAGAATCACGCCTTTTCCCACAATCCACAGCAAGAAGTTTCGGTCCTGTGGCTATGTAGTGGAGGGGAACGGTTGGAAGCTGGTCTACACAGGAGACCTCATCAGGATCGATGAGGTGCACCACCATCTCTTTGAGAACGCCGACCTAGTCATCACCGACGGAAGCCACCTGCGTAAAGGCGGAAGGGTCTTTCGGGATAAAGAGACTGGCCAGATATACGGGCACACGGGCGTTCCTGATCTAATCGGCTTCTTTCGAAGCTTTACTGCAAACATTCTCTTTCTCCACTTCGGAAACTGGTTTTACGAGGACGTTTCCAGGTCTGTTAAAAGGATAAAAGAACTCGGGAAGGAACGCGGCGTACAGGCCGCCGCAGCTTATGACGGCCTGGAGCTGGACCTAAGCGACCTGCACAGCATAAAAAGAAGGTCAACCAGAGAGACGACGTTAGACCAATGGACGAGATCTCCAAAGGCCTGAAATCCGGGGAGCATTCGTATGTGCCAGATCCCACTCGGCAGGACTCTTTGGCAGGATATAAAGAAATAACCCAATTATTCAGCCCTGGCTACCAGCGACTCCATATTGCACCTGTGCACCTTCGAACTCCTGTAGGCTTTCAGGCTCTCCTGCTCCTCCATTCTGCAGGACTGCAAGCGCTGCATCAGCCCATCGAAGTCCACCTTATGACCGTCGAACTCAGGGCCGTCTACGCATGCAAACTTCGTCTCGCCATCCACTACCACCCGGCAGCTTCCGCACATGCCCGTGCCGTCTATCATGATGGGGTTGAGGCTGACCTGCGTCTTGACGCCTAAAGGCCTTGTGATATCGCAGATCCTCTTCATCATGGGGACAGGACCTATGCCCATAACCAGCCCGGGCTTCTCCCTTTCCAAAACCTCAACCAGAAGATCTGTGACCTGTGCGCTGCGGCCGTAGGAGCCGTCGTCCGTGCATACCAGAAGCTCATCTGTTACGGCCTTCATCTCCTTCTCCAGTATCAGACGCTCTTTGCTGCGGGCGCCGAGGATGCCAATTACCCTGTTGCCCAGATGCTTCAGTCCCCTTGCTAGCGGATAAATCACGGCGATTCCTGCTCCACCACCGATGCAGACTGCCGTGCCAACTGTCTCCAGCTTGGAGGGACGCCCTAAGGGACCCACCACATCTCGATAAAATTCCCCCGCCAAAAGCTCGCTAAAGAGGGCGGTGGATCTTCCTGCCACTGAGTAGATCACAGTTATTGTTCCTCGAATGGGATCGAAATCTGCTAGAGTGAGAGGTATGCGCTCCCCGGTCTCATTGGCCATGAGGATCACAAACTGCCCTGGCTCTGCCTTTTTGGCGATTTTCGGAGCGTCTATCTCGTTTAATATGATGGCCCCATCGGCCATCTCCTCGCGTCTTGTTATCCTGAACATAGTCGACCTTTTCTCATGAACAGGGACTCAATCTCTCCAGTCTCAAGAGGTGAGCTGCTCCTGCAATCGTGGTCCCGTAGAAGACCGCTCTTCTTTTATGTAGTTTTGCGTTCTTCATCCTCTGGAAATGTCCGCCCGATGATGAGCGCTCTGGCCAATGCTATGCGCTGCTTCTGGCGGCGCGGCATTCTCGATCTCCTTGAGGCAACATTGAAGTTCAAATTGAACAAGGACACCATCGTTCCAAGTCCAAGAGATAAGCTGCCCCAGCGATAGTAGTTCCGTAGAATACCGCCCTTATTTCGTGGCGCGAAACATTCTCCATCAGGCCGTCAATTGTACAGTTAGCAAGGGTCGATCCCGTTATCAGCATAAGCTGGCAGTCTTCGAACATATGAGAAGATTCCATGCCGTCTAGTACCCTAACGCCATAACGCGTCGTTCCAGCATCTGCCAGGTCCGAGACCATAACCCTCTCAGGACCCAGGGCATTCACCAGTGCTTCGAGAAGGGCGGGTTGCATGCCCACAAGCCCAACCCTTTTTGCACCCTGCTCTTTTATCCACGACCCCATACGTAAAGCGCACTCTTTAGGGCCGTCGTTCTTGCAGTGTACAGTTTTTTCAACTAAACCGAGCCATCGAAGCACGGCATTCATTGTCGAGATGAAAACTGCACGCTCAAAGGTGCTTTGTAAAGGCAATTCCAGCACATCTCCAAGGCTGCCCTGAAAACTTCCCGAAGCGGCTGTGAAGGCCTGACCTGCAAAGCCTCTAAAAACAGCCTGCATCAGGACCTCCTTTCCCCTCAGAAGCGGAAAGTCATCCCTATCCGGCTCTCCGAGGGACTCTCTGGAACTAAGCGTACTGCTTACAACCATCTCGTCGTTTAAATCCTTGCATCCGCCGTCTTGTGATTCTATTTCGGCAATGAAACGCCTTTTGGCATCTTGCAGCATATCCCGTCTATTCATAGGTGAACCTCATTGCAGTTTTGGATTTTGCTCCATCCCTATGCATCACCTTATCCTGTAGACGGAACAGCGCCCCAGCTCATGACATCCTCAGCCGCGCCTGATAGAACGATCTTTCCCATCTCCAGTAGGCATGCCCTATCTCCGATGCATGCCACATCCCTCAAGTCATGAGTAACGATGATGCTCGGAACCTCACAGGAATGGATTCTTTCCCGAAGATCTCTTCTCATTGCAGCCTGCTTTCGAACGTCCAAGGCAGAGAGCGGTTCATCCAGCAGCAGGAGGTCCGGCTCGATTATGAGCGCCCTGGCTAGCGCCACTCGCTGCTTCTGGCCGCCAGAGATGTTGGCGGCGCGGGCATTCCTGATCTCCCAGAGCCCTGCAGCCGTAAGGTGATCTTTCACCAGGAAGTCGATCTCTTTTCGGGGGAGCCTGCGGGCACGCAGACCGAATGCCACGTTGTCATAGACACTCATATGAGGAAAGAGCGCATAGCTCTGAAAGACATATCCAATGTTCCTCATCTCAGGGGTGATGTCTATTTTGAGGCTTGAATCAAAGAGTGGTTTTCCATCGAGCGCAATCATCCCTACATCAGGTTCAATAAGCCCGGCAATCATGTTTAGAAGGGTGGTCTTTCCGCAACCGTTGTCTCCCACCAACATGAGTATCTCCCCTTCTGCAATCCTAAGATTCACTTCAAGATCGAAATCTCTCAGCCTTTTCTTAACATCAAGTTCTAGCATTCCTGTACATCCTGCGAGTGAGCGTCTTTACAAGGGCGATGACCAGAAATGAGATGACTACCAGTACCAGGGCCAGGCATAATGCGACGTCCATATCCCCCTGCATGGCAGTGTAAATGGCTAAGGGCATGGTCTGCGTCCTTCCCTGGAAGTTGCCCGCGAACATAATTGTGGCCCCGAACTCGCCCAAAGAGCGGGCAAAGGCCATGATGGCGCCGGAGATCAGGCCGTTTATGGCTATGGGCAGTATCACGTGGAAGAAGGTGTAGACCCTGGAAGCGCCCAGAGTGCGCGCCGCGTTCTCGAAGGCCAGATCAACATCCTCGAAGCTGGTCCTGGCCTGGCGGATGTAAAATGGCGATGAGACGAAGACCTGTGCCATGATCACCGCTAAAGTAGTGAAGGCGATTGAAAGTCCTAAGGCGTTCAGGTAATGCCCCACGATGCCCATTCGCCCAAAGGCCATCAGGAGCGCAATGCCGGCCACTGCCGGAGGCATGATCACCGGCAGATCGATCAGCGAGTCCACTATCTCCTTGCCAGGGTAGTGGAAGCGGGCGTTGACGTAGGCGACGGGCGTTCCCATGAGCACTACGATCAGCGTAGTCAATGTTGAGGTCATCATGCTTAACCGGAGAGCATCCATCACCACGGGATCGTGCAGAGACCGTAGGGTGGTATCAAGCGGGCTCTTGAGGAAGAGAGATGCAACAGGCAGGGCTATGAAGGCCATGGTCAGGCAAATGGCCAGTGCAAGGCCGGTCTTCAGAATCTTGTTCCTCAAGCGCAGATTGAACCCCGGACCGTAGATAATTCTACTATATGGCTCAACAATTTCAGGCTTGAACCGATTCAAATCCATCTTATTCTTCCCCAATTATCGCAAACTTTCGACGACGTTTGATCTATGGCCTGCCAATTCATTGAATTTTCATTTACAGGGATGAACCCATACTTCTTCAGTATGGATTGACCTTCCTCAGACATCACGAGACCTATAAAGCTCTGAGCTTCCTGAGGGTACTTGGAGTGCTTCAGTACGCCCAGGGGGGATTTCCCAACCACATTGTACTCATCCGGAACTACTATCCGTGTGACTTTGCCCACCATCTGAGGGCTGACGTCAGATATGAAGGCAAAGCCTGCATCGGCCTCGCCCAATGCTACCTTAGAGACAATGCGGTTTACGGTTGTCTCCTCAGAGACAATATTGGCCGCGACCGCCTCTTTATAAGCAGGGCCGTATTCCGGATCGACTGCAAGCTTGTCCAGAACCCGACGTGCATAATCTCCTGCAGGCAGATCTTTTATTCCTATGAGGATCTTCACACCGGGCTTTGCCAGATCAGTCAGGTTAGTGATATTTGCAGGGTTATCGTTAGGGACTATTACCGCCACCTTATTTCCGGCAAAGATCTCGACGGTATCGTTGTCGATATAGCCTTCTCTTTCCAGGGCATCCATATGCTTGAGGTTCGCAGAAACAACGATATCTGCATAAGCCCCCTGCTCAATCTGAGCACGAAGCGCTGGCACGCCGTCGAAATTGAAATCGACACCAATGCCGCTCTCATTCTCGTATATTTGTCCAATCTCATTGAAGGCACCGGTTAGGCCGGCGCCGCAAAAGACGGTAAGCTCTTCAGGCTCCTTTGCATCGGTGCATAACATCAGAACTGTCAAGGTCAGAAGGAACAGAATCCGGCGTCTCTCTGTCAAGGGTCAGGCCTCCTTTCAGATATATCCCCGTCTTTGATCTCGTTCTCAAGTCAGATGTCACAAGGCAGAGGCAGACGATCTGGCCTGCCTGCGCTCGGACATAGGTTTGGATCTCAAGCGGCCGCCATCGGCTTATCTTTGGATCCGGTCTTGGCCGATGTAACGACAGAATCGGCCACTGGAGCAAAGCCGTATTTCTCCAAAACGGCCCTGCCTTCCTCGGACTTCACCAGATTCACAAACTCCTCAGCCTCTGCAGGATACTTGGAATCCTTCAGCATTCCCATGGGATACTCAGCGATGATGTTGTACTCATCGGGAATCTCGATCCTGTCAACCTTGTTCGATAGATCCTCTGTGACATCAGATACATATGCAAAGCCCACGTCTGCCTCTCCGAGAGCGATCTTGGTCACCACATAATTGACATTGGTCTCCTGAGAGATTATGTTGGCCAACACCAACTCCTTGTAATCGGGACCATAAGCAGAATCATTTCCCAGTTTGTTTATAATCTGCAACGCATAGTCGCCTACAGGCACGTCCTTCGTTCCTATGACTATCTTCACTCCTGGCTTTGCCAGGTCAGAGAGATTGGAGATCCCTGCCGGGTTGTTCCTGGGAATTATCAAGGACAGCTTGTTATTCGTGAAGACTGAGACGCTGCTGTTGTTCATCAGCCCCAGGCTCCTCAGAGCATTCATCTGCTTATTATTGGCAGAGGCGAAGACGTCGGCGTAAGCTCCGTTCTCCATTTGGGTACGCAGAGCCTGGGACCCATCGAAGTTGAAGACAACATCAATGTTAGTCTCATTCTCGTACATATGCCCTATCTCGCTAAAAGCGCCGGTCAAAGACGCCGCAGTAAATACAGTCAGCTCTTTAGGCTCCTCTGCAAATCCTGCAGATGCCGCCAGAACGAGGGCCGCAAAGATCATTGCCAATGCGCATTTATCCATTGTAGATTTTCACCATCCATGGTTATTATGACATGTTATTGCAAGCGTACATGTTTACCTTTATGCAAAATGTTAGCATATATGTTAAACATATAACCCTTACGCTCGATCGCTAACGCCCTTATAGCATCAGATCTCGATGGCGAAGACTGCCCAGTCGAGCTGCTTGATGGCTCCCCACAGGTCGAAGGACATCTTCATCAACCCGTATTTGCGGTAGAGGAGCTGGCTGACCTTGATCTCCCTGTCCCCGTCAGCTCTTAGAGCATTTCCATCAATGGTCACCCCATGAGGCCGCCCCATTGCATCCGAGGGAGTAACCTTAACGTGAGAGTTGTTTCGCATGCGCTTGACCTTGCCGCTGTTGGCATAAGACCGGACAAAGAGCATGTCGTCGTCCACCACGAACCACACCGGCGTTGGGACCATCTGGCCGTTCCTCTTGAAGGTCTCGAGCCTTATGTACTCCTTGTTCTGGAACTGCTCCAGACGGCTGTCATTTCTCATGACGGTCGCCTCTCTCTATCATCAATCAGTGCATTGGCCATCGCGTCCACCAGGCGTCCTGCGCCCTCGTAGCCGAGGACCAGCTGCCGGGCTGCCCCGAAGCGATCGTGATTGGGGAATCCTACCCTCAGCAGGGGCAACTCTATTGCCCTGGCCGTCTGCCTACCAGTGAAAGGACCTACCAGCAGCTCTACATCCAGTGCCTCTACCTCTTCCTGGATCTGGGAGAAATCTGCTCCGCTCATGACCTTCGCACCAGGGGCAAGCTCACTGGCCAGCCGGTCGAAGTTCGGGCTCGATGATCCCGTGGCCAGGACCTGAGGGCTCATGCCTAGCTCCTTCATTAGACTGGAGAGCCCCAGGACCATCTCCGTGTCGCCGTATACGCATGTCCTGACGCCAGCCATGAGCTTGTGGGCATCGACCATGGTGTCCAGCAGCCTGCCCCTCTCCTTTTCGTACTCCTCGGGAAGAGGTTGACAAGTCAGCGTCTCGAGCCTTCCCACAAATCTGTCGGTTGCCTCAAGGCCCAGGGGCAATGGCAAGGCGTTGTGGGGCACGTCGAATTCTTCTTGCAGATAGTCCCCCGCACCCTGCCCGTTAGCCCAGGCCCCGATGCTAATAGTAGCCACTGAGTTTCCTGCATCACGGATCGCCTCAAGGGGAGTTCCGCCAGATGGGATGCGCGGGAAATCCTTTGTTAGGGGAGCATCAAAGCTCTCGGATGTGTCCGGCAGGAGGATATGGCCAATTCCCCAGTCGCATAGAAGCCTCTTTATGTACCGGACGTCTGCAGGCGAGACAATCGAGCCCAATAGCAGGTTTATCTTTCCATTGGGCTTCGACCTCTCTGCCAGAGACCGAACTACTGCCGATAAGGCCGCGCTGTAGCCTGCCTCATGAGATGCTTTGTAGCTTGGGGTGGAGACGCTGAAGATCGTCACACAGCTTGCCTGCGGCTCCTGTCGAAACTCCCTTACGATCTGGGGGACATCGTCGCCAATGGTCTCAGCCAGACATGTGGTGGCGATTCCCACTGCCAACGGGCCGTAGCCTGCAATGACGTTCTTCAAGCCCTGCTTCAGGTTGGCTGCGCCTCCATAGACAGCGCCCTTCTCGCTTAAAGCCGAGGATGCGATGTCTACAGGCTCGCGGAAGTGGTGAGCCAGGTACAGACGCATATAGGTGCTGCAGCCCTGCGATCCGTGAAAGAGTGGCATGCAGCCCTCTATCCCTCGAAAGACGAAGACAGCACCCATGGGCATGCACATTGAGCAGGGGTTAACTGTTGCCGTAGCATGGCACTCTGGCATCCTCCACCTCCGTCGTCTGGTATCTCACCTGACAGTCTCTCTTCACAGGAAGCCTCCATACCGGGCTGTTGATTGTAATGTCCACCTCTCTCGCAAAGTTGACCATGCCGTCAAAGCCCTCAAACTGCGTCGTCCTGTCGTGGTTGAAGTCGCAGAAAGCGATTCCAAGTTTATAGGCCAGGAAGCGCTCTTTGACTCCGGCCACGAGCAAATCTGCCTTCTGCTTCCAAAGCAGCTCTTTTAGCTCCAGGGGGTTGGCATCGTCGACGATCACAGTGCCGTCTTTGACTATGTAGCTGATCTTCTTGTAGTCGTCTCGATCTCCGGTTTGAGTTCCTATTATCACTACGTCCATCCCAAGCTCCCTGAAGGCCTTCACCAGTGAGACGGCTTTAGCAGCTCCGCCCATGTAGATGGCAGCCCTTTTGCCCTCCACGCGGCTGCGGTGGTATTCTATCTTGGGGAGGACACGGGAAAGCTCACGCTCAACGATCGTCTCTGTTCGCGCTTTCATATCATCCGATGTGAAGAACTCAGCAGCAGTGCGAAGAGCCGAGGCCATATCCTCCAGGCCGAAGAAGCTTATCCTGCGGTAGGGTATGCCGTATCTCTCCTCCAGCCTCTTTGCGAGATATGTCATGGAGCCCGAGCACTGGACTAAATTCAGACGTGCCAGATGTGCCCTTCTGATGTCCTTCACCCGGCCGTCGCCGTTCAGCGATGCTATGATCTCTATTCCCATCTCCTCGAAGTAGGGTTTAACAGACCAGAGGTCGCCAGCGACGTTATACTCTCCCAGGAGGTTCAATGTGTAGGGACTCTTGGGCGTGTAATCTGCGGTGCCTATCAGCTCGAAGAGGGCGTTACATGCTGCTTTGTAACCCTCGTTCTTGTTTCCCTTGAAACCCTCCGACTTGACAGGGATTACAGGTATGCCAAGCTCCTCAGAGGCAGACTTGCAGACAGCCCTGATGTCGTCTCCGATGACGCCCACTATACAGGTGGAGTAGACGAAGATTGCTGGCGGGCGGTAACTGGCAGCCAGCTCTTGAATTACCTTGGCCAGCTTCTTCTCTCCGCCAAATATTACGTCCAGCTCCTTCATATCCGTGGAGAAGCTGCTCCGATACAGCATGGGACCTGAGCTGTAGCTTCCCCGGATGTCCCATGTGTAAGCGGCACAGCCTATTGGCCCGTGCACCAGGTGCAGGGCATCTGTAAGGGGATTCAGCACCACTCGGGCACCAGAGTAGACGCAGGCCCTCTGGCTCACAGCCCCCGCCAGGCTCTCGTTGTTGCAGGCCAGAGGCAGGGTCTCGGATCCGGTCTTCTCCCGGATGTGCCCCTCCCTTCCCTCGAAGATGTCAACTATCATACTCTCCTCAGAGGACCAGCTCGAAGTGCGTATCGTCCGCATCTCTGTCGAGGCGCTCCAGGAAGGCGTTTCCTATCATCTCCACGAGCCTTGCGGCTCCGGCGTAGCCGACGATCGGGAAGTAGTGCATATTCGCCCGATCAGTGATTGGGAAGCCCACACGAACGAGAGGGATGTCCTCAGCTCTTGCGATCAGCTTGCCAAACGTGTTTCCTATGAGCATGTCCACGGGCCTGTTCTTGATCTTCTGGTGCAAGAGGAATGTATCTCCAACTATTGCCTCGCAGCCCGGTGCCACCTTCTTTACCTCCTCGGCGAACTTCTTGTCAGGAGTGCCAGTGAGGGCGTAAACGGGGTTCATTCCCATCTCCATTGCTAGGCTTAACATGCCTATGACCGTATCAGGGTCTCCAAAGACGGCCAGGCTCTTGGCGTGGAAGTGAGGATGGGCATCTGTCATCATATCCACTAGCCGGCCGCGCTCGTACTCTATCTCCTGAGGGATGGGAACGCCCATTAAACCCGAAACGTTCATCACCAGCTCGTCTGTATTTCGAATGCCTATCGGCATAGGTCCGATGACGGCAGGTATGCCGAACTTGCCCTTCAGTACGACAGCGCCCGAGGCTCCTGCAGTCCTTCCTAGAGCAATCGTTGCGCGGGAGTTTCCTGCGTCCGTAAGGTCTGGCATCTTTGTGCCGCCAGGCGGGTAGAGTCCGCCTGACTCGGGCGTCAAAGGAGCGTCGAAGACGTCGGTTATATCTGGAAATACGATATGGGGAACGCCCATGATCGTCAGTATCCTCTTGATCTCGCGGATGTCTCCTGGATCTACGAAGCCGGGTATGACGTTCAGTTTGCCGTTAGGCTTGCCTTTCCTGGGGAATGTCTGGGCCAGGGATTTGACTGCGTTGTCGTAGCCTGTGATGTGCGAGCCCACGTAGCTGGGGGTGCTGGCGATAACGACCCTCACTTTAGGATCGAAGAACTCCTCTTCCTTGATCTCCTCCATGAAGGACGAGACGTCGTCTCCTATGGTCTCTGAGGAGCATGTGGTGTTGATTGCCAGCACATCGGGATGGTAGACATTGATGACGTTGTCTACCGCCTCCTTCAGGTTGTTCCTGCCTCCGAAGACCACAGAATCCTCTGTGAAAGACGATGTGGCAGCAAGTGTCGGCTCCCGATAATGGCGGGCCAGCATCATGCGCAGGTACGAGGAGCAGCCCTGGGAACCATGGGTTATCGGCATACAGTTGTGGATGCCCTTGTATGCCAGAATAGCCCCGAGGGGCTGACAGGTCTTGGCCGGATTTATGACCAGGGTTTCACGCTGTGATAGCGCTTTTGGTGTATAATCAAGCATTGGTCTTCTGCCTCCATGGCGGGTTTATGAACTTCCAGGTTGGGCTGTTCACGGACATGTCTGTATCACGGGCGAAGTTCACGAAGCCCTCAAAGCCGGTGTACGGCCCGCTGTAGTCGTATGAGTGCATCTGCCGCGAGGGAATGTGCATCTTCTGGAAGACGTACTTGTCCTTGATTCCAGAGCAGAACAGGTCTATCCCCAGATCCTTCACCAGGCGCTCGCACTCATGGTGGCTGTAGTCGTCGATCATGACCTGTCCGTCCTTCATGTGAGGCAAGAGGCCCTCATAATCCATCAGCCTCGGAATTTTTTCCTTTTTCTTCTGGATCGTACCATCGTCATATGGCGATACGACATTCGGATCGCGCTCGTAGTGGATATCCTCCAGTATCTTGGAGCGTCCTGAGTGAACGATTGTTGAGAGCACCTTTCTGCCCTCGTAGTCGTCCCTGTGGGCGAACTCATAGCCGGCAACGACTACTTCCATTCCGAGCGTCTCGAACATATTTCTGACATGGTGAGCTCGTGATCCGCCCACGAGGAGCATGACCCTCTTTCCGGCCAGCCTTTGCTTGTACATATCAATTACAGGCTGGATCCTGGCCATCTCCTCGGCGATCACTGCCTCAGTCTTGAGGTTAATTACTGGATCGTTGAAGAAGGCTGCCATGTCTCGCAGAGTCTTTACGGTGTCCTCGACACCGAGGTAGTTGACCTTCAGCCACGGGATCCCGTACTTCTCCTCCATCATGCGGTTGGTGTAGTTGATTGACCGATGACACAGCAGTATGTTCAGCTTGGCCCTGTGTGCTTTGGCGATATCGTGGAAGGAGGCATCACCAGTGAAGGGGCTGACCACGTGGTAGCCGACCCTCTCCAGGAGGTCCTTGACCACCCAGTAGTCTCCGCCGATGTTGTACTCGCCGAAGACGTTGACATCAAACGGCCCGGGATTCTCCAGCTCTTCAGTCCCCACGAGATGCTCCATCAGGGCATTGGAGGCGATATGGTGGCCTGCGGACTGGCTGACGCCGCGGTAGCCCTCACAGCGCACCGGAATGATCTTGATCCTCAGGTCCTCCTCTGCCTTCTTGCAGACGGCCTCGATGTCGTCGCCTATGAGCCCTATGGGACAGGTACAGAAGACCGATATGCACTCGGGCTTGAAGATCGAGTAGGCCTCTCGTATGGCTTGAGCTAGCTTCTTCTCGGCCCCAAAGACTATGTCCGTCTCCTTGACGTCAGTGGAGAGGCAGTAGCCAGCGAAGCAGTCCCTGCCTTCCTCTTCGCTCATGAGGTTTCTTCTCATGCCCCATGTGAAGTATGCACAGCCTATGGGTCCGTGGGTGATGTGCAGTATATCCTTGACAGGACCGAAGACCACTCCCTTTGAGCCGGCATAGGCACAGCCCCTGTTGGTCAGAATGCCGGGGATAGTGCGGTCGTTGGCCTCTATCTTCTGCTCTATCTCGCAGGCATCCTTGACTACCACGTGCTTCTTTCGCTTCTCGCCGACCTTCTCTGGAAGGCCCTGCAGCATTCCCTCGACAACCTGCTTACTGCCCTCTATTGTGACGGGTTTCCTCTCAACTCCGCTCATGAAATAGCCTCGTTGCCTCGCTCGCCTGTTCTTATCCTGATGGACTCTTCCACCGGGCAGATGAAGATCCTGCCATCGCCGAAGTTGCCAGTCCTGTTCACCTTTGTGATGACGGCAACTACAGCCGGCACGAACTCGTCTTCGACCATGATCGAGATCATTCTCTTGGGGATGTACTTCATGCTTCTTTGATCAGATCCTGCAAGCTCTGAAGGATGGGGGATCTGCAGGCCTCGCTGTTTCCCCCGCCCAGAGACTTTGTAAGCGGTGATGGACGGAATGCCTATGACGTCCAGGGCGTTTTTGGTGGCCTCCATCTTGTTCATCTGAATGATTGCCAGGACTTCTTTCATCAAAGCCCCCTGGCCCCGGTCCTTATCGTGTAGGATTCCTCAACTGATGTGACGAAGATCTTGCCGTCACCTATGTTTCCTGTCCTTGCTGAATCCTCAATGATCTTGACCGCAGACTCGAGCAACTCGTCGTCTATGACCACCATCAGCATGGTCTTTGGCAGGTTGTCGTAGACCACGTTTCCTACCTTGATTCCCTTCTGCTTGCCTCTGCCAAAGACATCCATCCTTGTGAGGGCCGTGAAGCCTCCTGCCTCCAGGCTGTCTGCAACCTTATCCACCATCTCCGGACGGATGACCGCCCTGACCATCTTCATTCCACAACACCCCACTCCATCATGACCTGCTCCAGCTCTTCGTACTCCATAGGCTTGGGGATCACGAACATCTCGTTCTCGTCAACCGCCTTGGCAAGTCCCAGATACGCCTTGGCCTGATCCGAGTCCGGTGCGTACTGAATTACAGTTTGCTTGTGGATCTCGGATTGGTGGACGACGTTGTCCCTGGGAATGAACTGGATCATCTGGCTGCCTATCTTCTTCGCAAAGGCAGACACCAGCTCCTTCTCATGATCCACCTTTCGGGAGTTGCAGATGATTCCTCCAAGGCGCGTGCCGCCGGCCTCGGCGAACTTCTGGATGCCCTTACAGATGTTGTTTGCAGCATACAGGGCCATCATCTCTCCAGAGGCCACGATGTAGATCTCCTGGGCCTTTCCTTCTCTGATGGGCA
>Ga0074195_1003778_pt1 | contig 13573 bp, 10 predicted proteins | sample EPASupsiteHSE623_FD_64525 | JGI IMG/M metagenome (GOLD analysis project Ga0074195, IMG submission 64525) | Bioremediated contaminated groundwater from EPA Superfund site, New Mexico - Sample HSE6-23 | ecosystem: Environmental > Aquatic > Deep subsurface > Groundwater > Contaminated ...
AAGTTTTCGCGCCTGCTGCACCCCGTAGGGCCTGGATTCGTGTCTCAGAATCCATCTCCGGGCTCTCGCTCTCACGACCCGTACCCGTCGTAGGCTAGTAGGTACATTACACCCACTACTACCTGATAGGCCGCAGACCCATCCTCAGTCGCCGGAGCTTTCGTCCTGATAGCATTCCAGCTTACCAGAACTATCGGGTATTATACCCAGTTTCCCGGGTTTATCCCCGTGCTGAGGGTAGGTTGTCCACGTGTTACTGAGCAGTACGCCATGTATTGCTACATTCGACTCGCATGGCTTAGTCGGACCTCGATAGCAGTAACCTCTGGCAGGATCAACCAGAATTGGTTAATAATCTGCATCTTTAGTAGATTATGCATCAAAACCAAAGAACAGACTATTATGTTTAGGAAGTACTGTATCGATTGGAATTGGCTGAGTTGCCAAGACTAACGTCAGACAGGATACTCAAATCTTACTCCTGTCTCCATCATCAAATATGTCGCAAACTGGAATTCAGCTCGTCATCAGGTCGGAGCTGTAACTTTTATCTGCGACGCCACATCGGCCCTCATATGTACACGCTACTACTATTTAAAGGTTGCGACCTCGCACCCCTTTAACGTGCCATATGAAACGGCCTCTCTATATAGGCACGTTTGCTATTTAAACTTTTCGTCCTCCTCGAACTCTTTATCAGGCCATTAGCCTGTTTATTCGCGGAGCAAATAGCTTGGTTGCCTACAATGGCGATTATGATGCAGGCTATTAAGGATTCTGTTCTTCTACCTCTTGCCTTTAAGGCTCAGGGCAAAGATCAAAAGCCTCCGACCACATCACATCGGCCTCCCCTACTAGTAATATAGAAGTATTTAAAGATGACGCTTATTGAGTCCATTCTAAGGAGCTCTGATAGCACCTTATCTATGGAACCCAGTTCAGCTACCCAAAAAATGAACCAAGTTCGCGAGCGTGTTGCAGGCATAAAAAGTAGACGCTTCGTCAATGCAGCATAGGCAGTTCAGCTTTTCTTGAGGACGACCAACAAATAATCTGCTAAGAGCACATTGTCCTTCGAAAACGACCTGAACTCCTCCTCCACGGCCCTGAGGATCTCCGAGGCCGGGCGCGCTCTGTTGTTCCTGACAGTAGTTATCAGCCGCTCTATCCCAAAGGGCTTGCTTCTGCTGTTCTCAGCCTCGGTCACACCATTGGAGTACATGACAAGAACATCGCCCTGCTGAAGCGGTATGCGTTCTGGCCGCAGGTCCACTTTATTAAGCATGCCCAAGGCTATGCCGTCTCCTCCCAGAGTGTCGACCATTCCTCCCGAGTCTACGATAAAAGGCGGATTGAAACCTGCATTCGCATACTCAAGAGAGTCGCCCGCTGTATCGAGCAACGCGTAGAAGCAGGCAAGATGCGTCCCTTGAGCGTGAGCGCTGATTTGAGAGTTCAGCTCTTCCATAGCCTTGGATGGATCCGATTGCCTCGACGATGCACGCAGTAGCGCTCGCGACATGATGGCTAGCATTGCAGCCTGAACTCCGCCGCCATCTGCGTCTGCCATTATGAAGGCTATTTTATCATCCACCTCTCGCAAGTCATAAAAATCAAAGCCATCGATCTCTGAAGGCAGGTAGAGGGCAGCTATCTCATACCCTTCTACATGTGGTAAGTATTCGGGAACCAGGTTGCGCTTTACTTCTCTTAGGACGGCAATCTCTTTGCCCGATTCGCCTCGTTCCTCTGCATCGCCTTCAAGCCTTGCCAGATAATTCTTCAAATTGCCGGACATCCTGGAGAATGCCTTTCCGAGAGGAGCCAGTTCGCCCGAGGCCTCGACTTCCACATCAAAATCGCCGCTCGCTATCCTATCAGCAGCAGCGACTAGAGAGCCTATCTGGCCGTTTATCCTGCGATTCAACAGAACTCCTGCAGCCAGAGCAATGAGGCCCGCTGTGACGAAGATCAGAATGGCAGACTCTTTCGCCCTTTTCGCAGCATCGTTTAGACCCTGCGTCGCACCTTTAGCCACCTCTTTAACCCCTGCATCAATAAACCTGGCAGGCAGGCTCATCTCCTCTGCAGGGTAAGCTATGCCAAGGGTCCATCCCACCGAAGGCATGGGCGCAAAGGCCACATAGCCATCCCCGTTCTCCATGCCGATGACTGAGGAACCAGCCTTTCCATGGTTCATCTTCTGCATCAGGCCCTTGATCTCGGAGTTGTTTATTTCTAAGATATTATCTGAGGCAAATAGGCCGTCCATGACATCTGCTGGCCTGGACTTTGGCCGCAGGATTATGTTTCCCGATCTGTCTATGATGAACGGGTACCCCCTCCCCCCCATGGCGGAGAGGTCTTTATAGAGAGATTCCATCGAGACATCCATAACGGCGACGCCAAAGAACTCCTCTTCGCGATATATGGGCGTAGCACAGGTTATGACAGGTAGGCCGTTTCTCTCAAGATAAGGGCTCGTCCAGATGGTCTTTTTCTCATCTCTAGCAGAAGCATAATACGGCCTGTCTCTATAGTCAAAAGGCGCTGTATTGGTGAGCGTTTCATTGTTATAAGGCCAGGTGATGAGGATGCCATCCTCCGTCCCAATATAGCAAAGCAATATGGTGGGCTCAGATCTCAGAATGCTCTGTAATATCTTTTCAGGAACACCAAGGGCATTTATCGTGGCATCTCTCTTCTCGGGCGTGGTCTCATTGGAGTTAAGAGGCGCGATCCATATTCCAACGGGCGTCGAAGAGATTTGGCTTTCGCGATTGGCAGCCACATAGTTAGCCACCATCTCGTTCTCAGCTCTGAGATGCTTGAAGAACTCGTTGTACTGATGGGCCTTGGCAATAGCAAGCTGCACCTGGTCGGCCTCATTCGATGCTGCAATCAAAGCAGATCGATTCAATGTCGTGCTGAGGCTAGATATGCTGTCCTGGACTTCCTCTGATGCCTGGTTCATCTCCATCAGGGAGATGACGCCCATTGCCGCCATGGGTATCAAAGCAACAGCTAATAAGAACGCTGGGATTCTCAGACTTTCTCCTTTTATGCCGGCAATCTTCGCCATCTATATGTAGTTATGATCTGCCCATGCTGGGCGGAGACTTGGAGTCTAGATACTTGTCTATAAGCCTGCTGGATTGCGTATATTTTGCTATAATTTGGGTATTGGGTGTAAGTAGTTCAGGTAATATAAACACTTTTCAGCCCCTATGGAGTGTGTCTCTGGAAAAGAGAATCTGCTGACGAAGTATCTGCGGAAGAGCATCTACGGAAGGGCACCTACGAAAAAGCATCTACAGAGAAAGGCGTCCAGCCCGGAAACTATTTATTCAGACCTCATAGATAATTATTGTGAGCAGCTCTTATGAGTTTATCGTTTACCTGAATAGGATTAAAGCAGCATATGGTCGGTTTCAGGCCGTAATCTGGGTGCTCAACGCTGCAATAATCTCCATCACTCTATATGCATTCGCTCTCCTTCTAGGCCTTCCGGCCTTCACCAACTATTACTGGCAGGATTTCCTGCCTCTAGCCATCTCTCCCGCCATACTCTCAGTCATCTTTGGGGCGATTGGCGCGACGCTGATGCGAAGAAGAAATGGGTCAGATCTCTTCGGGCTTCTGGGCCAGCAGCTATCAGAGAAGGCCAGGACTGCCTGCGATAATCGGAATGTCGAATCCCTGCCCATGCAGAGGCTGGCAGAGGAGCTGAAGGCATCCCTCTCCAAGATCAAGCCCTCAGAGATCCTGAACTGGAAGCAGATAAATACTCGAGCGGCTCTTGCGGTCATTCTTGCCGTGGCAACGATCTTTTTAGCACAGAGCCAGATCAGCGCAGATATAACTCCTTCGGATTTCCAGTCGCTATCAGACCTGAGGGACAGGGCTTTGGATCTGTTCCAGAATGAAACGCCTTCAGAGCCTGCACAGGTCAATTTATCAGGGAACATCTATGGCAAGCCGTCACTGGCGGTTCTCAATGAAGAGAAACTGGAGCTCATGCTCTATCCAGGAATTGGAGCAGGTTCACGGGCGAGAAGCTCGGAGCCCGTCGACCGTCTCTTCCAGCAGTCTCAAGCAGAGGATGTGACAGCAGTGCCCTCCGAGCTTTACATTGAGAGCCTGCCGCCACAAAATAAAGAGATAATAAAAAGGTATTTTGAGATTTTAAGTACCAGCAGCTTTTAATCCTGGGACCGAGTTCGATACGCATACTGCATCGCGGGAAGCGAGAAGACGCGAGTTTTCGAAGCCGATCACCCGGCCCTCTAGCCTTGGATAAGGCTGCAATTATTTTGCTGTAGGGTCCCACTCCCAGATACCAAAGGCATTGTTCTCAGTATCCATACAGATCACGAAATATCCCATCCCAGGAACGGCCTTCTTTGGGACCATGATTTTACCACCCAGCTTCTCAACTTTCGCTGAGTATTCATCCACCGAAGGAACTCCGATGTAGTCTGTAATCTGCTGATCCGGATGCATTCGCTTCATCATACCGCCCCCGGGAGCGCCGTAGGTATCGATCATCATATAATCCATACCCTGCATGCTCTCAATCTTCCATCCAAAGAGCTTGGAGTAAAAGTTTTTTGCCCGTCGGAGATCCTCGGCCGGTATCTCAAAGTGAACTATACTCGACATTTTTTCACCCTGTTGTTGTCCTTATTGTCCTTGGTTTTACCACACCGTATTTGCATTACATCCTTAAATAGTCACTCAAGCGTATCACTCATATATAAACGATACTGGGGGAATAACTTAAAAGGGATTACATAGCCCCAGGGTCAAGCAGGGCGTTGAAGGACCTGGAATGAAGGATGAGAGAGGGGCAAAGCCGAAGTCCATGCTAATTTGATCCTATTTCGGCTGAGTTTCAGATCTCGAGCTGGTTAACGCATAACCAATGCTAGTGCCTCTTCTTTTTGAGTTGGCTGCAATTTCCAGGTAGTCAAAAAGGCCATAAATCAACCTTAGTTTTGCGATTAAAAATGAGGGCTACTTTCATGGAAAAAGGGCACTAGCTATTTCCTATAGCTGAAGATGGATGATCAAAGATATGAACAAAAGAAGACCGCGAGTAAAAGAAGACACATGCAAAAGAAGACATATGCAAAAGAGAAAGACATCGGGCCGGGGCCCTGTTCGCGACGGCTATCTTGGGGGAACCATATAGTTCCAGCGCCAAACCTTGAACCCCGTCGCCACTATCAGCAGGAAGATTACAAGCACAAGCAGCGCCTGAAGCCATTCAACGATAGTTATTAATTCCATCCTCGAACACCAGAGAGAACCCAGCGCTTTTAGCTGATAAAGATTTTGGTTTTCTCTTTTTCGGCGTTAGAAATGAATATTATTATCATTATTGATAATATTGCTTAATTAACAATATTATTTAAATTAAACCTGATCCGATCTTACGGCCCAGGCGGGCCCATCTTTGCCGTCGGCATCAAAGTGCTTTTAAGCGGACGCTAAGCCCTGCCTTTAATAGGTCGCCATTTTTTATCATCATACCTTCACTTTATGGTAGCTTCAGGTTTTGGCCTGAGGTTATGTCATCAATAACTCAAATTATAAACGTGCTTTTTGTGATCATAAATATTCATAAAACTTGTGAATGGATCTTAAATACCTATAAATTGCGTACTGGAAAATGAGGGCGACAAGGAGGATAGTAATGAACACGCAAATAAAGACAAAGGATGACGTCTTTGCTGCAATAGATAAGTACAATGTAAGATTCGTAAGGTTTTGGTTTACAGATATCCTTGGATTCCCCAAGAGCTTCGCCGTTAACACCAACGAGCTTGAGGGAGCCTTTTCCGAAGGCATGGGATTTGATGGCTCCTCAATAGAGGGCTTTGCTCAGATCCACGAGTCCGATATGGTCTTTAAGCCCGACCCAACCACATTCAGGATCATACCCTGGAGGCAGCAGGAGAACGCCGTCGCCAGGATGTTCGGCGACATTCAGAACCCCGATGGAAGCCCATACGAGGGCGACCCGAGGCAGGTCCTCAAGAAGAACCTCGCACGCCTCAAGGATAAGGGCTATACATTCTACACAGGCCCTGAACTCGAGTTCTTCTACTTCAAGAACGATCAGGGTACAGAGATACTGGATAAGGGCGGCTACTTCGACCTGACAACCCTTGATGCCGCATCTGACCTTCGCCGCGACACCGTCCTTGCACTGGACTCAATGGGAATCGATGTCGAGTTCAGCCACCACGAGGTAGCACCTTCTCAGCACGAGATCGACCTTCGGTATGCCGATGCATTGGCAATGGCCGATATCGTCATGACCTACAAGATTACAGTGAAGGAGATCGCCCACAGATACGGCTACCACGCCAGCTTCATGCCCAAGCCCATCTTCGGCCAGAACGGATCTGGAATGCACGTCCACCAGTCCCTCTTCCAGGGCAAGAAGAACGTCATGTACAGCGCTGGAGATTCCTTCCACCTCTCTGACGAGGGCAGGTACTACATCGCAGGCCTGCTCAAGCATGCTCCAGAGATCACAGCAGTAACCAACCAGTGGATCAACTCCTACAAGAGGCTCGTGCCCGGATACGAGGCACCAGTATACATCTGCTGGGCCAGGAGAAACAGGTCAGCGCTCGTCAGGGTCCCGATGTACAAGCCCGGAAAGGAGGTTGCGACCAGGGTCGAGTTCCGCAGCCCGGATCCAGGAGCCAACCCGTACCTGGCATTCTCCGTCATGCTGGCCGCAGGCCTCGCAGGAATTGCCAACAAGTACGAGCTGCCTGAGCCCAAGGAGAAGAACATATTCCACATGACAGAGGAAGAGAGGACCGCAGAGGGTATCTATTCCCTGCCCGGAAGCTTAAACGAGGCTCTCCAGTATACTGAGAAAAGCCAGCTGGTAAAGGAAGCCCTCGGCGACCACGTCTTCAACGCCTTCATGGCCAACAAGAAGGCCGAGTGGGATGCCTACAGGATAAATGTGACCAAGTGGGAGCTGGACAGGTATCTGCCACTCCTGTAAGCCCACTTGGGCGTTTACATTTTTTTATTTATTTTCATTGAATCAATCGGCAGCCTAAAGGTGAGTCCTTAAATGGTAAAAACAACGGCATCTATGGCGACGGAATTCATTCATAACATTTATGAATGTTTCTTAAATAGCTATAAAACGCCTGTTGGGATCTCTGTAGGCTTGCATCACGTCGGTTGAAAGTGAGCAGCATTTAAGACAAGCTTCAGGCGATGGCTGGAGTTCGAGATTGTTATGGTGAGGAAACGAAGGGCAAGAAGGCCGCTTTACAGCAAAGAGATCTGTGCATGCTCCATCTTCGGGGCGATGAACCGGGAAGGAGAGAGGTTTACAGGCGAAGGCGTAATTAAAGCCATAGCCAACATGCACGTTCGCGGCAACGGTCTGGGAGGGGGCTTCGCTGCTTATGGGATTTATCCTGAGTATAAGGACTATTATGCCTTACATCTCATGTTCACTGGCAGAAGCTGGGAGGACAAGAGGTCTGCCAAGCAGGATTTCGATGCATTCCTCTGCGAGAACTTCGATGTGGTCTACGACGAGGAGATACCTCACGGCGATGAGACCACTGTCAGCGACCCGCCTCTGGTCTGGCGCTACTTCGCCATGCCCAACAAAAGAGGCGAAGAATCGCGGCTCTCGGATGAGGACTATGTTGTAAGCAAAGTTATGTGGGTGAACACCAAGATAGAGAATGCCTACGTCTTCTCCTCGGGAAAGAACATGGGCTGCTTCAAGGGAGTAGGTTACCCGGAGGAGATCGGCGAGTATTTCATGCTAGACAGGCTTTACAGGGCCTACACCTGGACGGTTCACGGCCGCTTCCCCACCAACACCCAGGCCTGGTGGGGAGGAGCACACCCATTTAGCCTGCTGGATACGACAGTCGTTCACAACGGTGAGATCTCTTCCTATGGGACGAACCGCTGGTATCTGGAGATGTACGGCTATGCCTGCACCCTTCAGACAGATACAGAGGTAATAGCCTACGCGGCAGATCTGCTAATGAGGAGGCAGCACCTTCCAATCGAGATAGCGGCGAAGATTCTGGCCCCGCCCATCTGGAACTCGATCGACAGAATGAACGAGACGGAGAAGAAGCTGCTGACCACCCTTAGAATGGTCTACGGGCCTTTGCTCATGAACGGCCCCTTCTCCATCATCATCGGCCAGACCGGGAAGATGATCGGACTTACCGACAGAATTAGGCTTCGGCCACTCACGGCTGCCACCAGAGGAGATATGTTCTATCTATCGTCTGAGGAGGCGTCAATAAGGCTCATATCACCAGAACTCGATTGTGTCTGGACGCCCAACGGAGGAGAACCGGTCGTCGGCGAACTAAAAAGCATAAGGATGGTAAAGGATGAAGTCATTCGTCTTTCCTGAGTTCCAGATCATAAGGGATGAAGAAAAATGCGGCCAGTGTAGAGGCTGCGAGCGTCAATGTGCCTTTGGCACGCACAGATACGATCCGGTTCAAGATCGGCTGATATCTGACGAGTACAAGTGCGCCGGATGCCAGAGGTGCGTCGTCTTCTGCCCCAAGGACGCCATAATCGTAAGGCCTACTCCATCGTTTTACAGGCCGAACGCCAGCTGGTCCAGGGAGAAGCTGGAAGACTTAAAGAAGCAGGCTGAAACAGGAGGCGTTATTCTCACAGGATGCGGCAACGACAAGCCCTTCCGCATCTACTGGGATCATATAGTGCTGAATGCCTCGCAGGTCACAAACCCCTCAATCGACCCCCTGCGTGAGCCCATGGAGCTCAGGACATTTCTCGGGTCCAAGCCTGACCTCATTGACATGAAGGCGAAGAACGGAGATGTGGAGATAGAGACCAAAATTGGGCCGAACCTGATGGTAGAGACGCCCATTCTCTTCTCGGCCATGTCCTATGGAGCCATCAGCTACAATGCTTTCCGATCCTTAGCCACTGCCGCCTGCAAATCCGGCACCTTCTTCAATACAGGCGAAGGCGGTCTGCCCAAGGAGATGCGGGACGAGTTCGGCAAATGCGCTATCGTCCAGGTGGCATCAGGGCGTTTTGGCATAGACGCCGAGTACTTGAACTGCGCAGCGGCCGTGGAGATCAAAGTAGGTCAGGGCGCAAAGCCGGGAATAGGCGGCCACCTTCCAGGCGAGAAGGTGTCCCCAGCAGTTGCCGCCACGAGGATGATTCCTGCTGGCACAGATGCCATCTCCCCAGCGCCGCACCACGATATCTACTCGATTGAAGACCTGTCGATGCTCATTTATGCGCTGAAAGAGGCTACCAACTACGAGAAGCCAATCTCAGTGAAGATCGCAGCTGTGCATAACTTCGCGGCAATAGCCTCAGGCATAGTCAGAGCTGGTGCCGACATCATCGCCATCGATGGCCTGCGCGGAGGCACGGGAGCTGCTCCCAAGGTCATCAGGGATAACGTTGGCATTCCAATTGAGCTTGCCATATCCTCACTGGACCAGAGGCTGAGGAATGAGGGAATAAGAAATAGAGCCTCCATCATCGCCGCGGGAGGAATTCGATGCAGTGCCGATGTCATCAAGGCAATTGCTCTGGGCGCGGATGCAGTATACATCGGCTCGGCAGCGCTGATCGCCATGGGCTGCAACCTCTGCCAGAAGTGCTACACAGGCAAGTGCAACTGGGGAATATGCACCCAGGACCCGCGCCTTTCAGGCAGGCTCAACATTGAAATAGCTTCTCAGCGCCTCTCTAACCTGATCCATGCATGGTCTCATGAGATCAGCGAGATGTTGGGCGGCATGGGAATCAATGCTCTTGAGAGCCTGAGAGGAAACAGAGACCACTTGCGCGGAATAGGCCTGTACGAGTGGGAGCTCGAAGTTCTGGGCATAAAAGGCGCCGGAGAGTGAACAAAGGCATGGCGAAGGCTCATTCAGCCAAATCGCAGCCTGTGAAAGCGGCTCAAGCGTATGGAGAGAGGATTGATACCGTGGAGATTGATGCTACCGGGATCGAAACTAAGGAGCTGAACGACCGCCTAAGGGATCTGATGCAGGCGGGAGCCGTAAAGGTGGTGCTGAGGAACGTATGCGGCCAGAGGTATATCGGTACCAGGCTGTACTCACCGGAACGCAAAAAGATGGATATTGAGATCTTCGGAACTCCAGGAAACGACCTGGCAGCATTCCTTTTCGGCCATAAGATAAGGGTCCACGGTAATGCTCAGGATGGCGTGGGAAACACCATGGATGCCGGCGAGATAGTCGTTGAGGGAAGGGCAGGAGACGTCCTGGGGTTTTCCATGCGGGGCGGCAAGATCTTTGTCCGGGACAGCGTCGGCTACAGGACTGCTTTGCATATGAAGGAGTATGAAGATAAGAGGCCGGTTCTAGTAATAGGCGGCACGTCTCAGGACTTCCTGGGCGAGTACATGGCTGGCGGGATAGTGATCCTCTTAGGTCTTGACAACAAACCCCACAAGGGCAACTTCCTTGGAACCGGAATGCATGGAGGCGTCATCTACCTGAGGGGCTCAGTCGACAAGACACAGGTGGGAAGCCAGGTGGAAATCTCGCCCCTGGATGAGATGGATAAAGAGATAATAGATAGATACGTCTCTGAGTTCATCGAGCGCTTTCCCGATCTTAAGCTGAACAAAGAGGAGGTCCTCAAGGGAGATTTCATCAGGCTCTCGCCCAGATCCAAGAGGCCCTATGGAAAGCTTTACGCTTATTGAAATTTGCCACAAGACAATAAATCATTAGGGATAAAGATGCCAAAAGTGCTTGTTCCGACGGTCTGTCCTTATTGCGCCTCAGGCTGCGGCTTTTATATCGCGGTCGAGAAGGACCGCGCTACGGGGATCGAATACATGCCGGAGCATCCGGCTAGCGACGGAGCCCTCTGCTCCAAGGGCAATGCAGCTCTGGAGGTGCTCTACCACGAGGATAGACTGCGCTACCCATTGAAGAGGAAGGGTGACGGGTGGGCCAGGATATCCTGGGATGAGGCCCTGGACCTGGTGGCTCGGGGCTTAGGCGGAGCCCTGAAAGAATACGGGCCGAAAAGGGTCGGATTTCTGGCCTCGTCCAAGTGCACCAACGAGGAGGATTACCTGATCGAGAAGATGGCCCGCTGCCTTGGTTCGCCCAACGTGGACAACTGTGCCAGGCTTTGCCATGCCCCCTCTGTCGTGGGCCTGAACCGGACGCTTGGAGCAGCAGGGATGACCAACCCAATACCCGATCTAGCCAACTCAAAATGCGTCTTCATTATCGGTTCGAACCTGGCGGAGAACCACCCGGTTCTCTCCCGCTGGATTCACAGGGCCAAGGATGCCGGTGCGGTAGTAATAGTGGCCGATCCGCGGCTGACTCATACTGCCTGGATGGCTGATATCTTCCTGCAGATCAAGCCCGGAACTGATGTTGCCCTGCTAAACGGCATGGCGCATGTAATAATCAAAGAAGGCCTGATCGATAACGATTTCATATCCAGGTGGACCAGAGGATACGAGGACCTGGTGCAGGCTGTCAAAGATTACACGCCTGAGAAGGTATCGGAGATAACAGGAGTCTCTGCAGGCGATATCGTGCGCGCCGCTCGCGCCTACGCCATATCTCCGGCCTCTGCCATCGTATACTCTATGGGGATCACTCAGCATACAACGGGCACAGACAACGTACAGGCCATCGCCAATCTCTCCCTGATCAGCGGCCATATCGGACGCCCCGGCACAGGCGTGATGCCCTTAAGAGGCCAGAACAATGTGCAGGGAGCTTGCGATGTGGGAGCGCTGGCGGAGTTCTATCCAGGATACAGGAAGGCGGACGATCCTGAGACTGCAAAGTTCTTCTCTAAGGAATGGGGCACTAATCTCCTGCCTGTTGGCAAAGGCCTGACTGCCACTGAGATGATCGATGCAGCAGCCTCTGGCCAGATCAAGGCCATGTACATTGTGGGCGAAGACCCGGCCAACTCCGATTCCAGAAGCAATTATACCCGCGAGGCCCTGGAGAACCTGGATTTCCTGGTGGTTCAGGATATCTTCATGACTGCTACTGCACAGCTGGCAGACGTGGTCCTGCCCGCATCAGTCTGGGCTGAAAAGGAAGGGACTTTCACCTCAACTGAGAGACGTGTCCAGTGGAGCCATAAGGCCATCGATCCGCCTGGAGAGGCAATGTCCGACCTGCAGATAGTATGCAATGTGGCCCGCCGCCTGGGGCTGGATTTCAACTACTCGGGAGCAGCCGAAGTGCTATCTGAGATCAACCGATTGGTTCCTCAATACGGCGGAATTACCAGAGAGCGCCTGAACGGAAGCGGACTTATATGGCCCTGCCCGAATGTAGAACATCCCGGGACGCCAATACTGCACTCGCAGGGGTTCAAGCTCAAAGATAACAGGGCAACCATTGTGCCCGTACAATACAGGCCTCCAGCGGAGGATGCAAGCTGGGAGTACCCCTTCATCTTGACAACCGGCCGCCTAGCTGTGCATCACAATGCAGGGTCCATGACCCGCAGAAGCCCATCGCTTATAGAACGCGAGCCTGACCTCTTTGTGGAGATCAATACTGCCGATGCGGCAAAGCTGCGAATAGCAGACGGAGATGAGGTAGTAATAACCACGCCGCGCGGTGAGACCACCGCTCTTGCCCGGCTGACAGATCGCGTCAAGAGGGGCGTCGCCTTCATGCCCTTCCACTTCCCTGGCACGAACATACTCACCAGCGAGGCCAGAGATGAGGAGGCAAAGATACCGGAGTTCAAGGTCTCTGCCTGCAAGATATCCAGGAGGGACTAAAATGCCCGTTTACGTTGATATAAGCAGATGCATAGGCTGCAGATCCTGCGAGGTAGCCTGCAAGCGCGTCCACGACGGCAAGGGCCATGTGAACGTTCACTTTGCAGGAGACCATGCCTCTGTGCCCATCTTTTGCCACCACTGCGAAGAGGCCACATGTACAATGGCCTGCTTCACCGGCGCGCTCTCCAAGGACGGAGAGCGCACAGCCTTTTCCGTGGATAAATGCACCGGCTGCGGCCTATGCAGGCTGGCATGCCCCTTTGGAGTAGTCTGGACCGATAAGCTGGCTCACAAGTGCGATCTATGTGCCGGACGTGAGACTCCCACTTGTATCCTGACATGTCCTGCCAACGCGCTGTCCACTGACTTCGAGCTGGCCTCTAAGAGGGCAAGGGCGCGAGCGGCAATGGCCGCAGCTCAAGGAGGTAGAAGATGATCAGAGTTGATGCCAGCAAATGCATCGGTTGCTTCTCCTGCTCAAACGTCTGTCCGAGCCAGAACATCACCAGGGAGGAGACGCCTGAACAAAGATCGGTCCACTGGAAGAGGTGCAAAGAGGAGTGCGACCTATGTGTCGAGTTCTGCCCTGCCAAGGCGCTAACCCTTGTGCCTTTTGATGAGGAAAGCACTGAGCCCACGATGACCTTCGATCTGGTGTCCTGCAAGATCTGTGGGGCACGCTATGCAACTGAACCAATGCTTCGAAGGATCAAGGCCTCCCTTCCTTCTAACCTCCCACAAGATTCA
>Ga0074195_1003782_pt1 | contig 13544 bp, 10 predicted proteins | sample EPASupsiteHSE623_FD_64525 | JGI IMG/M metagenome (GOLD analysis project Ga0074195, IMG submission 64525) | Bioremediated contaminated groundwater from EPA Superfund site, New Mexico - Sample HSE6-23 | ecosystem: Environmental > Aquatic > Deep subsurface > Groundwater > Contaminated ...
CGCGATCTTCAACAGCGCCAATTTCTCGAGTATCGCCACCGACGCGAAAGGGGTCATTCAGATATTCAATGTCGGCGCCGAACGGATACTGGGCTACAAAGCCGCCGATGTGATGAATAAGATCACTCCCGCCGACATCTCCGATCCGCAGGAATTGATCGCACGCGCCAAGACACTGAGCGTTGAACTCGACACCACCATCACGCCGGGCTTCGAGGCGTTGGTATTCAAGGCATCGCGCGGTATCGAGGATATCTACGAGTTGACCTATATCCGTAAAGACGGCAGCCGCTTCCCGGCGGTCGTGTCGGTCACGGCGCTACGCGACGAACAGAACGCCATTATCGGCTACCTGCTCATCGGCACCGACAACACCGCGCGCAAGGAGATCGAAGCGGATCAGAAACAGCTTGCCCAACGCCTGCGCGACTATCAGTTCTACACCCGCTCTCTGTTTGAATCCAATATTGATGCGTTGATGACCACCGATCCTTCCGGCATCATTACCGATGTCAACAAACAGATGGAAACGCTCACCGGCTGTACCCGCGACGAATTGATCGGTGCGCCCTTCAAAGACTACTTTACCGATCCCGCGCGCGCCGAGATGAGCATCAAATTGGTACTGAGCAAAAAGAAACTCACCGACTACGAACTCACCGCGCACGCCCGGGACGGCAAAGGAACGGTGGTTTCCTTTAATGCGACCACGTTCTACGATCGCGACCGGAAACTGCAAGGGGTGTTCGCCGCCGCACGCGATGTCACCGAACGCAAACGGCTCGATCAGGTATTGCAGGAAAAAAACATCGAACTGGAGAATGCCACCGCGTTGGCGGAAAAAGCGAACCTCGCGAAATCGGAATTCCTCTCCAGTATGAGCCATGAACTGCGCAGTCCGCTCAACGCGATACTCGGATTCACCCAATTGATGGAGTCCGATCCCGTGCCGCCGACACCCAACCAGAAAGAAAGCATGACCCAGATCCTGCGGGCCGGGTGGCATCTGCTGAAATTAATCGACGAGATACTCGATCTGGCAAAGGTCGAATCGGGGCGGGTGCCGTTGTCCCCGGAACCGGTTTCACTGGCCGAGGTCCTGCAGGAATGCCGCGGAATGATAGAGCCGCAGGCACAACAGCACGGCATCAAACTGACCTTTCCCCAGTTCGACCAGCCCTCTTTTGTTCGTGCGGATCGGACGCGGCTGAAACAGGTCATCATCAACCTGCTTTCCAACGCGATCAAATATAATATCAAAAACGGATCGGTTGAAGTACGGATCGCCGAGAACACGCCGGGGCGTATCCGCGTGAGCGTCAGCGACACCGGCAAGGGCCTGTCCCCCGAACAGTTGCCTCAGTTATTCCAAGCCTTCAATCGTCTGGGGCAGGAGACCGGGGGCGTTGAAGGGACCGGCATCGGACTGGTGGTGGCAAAACAACTGATCGAACTGATGGGCGGCGTTATCGGCGCTGATAGCACCGTCGGAGTGGGAAGCGTATTCTGGTTCGAACTCAGCTCGGCCGCCGAAATACAGCTTCCTCCGGAAAAAAGCGATGTAACGGAAGACTCCAAGCCGCAAGAACTTCGCGAAAAACGGATCCACACCCTCCTGTATGTCGAAGACAATCCGGCCAACCTGAAACTGGTCGAACAGATCATTGCGCGGCACCCCGATCTCCGCCTGTTGAGTGCGGTGGACGGCGCCGGCGGTATCAAGATCGCGCGCGCATCACTGCCCGACATTATTCTGATGGACATCAATCTGCCCGGCATCAACGGCTTCGAAGCTCTGAATATCCTGCAATCGGACCCGACAACAGCGCACATACCGGTCATTGCCCTCACGGCCAACGCGATGCCGCGTGACATCAAGCAGGGACAGACGGAAGGATTTTTCCGCTATATTACAAAACCGATAAAGATCGACGAGCTCATGGAGGCTTTAGACGTGGCAATGGTATTCGGAGAAATAAACTCCGACAAGAAGACATAGGGAGTTGCGACACGTATGATAAGTCAATCCGACATTCTTAAAGCAAACATCCTGAAAGAAGCGACGGACCATGAAGAAGGCAATCCGGCGCTCTCCAAGATCATTGAACGGAACATCCACAAGATCGTCCAACTCCGCCTGAAGGCGGCTCGCGAACAAACTTTACAGAACCGCATCGCCGGCGGCATCACCTCTTTCTCGGGCAGTATGCGCTTCTTTTATGTGCATATCGTGTGGTTCGGCGTTTGGATACTTCTCAATACCGGCCACGCCGGGATAACTCCGTTCGACCCATTTCCTTACGGACTCCTGACCATGACCGTGTCGTTGGAAGCGATCTTTCTGTCAACCTTTGTCCTCATCAGCCAGAACCTCTTAAGCAAAGAGACCGAACGGCTCAGCGATCTGGATCTGCAGACCGGTCTATTGACCGAGCATGAATTGACCCGGGTGTTGCAGATACTTCGTACCATTCAGGACAAACTGGGCATCCGCAACGACGCCGACATCAACCGCGCGGACATCGACCTTGAAATGGAGACCAAACCCGAAGCGGTGTTGGCTGAGATAGATCGTCTCCAACAACAGCCGGAAAAATAATATGATCAACACATCCGACATTCTTGGCGCCGGCATTCTGATCGTCGACGATCTGCAGGTCAATGTTCAACTGCTCACGCGCATGCTCACCTCCGCCGGGTATACCTCCGTCGCCTCAACGACCGACCCGTTTGAGGTCTGCGCGCTTCATCGCAAGAATCGGTACGACCTGATCCTGCTCGACCTTCAGATGCCCGGCATGGATGGATTTCAGGTAATGGATGGGCTGAAGGAGATCGAAACGGGCGGCTATCTGCCGGTACTCGTCATCACCGCCCAACCGGATCACAAACTGCGCGCGCTGAACGCCGGAGCAAAGGATTTCGTCAGCAAACCGTTCGACCTCCCGGAGGTGTTGCTCCGCGTTCACAACATGCTCGAGGTCCGCCTGCTACATCTGGAAACCAAAAAACTCTACGATCAGGTCGTGGCGGAGCAAAAGGTGTCGGAGCGGCTCCTGCTCAATGTACTGCCACGGTCCATTACCGAACGCTTGAAAGGGCGTCCCGAAGTCACCGCCGATGACTTTACCGATGTCATCGCCGACAACTTTGCCGAGGTAACGGTGTTGTTCGCGGACATCGTTGATTTTACGAAGTTCTCCCGTGGCGTGAGTCCCGAAGTTCTGGTGGAGGTGCTCAATGACATCTTCACCCGTTTTGACAACATCGCGGATAATCGCGGTCTTGAAAAGATAAAGACCATCGGTGATGCCTACATGGCCGCCGCAGGGTTACCCGTCCCGGTGGCCGATCACACGATCCGCGCGGCGCACATGGCGCTGGATATGATCGAGGCCATGGAACAGTTCAATGAACAGCGCCATTACAACCTGCAGATACGCATCGGCATCGGCACCGGCGCGGTAGTGGCCGGCGTCATCGGCAAGCGCAAATTCCTTTATGACCTCTGGGGCGACGTGGTGAACACCGCCAGCCGGATGGAATCGCTCGGCGTGGCCGGACGGATCCAGATAACGGAGGCCACCCGGCAACGATTGAATGTTCCGTTCATGTGTGAAGAGCGCGGCATTATCGATGTCAAGGGAAAGGGTCAGATGCACACATGGTTCCTCAACAGCAGGAATGACGTGACCGTTTTTATGCCGGGAACAAGTACTTTAGAAGTGGGAGTATGTCATGAGAATTCTCAAGAGTAGCGTACTGTTTTTCCTTTTATCGCTCCTGTTGGCGTGCGAAGGAGAGAATGTGGTAGGCTGGCCCTTGGTTGTCGGCGCCGATGAGCCCCCGGGCGTGAACTGCACGCATGGCGGCATTTCGTATACCACCGCCGACGGGGTCGAGTATGTCTGTAACGGCGCCCCGGGAGTAGCGGGGACCACCGGCGAAATCGGATCGCAGGGTACGCAGGGAGAGGCCGGGGAGAATGGCACTAACGGTACGAATGGTGCCGATGGCGCTGACGGGCAATCTGCCGTCGGCGCCTCCGAAGCCCCCGGTGAGAATTGCGCCAATGGCGGCATATCCTACACCACCGCCGACGGGATCGATTATGTCTGTAACGGCGCTCCGGGATCAACCGGAGCCACCGGCGCTACCGGCGCGCAGGGCGCAACAGGGTTCACCGGAGCAACGGGCGCGACCGGATCACAGGGCATTCAAGGCTTACCGGGCCTCGACGGCATTAACGGTGTCGATGGGCTGGCCGGAGCAAAAGGCGACCCCGGCATTCAAGGTCTGCCGGGACTCGACGGCATCAACGGTGTCGACGGTCTGGCCGGAGCAAAAGGCGACCCCGGCATCCAAGGTCTGCCGGGTCTCGACGGCATAAACGGCGTCGACGGTGCCGACGGCTTGCAGGGTCTCCAGGGCATTCAAGGCATACCGGGTATCCAAGGTATTCCGGGTCTCGATGGCATCAACGGAATCGATGGTGCTGACGGCTTGCAGGGTCTGCAGGGCATTCAAGGCATTCCGGGCATCCAAGGTCTGCCAGGTCTCGATGGCATAAACGGTGTCGACGGTGCTGATGGCTTGCAGGGTTTGCAGGGCATCCAAGGCATACCGGGCATTCAAGGTCTACCGGGTCTCGACGGCATAAACGGCGTCGACGGTGCCGATGGCTTGCAGGGTTTGCAGGGCATCCAAGGCATTCCGGGTATCCAAGGTATTCCGGGTCTCGACGGCATAAACGGTGTCGATGGCGCCGACGGCTTGCAGGGCCTACAGGGCATTCAAGGCATTCCGGGCATCCAAGGTCTGCCGGGTCTCGACGGCATCAACGGTGTCGATGGGCTGGCCGGGGCGAAGGGCGATCCCGGCATTCAGGGCATACCGGGCATTCAGGGCATACCGGGCATCCAAGGTATTCCGGGTCTGCCGGGACTCGATGGCATTAACGGAATCGATGGTGCTGACGGCTTGCAGGGACTACAAGGCATCCAAGGCATTCCGGGCATTCAAGGTCTACCGGGTCTCGACGGCATAAACGGCGTCGACGGTGCCGATGGCTTGCAGGGACTACAAGGTATCCAAGGTATTCCGGGCATTCAAGGCTTGCCGGGACTCGACGGCACCAACGGTGTCGATGGGCTGGCGGGCGCGAAGGGTGACCCGGGTATCCAAGGTCTGCCGGGACTCGACGGCATCAACGGTGTCGACGGTGCTGACGGCTTGCAGGGACTACAAGGTATCCAAGGCATTCCGGGCATTCAAGGCCTACCGGGGCTCGATGGCATAAACGGCGTCGACGGTGCTGACGGCTTGCAGGGACTACAAGGTATCCAAGGTATTCCGGGCATCCAAGGTCTGCCGGGTCTCGATGGCATAAACGGCGTCGACGGTGCCGATGGCTTGCAGGGTCTGCAGGGAATCCAAGGCATACCGGGAACAGCGGGCGTTGACGGCACGAATGGTACGAACGGTACCGATGGAACGAATGGCCTCGCTTGCTGGGATATCAACGGAGACGGCATACCGGATGCGGCCGAGGATATCAACGCTGATGGTGCCTGGAACACGCTTGATTGCACGGGCATTATGGCGTTCGCCTATTTCTATGCGATCATGCCGCCCGATAACGCGGCGACGATCGCTATCGGGGCTGCGGTTGATTTTCCGCAAAATGGTGCGGCGAATGGGATGATCACACGGATCAATCCCCGCGAATTCAACCTGCCGACGGTCGGCGTTTATGAGGTCTTCTGGCAGGTGAGCATCGGCGAAGCCGGACAACTTGCCCTCTGGCTCAACGGCACGGAGGAGGCATATACCGTGGCCGGACGCGCTACCGGGACCTCCCAGATCGTGAATCAGGTGTTGATCACCACCACCGTGGTGGATTCGATCCTGACCATTCGGAATTCAGGAAGCGCCGCAGCGCTGACGGTGACGCCGGTGGCCGGTGGGACCAATCCCGTTTCCGCGACACTGCTGATAAAACAAATTAGGTAGAGCGTGGCCCAGGGCATGGATGACATTTTATGTTCTCGAGATTATTTGACATTCCGGCAATTCGGCCGTACCATTCATCAGCGAAACGAAAGCAGTGTATCTTCCCAAGAGATTGCTCGACAATTCGGCATCCCAACAGCTCTCTGCGGAGGATACAATTCCCATGAAGAACACGCATGATATAGTTTCTCTCGAAACACAGCGGCTGCTCGAAGTTCAAGAGAAGGTCAATAAGCAACTGCTGCAGACCAATACCGCCTTGCAGGTCAGCGAGGAAAAGCTCGCCGTTACCCTTAACTCCATCGGCGACGGCGTTATCGCCACCGATGCCGAAGGACGCGTAACGCTCATGAATCCCGTTGCCGAACAGCTTACCGGCTGGGTGCAGACGGGAGCTAAAGGTCGTCCGATAGACGATATCTTTCGGATCATAAACGAAAATAACCGGAAGCCGTCCACCATCCCGGTAAAGCAGACGCTGGTGCACGGCACGATACAGGGTCTGGCCAATCATACCATACTGATCTCGCGCGAAGGCGCCGAATACTGTATCGCCGACAGTTGCGCGCCGATCCGTGACCGTGACGGTCAGGTGGTGGGCGCGGTGCTGGTGTTCCGCGATGTCACCGAGGCGCGGAATATAGAGATCGGGATGGAAAAGGCCCGCCAAGAGCTGGCGGCGACCAAACTATCCGCGGATGCGGCCCGCGAATATGCCGAAAGCATCATCAACACGGTACGCGAACCGCTGATCGTTCTGGATCAGGATCTCCGGGTGGTCTCCGTCAGCCGTTCCTTCTATGAGGTCTTTAAGGTAAAGCCCGGGGAGACCGTGGGACAGCTTATCTACGACCTCGGCAACAAGCAGTGGGATATCCCGCAGCTGCGGGAACTGCTGGAAACCATCCTTCCTCGGAAAACGACCTTTGACAACTATGAGGTTGAACAGGATTTCGCCGGCATCGGCAGACGCATCATGCTTTTGAATGCCCGACAGATCCAAAGAGCGTCGGGCAAAGAGCGGGTGATCCTGCTGGCCATCGAGGACATCACCGAACGGAAGGAGATAGAAGCCGGTCTGGGAAAAGCCCATGAAGAGTTAACGGCGCTGGCCACCGAATTAAAACGGGTGGCGCTGGTGAAATCTGAATTCCTGGCCAACATGTCGCATGAGCTCAGGACCCCGCTCAACTCCATCAACGGGTTCTCCGAGGTGTTGTCCAACGAGACCTTCGGGCCGCTTAACGACAAGCAGAAAAGCTATGTCAACAATGTCCTCACCAGCGGGAAACACCTGCTCCTGCTGATAAACCAGATCCTCGATATGTCCAAAGTCGAAGCGGGGAAGATGCGGCTGTCGTTATCCACGGTATCCACGAAAAGTCTGTTGCATGAGATATCCATGCTGGTAGCAGATATGGTAGAAAAAAAGAGGCTCCATCTGTCGCTCGAAATAGCCAAGGACCTGCCGAATATCGAAGCCGATGAGCTCAAGGTGAAAGAGATAATCTACAACCTGCTTTCCAACGCGGTCAAATTCACCCCCGAAGGCGGCATGATCGTCATGCAGGCGAAACGAGGCCATGCCGAAATAGAGATCGTGGTCCGGGATACGGGGATCGGTATCGCGCCGGAGAACATCGAAAAGATATTTGAAGGTTTTTTCCGTGTCGATACCCCCTACTCGCGGGTGACCGAAGGGACCGGACTCGGATTGCCGCTCTCTAAAAAACTGGTGGAACTGCACGGCGGGAATTTCTCCATAGAGTCGGCGGGGCTGGATAAAGGGACCTTGGTCAGATTCACCCTGCCTATCATGTCCCGGAAGGAGGCATAAGATGAATAAGATGAGCAAGAAAGTATTGGTCATCGATGACAACCAGAACAGTCTGATGTTGGAAAAAGATCTGCTGGTGGTCGCCGGTTTCGAGGTATTTGAAGCGGAAGAGGCCTCCATCGGCATTGAACTCGCGCGGGATAAGCACCCCGATATCATCGTCATGGACATGCGGCTTCCCGATATGCGCGGCTCCGAAGCGGCCCGGATATTACGACAAGACGAACGGACGCGCGATATTCCCATCGTCTTTGTGACCGCCTCGGTGTTGGCGGAAGGCAAGGAAGAGTTAAAAGACATACCGAACGCCGGATTCATCGGCAAGCCGATAAATACGCGCACCTTCGCCAAAGAGGTCGGTAACTTTATTGCCCATGCTGTCTCAGATGACCAACAATAAACCGCTCCTCCTGGTTGTTGACGATCAGCCCCAGAACAGAGAACTTCTCGAAGCCTATCTTCTGCCGCTGGGATATGCTATCGTCACGGCGACAAACGGTGAGGAGGCGCTGGAAAAACTCTCCTCCCACCGGATAGATCTTGTTCTGCTCGATGTCATGATGCCCGGCATGAACGGGTTCGAGGTCACCCGCCGGATCAGGCAGGATGAGACGCAGCGCCTGCTTCCGGTGATACTGGTCACCGCACTGCATGAAAAAGAGGATCGGGTAAAGGGGATCGACGCCGGGTGCGATGATTTTATTTCCAAACCGGTCGATAAAATGGAACTGCTGGCCCGGGTCCGCTCCCTGCTCAAGGTCAAGGCGTACAACGATCTGATGAGCAATTACCGGACGGAGCTGGAGTCCGCGGTGGCCCAAAGGACCGCCGAATTACAGCAGGCTTTCGAAAAGATAAAAGCGGCATCGCTTGACACGATATTCCGGCTCTCCATGGCATCGGAGTACAAAGAGAAAGATACCAGCGCGCATATCATGCGGATGAGCCACTATTGCGCCGCCATCGCCCGCAGCAGGGGACTGGACGAAAGCATGGTGGAGAGCATCCGTTATGCGGCCCCCATGCATGATCTGGGCAAGATAGGGATCCCCGATGCGATACTCATGAAACCGGCCAAACTTGACGCGGCGGAATGGGAGATCATGCAGCAGCACACGATCATCGGCGCCAAGATACTCAACGGTTCGGACGCCGAGATCATCCGTCTGGGAGAGACCATCGCCCTGTCCCACCATGAAAAGTGGGACGGCTCCGGCTACCCGAACGGGCTCAAAGGGATGGATATCCCGATCGCCGGGCGGATCGCGGCCATCGCCGATGTGTTCGACGCCCTGATGTCGAGACGCTCCTACAAGGAACCCTTCTATGTCGATAAGTCACTGCGTATCATCAGGGAGGGACGGGGGACCCACTTCGATCCCGATGTGGTGGACGCCTTCTTTGCCGTTCAGGACGACATACTCGCCATCAAGAAACTCTATGACGATAAGAAGTAACGGTTATTGATCGGCGGCGTTCTTTTTGCCGTTGACGATGCCGTAACTTTTAAGCTTGCGATACAGCGTCGCGGAACCGATATGCAGCTGTTCGGCGGTACGCGTCTGATTCCCGCCGTTCGCCTCCAGCGCCGCGATGATATAGTCCTTCTCGACATCGGTCAGCGGCAGTACCGTCCCGCCGGTGATCGTCGGCTTGGGAAGCGCAAAACGGATCTCTTCGGGCAGGTCCTCGATCTCCACGCGGCTTCCCCGCGCAAGCGCAACGGCCCGCTCCATGGCGTTCTCGAGTTCGCGCACATTGCCCGGCCACTCGTAGCGCAGGAGTTGATCGGCGACGACCGGAGAAAGTCCCGCTATCTTGCGCTTCATCCGCAGCGCGGCGGCGACGAGCAATACCCGGGCGAGCGGCAGGATGTCGTCCCGGCGGTCGCGAAGCGGCGGCACATGCAACTCGACCACCTTGAGGCGATAATAGAGATCCTGCCGGAAGGATTCATCGGTGTTGAGGTCGCGGTTCGTGGCGGCCACGACGCGCACATCGACCGGCCTGCTTTTATTCTCGCCGACGCGCCGTATCTCGCGTTCCTGAAGCACCCGCAGGAGTTTTATCTGCATGCCCGGAGATACTTCGCCGATCTCGTCCAACAGCAGGGTCCCGTGGTTGGCCGCCTCGAAAAGACCGGGACGGTCGGCGGTCGCGCCGGTGAACGAACCGCGCGCATGGCCGAACAGTTCGCTCTCAAGGAGCGTCTCGGTGATGGCGCCGCAGTTTATCGCAATGAACGGACCGGCCGTGCGCGGCGATTCTTCGTGCAGAAGCCGCGCGATCCGCTCCTTGCCCGATCCGCTCTCGCCGGTGATGAGGACGGTGGCGTCGACCTTGGCCACGCGGCGCGCCAGATCGACCACCTTTTGCATCGCAGGGCTCTTGACCACTATCCCGAGCGGCATGTCGGTTCCGCCAGCTACATGGACAAGCGCACGACGGTGGGCGCGGAGCTTTATTTCGGCCGCCTTCAGCGTCTCGGTGACCCGGCTAAGCGATACATCGAGACAATCTTTAAGGCGATTCGGTTCGAAGAAACGCAACTCATCGGTGCGTTCGTCGCCCCACTCGTCGCGCGTACGGCCGATGAGGTGGCAGGCGGCATCGCCCTTTCCCACGCACCGATCCTCAAGCACATAGATATCCTTGCCGACGGTCCGGCTGAGAAATCCGCTGGTAAGACCGCAGATGGTCCAGCAGATCGGCACATCGGACCGGCCGAAATGGAGCAGATGCTGCTCCGCCTCATACGAGGAAACGAGCATCACGCCATCCTTGGAGAGCGGACCATCGCTTCCCGGCTCGACTCGGTACAGCCCTTCGAGGGCATGAATACGGATACCCGCACGACGCCAATCTTCGTCGTTATCCCACTGGAACTGAGCCTGCATCGCCTCGGCCATGCGCCACCCGTGGGCGAAACCGAACTGGGTGAGGACCGTGCGGGCGGCGGTGAGGCCGAAATTCTCGACGAGATACTTGCGCAGGAGTCCCATCGCCACAGCATCGAGGAGAAGTGCGCGCTGTCCGGCGAACCGGATCAGCCCTCCTTCGGGGTCCAACTCCAATAACTCACTATGATGCAGATCTTCGACGCGCATGAAATGTCCTCTATGAAAGCAAAACAGATAGTACAATATTTTTTACAGTAAAGCAAGCTTATCCGCGCATATAAATTCCGCGCTTCGGCGAGAGTCAAAACTCACCTCGGCCTTCCGTCTTCGCCGAGGCTACGCCGGACAAGTCGGCCACCCCTCTCTTGCCACAAGAGAGGGGACGGGGGTGAGTTCTTCCCGCCGAGCCTCCCGCCGAGCACCTGTTCGACGACGAACTGAAAGGAGGAGGAAGTTGCGCAGGCGGTCCGAATCTTAATTGAAAAATCGTTCTTTCCCCCCTTTCTGTCGATACACAGAAAGGGGGTCGGCGAAGAGCGGAGCGCTCGGCGAAACTGAAATTAAATCCTTCCCTTTATCCCTTCCTTTGACAAGGAAAGGGAAGGTATAGCTCTTCCTTTTCCAGTTCCCCATCGTAGAGGATGTGCCTCACCTCCATGCCGGCGGCCGCGAGGCCGGGGGCGACGAGATGCGACCTATGGCAATCGGCTGGATCCTTCTCCGCACACATGAGGACTATCGTCTCGCCCTTCGCCAGCTCCTCCGCGACGCGCTCGATCCCCCTCTTGAATTCCTCGCTCCTACCAGTTCTGACCTCACCCCGGCCCTCTCCTTGGCAAGTAGAGGGAGGATGCGGAATGGTTGCGTTGGGGCGGCCGCCCAGTTCCTTGCCGAGGTACAGATAGCGGATGCCGTTCTTCACCAGTTCCCTCTTGAGGTTCTCCGCATTGAATTGGGGCTGGCGTTTGCTGTAGGGGGTGGAGCGGATATCGCACAGGCAGGTGATGGCGTGTTTTTTGAGTAACGCGATGAAGTCGGCTATCGGGTGGTCCGAATGACCGATGGTGTAGCAGATGCGTGCCGCATTTGTAGGGGCGAGATTCATCACGCCCTCCCCTTAGTAGTATCCAATTTCGCTGAGGCGCGCCGCCGCATCGAGCACCGGACGCAGGCGTCCCTCCACCCGCTCGAACCACGCTTCGCGGGGCGGCTCCCACTCCTTGTGCCGGTAAAAGAGATCGGGTACCGTCCGGCCGAACGCCGGTATCTCCTCCGGGGAAAATCCGTTCCGGAGCAGTGTTTCGCAGCGGCCGAGGAGCGTTTCGTAGTCGGCGATGTTCCCGCTGAGTTGTTCGACGGTGCGCATCTCGGCGATGAGATCGCGCAGCGCGGCAGCAAGGCGGGTCAGTTGGACGACCCGCTCTTCGGTGGTGTAACGGTGCTCGGTCATGGGACCACTCTTCTAATACCTCATCCTCGTTCCTTCTCCTAGCATACCTCACCCCTGCGCCCTCTCCTTAAAAAATGAGAGGGGTTGCGGTTCCCCTAGATCATCGGCGATTGTATTGGGGGACGGGCGGGAAGTCAAATCGGGAAGGCGGTTAGGCGGTGGCTACCATATATATAATAAGGTGATCAGGGAAAAGGAGGAAAGTATTAAAATTTAGATGTGACCCCGATGGTCCTATTTATTTTCATTCTAATCAGACTCTTGACTCGTCTTCTTTTTAGGCGTACCATCCGCCATACCTTCGGGAGGGAACCGATGACCCCGCAGATAGATATCATCACCGGCGACATCACCAAACTGACCGTCGACGCCATCGTGAACGCCGCCAACTCCACCCTCCTCGGCGGCGGCGGCGTGGACGGCGCGATCCACAAAGCCGGTGGCCCCGCGATACTCGAAGCGTGCAAAAAGATCCGGCGCGAACAGTACCCCGACGGACTCCCGACCGGCAAGGCCGTCGCCACGACCGCCGGCAAACTCCCGGCCAAGTGGGTCATCCACACCGTCGGCCCCGTCTGGCACGGCGGCACCGCGAATGAAGACGAACTCCTCTACAACGCATACGCCAACAGTTACCGCACCGCGGTGGAGATCGGCGCGCAGAGCATCGCGTTCCCTGCGATATCGACGGGAGTGTACGGGTTCCCGAAGGAGCGCGCCGCCGGGATCGTCGCGCGCTTCATCAACGAGGTGGTGATGCCCGGGGGAATCGAGCGGGTGGTGCTGGTCTTTTATGCGGAGGGGGATAGGGCACTTTTCGTGCAAAATCGATAAACCGACCTGTAGGGGCGTTCCCATCGGGACGCCCGATTCATTCAACATATTCGTAGGGGCGATCCTCGTGATCGCCCGTGATCATCGACCGATTCATTGGGCGAATACAAGATTCGCCCCTACGGGAACGGAATTCGGGCGTGCCGATGGCGCGCCCCTACAACAAGGATGGGGCCGTATCGTTATCTTGTAAAATCCTTGCGGCACGCTACAATGGCACGACCGACCGGAGGGAGAGGGATGACCGCGATAGAACGACTGATAGCCGCGCTCAAGCCGCACCACCCCGATCTGTCGCGCTTCACCGTCGTGTCGATGAGCGGCACCGGCCGCGACCTCATCCACGACACCCTCCACCGGAGACTCGGCGGACTCATGCCCACCGTCCTCGAATTCGGCGACTACAAAAGCCGCTGCATCGCCGAGGCGACCGGCCGCACCCCCCTCCCCGACGACGAAGCGTTCCTCCGCTTCCATCTCCTCCGCTGCCGCGAAAAAGACGAAACCATCA
>Ga0074195_1003783_pt1 | contig 13543 bp, 19 predicted proteins | sample EPASupsiteHSE623_FD_64525 | JGI IMG/M metagenome (GOLD analysis project Ga0074195, IMG submission 64525) | Bioremediated contaminated groundwater from EPA Superfund site, New Mexico - Sample HSE6-23 | ecosystem: Environmental > Aquatic > Deep subsurface > Groundwater > Contaminated ...
GTTGGCATCTTCCCCAACGAACAGTCCATCGTCCGGCTCATCGGGGCCATCTTGCTGGAGCAAAATGACGAGTGGCAGCTGCAAAGCCGTTACATGCAGGTCGAGGCCATGGCCGAGTTCAACCCCCCAACCGCACGAGGCGCAGCCTGCCCAAATTCCACTCACGGCAGCCTGACCGATGGCCACCTCAACCGCAGCAGAATTTACACCACGTTGACGGACGCGACCTACAAAGGCAATGGAGGTCGACAAATAGCGGCAATACCTTCTTCAAATACCGCGAAAGCCTTTCAAGCCAGCGGGGAGTTGAATGAAGATATTCTTGCTTTTGAACTTTTTCCTCTCTTCGGGAACGAATGTGTGGTTTAAGCCAATATACACACCCTTGCGAATATAAAAAACAGAAACAGTCTCACAATCTTTTCTATCGTTAGGCCAACCTGTCTGCTGTCGCGAACATCTTCCCAATGACAATGACTCCGACGGGTGTCTATTTCTGATCAACATACGAATGGATCTTTGTTCCAGAGCGCCATCTGTCTGTTGGATTCGCTCTAAAGAGCCATCCATGGATTGCCTGAAAAGATGAAGGTCTTGCTGAAGGTGATAATCTTGCAGGCATATTTTCAACACTTGGGCAAAGACCCCCTCAGCACTTGGGAATCATGCTCCACTGGCATCCTGTTTTCAGACGAAAGATAATGCCGTTCATTATGTCTTGAGAAGATATAAGGGCCACCCGCCTGAGCGCTTTCGTTTGAACGGCTCAAGGAGCGGTTCTACCTTCGTCCACAATTCGTCCGGTAGTTCGGTGAAATCATACGATGTGCTCGTGACTCCAATTGTTAAAAGAATTTATATGGTTAGCAATATCCGCGCCGAATGTTCTCTAAATCATTATGACGCCGCCGCGAGGGAATCTATGTGCTCGTGGTAATACTTGATGACATCGTCAATATCACCCTGAAATAAAACGCGGCCTTTTTCCAATAAAATCCCTTTGTTGCACATCTGCTTCACAAGCGCGTCGGAGTGCGAAGCCAGGATCATTATGCTTGTCCTCGAAATCAGCTCCTCGACACGCTTTTTGGCCTTTTCCGCGAAGACCATGTCCCCTGCTCCCAACCCTTCATCGAGCAACAGGATCTCCGGGTTGATGGACGTGGCGATGGCAAACGAGAGCCGTACCATCATGCCGCTGGAATACGTCCGGACCGGCAGGGAAAGGAATTTGCCAAGTTCCGTAAATTCTTCAATTTCCGGGATACGTGAACGGGCTTCCTTGACGCCCATACCCAGGAACTGGCCCACGTTGATGATGTTTTCATATCCCGTGTCGTCCAGGTCCATTCCCAGGCTGATGTTGAAAAGGGGCGAAACCTTCCCATTGATTGTAATTTCGCCCAGGGACGGTTCGTATATTCCGGCAAGGACACGCAGCAGAGTGGTCTTGCCGGCACCGTTGAGCCCCACGAGGCCAAAACGGTCGCCGTCCTTGATGTCGAGACTTATGCCCGCCAATGCCCGCACGATAGCCTTCCCACCGGAATTGACGTGAATACCTCCGCCGGTCCGGGAAATCGGCACGATCTTATTGACGAGTGGAATAAAGAGTTCCTTGTGCTTATCATAAACCGGAAAATCAACCGTGACGTCCTTTAATTGGATGGATGCCATGTTATTCCTTGATGCAGTTTGACCTGAGCGCTCAAATAATCCCTTGTGCCGCTGTTCACTGAAGCTTTACAGCCAATAGATGATCCGTTGCCGAACTTTAGAAAACAGAACAAGGGTGAACAGCCAACCAAAGACGGCCAATAACGTAACGGAAACGTATACGAACCATTGAGGGCATTCGCCAAGAAGGGGTGCGCGAATGACCTGCGTCAAGTGGTAGAAAGGATTCACCCAGACACAAATCTTGCCCAGCAAATTTTTTTCCAACATGGAGGCCGGCCAGAAGATTGGTGTAACGAACATGAGGATCTGGAGGGCGCTCACCAGCAGCGGCTGGATATCCCGGTAGCGGGCGCAGACAATCGCGATGAGCAAAGCAATCCACATGCCATTTATCGCATACGAAAGTATTCCAAAAACAATGAGCAGGGTATTGGCATTGACAGGGACATCGAACAACAGAACAACTAGGCAATAAATTATGAAATTATGAAAAAAAACAATAAGGTTTCTCCAAATGGACGCCGCGATTAGCACGGTGTACGGCAATGGTATTTGCTTTAAAATCCCTTCTGCCGAAACAAACGTTACGCAGCTTTCCGTCATTATGCTGGATATCGGCGTCCAGGCGATCATTCCCGAAGCCAAGAATGGTATATATTGCTTGATCTCTTGCTGAAACAACAAGGAATAAACAATGCCCGTCGCGGCGATAAAGATGGCCATGCTAATGGAAACCCAGAAAGGCCCCACGTATGTGCGTCGATAGCGCCGCCGTACCTCAACTGCGCCAAGCCTAACCCAAAATTCCCACCTGTGAAACACTTCCCTCACGTCGGCCAAAGCCTTGTCGGTGATTATCGTCGGGGCGAACATCTTCCCTATCTTTCGCATGCTGTTGCCGCTTATATGCACTATATTAGCCACATTCATCCTCTTTGGTTGATCTGTCTGCCGCCTAACGAAATTGCCTATTCTCGGGGAAGTGTCCTGGTTCGGATCGTTGCCGATTCCGCTGACTAAAGCCCTGGCACTCGCCGATGCACGACGCCATTCTCTGAAGTTTTCCTAGATCGTCGGCAGCCGCCTACTCATCGCCTTAAGGGACAAAAAGGCTCACACGGCCGCGACTACGCAAACCTCTCCCCTTTAACCAACTTTTCGACCAAGAGCAATCATGTCGGCTTGTAGGGAACGCCCGCGCCGGAGCCCGTCCCCTGAACTGCGCAACAACGTAACCGTTCTGACAACTCCTTCTGACGCTGGCTCTTGAAAAGGATATAATGCTAATCTCAAGGAGAGCACCAGCATTTCAATCCAATGAAGAGAAGTGACGGGAATGGGTCGCGTCCGTCAATGTGGTGTAAATTCTGGTGTGCTTGAGGTGGCCATCGGTCAGGCTGCTCTGGTGGAATTTAGGCTGGCTGCGCCTCGTTGAGTTGGGTATTGAATTCGGCCATGGCCTCGATCTGCATGTAGCGGCTTTGCAGCTGCCACTCGTCGTTTTGTTCCAGCAGGATGGCCCCGATGAGCCGGACGATGGACTGCTCGTTGGGGAAGATGCCGACCACGTCCGCCCGCCGTCTCAGCTTTCCCAGTGGATTGGCTCTGTGCAGCTTGACCCGGTGCTGGGCGGGGAAGGTCATGTAGGCCAGTACGTCGTGCTCGGTTTCGTCCATGAAGCTGGGTAACCGTCAAAATAGGTCCTTCTTACGGTACCTGAATTTTCTGGCATGGAGTGTCCCCAGGAGGGAAAACCATGGCAGTATCAGCAACAGAGGCGCGTTCCGAGAAGGCGGCGTATTATATTGAGGCTTGGCGGCGTAGCGGCCTGAGCCAGGGGGCTTACTGCCGAGAGCATGGTCTTTCCCAGAGTTCACTGAACTATTGGCGTTCAAGGTTGGCCAAGGCCGGCGGAAAGGTTTCCACTTCCCCCGTTATCGTTCCTGTCCCCGTATTTCCGCCGCCCCAGGCGGCCATGACGACGACGGAACCGATGTTGGTGCATGTGGGCAACGCCTTTCGCATTGAGATCCGGGGCGACTTCGCCGCGCCGGTGCTTGAGAAACTTGTCCGCACGCTGACGCGGCTGTGATGTTGCCGGCAAACGGCGTCCGGGTCTACCTGGCCCTGGGGCCACGGATATGCGCAAATCCATTGATAGCTTATGCCCTCAAGCAGTGGGACCGGCTGGTCGTTTATCTGGAGGACGGCCGGCTGCGCCCGGACAACAACTTGGCCGAGAACGCCATTCGTCCCTTTACCGTGGGCCGCAAAAACTGGCTGTTTTCCGGCCATCCGCGCGGGGCCGACGCTTCGGCCGCCATTTACTCCCTCATCGAAACCGCCAAGGCCAACGGCCTGGAGCCGTACCGCTACCTGCGCCACCTCTTCGAGCACCTGCCGGCGGCGACCTCCGACGCCCAACGCAAAGCCCTCCTGCCGCAGCACGTCGATCCTCAAAGCCTGACCATTTCTGTCTGAGCTTACCCAGTCGTCACTCCCTCACGCAAGAAGGGCCTGATTGACCGCTTAGTGCGCCGGTCACACCGGCATGGAGTAGAGGATGAAAGAGCCTTACGGTGAAGGGATAGCGCCCCACACCGACCCCAAGTCATGCGTTGACGGTCGCGAGGCCGGCGGCGAAGCGTTGACAGGGGTACGCACGGGCCAGCCATTGAGCTGCGAAATTAAATTGTCCGGGACGCCGACGCTGTTAAGCGAAGCGGAAGGCCACACCGAGGGCGGCGCTAAGCGCAAGCCGTCCGAGGGTCCCGCGCAGTCGAAGACCCTGCGCACGTGCGGAAACTCCATACACGGGAACCGGGAGATCCCAGGGATTCCTTCCCCTGATGGTGGGGATGGACGGTCGGGAAAGGCTGGAAGCCATACGCCCGGCATGTACGTCTCTGGGAAGTCGGATGGCTGCATAGTACCGGGGAAACCGCTGAACAAGGGCAGGGAAGACCTGTCTGCGGAGGCGGTGGAGGGAAGGCGGTCAACCAAGGGAAATGCGGAGCAGGCGGCCACGCCCCGGACACAGGGCCGGACAGGTGTGTCGTCCGGACTGCTACGCATGCGAAAAGTGGCAAGGGAGGATAAAGGGCCTTCTGCTTGTGGGTGTACCGTCCAGAAGGCTATCAAGGCCCGCTTAGTAACAACCCGCATCTTCTTTCCCGCCCCGTTCATATCTTGAGACCGTTGCACAATTTTCTCAGGCGGATATGTGTGTCTATTCCCGAGCTTAAAAAATGATTTTTTGCCTCCAATGAGCCGCCAGCGGTGACATGTTCTCGCCTGAAAGCGGCTTACACCGCTTTTCAGGCGCAACTGTCCTTAGCATCCCGCCCTGAAGACTGCTTTTTTCAGGTTGAAGGCCATGGCATTGAGCAGAAATTCCAACGCGACCTTGGGGATTCCCAGGTAGCGCGTCCGGAAGAATCCATATCCCCGTTTGAGCGTGCCGAAGGCGCGTTCCACTTTTGCCCGGACGCTGCTGATGCGGCGGTTTGCCGCTTTTTCGGCGACGCTGAGCGCCCGGTTGCGGGCGGCCTTGTGCATGATGCCGTCCACAAGCCCTCGGGCCTGGAGCACATGCCGGTTTAACTGGCTGCTGTACCCCTTGTCCGCATAGATGCAGCCTCCGGGCGCTGGGTCGATTTCGTCTAGAAGGTCAATAAATTCCTGTGTGTCCGATCGATTGGCCGAGGTGACGTGCCCGCCAAGGAGAAAGCCGTCCCGGCTATCCGTGGCCGCGTGGATCTTGTAGCCGTAATACGCTCGATTCCCCTTGCGCAGCCAGGCCGCGTCGGCATCGTCGGAGTAGCTGACGGTCACTTCCGAGGCCTCGGCGTCATCCTCTTCCCGGTCTTCGGGAAGAACGTCGATCACCTTGGAAGGACGGCGCGAGGACGAAACAACACTGGCATCGACAATGGCTCCCTCACGGACCAGCAATCCACGTCGCTCCAGTTGATGGTTGAGTTTGTCCAGGAGGCGCTTGAGCACATTTTTCTCGAGCAGGCTTTGCCGAAACCGGCAAATGGTCGAGGAATCCGGGACTTCGTCGTGGTCGAGGGAGAGGCCTACGAAACGGACAAAGGACAGGCGGTCGTACAAAGATTCTTCCGCGGCCACGTCACTGAGGTTGTACCAGCGCTGCAGCAGGAGAATTTTAAACATGGGCAGGGGCGGGTACGCAGGATTGCCAACGGCGTTGACAACCCGTTGGAGCTTCTTGCGAAGTAATTTTTCAAGCGGCTTCCAGTCGATGAGACGATCAATCTCGTCCAAAAAACAATCCTTGTGCTTGCGACGGGCCACCACGTAGTCGGCGATACCAGGATTCGTGGAAGTGCGCTCGCTCATGCTCGCCTCCATCTTTTTGATGGAGAAAATGTAGCATAACTACATAATTTTACAATATATTTGTGGCAATTTTCCGTGCATCGGTCTCATCTTTATATTACCATCCGGCCGGCCCCGGTCAAGTTAATTGTTCTCGTTTTGAGAACTATTTTTTTGGTTTTCCCGATCCAAGATGGCAGGCCCCAAGAAACGAAGCCCCAGGGAATACGCCGCCAGCCCTCGGCCTCCCCGCCTTCGCCGGCCGCCATCGCTCCAACTCGCCCAGGGGCACCAGAAGCGTCTTCCCGACCTTGACCGCGTACATGTAGTCTCGGGCAATCTGCTGCTGGACGGCCTGTCGGGTCAGGTCAAGGATCACAGCGACCCGAGTCACGGGCAGCATGCCGCCCTGCGGACCTTCCGGCCAGGAAGCCAAGTAGTCGCGGCAGGCCCGCGCATCTTCCAGGGTGACACATTCGTTGGCCTGCCACTCGGCAACCGTGTAGGCGACCGGGCGGCCATCCGGGCCGGGGGCGTCCGGCGCAGTGCCGGAGCCCCCGAGGATTTTGGCGATGAGGTCGTTCATGATTAAAGGAATCCGTTTTGCTTCGCGTAGCTGGAAAGACCTTCGGCCGTTGCTAGTGTCACGTTCGCTAAATTCAATTGATCTATGAGGAGAGCGGTTTCCCCTCGTAGCTCAATGGAATTTAGCGAACGTGACACTAGACAGGACTCCGGGCTAGGCTTTAAGAAAGCGTCATGAGCGCCCACCTCCCAATCAAGCCCCATGGCTCGCACCTGCTTGCCCCTGCCCTTGTATCTGACTCCGGTCTCGGCCGGTTTCCTAGCCCTGCCGAGCACTACCTGGATCGGGCGCTGGACCTCAACGAACTGCTCATCAGCAACCCTGCTGCGACATTTTACGTCCGGCCCAGTGGTGACTCCATGCGTGACGCCGGGATCTACTTTGGGTATAAACTGACGCTGGGCAGAGTTATTGTTAAGTATATTAGTTCGAGACAAATACACAGGAGGCAAATCCATAGAACTGAAGATATAACACTAGTCCGCAACTCATTATTCACTACACTGATCCATTAGGCCAGTCTTCTGGAACCAATGGGGTTCTTTTAGTCCAAGGCCTTTCAACTAAAGAGTTTTGAAACCATTGATCACGAAGATTTGCATGTTCTGTCACAATGATTTGAAAACCTGGAACGTCCTCACGAGTATATTTAAGAAGCAATTCAAATAAACGCCTGACGGCTACAATATCAGCGTCTGCTTCGGTCTTCTCAACAGAACCATCAGCCTGTTTGTATATCTGTTCAGATGGAAAATAAACTTGGGTAGGTTGATCAATCAATATAAACCTAGGAATAGGACAGTTATTTTTCGCTGCAAATAAATGCAAGCCAAGCAACGTCGAAAGATGATAAGCAAGATGATTTTCGCCTCCACCAGTTCGATACATCGGAATAGACCGATCAAGACGATCAAAAACAATCGTAAGTTTATTAATGTCCAAACGAACAGGGAGCGCACTAAACTCTGCTTCAAATAATTGGATAAATCTGGACACCTGCGAAGAAATATTGTTTAGGATCGAAGCAAGTCTTTCATTGCTGCGATCAGCGCCAATTTTTCGCTCAAGCTCATCAACTTTAATCTTCAAACTTTTGTTTTTTGTTTCAAGCAAGGCGGTATTTTGACTAGGCACCACAGTTTCTAAAAATAGACTAATCCGTCCAACAATTCGTGCTGCGGCATTATTTCGGGAGTTCATCTGTTCGATCAATTCATTGGCAGCAATAGCTGCTGAAATCTCCACCTCCTTCTTTTTAATCAACTCCACAATTTCTTGGATTTTAGCATCTTCTGTGGCCAGATATTCATCAAGCTTTGGGCGCTCATTTGATACAATGCGCATCTCTGCAGCGAGGGCATCTAATTCATCAAGCAATATTTTAGCAATTGGGGTTTCGAGGGCTAAATTTGGTTCACAAAATGGCCATTGCCACTCACCTGTCTGAGGATCTTTGGGAAATGCTCTGATAGAGGCCAAGCGGTCTATCTGTTCTGCTGCTTCGCTCGCAAACCCTCTAGCCCTCTTTGAGAATTGTTGAGCTGCATTCACCCTAGACTGAACCTCCCGTCGCATTTTCCGCAATTGATTGAGATCGTCCTCAAGCTGAGAGATACGGTCTCCATCATCATTCGGTACTAGACTTGGCTTCCAAGACAACGCATTATTGAGAATCTCAATCATTCCAAATTTTTCTATCGATTGATCAACTTCCCCAATAACACCAACGGCTCTTGCCTCCGAAATAAGACTAATCGCTTTCTCCTGAAACGTATCAATTTCATCCGAAGCCTGATCTAACAGTTTCGTATTTAACTTAAGTTCTCGCTGCGCTGCTCGCAACTTTAGCTCAAGACTATATCGCTCATTAGGATACACCCCCAAAACAATAGGCAACGTATCCTTGATCGCCTGATGCTGAAACTGTTCATTTTGACGATAAAACATTTGTTCTTTATTAGCTACAAGACCCTGTTTTTGAAACAAATAATAGTGTGTATGCTTAACATTAGCCGAATATCTTGCCCGAGTGTTATCAAGAGGAACATCGATCATATTTTCTGGAATTCCGAGCAAACGAGATAGCAAAGAAACGACAGCATCATCATCAGAATTAATTATCAATTCTTCAAAGGAAGGGACTACCAATTCAACTCCTCGTCGCAGCACGACCGCACTACAACTTTCGCCTCCTCGGCTAGGCGTTGGCTTGGCTACAAGGACCTGCTCTTTCGGAAATTGATACAAAACACTGTACCATGACACTTTATCACGAATAACACCTTCCGGGACATTGAATGTAGAACGCCCCATACAGTACTCAATAATATCAGAAAGCGCAGATTTTCCAGTCGATGACCTACCAGTTATTACATTAAGGCCATCCACACTAAAAAAAATATCACGTCGTCGACCATCATGACTATATATATGAATTGACTTAATTTTCACGGCTGGACTCCTAATGTAGTATATATCGTCACCCTGTCTGAAATACGAGCAAATTCTTTTCCAATAAATCGCGCAGTGCGTTGACATGCGACACTTTCTTCTGTGCCACGCACTGACTTGCGGACTTTATCTCGTACAATTTTTAGCCGACCCTCTGAAGACACAACAAAACAACATCGCTGCATCAGAAATCCCAAGGCCTCTAAAGTATAAGGCAAGAGGTCCGCGGCTCGGTCAGCAAAACCAACTAATATCTCAGGCTTTTTTTCTATAATTTTCAGAAGAGGGCTGCGCGGGCTGTCCGCGATTAGTAGTCGTGAGCTTTTATATAAACACAATGGCAACACAAGCAGTGATAGAGAAAAAGGCATCCCATCTATATTTTCTTCTTCATACCCGCTCATCGACCTAAATAATATCAATCCACAAAACGCAGGATTGAATAAGTTTCGCACTTCAATTGGACGCCTATCCCATGGCTTCATTCTGCACTCCAAGCAATGCTCCAACTTTTCGCAAGAAATATGGATGCCAATACACTCGAGGCAATGGTTTAACATTAGCTAGAATATGAAAGCCACCCCGGACAACATATGGTTCTGTAACTTTCTCCCGGATCCGAAGGGAGCTGATATTGCCACTTTGCATATCAGCCCACATATACAAAGATTTTCCGGCCTGAACCAATACAGAGTCCACACTATCTTCTTCAATACTTTCAAAAACTACATCTCTATAGCGACTCCATTCGTCTACTAGCCTATCTTCGTACTCTTCCATCTCACCAGATACTAACAAATTCTCTCGCGCCCATTCTGAACGTTGTTCAAAAGCTCGATAGTAATCTAAAATAGCGTTCCGAATTCTGTTTGAAGAAATACCAATTTCTCTTAATTGTAGTACAAATAGGCGCGGATCGTTTTCGACATCAATTTCGGAAGCAGGACTTCTCCCTCTGTAAGTTATTGGAAGATTATTTGATCTGTATTCTTCTGCAAGAGCAGACATTTTGTCTGAAACTTCAAATCCATAAATTGGGTCAAAACGCTTATGCGTCAGCAGGCTTACAATAAGATCATTCCACCACCCTTCAAGTCGTTCAAAAACAGGTTCTCTATATTCACGTCGTATAGTTCGCATATATTTGTCTTTTACAAGCAATGGAATATCTACAACCCTTGGACTGTTATCAAAAATACTTATACGAGAAAGAAAGTCTTCTTTCTCTTTGTCATTTAATTTTTTATATTCATCTAAAATTTGCAAAATAATCTTTGATTCACTCAAGGCTAGAACATCACTGGCAAGGGTTGCCAGTGAAATATCTTCTTTCTCAGAACTGATGGAGTTATAAAGAAAGTGCCTTAGAAATGAAGTGCTGGAAACAGTACCCGTTGTAAACAGGAAGAAACGCAAACTCGCCTGGATTCGTCCATCTCGGTTATAGCGGGCAAGCCAAATACGGACAGACTTCCAGAAGTCAGTGGCTAGGTCAGTCAATCGATCGCCCACAGCTTTGTGCTTTAGAGAAGCGAGAGTTTTAACTCCATCTTGATCTAGAAAATCAAGGTCATCATCCTTCTCTATAAGAACTGATGTGCTTTCCGGAAGCTCCATAAGTCGCAGCAAAGCAAAGCGAGGCTGATAAATATACCCCAGTCCCTGCTCGCCTGCCGCATACTGATCAGATGAAGCAGCAGTCATATTTAAATCCCTTTACAAACCATCCTTCAGCACCTTCATCCGAAGCAAAAGTATTAACCGTCCCCATCATATGATTCGCATCAATTGGCTGAGGAAGAGCAGAACCAAAGCGCTGCTGGCTTGGAAGTTTAATAGCAAAACCTTTCGATCTTTGCAGCTAATTCTTTAGTTGTTTTTCCAAAAAGTTGGGCTACCCACGAAGTATAGTTTATCGGTTTTCTAGCTTTGACTCGATGGCTTGCCCTGTAGGTTTTCAGCCGTCTGTAGTTTTTATCAGGAAGATTGAGAAGCATGGACAGAGGCAGCAAAGGCCGGGAAGTGGCCTGAGGCGGGGGGTTCCGGGGCGTATCGGCCTCGATTGTGGTTTGAGAATTTTTGCTGGTTTTGCCGGTTTTCTTCAGATTACTTTGAGAATTCTTCCGGCAGCATGAGAATGTCGGAAAGACGGAAAAATCTACGCGCGATTACGTTATTATTTTGACATCGCCCATTTCTTTTTCTATTCAATAGACGATCGTTATCACATTACCCGTCCGCACCCACCGCCTTCGCGGCGTTCTCGTCCTGACGCTCTAATCTGCGTTTCAACTCACCGTTTTCTTTTGCCAATTCCTCCATCCTTGCTTCGATTTGCGCCATACGGTCTTCCCGGGCCTCAAGGACCGCCACGCGTTCTTCCAGCTTCGCCAGCGTCCGTTCGCTCCTGACGGCTTGATGAAATGCCCTGATATTGCTTGCCAATGCCGTCCTATAGATCGTCTCGGACTCCAAGACTTCGACGGTCATGGTGACCATTTCGGTCATTTTGAAGTCGTCCTCGGGCGGCGGCACGGCTAATAGCGTTGCCTGAGGCGCTGCCGGGGCGCTTTCGCCTCGGCGCATGGGGCCTTGGCCCCATAGCAGCCAGTCTGGAGACACACTTAGCCTCTCACAAACAGTTCTCAAAAAATCCACATCTGGAGTTCTTTCACCTCGTTCGTACTTTCCAACAGTATTTTTATGAAAACCAATACGTTGAGAGAAGTCCCCCTGTGAAGAATCCCCACGAAGGGCCTTAAGTCGGTCCCCGATGCTCATCGGTCTTTGCCTGTTAATGTTTGAGGCTCGAACTTTAACACGAACTTTAACACCCACTTTTCAGCTAACTAGCTGAAATTACGAATGTTGCAAAATAAGCACACGAACGGAACTTTAACACCCAATTGGGCTTGACGTTGGCACTCAATTGGACTTAATTGTACGCCGCAGGGGGCGATAGTTGTCCCCGCGATAGACATGACTACCACGGGGCCTCCCGCAGACTCAATGTCCGGCCCCTGGAAAATTTTGGATCGGAGAAACCGGAAGTGGTCGCTCACACACAACGCCTCAGCCTGCTGAACCTGCCCAGTCTCAATCTGGACGCGGACATAGCGATGTCCATGGACAGGATCGTCGAGGCTTCCGGGCTCTCCCGGGCCGAGGCCGTGGAGCGGATCAATGCCGAAGCCAAACGGCATGGCGTGCGAGTGACCACCGGGAGCGCCAGGGAATTGGGGCTCGCCACATTCGAGAAATGGTTGAATGCAAATAATTCAGAGCACATGCCGAGCATTCGAGCCCTGAATCTCTTCTGCCATGTGTTTGGCTCGTCCGAGCCGTTGGACATTCTCGCCCGATCCCACGGGAAAGGCTGGCGGGTCATCGAGAGCGAGGAGGCAAAGCTCCTGGAGCTGGCCAAGACCGAGCGGCAGATCAAGGCGCTGAACCGGCGCAAACGCAAGATCGAGGCGGAACTATGAACCGGAATGGCGACAAGATCCGGGCCTGGATGGTGGAGCGGCGTATTTCGGTGGCCGCCGTGGCCCGCAAGGCCGGCATCACACAGTCCATCATGTCGGAAACCATCCACGGCAAGCGCAACAACCGTCGGGCGCTCCAAGCACTGGTGAACATCGGCTGCCCGGAAAAGCTGCTGGTCCTGCCGGCGGACATGAAAGGGAAGGAGGCGGCGTGATGGCGAGAGAAACAACAGGGTTCCACGGATTCGTAGTGCGTGACCACATCGCTGATGCGTATGAGGTTGGGCCATTATTTGAACTTTACGGACAGGGGAAATGTCCTGTTTGCGGCAGACTCCATCTTGTATCGGGATATGCAGGGTGCGGCATGGATAATGTGCTTGAAACCGTCGACCATGTCAACGATGTGGATGAATGGATGGAAATTGAGTGTCCAGAGTGTGCGTCTGAAGAGGAACATCTCTTTGGAAAGGATACAGTCTTCGAATTTTTCCGAGACGATGAACCAGACTTTCTGCGCGATACAATGATCGAACTCAAGAATGGCGTCTCTATCCATTACACCGGGCATTGGACAGGCCCCGGCAACGCGTAGGCATCTTCAAGAACGGTAACGGTCATGAACAATACGGTCACGGCAAAAGAAATCGCGGATGCGCTCCAGGTGGCGGTTATGACGGTCACCCGTCGCGCGGATCGGGAGCAGTGGCCGTTTGAAAAACGTTCCGGCCGAGGCGGCGGCAAGGTCTACCCCGTCGCCTCCCTGCCCGCTCCGGTCCAGATCGCCCTGCGCAACATTTCCCGGCCAGCCCTGGGGATCATCCAGGGCGGCAAAGCCGTGCCCGCCGCCACCTCCGCCCCTGTCCCGCCCGCCCCCCTTGTTGCAGCGCCGCCGGAACCGGCCTTGCCGCCGGCGGCGCTGTCCAAGGCGGCGCTTAAAGCCGATCTGGTCAAGGCCTACCTCGAGGCCAAGGCCTGGGGCCGCAAGCACGGCGAG
>Ga0074195_1003784_pt1 | contig 13541 bp, 9 predicted proteins | sample EPASupsiteHSE623_FD_64525 | JGI IMG/M metagenome (GOLD analysis project Ga0074195, IMG submission 64525) | Bioremediated contaminated groundwater from EPA Superfund site, New Mexico - Sample HSE6-23 | ecosystem: Environmental > Aquatic > Deep subsurface > Groundwater > Contaminated ...
TGGTATTAGGTATTGCAGCAATGATGGCTGCCTGTGGCGGTAATCAACAGAAAAGTGAACCCGCACAACAGGAAGAAGGAACTGAAATGCAGATGGAAGGCACGGAAGATCAACAACAGGAGGTGACGACTCCTGCAGATACCACATCTGTTGAAACCCCTGCTGAAGATCCGGCAACCACAACTCCTCCTCCTGCACAATAGTCAACTGGAGGAACAATACCTGATGTTTTAAGGGAACCGCCTGAGTTTCCTTAAAACATTCATTTAAATATCAAGCAATTCGGAAAAATCAACGTCTTCTGTGCTTGATTTTGCCGGGTCGGAAAGTTTTTGGTCTGCACAGATAAGAGTACGGGATGCATATTTATTCAGGAGAATGTAATCATGGGTGGCCATCAAAATAGTTATACCCTGTTCATTAATTTGCTTAAAGATTTCCATCAATTCTTCAGATGTTTCAGGGTCAAGATTACCTGTAGGTTCATCGGCAAGGATGATTTCAGGATTATTCAACAGGGCCCGTGCAATTACAACCCGTTGCTGTTCTCCTCCCGACAATTCATGGGGCATGCTTTTTAATTTATGGGACATTCCCACTTTACCAATCACTTCGTGGATCCGGTCCTCGATGACCGTTTGAGTCTTCCACCCCGTTGCTTTGAGTACAAAGAAAAGATTTTCATAAACCGTCCGGTCGGTCAACAACCTGAAATCCTGAAAAACGACGCCGAGTTTCCGTCGCAAAAACGGCACTTCCGCAGTTTTTATTTTCCGCAGGTCGTAACCGGCAATCGACGCCTCTCCCGTAGAAATATTCAGTTCAGCATTCAGCACCTTGATCAGACTCGATTTTCCACTGCCAACCTTGCCGATCAGATAAACCCATTCACCAAATTCAACCTGAAAATTCACATTTCCCAGGATCAATTTATCCTGCTGAAAGATATCGACCGACTTTAAGGAGATAATTGAGGGTTGCTGCATTGTTTACCTGTTTATGATCTAATGCAAAACTAATTTTTTTTACTCAATCGGGTAACAAAACCACGTAATAAACAGTCTATTGTTGAGAAAACCACCAAGCATTGTGAATGAATCTCGGTACTTTATCACTATTTTTATCCCAAATATAATTCAAAGCTTATGAAAACAAGATTGTTCCTGTTCATAGTACTTGCATGTAGCTTTGCCATTTCAGCCTATTCTCAGCATAACGTATACGATCGATCACTTTCATCTGATCTGGTGCAGGCAAGAGAACTCTACGAAAAAAACGATTTTATAGCCGCGGCAGAACTGTTTGGCGCGGTTGCCGAACAAACTGAAGCCGGTTCTGAAATTCATTCAGAGGCTCTTTTTTACCAGGCTCTGTGCGCCCTGAAGTCGAAAACGGGCAATGGAGAACGGGCCATGCAATTATACATCGACAAGAATCCGGAGAGCCCCTATTTAAATCAGGCCTGGTATGAACTGGGGAATGCCCGGTTTTCCAATGATCAGTACGCGCAAATGCTTAAGGCTTATGAAAAGGTCAAACCATCGGGACTTTCCAGGGAAGACCAGGTCAAAATAATCTATCAAAAAGGTTATGCCTTGTTCCGTCAAGAGAAGAACGATGAAGCAGCAGCTGAATTTGAAAGAATCAAGGATTCAAGAACGAAAATGGCTGCCCCCGCCAAATATTACTGGGCTCATATCAAATACCTGAACAAACAGTACGACGAAGCACTCGAAACATTTAATCAACTGAAGGATAATGCCGCGTTTGGACCGGTTGTCCCATATTATATCAGTCATATCTACTATCAGCAGAGCCGGTATCGGGAAGTGGTTGAACTGACAGAGCCATTGATCAGGACAGCTGATGAACAGCAAAGACCGGCACTATCAAAAATACTTGCCAGTTCATACTTTCAACTGGATCAGTTTCCTGAAGCCATCCCTCATTTCGAATCGTGGTTTAACAAAACCCGAAGCAGAGAAAGAGACGAAAATTACATGCTGGGCTATTGCTATTACATTACCGGCCGCTTTCAGGAGGCTATAGTATCGCTCGAATATGCGTCAAAAGGAAATGACCTGCTGGCGCAGAATGCGCTATATCATTTGGCTGACTGCTATATTAAGGCAGGAGATAAAAACAAAGCACGAATTGCATTCGAGGCTGCGTCGGATATGAATTTTAATCCTGAAATAAAAGAAGACGCGTTATTCAATTTCGCAAAGATTACCTATGAACTGTCTTATTCACCTTTTAACGAGACCATAAATGCCTTTGACCAGTATATTTCCTTGTATCCGAACTCTGGCCGGAATGCGGCAGCGTACGAATACCTGGTAAAGGTTTACATGAGCACGAACAATTTCAAGGATGCAGTAGCTTCGATTGAACGGATACAGGTTAAAAGCCCCGCCATCAAAAAGGCCTGGCAGAGAGTCACTTTTTACTACGGGCTTGAACTGTTCAATAATCTCGACTATTCCGCGGCAGCCGAAAATTTCAGTAAATCGATTGAGAACGGGATATATGACAGTAAAATACAGGCAGGAGCCATTTTTTGGAAAGCCGAATCAATGTATCATTTGGAGAATTACAGGCTTGCGATATCCGGATTTAATCAGTTTCTGAACTTGCCGGCGGCCCGTTCGCTTGCTGAATACAGATTGGTAGATTATAATCTCGGATATGCTTTATTTCAGGTGAAGGAATACGATCAGGCAATCGCATCTTTTGAAAAGTTTATAGCTGCCGGCCAAAACCAACCTGGAGACAAATTGGGGGACGCTTATAACAGACTGGCTGATTGCTATTTTATCAGGCGGGAATACAGAAACGCCATCAACAACTATGAGCAGGCATACCGGCTGAATCAATACGATCCGGACTATGCCCTCTATCAAAAGGCGCTTTGCCAGGGCTTGCTCCAGGAGCAGGAACAAAAAATCAATAGTCTGCGATCGCTGCTGCAAACATTTGCTGAATCTGACCTGGCTGACGATGCCTGCTATGAGTTGGGAAGGACCTACGAACGGGTTAATCAACCCGAAACAGCGATTGATTATTACAACGATGTGCTTGAAAAATATCCGCAAAGCAGTTACCAAACCAAAGCCTTGTTGCAGTTGGGCCTGGTTTATTACAACCAGTCCGATTTTAACCGCTCGCTCGGGTATTATAAGAAAGTTGCAGAGCAGTTCCCCAATAGTCCCGAAGCAAAGTCGGCCATGCTGGGAATTAAAAACAACTACGTGGAGCTTAATGACATGGATGCCTATTTCGCCTACCTCGGCGATTCCGGTACAGGCGCACAGGTTTCTGTTTCAGAACAGGATTCACTGAGTTACCGGTCAGCCGAAAAGCTGGTGATGAGCGCCGATCCAAAGGCACGGACGTATCTTGAGCGGTACCTGCAGCAGTTCCCCGGGGGCAGCTTTAGCCTGAATGCCCGCTTTTACCTGGCCGAGAATAAATATACGGCGGGAGAATACAGTTCGGCGCTGGCCGATTATGAGGCGGTTCTTTCCGCAAAGGACCATATTTTCACCGAACCGGCACTGGTGAGGGCCGCAGAACTTCAATACAATGCGGGAGCGTACGAAAAAGCCCTGTCGCATTATGAACGACTGGAACGGATATCGAACACGAAATGGAATTTGCTAAAAGCACGTTCGGGGATTATGCGCTGTCATTTTGAGCTTGGCAATTATTCAGCCAGTATGCAGGTTGCAAGGGCCTTGCTCGAGTCCGGGAATCTGCCTGATGTGCTGAGGCGTGATGCGACCTTCAGGCTGGCAAAATCCTTGTATTTCGGAAACAACCAGGATCAGGCCCTGCCTTTATTCAAAGAACTCGCGTCCGACACCAAATCGGCCGAAGGTGCCGAGTCAAAATATTTAGCAGCCGAGATACTTGTTTCCCAGAACAAGCTGAAAGAAGCAGAGAACGAAGTAATGGATTTCATTTCGAAAAATACGCCTTTTCAATTCTGGCTCGCGAAAAGCTTCATCTTACTCTCCGATATCTACCTCCGTCAAAATGATGAGTTCCAGGCTAAACATACCCTAAAAAGTATCGTCGAAAACTATCCTCATGATCACGACGGGATCATTGAAACAGCAAGGCAGAAACTGAGAAATATGGAGGAACTGGAAAATCAGCAGCAGCAAAAACAGGAAGCTCCAATGCAAATTGATATCAATCAACAGTAAGAACAAACACGAAAACATCATGGAACGAGACATAACGATAAAAATTACATCAGGATTATTGGTATCACTCCTGATTTCAGCTAATCTTTCTGCAACGGGTCAGGAAAAAAAGCAGGAACTGAAAAAAGAGGTGGAAGTCGTTAAACCCTATGAACCGAATGTTTCTGAGGTTTCTAAGATCAATGAAATGCCACAAATCAGGCAGCAGGAAAGCGAAAAACCAACCTTCGAGTATTCAATCAAATCGGACCCTGTATTCCCGCAGTTTAATGTTGAGCCGGTACAGGCTGCCCGCATGGTGGAAGACCCGGGACCTGAGCAGGGGCACGGCCTGGTCAAATTGGGATTTGGAAACTATCTGACTCCTTACGGGGAAGTCTTTTTAAACTCAGGAGCAGGAAAAAACACAACTCTGGGGATACATTACAGGCATCTGTCGTCACATGGCAAAGTCAGGCTAAGAAACGGTGATCAGGTAAAAGCCCCCTCCAGCGACAACAATGCAGAATTTTTCATGAACCATTATTTCAGGGATTCCACGGCACTCAAAGCAAAGTTATTTTTCGACCGGCAGGGATTCAGTTACTATGGTTATGCCGGAGAGCAAGCAGATGATGAAATCAAGGAGGCGCTTATTCCGTTCTGGAATGAAAAACAGGCTTTGACCGGAGGTGGAATTGATCTTCAGCTCAACGGGAATGACAAGCAGGGCATCAATTATGAAGCAGATTTTATCTTTCAGCGTTACGGCTCAAAAACGGGACAAAAGGGAAACCTGGTGAGACTGGGAGGACAAATCAATAAGAATTTTGACTCCTTTCAGGGCAGGTTGAATGCTTTTTTAACTGTTGAAGGAACCGACAGTGTTCACCACGAAACGTCAGAAACGTTCACCGAACGGGAAAGTGCCGTACTGGAACTGAATCCCTCTGTTTTTATTAAATCGGATATGGCCAGCGTAAGACTCGGCATTAAGGCATATATGGTCACGGATGCCGATCAGGTGGAAGACGTTATGTTTACGCCCAATATCAAGGCCTCCTGGTCACCGGTTAAGAACTGGCTTACCCTCTTCGGTGGTATTGACGGGAACCTGCAGCAGAATCACTACCTGGCCATCGCCAGGGAAAACCAATTTGTAAATCCTTACCACAACGTAAAAAATACCAAATACAGGTACATCATCAACGGCGGGGTGAGCGGAAGGGTGACTCCGCAACTGAATTATAAATTTCAGGCTGACTATTCTGCAATCCGGGATTACCACTTCTTTATTCTGAAAAATAAGTATGCCGCAAATGATCTGTTCGAAAACGAACTCATTACCAGGTCCAACACGTTTGATGTGATTTACGATAAGGTAAAACAATTAAGCATCGGAGGAGAAATCCACTACGCTACTTCTGAAACGCTCGATTTTCTGCTGAAAGGTACCTACCATTCATATGAAACAAATTCGCAGCCGGAAGCTTGGCAACAACCCAATTTTGAGGCATCGGCTTCCGTCCGGGTAAAACCGGAAGGGCCATTCAGCTTTACTGCTGATGTCAATTACTTGGGTGAAAGAGAAGCGCTGATCGCCGGTGAGTTGTTTGATCAGGGAACTTCCTCATTCCAGCCCTATTCCGCAGGCACCTCGGTCATATCAATGAATGCTATTCTGGACATGAATTTCAGCATTGAATACGAGTTTACCAGTCAGCTCAGTTTCTGGACCAGGGTCAATAACTTTTCAGCACAAAAATATGACCGGTGGCAGGGATACACAAGCAAAGGGATTAATGTTCTTCTGGGTCTGAGTTATTCATTCTGAACCACTTCAAACGGGAGGTTTGATAATCTGTTTTCCGAGTGCTTTTGACCCGAATATAACTCATTGATATTCTTAATCTTAAATATTTGATAATTTGTTGGGAAAAATCAGTTTTTATTCCTCTTTTCGTGATCAGATGCCGCTTCTTTTTACTATATTTGCATGTTAGGCAAAAAAGGAGAAGAATAATAATTAAATAACTGATTTTCCTTGACTTATATAGATTTAAACCCCCAATAAGGACTTTCTTTTGCGGCCTCGTTTTTGAAAACCCCGCAGGTAATGCCTAACCGTCTTTTTTGAGATGGATGATTAATGTTTTGATTAAGAACAAACAATATATCGATGAGTGATTTAGAAAATAAGCCGGTAAACGGCAATGGTAATTATTCTGCAGACAGCATTCAGGTTCTGGAAGGTTTGGAAGCCGTGCGTAAACGTCCGGCCATGTATATTGGAGACGTAAATGAAAAAGGCCTTCATCACCTGGTGTATGAGGTGATCGATAATTCGATTGATGAAGCAATGGCCGGATATTGTACCCACATTGATGTATTCATCAACGAAGATAACTCCATTACCGTTATTGACGACGGGCGTGGTATCCCTACTGAAATTCATACAAAAGAAAACCGTTCTGCGCTGGAAGTCGTTTTAACAGTACTCCACGCAGGAGGAAAGTTTGACAAGGGAAGCTATAAGGTTTCGGGTGGTTTGCACGGGGTTGGCGTGTCGTGTGTAAATGCCTTGTCTTCCTTGCTTAAGGCAGAAGTTCACCGGGACGGAAAAATCTGGGTGCAGGAATACCATATCGGGAAGCCGTTGTATCCTGTAAAAGTTGTTGGAGAGTCTGATCGCACCGGTACAACAATCACTTTCAAAGCCGATGAAACGATCTTTCAGACCACCGTCTATAAATATGAGATTCTTTCGGCCCGTTTGCGCGAACTTGCTTTTTTGAATGCCGGCATTACGCTGACGCTTACTGATCTGAGAGAGAAGGGTGAAGATGGAGCCTACAAAACCGAAACGTTCCTTTCCAAAGCGGGTCTGAGAGAATTTGTTGAATATCTGGATGCCACGCGGGAAAAACTGATCGAACAGCCTATACACATCAATTCAGACAAAGGAGATGTTCCTGTTGAAATTGCACTCAGCTACAACACTACTTTTACAGAGAACATTCATTCCTATGTCAATAATATTAACACCATTGAAGGGGGTACGCACCTGACCGGATTTCGCCGGGGACTGACCCGGACGCTGAAAAACTATGCGGAAGCGACGGGGATGCTCAGCAAATTGAAATTCGATATCAGTGGAGATGACTTCAGGGAAGGGCTGACTGCCGTGATTTCAGTCAAGGTAGCCGAGCCGCAGTTTGAAGGACAAACAAAGACCAAGCTCGGGAACTCGGAGATCAGTCAGCCAGTCGATCAGGCCGTAAGTGAAATGCTGTCCAACTACCTGGAAGAAAATCCGAGAGATGCCAAAACCATTGTCAACAAAGTGATTTTAGCAGCTACAGCACGCCATGCGGCCAGAAAGGCAAGAGAACTTGTTCAGCGTAAAAACGTACTCTCAGGCAGTGGACTACCGGGAAAACTTGCGGACTGCTCTGAAAGGGATCCTTCATTATGCGAAATATACCTGGTTGAAGGGGACTCGGCCGGTGGAACAGCTAAGCAAGGACGGAACAGGCGTTTTCAGGCTATCCTACCCCTGCGCGGAAAAATCCTGAATGTGGAAAAAGCCATGCAACACAGGGTGTTTGAAAGTGAGGAGATCCGGAATATTTTTACTGCCCTTGGAGTGACCATTGGAACCGAAGAAGATTCCAAAGCTGCCAATACAGAAAAGATCCGCTACCATAAGATCATCATCATGACCGATGCCGACGTGGACGGAAGCCACATTGATACGCTGATTATGACTTTCTTCTTCCGCTACATGAAAGAGATCATCAAGGAAGGTTACCTCTATATCGCCACTCCTCCCCTTTTCCTTGTAAAAAAAGGGAAAAAAGAAGAATATGCCTGGACCGATCAGCAGCGCATTCGCCTTATTGAAGAATGGGGAGACGGAAAAGAATCGTCGGTTCATGTTCAGCGGTACAAAGGTTTGGGTGAAATGAACGCCGAACAGCTTTGGACAACCACAATGGATCCTGAGAAACGGATTCTGAGGCAGATAACAATTGAAAATGCAGCGGAAGCTGACCGAATTTTCAGTATGCTGATGGGCGACGAGGTACCCCCGCGCCGCCAGTTCATCGAAGATCACGCAGTTTATGCGAATATAGACGCGTAGCGGGCAATAAAGCATAGGGCATGGAGCCCGCAGTGTACGACGAAAACCGGCATTTCCTCTGCGCCCTATGCCTTTCAGCGCCTAACGGCAATGCCAATCAATGGCCTTCCCTATTGCTTTTTGACAAACCGGACAAAATCCTTCAGTTCCATTGCTCTTCATCCGGCAATCCATCATCGGACTGTAAATGCCTTTGGCAACATAACCGCCTCCCTCAAACACACCTATAATATTTTTAAATTTTTCATCACGCGGAGTCGGAACCGGGGTTTTCTTATCGGCAAGGTCTTTCCATTTGCTTCCAAAATCGACCATTGTCGTAATGTTAGGTTCCCAAGGTTCAAGTTTCAAATTATAATAATCCTTATAGGCTACTTCTGAAGTGTAATACTCATCGGCAAGGCCTCCGAATGCATGCCCGAATTCATGAACCAGTACCTGAGGGGTCAGATTGTTATCGGCAGTCGATACGGTCAAATAATTATAAAATCCACCTCCCCCGTATCGTTCACTGTTTACCAGCACAAAAATATGATCGTAGGGCACTCCCGATGCAGCGTCATGAATACTTTTCATATCGGTTGTTGTCAGGTAACGCGAAATATCGAAGGTATAAAAGGTAGAGCTGAACGCCGTATTCCTGTATATCCGCTCTCCCGGAATATCTGTTCCCGATTGTGCCGAAGGAACTTTTACAGCATAAATATTAAAGTCACTTTTGCGGGAAGCAAACGGTTCGGCAGCAAAAAGAATTTCAGTCATTCGCGCCACATCGCCCATGAATTTTCCCATTTCCTCCCGGGTATATCCTTCCGGCAGAAAAACCAGATCAACTTTATTTGCCGGATTTCCGTTTTTAATGATCTCCTCAAAATCAAACGGCGCCGTATGCTCATCCACGATGAAATAGTCATGGGGATTAATATCCAACGAAATTAGCTGCTGATACTGCCCATCTTTCGTTTTACGGTCAATTTTAAAATTGACTTTGATCGTCGGGAATGGGAGTATGGCCACCTGATAAAAGCTTTTCTTCACTTTTTCTGCTTCTTCAGTGGTTTGCCATTCCTGGAACAAAGGACAAAAACCCCGCGAAAAGATCAGTTCCCCGCTTTGGCGGTCAAATAAGCGGTAACGGTAAGTACCATAATCATTCAGCTCGACCAGATTGGTCAGGGAACCTCCATAGTGAGGTTCTTTCTTCATTTGCTGAATAAAGACTTCAGCAGTGTCGCTGGTTCCGCCCAGTAAATAATCGATCCTCAGGGTGCTGTCCTTAAATACCTGTGAATACATGAAACCCGGTAATCCGGAGAAAACTACGATAAGAAATAAATATACCCTTGCCATATTTCTGATCTTTTGTATTTTTTTTCTAAATGTAACAACAAAAACTCTAGATTTCCCTGTCCATATTCAGCCTCATTTATATTAATTAACATCTTTTTATGTCATTGAGAAATAAAAAAAAATGTTCTACATTTGCTGACCTGAATGAAATCTGTAATTTTATTAAATCAAAGCGAAAAAGACGCAGATTTTTTCAAAATACAGGTTGAAAAACTGACATGATTAATAATTGTCGTTATTTCATACCTTTATATATCAATTTAAAAAAGAAAATTGTTTACCAGTATGATGAATCAAGACTATATTGAACCGCTACCTCAAATTGATGAGCTTGACGAAAAGATACTCAAGCTGATCACTAAAAATGCCCGCATTCCTTTTCTGGAAGTAGCTCGTGAGTGTGGGGTATCCGGTGCAGCAATCCATCAGAGAGTTCAGCGGCTATTGAACCTTGGAGTGGTTTCAGGAAGTGAGTTTATCGTTAATCCTTCCAAACTTGGCTATAATACCTGTGCATACATGGGCATCTATCTGGATAAGGTCAAATATCACACCCAGGTAGCGGAAGCATTGCTAAAGATCCCGGAAATCGTGGAATGTCATTACACAACGGGGCAATATGCCATCTTCATCAAGGTTCAAACCAAGACCAACAAGCATCTCAAGCAGATCATCGATGAAGAACTACAGGAGATTGAAGGGATCGCCCGCACGGAAACGTTTATCTCGCTGGGGATGGATTTTAAACGACAGGTTCCGATCAAATAAAGAAGATCATATTCGAAACCGTCTTCCGCAGGCGGTTTTTTTTTGACCTTTTGTGAACGGAAGCTTCTTCGGCTGAGTCGGACCTCGTGAACGAGAGCCTTTTTTCTTATTGTTAAAATTTCACTACATTTAAACCATATTTTAAAAAAAACTATAAAAAATGACCTTACGTAACAACTTGGACCAAATTGATCTGCATATTCTGGATATTATTTCCAAAAATGCGAGAATACCATTTAAAGATGTTGCTACAGAAGTGGGTGTTTCCAGGGCTGCTGTGCATCAGCGGGTAAACCGGATGATTGATATGCAGGTGATTACCGGCTCAGGTTACCATATTGATCCAAAAAAAGTCGATTATAAGACGTGCACCTATATTGGCGTCTTTCTGGAAAAAGGAAGCTTTTACGGAAGCGTGGCCGGCAGGCTCAACGAAATCGAAGAGATTGTTGAATGTCATTACACCACCGGAGCATACGCGGTGTTCGTAAAAGTATATGCCCGCGATAATGAGCATCTGAAACAGATCCTCAGCGAACGGATACAAAAAATACCCGGTGTTTCAAGTACAGAAACATTTATTTCACTGGAAGAAACATTTAAAAGACAGGTACCCATTATCCTTTGACGGATGCCCGTTGCCTCACAACTTCATAAACCAGAAGTCCTGCAGCCACTGATACATTCAAAGACTGGATCTGTCCCAATATGGGAATTTTCACCCGTTCGTCAGCAAGTGCGAGAATTTGCGGATCAATACCGGTTTCTTCAGACCCCATCACAATGGCGACAGGGCCGGCATAATTGCCATGAATATAATCTGAGGACGATTTCTCAGTAGCAGCGATCAACCGTAATCCTGACTGCTGCATGAACACAATAGTCCTGCGCAAATCACGCGTGCGGCATACCGGCACCAGGTGAAGTGCACCAGCCGATGTTTTGACTGCATCTGCATTAATACGGGCAGCACCCTTTTCCGGGATCAATACAGCATCCACGCCTGCGCATTCTGCTGTACGCACAATCGCACCAAAGTTCCGGACGTCAGTAACCTCATCGAGAACCAATATAAACGGGTTTTTTCCTCTCTCAAAAAGAGTGGGAAGGTAATTTTCAATATCATAGAACGTAACAGGAGAGATAAAAGCGATCACTCCCTGATGATTTTTCCGGGTAATCCGGTTGATCTTTTCAACCGGCACAAACTGAAAAGGAATCTGGCGCTCCCGGATCAGCTCAAACACTTCCTGATACAACTCGCCGCCCGGCCCCTTTTTCAAAAGCACTTTATCGATGTCCTTGCCCGATTTGATTGCTTCGATCACAGTACGAATGCCGAAAATCATATCTTCACTTTTCTTCTGTGGTTGATGCATTTCTTAATATCTCCCGAAAGTTTATCAATTTGACAATCTATTTAATTAACCATTCTCTCACCATGTCTTCAGTTTCTGAAGCTCTTCATATTCGCTGTTCTGTTTCTCCCAGTCTTCCATCACTTTTTTAAGGCCAGCCTTTAACTGTTCATATTTTTCAAACAGGGCAGGCTCCGCCAACCAGTCAGGATCACTCATTTTTTTATCGATTTGTTCGATCTCATCTTCGAGGCGGGTAATCTCATCTTCTGACTGGGCAATATTTTTTTCCAATCTTGAAATATTCTTATTGATTTCCTTGCGTTCCTCGTAGCTGAATTTACTTGTTTCAACAACTCTTTTGGATTCGCCCGGAGTTGACAGGGCAGGTTTACTTTTTTGTTCAAGTTCCCTCAGTGACTCCATTTTCTTTTTCGTCAGGAAATCATAAATTCCGCCGAGGTGTTGCCTGATCTTTCTGTTTCTGAATTCGTACACACAATTCACCAGCCCATCCAGGAACTCCCGGTCGTGCGATACCACCAGCACAGTTCCGTCATAATCGGTCAACGCTTGTTTTAGTCTCTCCTTTGAACGCATATCCAAATGATTGGTCGGCTCGTCAAGCACCAGAAAGGTTACAGGTTCCAGCATGAGCCTGATCATAGCCAGACGTGTTCGTTCGCCACCCGAAAGAACCCTCACCTTTTTATCCACGTCGTCACCCGAAAACATGAAAGAACCTAAAATATCACGGATCTTTGTGCGGATCTCTCCCACTGCGATCTGGTCGATGGTTTCAAGAACAGTCAGATTTTCATCCAGCCGCTGGGCCTGATTTTGCGCAAAATAGCCAATTTTAACATTATGCCCGATCTTCAGTTCCCCCTTGTGATCCAGTTCACTGATGATAATACGTGCCAGGGTGGTTTTTCCTTCACCGTTCTTCCCCACGAAAGCCACCTTCTCTCCTCTTTCAATAGTCAGGTGAATATCGTCAAGTACCCGTAAATCGCCATAGCTTTTTGACAAGTGTTTACAATCAACCACCACGGTACCTGATCGCACTGCAGGAGCAAAACGAATATTTAAACGCGAGTTGTCTTCCTCGTCCACCTCAATACGCTCAAGTTTGTCCAGCATTTTAGAACGTGACTGAACTTGTACTGCTTTGGTTGCCTTGTACCGGAATCGTTCAATAAACTGTTCTGTATCTCCGATCATTTTCTGCTGGTTCCGGTAGGCAGCAAGCTGGTTTTCTTTTTGCTCCTTACGCAGTTCCACATAGCGGTCATAGTTTGCCTTGAAGTCATAGATCTGTCCAAGCGAGATTTCAACGGTCCGGTTGGTCACATTATTCAAAAAAGCCTTGTCGTGCGAAACCAGCACCACAGAACCACTATAGCCTTTCAAAAAGTCTTCCAGCCATTGGATCGATTCAATGTCCAAATGATTGGTAGGTTCATCCAATAAAAAGATGTCCGGCTTTTTGAGCAATATCTTAGCGAGTTCAATCCTCATCCGCCAACCACCGCTGAATTCCGAAGTCTGTCGATCAAAGTCCTTCCTTTCAAATCCTAATCCTTTTAATGTCAGCTCAATATCAGCTTCAAAATTACCTCCGCCAATCATCAGAAAGCGATCATTCAATTCGGTAAGACGGTTGATCAGTTCCATATATTCAGCTGACTCATAATCTTCGCGGGTAATAATTTGATGATTGATCCTTTC
>Ga0074195_1003785_pt1 | contig 13540 bp, 15 predicted proteins | sample EPASupsiteHSE623_FD_64525 | JGI IMG/M metagenome (GOLD analysis project Ga0074195, IMG submission 64525) | Bioremediated contaminated groundwater from EPA Superfund site, New Mexico - Sample HSE6-23 | ecosystem: Environmental > Aquatic > Deep subsurface > Groundwater > Contaminated ...
ACAGAATGCCAATGCCTATGCCTTCACGTTTGACAATGGATCGTTTTTCACGCTCCAGAAGATGGTTGAACGGCGGGCGCACGACCGCGGGATTCCCGTCCTGTACGTGAACCCGGCTTACACGTCCAAACGCTGCTGCCGGTGCGGGGAGTTTGGCAGGAGATCGCGCAAGCGGTTCGAATGCCCGCATTGTGGGTATGTTGTCCATGCGGATGTGAATGCCGCATTCAATATTGCAACAACTCCCATCAGGTGCGCCACGGTGGATCTTTTTGCAGCTGAAGAAGACCGTGCATTCCTGCTCTCGAAAAAGCAGATGCGCAGGATGGCAAAAACCGAGGCCCGGCGCAGGCCGGTAATTTTGCCCGCCCCGGTACCGGCAATCACCGGGATGGCAGTCGGGGAAAACCTGCTCGCGGTGCTGGACCAGGGATAATTTTTTTCTAATCGTCCCGTAGTTATCCTGGTTTGACGATAGCAGTCCGGGCAATCAGACAAGCACCATTGTCATGCTCTCCTGACAGGGACAGGGCTGAGTGTAATAGCAATGTGGCTGAGATGAGGTCACGGAAAATATAAAAAAAAATCTGAGTAGTTCCACCTGGCAATCGATCATTGCATGAAAACGCACCGGTATGCACATTGAACGAGTTCGTTCTCATGGCCAGTGAGAAAAGGTTCGGGTAATGCTTTTTGAGGTGCTGCATATACGTCAGCCACACCGCTATTAGCTCCTTTGGAATCTTAAGTAATGGCTCGCTCTTGACCCACCCGACGAGAAGAAAATGGCAGAGGCGAAGGGTAAACAAAAGGCAGCCATTGAAGAACGAATCGCCGGCATTAAAGAGAGATTGAAAAAATCCTCGGAAGACTTTGACAAGTGGATGAATTCTCTTTAATCTTTTCTCCCTGGTGAAATCAGAGAAATTTTATGAGGCATAATTATTGATTATGGTTTAAATTCTCAAACATAAAAAACCAGTATATTTAAATCGCAGGTTGTCCAATTTCAGGTGGTATATATGGATTGGTTAGCAGCAACTGCATTTATTGCCGGGATCATACTGCTCATCATCGGGGGAAGTCTCGTACTCCATCTTCCGGCCGTTTTAACGTTTATGCAGGAGATCCTTGGGTTTCTCTGCCTTGCATTCGGTGTCCTCGCTCTGTTCATCGGGGTAAAACTAATAAGGAGTATATAACCGGGTAGACCCGGGTTCCATTAATCTTATTTCTGTAATAACCGGTAAATCGCAACGATTGCAACAGTTATAGCAGTTAGATAAATAAGAAATGTGACGATAAAGAAATTTCCCGTAATTTGTACATCAGATGCATGCACAACAATTGAGGACCCGATAACAACCGCTGATGCGATCAATCCGATAATCGCCCGGTCCGTTGACTTTGAGAGGGTTGTGGTGAGATCCCGCAGATCATTTGACTCGACATCGAGCCTGAAATTACCTTTCCCAACGCTTTTTAGTGCCTGGTTGAAGGCTTTTGGGATACCCAAAATCCCTTCCACGAGTTCGAGGAGCGTGAGAGGGAGTTTCCTGATCGGGCCGCCGCCAAGGTAGACCTCCCTGATATACGGTTTCACCCGCTCATTGAAATTAAATCCGGGATCCAGTTTCACGGCAACATTCCAGATCATAACAATAACTTTGAGAACCATGGTCAGTGAATCTGGCACGGCAAGGTTGTATTTTATCAGGGTTTTTGGGAGGGAGTCCATCGTGCTACCGATATTGAACTGACTGATGCTTGACCGCCGGTTGTCAAGCATTGCAGCATAAAGTTCATCCTTCAACTGTTCCATGTCGGCTGGCCTTATTACTATGCCTAGTTCCGCGAAACATTCAAGGAGTTCATCCACATCGGCATCCACAATAGCAAGCAGAGCTTTAATATAGATCTTTCGGCGTTCGGGGCGAATAATGGCGACCATTCCGAAATCAAGGAAAATGAGTTCTCCCGTCTGCGACACAAGGAGGTTTCCCGAATGCGGGTCTGCATGGAAGAAACCATCCACGAAGATCTGGTGGATATACGCATGGAAACCGGCATCTGCTATCGTTACCGGGTCGACTCCGTATGACCTGATGGTTTCAACATCATCAACCCGACAACCCTGCATGAATTCCATGGTGAGCACTTTTTCGCCCGAGTATTGCCAGAATATCTTTGGAATTTTTATTTCCGGGATTTCAATGAGGTTTGTTGCGATAATCTCTGTGTTTTTCCCTTCCCTGGTATAATCAAGTTCCTTCCGGATCTGAACAGCGAATTCGCTCACCATCATCTTTGGGTTGTAAACACGTGCTTCAGGAGAGAGTTTCACGATCCGTTCAGCCATTTTTTCGAAGAGGGGGAGATCTGCCTCGATCTGGTTACGTATTCCGGGGCGCTGGATTTTTACGACTACGCTGGTTCCATCTTTCAGGAGTGCCCGGTGGACCTGGCCTATTGATGCTGCCGCAAGCGGTTCAGTCTCAAATGACTGGAACGCATCCTCGATTGGGCCGCAGCACTGTTCTACAAGGGGACGAAGATCTTCGAACGGAAGGGGGGCGACGTTGTCCTGGAGTTTTATTAGTTCATCATACATCTCCGGAGTAACCATCTCCTTGTGGGTTGACAGGACCTGGCCGAACTTAACAAAGGTAGGACCGAGGTCTTCAAGGACATGCCGCATTCGTTCCTGCGGTGACATCTTACCAATATCGGGGTGCAGCCTCAAGGTGAGGTTCATATTTGCAAGTCCGGGTGACAGTTCCTCAAGGGCCTGGGAGACAAAGCCCCATTTCACGAGGACTTCACCGATCTCCCTGTACCTTTTGAAACTGATCGCATTCTGGTTCATAATCAAATAGTAGAATAGATTCCAGCGATAAATATAATTATCAGCCATTTATTATCTTCGATATTAAACCAGTCCTGTCAGTCAATCAAACCATTGAATCGATTCAAAGAGCTGTTGCCGCTGCAAAAGGCAGATGAAGCTCCTGTTTTTTATAAGTAGCAGGTGCATTGTGGAAATGAATAAAAATCTCCGGTCCGTCCTCGTTCTTTTTATCTTATGCCAAGGAAATCTTTTTTTTTAAAGAGGGGTTATATTCCAGAGCCAGCTCGTTATAGGTAATATGCTGGTTCCCGTCTTTGAGGGTGACCGGCTTGGAACTGTATTCTCTTGTATTTCCCGTTCCGGCACCTGACCCGGTAGATACGAGGCCGGACTTGTCCTGCAACGGTCTGCAAGAGATCGGTGCTGCTGTTGTATCCACCGCCCGGTCGGGAAACGAGTATTATGGCCGGGATGGGGATGATGATGACCTTATTGACCGCATAACCAAAGAAGGCGCCCATGAAGTCGGGCACCTCCTCGGTCTGGGGCACTGTAGTAACCGGGAATGTATCATGTTCAGGCCGATTACCCTCGATGAACCGGACCGAAAGAAAAAGATGCTCTGTCCGATCTGCCGGGGACAGCTGGAAGCTCACTTAGTTCCGCACTAAAAACGGTACTTGTTTCTGTGGTACGGTTTTTTTACTTCCCAGGGCAAGGAGTATACGAAAGGAGTCGAGGACCGGATGTTCAGACGCGTGCTGGTTGCAACGGATTTCTCGCGGTTCGCCGACAGGACTCTCGACTGTATCGGCGAGATCCCGGGCATGGAAGAAATTTTTCTGCTCCACGTATTAAGCAGGTCTCCGGTTCCGGAAAGTCCTTCCGTTTTTAACCTTTCTCATGCAAGATCGGAAGGACCGGCAGAACGGATGCTTGCAGAAAAAGGACGCTATCTTGAAGAAATGACCGGAGTCAAGGTAAAAACCATCCTGGCTGCGGGGAACGGGGCAGATATTCCCGGCACGATCATCAAAACCGCAAATAACGAGAATATTTCCCTTATTGTCATGGGTGCACGTGGAAAAAGCCTCTTCCGCGACCTGCTTCTCGGAAGTGTTTCTGAAGGAGTGATTACCATGGCAGGGATCGATGTCCTTCTCATGCGGTTCCGCGGTATGGGGGAAAACGATGACGCCCATCTGGAAAAATTCTGTAATAATGTGTTTTTTCATATATTGTGCCCGGTCGACTTCTCAAAACCCTCAGAAAAAACCCTGGAGTATCTTAAAACCCTGGGGTTTATCGGCAAGGTCACCGTCCTGCACATTGCTGACGAACGGGGGCCGGCATGGAATAAAAATCAGCAAATCCAGGATCCGGAACCGCAGCTCAGGACAGTTACCGCCGACCTCCTCCAGCACGGCATCCGGGCAATATCAATGAGCCGGTCCGGAAATCCGGTATCTGAAATCATCCGGGTAGCCGAGGAACTGGACGTGTCCCTGATTGTGATAGCCAGGTATGGGAGATCCGATTATGCAAAAAATAGGCCCCTGGGACATGTCATTGCCGGAGTAGCTGCGAAAGCCAGACGACCCGTATTTATCGTGAGCCCGCATATCAGCCTCACCGTCAGTGCCTGGGAACTGGCAACGACCGAGTTTGCGCTGGCAGAAGAGGTCTGGATTACCTATCACCAGCAAAAAGCAGATCCGGAAACAGACCGTATCTTCGGGGTATTTGTTGAAGGGGAACTTGCTGCAGTCGCCCGCTGCAGGCGGCACCCTGATGGCCTTGAGGTGGACGGGGTATATGTGCCGGACGATTACCGGGATCGCGGGTATGCACGAAAAGCCGTCCAGGCACTTGTTGATGCGTGCGGGAGCGAACCATTGTATATGCACTCAACAATCCCCCTCGCCGGGTTCTACAGTTCCTTCGGGTTCCGGAAGATACGAGAAGATGAACTGCCCCCAAGCATCAAGGAACGCTTTAATTTTGCTGAGGGCAATCTGGAGAGTGCCAATGTTGTACCCATGAGACGGACAGCCCCGGACAGGCTGGCGTGACATATACAGGAGATTATCTCCCTCATCTTGGAGACCCGCACTTCCGGGACATCAGAGATGCGGTGTTCCCTGGTCAACCGTGTATTGTGGGGCTTTTCCCAGGATTAGGCCGTCTAAGATGTCCTTTTCAGGGGTTTTTGAAAACTGACAGCTATAACATTATCAGCAATGTCGATTCTGGGCTGTACTCCCAATTCACTTCGAATAAAATTATCAAAAAAACTTCTGAAGAAGACTACCCCTTTGTGTCCCCATTTATGGTGCAACGTAATGACATAGTTGCCATCACCCCAGGTTTCAACGGAAATGTCGGATGCTGTGCCATACTTACCTATCAGGAGAATTGTTTTCAGGAGCGTGTCAAAGTCCTTCTTTCCAAAATCCCACATTGCCTGATTCTTCATTTGTCGGATGGCTTCCTGCGATGCTATCTCCTGAAACTTTTCATCGCTCACCTCGTTGATGAGCGCTACGAAAAATGCGTTTGAGAAAGAAACAAAATCGAGTTTTTCAACAACCCTGTCCCATTCCACGTACCGGGTCATTATCTTGCCAACTAAAGCATTGGTGCTGATGTTCTGCTTTTGTGCATCTATTTCAAGCAGGCTATCAATCTCCTCTGAAAGGCGAATCGTCCTCAGAATTGTCTTCTTTCTCTTCCCGGTCATGTCCAACCCCTTTCGTGCACGTGTACAAGTGATGACTTTGTGGATACCCATATAAGTTTTATTTGCTCCATTAAAGCGCTCGATGCCGCGAAATTGAGGAGATACTATGAAAAGACGCACGAAAAGCCGTTGTGTACAAAGATAGCACACGTAAACGTCCTCAATATTGCCAGAGCCCGCCCAAATCATGTTGCGCGTTTGGCGCATGAAAGAGAGTATGAATATGACCAGGAAAATGCTGCCAGGAAACTCATTCCCCAAAAACCATGGGTGTTTTAATTGGTGGACTGTTGATACAAATCGGCTTCCTGTCAGGCGAGTTATATCCGTATTTTGTTTCATGAAATTATGCGCCTGCGCAGACTTTACCAGGAGGATGTTTTAAAATGGAGAAAATGTTAGTTGTCGTCTTTGACAGTGAATCAAAGGCGTATGAAGGAACCAATGCTCTTGCGCAACTTGACAGAGAGGGGAGCATTACCGTTCATGCCGGGACCGTGATCAAGAAGAACGCCGAAGGGAAGACGGTTGTCCTGAAAACCGTAGACGATTATCCCCTTGATACGCTGGGAGGGACGGCGATTGGAAGCCTTATCGGGCTTCTCGGAGGCCCGTACGGCGTCATCATCGGCGCAACAATGGGTACGTTAGTAGGCGCAACCGGTGACCTGTACAGATCCGGCGTCAGCGCAGAATTCGTAGACGACGTTTCTGCGATACTTATCCCAAGTAAGTATGCCGTAGTGGCTGATATCAGCGAGGAGTGGACAACTCCCCTTGATCTCAAAATGGAAAAGCTTGGCGGTCGGGTGTTCCGCACATCGAGACTCGATGTGGAAGCTGTCCAGACGAGCAGCGAAATAGCGGCGACTGATAGGGAGATTGAGCAGTTGAAAATGGAAATGAAACAGGCCAGCGACGAAAGGAAGGCTAAGCTTCAGGCAAAAATTGACAAACTGAACATGGCACGAAAGAAGAAGGAAGAGGAGGTCAACCAGCGGCTCGAACAGATCAAGAGCGAACACGAGCGCAAGGTGCAGGCCCTCAAGGAGAAAGCAGCAAATGCCCATAGCGATGCAAAGGCAGTAATCGATACCCGGATTACTGAACTGAACCAGCATCATCAGCAGGCTGTGGCAAAGTGGAAGAACGCACAAGCCGGAAAACTGGAGAAAGGGGCCGATCATCTCAATGAGATGGCGAAGAAACTGAAGAGTGAAGCGTCTTCTTCAAAGCAGTCCAGGAAGGCATGATGCCTACCCGGACCAGGCTTTTTTCATCCAGAGGTTCATGATGGCTGTCGGATCCGATACCTGCGAGCCTGATCAGGATGGTAGCTCCATGATCAGGGTCATCACCTCGGGAAGCAAGTGGCTTTTTTCAATTGCGGTCATCGGGACAGCCCTTATTGCCTTATTCCTGTTCGTCATGGGGTTCCTGATCACCATCTTCGCCATTCTCCACACGGTGATAAGCCCGGACTTCAACGTTCACTTCTTAAAAGAGCTCCTTGCGACCTTCATCGAGATCATCGATATCTTCCTGGTAGCAACGGTCTTTTACATCATTGCTCTCGGGCTCTACGAGCTTTTCATCGCCAAGGCCCCTCTGCCCGGGTGGCTCAGGATCTGCAACCTCGATGACCTGAAAAGCACGCTCCTCGGCATGATTATCATCGCCCTTGCGGTCCTCGTCCTCGGTGCGGCCCTGACCTGGGATGGAACAAGCGCCATCCTCGAGTACGGCGTGGCGATAGCGGCCGGAATCGCCGCGATATCGTTCTATGTCTGGGTGAAGCACTGATCTGCTGGAGCGCCAGGGGATGGTTGATCCGGTGATGTTCCTGTGGTGAAATTAAAAAGAACTAAAAATTTCTGTGGAGTATCATAACTGAGACTATTCCGTTATTTAGTTTTCATCACCATCCCGGCAAGCCTCCGTGCTTCGACCGCCCGCTTTTCCGCAGCCGGATCATTGTTCGCAAACACCGGATTGATCTGGTTCCGGATACCGTACCGCGGGGATCCGTCGTCATTCATCGAACACCACACGGACAGCCGGTACGCACACAACTCCCGGGTCCCGGTCTTACGGATTGCAGCTGACGGGCGCCGCGGGGTGGGATTATCGATTCCCATGACCGTATTCTCACAAACCTTCGACATGAGCCGGATCTTCTCCTTCATCCATTCCGATGAAGGCACCTTCTCGTTCATTGCAGCGATGTAAGCGAACGAAAGGTAATACCGGCCCCGGTATTTCTCCAGCGAGCCGATGACCTGGATCTCGAGGATCATCAACTCCTCTCATTTGAGCATTGCCTGCCGTGCCTCCTCCTCCGTACGCCCTTTGACTGCCGGCGGGTGTTTTGTCGTGCCGATGATCTCGAACATCTCCGTAGATTCCGCCTGCTCTTCCATTCCAGTCCCAGTCAGCGAGAGCATCCTGTTCTTATTTTGCAAATGGTATCCTGCTCATAATTCAGTAATGATTTGCCGGGCTGAAGCACAGGGTTTCATTTCATCATCCCTTTTTTATCACAAGGGTAAAGAAATTCTCGGGATTTAACGCAACAGCGGATTGAACCAGGCCGGGTTCATCATCAATCTAGAGAACGGAAATAATGATGAGAATCCTTCATTCACCTTTATTTCAAACAGAGAGGAGATTTCCCGGGCGATTTCATCCGGTATAAACATGATGAGGAACTCCCCGGAACCTTTCAGCAGTCGGAATCGATCAAGAGGAGATCCGGAAACGCTGGACTGATATGGGAAAGCTTCTTTTCGATTCACTCGGTGAAGAAGAGAAAAAGTGTCACTGCCCAAATAGAGAAATGAAAGGATCATAGAAATGGAACGCTCTATCCCGGATTTGGAAGGTTCCGTAAGGATTCCCGCGGGCATGCATAATGCCGGAAATGATAAAAGGTCGGAATACCGCACAGTACATTTTTCCTGCTAACTTACCGAAAATCCCATTTTTAAAAACTCCACGAAACCCTGCGGTTCTCATATCTCATCCCTTCGGGATTCAATCCGTCGAAGAACTACGTTCTTCTCCTGTCTCACCCGTTCCGGATTCGACACTCGGAAAAACCGGCCTTTATATTCGCGTTCCAGAAGCCGATCTCAGGTCCGGATGGACCAAAACACATTGAAAAAAAGGGCCTGCGGAAATGGCTCCGGTAGCCGTTTAATGACAGGTAAATCTGCCGTATTTTGGCAAACGGGGCGAATATAGGGCATATTCTTCACAGGAAAGTAAAAGGACAATTTTACGGGCGTTTTTGGTACCGGCCCGGGCACAGGTGGGGGAAAAGGAGCCCGTATAAGGCTTATTTTCCCTGAGGGGATTTACACCCATCTTTGAAAATCTACAATGGGGAAAAATAGGGGTCAGACCCCTATCCCCGTAATCAGCCCGACAATCTGCTGAGCTGTTGCCGGGTCCACGACCCGGGCCAGAACCAGCCCGGCCATTGGGATGAAGAAAGTCCAGAAGACACAGGTCACCAGATCCCACTTCCCTCCCCATTATTCTGAAAAAATGGGCAGGGATAAAGTATCAGCATTTAACAAGATCTAGCCAAAATAGCCGTATTTTTCAAAATTAGGCATAAAATTCACCGAATTTCACTCGGCATACCCCCGACCAGATTCCTGACAAATGGTTAGAATCTTTTAGCAATCCGCGCCCGTTGCCGATGTTTTTACAGTCTTCCGGACCGCCCCACCCCTACCCCTCCCCACCACACCAAAGGGAGGGAGAGCGCATGGTTGGGCCGGTCGCGGAGCAGGTGCGAGCACGGCGCAGTCGTGCGAAGCGTGCGATGCTGGGCGGCGATCTCCAGCAGCTCGGTTGGCACGCAGACGCTCGGTATTGTTCGTCTCCGCGGGCTCGCGCCCGTTCCACTTACATCACCTCATTTTATTCTTAAAACCCTGTTTTTAGACACACCCGGAAAAACCGGCCTTCATATTCGCGTTCCGGCAGCCTTTTTGGGATCCGTATGAGGTAAACTAAGTGGCAAAAACCGGCACGATTTAAGGGCCATTGGTGGCGGTTATGCGAGGTGCAATTCTGCCGTATTTTGGAAAACGGAGCGATTATAGGGCTTATTTTCCCTAAGAGGATTTACCCCCATTTTTGAAAGTCTACAACGGAAAAAAGTGGGGTAAGACCTCCATCCCTGTAATCGGCCCGGCCATCGAGATGAACAGGGTCCAGAAGACTTTCTTGACCTGCTCGTTCTTCCCGAACGCTTCGATCGCTGCATCCGTATCCGCCTTCATCGCAGACTGAACCAGCTTAGGCAGGAAGAAAAAGAGCGACAGAACCTCGGTGGCGGCCGCGATGAACGCGAGCGTGATTTAAGGATAATGAACAATCGAAATGGCACAATTTTTTAATGGATTGAAAATTTCAACGCTGTTAAAATTTTCTATCCACACTGAAATTTTTTTAATACAGTATTTTAGAAACAAATATATTGACAGAAACAGTTCTCTATATTTGTAGCAAGAGAGGTTTGAATCGATTGACACCTGAGTCAACCCCTCTGCTGCCCGTAGGCACAGAAAATTAGTTCTTAAAAAATATAAGCGCTTCTTTTTCGTGCCTTCATTAATTCCAAAAAATGGAGGAGAAAAAAACATGAAACAACCAAAAGTCGTAGCCTTGCTGCTATCCTTGCTGATAGCCGCACTGGCTTGTGCACCGATCGTGAACGCGCAGGAGGCTGGAACCTCTTCGGACATTCAGAGCTTAAGTGACAAGCAGGTATCGCCGACAATTATCGTGCTGCAAAAAAGCGGCAATGCTACTGCAATAACCGGCGACAAAAAAGTCAGTCTGAAGCCAATACCGATCTCCGAATTGAAGAAGATCAAGATACCAGCTTACATTACAGCATTTTCTGCCAACATGACGAAACCTGTCAATTACGGTCTCGATTCCCTCAGACCATACATGACAGATCTATCTGAAAAAGAACAGGATCAACTCATCAGCGAGATGGTACTGATCATCGAGAAGAAATCAATGCTAAGCAAAGAAGAGCAGGAAGCGGTTGTTAAAAAAATCGGGGAGTATTTCATCGTCGCGGAAAATGGTGGGGAGATTGCCCCGAAATGGAGTGGACGTCCTGGACACTATGAGTTATCGAGAGCAGCAGCGGAAAATCTGGGTAGCCTGAGTGATGCCCACGGGACTTCGCTCATGGATTACGCATACTGGGCAGATGAAGATGCGAACCGGATTCAACCCCCCCTCTTCGGTTTAATCCTGAATCGACACTCATGGACTCTCGATGGATTAGGGGTCCCGGGTTTTGATAACTATGGCCCGGATTTAACAGCCTATTTCATAAATAATGCCCGAACTGATTTTGCAAATTATAACCCGGATTCAGCATACATAAATATCGGCAAAGGGCTGCACTATCTGGAGGATATGGGCTGTCCCTATCACACCGCGGGGAATCCCTCTTTGTTACTCAACCACGGTACCTATGAATCGTGGGTCGCGAGCAACTGGAACAACTGGAATATGGATGCAGAAATCCAGTCCGATGGTTATTATGTTGTTACCGATCCTGCGCAGGATGCCAAAGATCTCGCAGTATTCTCAAATCTGTTCCTTGCATTCTTCGATTGGGAGATCGCCAACGATCCAAACTGGCAGACGAATTCGGATATGATCTACTGGACGAAAGTCCTGAACTCAGAGACCGAAAAATTGACCATGGGGTTGGTCGTATACGCAAACGGGTTTGAATCTCCGAATACGGTAGGAGCAAATTCCGTGCCAATCCAGGATTTACAAACGTCTTATGCGAGCATCAACAGCGTCGCGTTCAGCGATCCGATGGTGTTTCCGGTATCGATCGGTCACCCCGATTCGACCGAACTCGAAATTTGGCTCGGATACCGGCCAGATTCATCCTATCCATATTCCTATTCCAAAATCTGGGACAGGCAATCTTACGGTAGCAGCGACATCATCCTTCAGGTCTGGGCTACGGGTTTCCAGGATATGCATGACTGGCAGCTCGTGGTGCGGGATGACGAAACAGGAAACGAAGGTTCAATTAACCAGTTTTCGGTAAATGTCGGTTAAAGATCACCTAATTTTTTTAGGAGCATGTTATGAAGAACAATCTCGCCGCACCGGAAATAACTTGCTGGTTTATCCTGATACACGTGATCGGACTGTGTTACATTGCCGCTGCTCTGTTGTCAGAAGAAGATCGCGCAATCCGTATGTGTGACTATCATTTTTCTGGAGGAAACCTATGAGATTCAAACCAAATCTCCCATTGTTAGGCAATTCGCTGATTTTTTTTGTATTCTATATTATGATCGGCCTTCTGTCTTTGGTAAATCTGGACCGGAATCTGTATTGGGAAACTGTGCCGACACTCGTAGGAATTGTTTCGTTAATTGGTACTTTCTTTGCGATAAAAGAGATTCGGAGAGGATCAAAACAATGGTATTTTGGAATTCCTCATGCACTTGTCCTAATAGTGCTGTGCATAACCGGTCCAGTTTTCCTCATCGTTGAAGGTAGAAGCCACGTGGATTATCTATACATTGCATTTGGATTATTATCTGTCACGTCGATCGGTTTTTTCTTTTCGTTTCCTGATGCCAGAAGAAAAGTTACCCAAAAATTTGCATTATTATCAGGAATAATAAGTATTTATTCAATCGTCAGCGTATACTTCGTTATCAAAGGCCTTCTTTCTCCGCTCAAAACATCGTGGAGTGTAATTACCGCACTCGAAATGATTTACTGGCTTATCTTGATGCCCGTGGTTGGGCTGTGTTACATTGCCGCGGCCCTCACGCCGGGTGAAAATCAGGCGATCGGTTCCGGGGAAATACTCGACTCCAGTGAGAATCAATGAATAATTGCATTTCTTTACCTTTATTCTGTACGGCGCCAGAAGTTTGTCTGATACCGGTTCTCGCCATAAAAATGATGAGGGAATGATAATCGAGGGTAATAATCAAACGGCATTCTTTACAACATCCCCGTAATCATCCCTACCACCTGCTGCGCCGTCACCGGGTCCAGGACCTGGGCAACAAACAGCCCGGCCATCGAAATGAACAAGGTCCAGAAGACTTTCTTGACCTGCTCATTTTTCCCGAACGCCTCGATCGCTGTATCCGTATCCGCTTTCATCGCCTGCTGAATCAGTTTCGGCAGGAACACAAAGAGCGGCAGGAACTGGACCGCAGCACCGATGAATGCCAGGGTGATCTCTGTCCGGCCTGCCATAGAGATTCCGAGCGGGGCAACGATCCTCCCTCAGCTTATCAAGAGGCATGAAGATCATTCGGTCATGTTCGTCTCCACGGGCTCGCGCCCGGTTCGATACTCTAAAAATTGTCATCATATACAAAAAAAGTTCAATCATAACCCATTTTTGAAAATTGGACGCAAATTGCCCGAATTACGCTCGGCATACCCCCGACCAGATTCGAACTGGTGTCGCCAGCTCCAAAGGCTGGCATGATTGACCGCTACACTACGGGGGTTTTTATTTACGGGGTTTGTGAACCGGACATTTTCCCTGTGGTAAAATGCCATAATACCTATGCATGTCAGAACTATAAGGATAGCTTTTGCCCCAGTCATTTTGCACGGAAATTAAAAGGGGAGGGGGATATTTTTTTTTATTTACAAATGATTTTATAATCGGGCACAAGGTACCGGGAAATCAGGATCCAATCACAATGTCGGCACGTTTTTCCGGACTGGATTTCTTTGCCGGCTCTTTCTGTTCCTGGGTACTGGTTTCACTGTGCCGGGAGACAGGTTCCTCATATTTCTGGATATGTTTTGGGAGATGTGCGAGTATTTCCCTGCTTACCTTGAGCTGTTCTTTGACAACACCGGACAATTCGCTCAGGATTTTATTTTGTGCGGACATCAACTGCTCG
>Ga0074195_1003786_pt1 | contig 13531 bp, 7 predicted proteins | sample EPASupsiteHSE623_FD_64525 | JGI IMG/M metagenome (GOLD analysis project Ga0074195, IMG submission 64525) | Bioremediated contaminated groundwater from EPA Superfund site, New Mexico - Sample HSE6-23 | ecosystem: Environmental > Aquatic > Deep subsurface > Groundwater > Contaminated ...
AATATCTTCATTCCAAGATTTTAAATCTTCTGTAAAATCTGGATTTTCTTTGTGTGTTGTTGAAATAATATATTTTGAATTTAAAACAGCAAAGGCAGAAAATCTTGATTTCATTAATTCAAGGGCAGTTTTTGGGAAAGATATTCCATCGTGAAAAGTTTTACAACATTTCTTATATTTTTTCAAAGAGCCACAAGGACAAAGATCATTTGGAGAGAGTTTCAATACAAACCTTTTAAAATTTTAAAGGATTCTATCATAAATGAAGTAAAAATCTAAAATGGGGAAAGCCCCACTTTAGACTATAATTTTGGAACAAGTCCTGTTGTAGTTTTTTCTATTTTTTTATCAACACTATTATTTAACTCTTTTTTCTTCTCTTCTTTTACATCGTTAGCTTTTTTACTTAAGCTCTCTTTTGTAACTCCATTTGTTTCGTTTACATTACCAACAATGCTATCGCCAAACCCTTTGATATTTTTCAAATCTTCAGGAGTTTTTATTGTATTTGTTTTTCTATACTCAATTATCTGTTCAGCTTTTTTCTCACCAACACCTTTAATACCCATCAACTCTTCTTTTGTAGCTGTTTGCAAATTAATTTGTGCAAACAAAAAAGAACAACTTAACATCAATAATGCAACTAACTTTTTCATCCATTCTCCTTTAAAATAATTTAATTAATTATATATAAATTATTTTAAATATTATTTAAAATAAAGAAATTACATTAATAATTACTAATGTAATTTTTAATGTAATAACCAGCTTTTGAATATCAAAAAGTTACCTGTACACTTTTCATCTCTCTTTTTCTTCTAATTCCTTACAATAAATACATTTTCCATCTTGTGTTAATTCACTAGCTTTTACAACTCTATCACAATTTGGACAACTCTTTTGGCTTTCGAGATAATTATCAAATATCTTTTTAATTCGTAAATCTAAATCACCTGTTAGTTTGAAGGGCTTGTATTTATGGTATAAATAAAAACAAGGAATTATTAAAAAATAAGTTAAAAATTCTTTATCTCCAAAAGTCAATTCAATATCTAAAAACTTAAAATCAGTCAAAAGCTTAAATATAATAATCCCATTTCCTATTATAAATCCAAAATATGCAATAATATACTTTATATATTTCATTTTGTTACTCCACTGGTTCTACTTGAAATAATTTAGTTTCGTTCACAGTCTCTGGACGTTGGGAACGAAGGAAAATAATAATTATAAAAACTATAATCCAATATTATTTTGGACTTTTTCTTCTGCATTAATCTCATACTTTTTATCATAAAGCAACCCTTCTTTTTTCATTCGTTCTCTATCCATATCATGAATAACCAATGAATCAAATATCTCTTTTATATCTTGTTTGAATTGTTCTTGCATAGTTTGAGGTGAAACATTTGAGCTTGTTCTATCACCATTATATTTTGTACTACGGTTAGTGTATGTGTAACGATAAAAAATATCAATTCTCTTTTTTGCTCCTGTCATATCATAATATGCACAAACTGTATAATATTTCTTATTACCTATTCCCATAGCAATATTTGATGATTCAGCATTTGTAGTACATTTTAAATTACCAATATAATCCACATAGTGTTTATTATAACTCACTCCTCTCTCAGCAAGATTTTTCTTTTCCCATTCACTTGGAGGTAATGCCCTTGTTCTTTCTAAATCATCACTTTTTTTCTTATCTAATAAAAAATTAATGTTTTGATTTTCAGGAGGAATACGAACCGTTACCCTCACATCCTCACTCATCATATTTGGGATGTGACGAAAAAGTTGAATGACATTACCACTATCAGATAAGGAATCTCCATATGTTATCCATTTACTTTGAGAAAAACTGCTTGGGGCATTCAATGAAATACTTGGTATCGATAAATGAGCATGAGGTTCCATTTCTAATCTATGTATTTTAGAACCACACCCAATTAAGAATACGCTCATTACTAAAAATATAATTTTTCTCATTTTTTATACCCTGTTACATCTTAGTTTGTTCCCAAGCTCTAGCTTGGGAATACATACTTTTAGCAAAACAATATTTTAATTTATCTCACTTTTTTTATCTGCATTCCCAACGAGGACGTTGGGAACGAAGGAAAATATTATTTAAAGTGAAGGAATTAATTCTCAATTACTAATATAATTTTTAATTAAATAGCCAACTTTTCTTTATCTTAGTTTCGTTCCCAAGCTCTAGCTTTGGAATGTATACTTTTAGCAAAATACTATTTCAATTTATCTTACTTTTTTATCTGTATTCCCAACAAGGACGTTGGGAACGCAGGAATTCTCACTTAAAAATCTTTATCCACTTTTTTATTTTTTATAAATGCTGAATCTATTGTTGAGGAAGAACCCTTAAATTCTTATTTAAAATCTTTTAGTTGTTCTACTATATCTTTACCTAATGCTTCAATAGCACCATTTTCTCTTTCATTCTCTTTATCCATCATTGATATATGTTTTATATTTTTAAAAAATCCTGCATCATATATTAAATTTGTTCTAACTAGACTTCTCAATACTTTTTTATCTTTTACAATTTTAATATCATAACCTAATCGTGGAGAACCTATTGTATCACTTTTCATACTTTCAAATGGTAAGTCTTGCCCCATAAATACTCTTTCCAAATCTATTATAACAACTAATTCTTCTATTGAATTATTATCAATTAAGTTATTAATCTTTAAATTTTTTATTATTTCTTCATTTAATTTTCTTTCAACATCTTCTCTTGACTGATATGTTTTTGTTTTTGGAAAATATGTTTGCTTAAAATTTAAAGTAATTTTTTCAAACTTAAAACTATCTCCTATTGGCTCTAATGGTTGAGTAGTCTTAGAAGAACACCCAACAAACAACATAGCAAAAGCTACTACAAACAAATAACTCAAACTTCTTTTTATATTTCTCATTTCTTTTCCTTTTATTTTAATTTTAATTCTTCAAAAGCTTTATTAAACTCTTTTTAGATTTAAATAAAATTATATTGAAAACGTGTCACATATGGTGTCACAGTTCTTTACTTTCCAGAATTTCATTTGATTATTGGGGTTATTATCTGCATTCCCAACAAGGAGAGACTGTGAAATAACCTAATAAATAAAGTCATATTTCCTATCTCCATATAACTTTATTATTTTTTATACTAGAATTTACTATAAATATTAAAAAATATTTCACATATCCATAAAAACACAAGATATACTCTACTATATCTTGTGTTATTTGTCTCAAATCACCATTTCTTATGGCATTTATTAGTTTCTGAAACAGAATTATTCCTATAAGATTGAGTAATCTTTTAAAATTGTATGTAAGCATTATAAGTGCGTTTTCACCTGATACTTTCTCTTTCCCTCTTACTAAAAAGTGTGTCCATCCTAAATTTCTTTTTATCGTACCAAATGGATGTTCTACTATGGAACCTCTTCTTTTTATTATCTCTTTTGCCTCTTGTGTCTGCATTTTTTGTTGATGTTTTTCTATGATATATTCATCTTCCCATCTAAATATTTGTTTATAAGATGTTTTACTAGGAATACATTTATCTTTTATTGAGCAAGTCTTACATATAGCACTTTCACTTGAATAAACAAAGTTTGTTTTTTCATTTTTTTCTTGAGGAGTAGCTCTTTTATGAAGTATTTGATTATTTGGGCAAATATAGCAATCTTGGGATTTATTATAAGTAAATCTTTCTCTTACAAATTTATCTTTATCTTTTTGAACTTGTCCTCTATTAGCTTCTGGAACTATTGCATTGATATTATCTTCCTCACATTTTCTTAACTCTTTAGCACTATAATAGCCAGTATCAGCAACTATATCTATGCTATCATCTTTTTTCAACTCTAAATTTTCTTTTGTTTGTTTTGCCATCTTATAAAGTTGCTTTACATCATTACCTTTTGAGGATATATCAGATGCAACTATAAATTTATATTTTTCATCTACAACTATTTGAGAATTATATGCCATTAGATTATGAGCTGGTTTTATCATCAAACTTGCATCGGGGTCTGTTGTATTATGTTGTGTTTTCCCCATCTTCTCTAAGAGTTGTAGATTTTTTGAAAGTTCTTCTTGTTGATATTTTAGTTTTCGTAAATCTTTTGATAGTTTATTAGCTATATTTGGTAGTGGAGTTTGTTTATCTGAATACTCTAATGACATAAGATACTCTTGTATATCTTTTTCAATTTTACTTAAGTCTTTAGTAACAAGGGTATTTTTAGAAGCATTAGCTCTTAAAAATGCACCATCAACTGCTTTTATTCCATCACCTATTAATTCTATATTTTTACACAAGAGTACAAACTCTTTAAACACTTGTTTAAGTGCCTTTGGATTATCTTTTCTAAAATCTGAAATTGTATGATAACTTGGTGTTAATCTTTGAGTAAGCCATATTAATTCAATATTTCTTTGACACTCTTTTTCTAATGCTCTTGAACTTCTTATTTTATTAAGATACCCATAGATATAAATTTTCAATAGTAGTTTTGGATGATAATCTTTTTGACCATCGTTTCTATTACTTTTTCTTGTATTACAAAACTCTAATTTTTTTAAATCCAAAATCTCCACATAAGAATCTATTGCTCTTACAGTATTATTTTCATCTACATAATCATCAATACTAGGAGGGAGTAATAATTGTTGATTTCTATGTAAACCTTGTTTATAAATATCAGACATAAGAATACCTCAAACCACTATGAAACCGTGTTTTATTTATATTTATTATAGCTAAATAGTGGTTAGGGAAATTTGAAATCAAAAGCTATATATATTGGCTGAATCTTAGTTATTTCACAGTCTCTAGACGTTGGGAACGAAGAAAAATATTTTTTACCCAATTCTTTTGTACTATCTACAATAAATCCTCCAGAACTTGGTAATAATAAATATTCACTTCCTGTCATACCTGTTTTTACATTACTCTCATCCGTTGGAGCATTCAAGTAACTCTGTATTACTATTGCTCCTAATATTACTACTGGTGCAAAATCATCCCCTTTAGCCTTATCCAAAGAAGCAAACTCACTATTATTTGAAATCAAACTATTATCTCTATTAAACACTGATGGTATTTGAGTTACTAATCCTATATTATGATTATTTGTATTTGACATTGAGCTATTATAATAATTACTCATTACAAAGCTTATATCATCTACTGTATCTTTTGCTATTACATTTTGATATTCATTATGTATTTCTCTATTTTGTGTTATATCTATTCCTTTTGCATTTTGTATTGCTCCTGCAAATTCTTGTCCTAGTGTAAATATTGTATCTTTAGTTGAAGTTTGGTTTTTATCATTTGAATTCCTATTTAATAGACTATTCCTTAAATTTTAATTTAATTTTTTATTCTCTTTTTCTTCTTGTATTCTTTTTATTGATTTATCAAGATGATTTACAAATGGTTTAAAAAATATAAATATATATATTGGGTAATATAGTGAAAAAAGAAAATTCCAAAATATGACTTCATACCAAGTTATATTTTTAGGAAAACCATTATGAAAATGTTGATCGATAATATTACTAGTACCAGATAATCCATACATTAATAACTTAATTATTCCTTGTTCAATCATAAAATATATTAACATAATTACTGAAAATATAATTAGTTTTATAATTATAGAAATAAATAAAAAATTTCTTATTTTTATTAATATGTATATATAAAAAACACTACTGATAAACAAAAATACTTCCAATAACAAGATATTAATTTCTCCATTATTTTCTCCATTTAAATAAGCAAACGAGAATAATGTAAAAGAATAGAATATGAAAAAATAAGAAAATATTAATCCCTTCTTTATTATATTACTCATTATCTAACACCTCTTTTATTTTCTCTTTTACACCTTCATTATTATAATAAGTATCAAATGGATGATTTTCAATTACATTGTCAAGAATCGGTAAGGGAATAATTTCTTTTTTTAAGTTTGCTAATGGATTATATCTAATTTCATAATTTGCATCCTCATTAACAAATCCATTAGCAACAGGATCATTAGGATGATTTATCTGAGTTATTACATTTGCGCCTACTGCATTTGCTGATTCTTGCAATTTTGTTAATGAGGTTGGTGAACCTACTGAAATTTGTTTATAAGGTGTGATTGCATTTACCAAAGCATTAACTTTATTGGCCTTATAAATATCCTCATTTCCTGCTGAGTGCGTCACAATAATTGTATTTGGGCTTAATTGTTGTAATTGATAAGCATTTAATACATCTTTTGTTGTTAGATAATTTGGTTTCCATTCTATATAATCACTCAAGAAAGAATACTTTCCTGTTACATTATTTATAAGTCCTACTTCTGAATTTAAAAAATCTTTTTGAATTGTATTTTGCATATATGTTGCACTTTCATATGTATTCCCCATTCCATTTTCAAATACAATAGTTGTATCTTTATTAATATTATTATAATTCATTTCTGTTCCACTTTGCAATTTTTCAAAATCTACTATATTATTTAAATCATATACATTCTCAAATTTTGAATTATCTTGAACTTCCACTAATTCTACCTTTCCATATATGTATGCATTCTTTAGATTTAAATCTCTAGCTTCCGTTCCTTTTAAATCAACTACGATTCCATTATTTACTCTATCTGTAGCCACAACTTTACTCTTATAAAGATATACACTATCATCCCCACCAGACTTATCAAGTAAAGAAAATTGCACATTATTTGAATTTAACACATTATTATTACTACTATTAAATATACTTGGCATTGTTGTTACTATTCCATTATTATGATTATTTGTATTTGATAAGCTTCCACCTTTTATTATATCTAACGCTCCATTTGTATAAAAGGCTAAATCTTCTCCAAAGTTTGTAGCATAAATATTTTGGTCTTTATCATTTGACACAAATATTTTATCTTGTTTATCCATATCATGAGTTATTTCATGTCCTAAAGATGCTATCAATTGTGTTGTTGAATCATTGTATTTATCATTTACGAAAGATATTTGAGTTTTTGGGTCATAGTATCCTTTTAGCAAAGTCTCATTTCTTCCTATATCATCTGTCGAAACTATTTTTACATCATTTGACACATATCCTAATTCTTTCATTACTGTTAGGGCTACTTCTTTTAACATATTTTGTTTATCTGTTGGGTTTAAATCTGAGTTTTGTAATTGTTTAGCTAATTCTTCATCATTTGCTATTTTTGCTTTAACACCATTATATACATCTACATTTTTTTGCGTTTCATTAAAGAAGTCTATTATTCCTACTTTATTATTTGTTACTATTTGTTCTATTGCGTTTGTTATTGCTGTTGCTGTATTATAATCATCTTTTATTTGATTCAATCCATTTACACTTAAAAGTCTAGTATCCAAAGTTGCATCTACAGATGTACCTGTTGAATTTGAGTACAAATCTTTATTTATTTTACTTGTATCAGTATTTAATCTCTCTAAATCATCTGAGTTTTCTTTGTCTTTAATATTAATATTCCCTTGTCCCAATGTTGCTAGGGTTTTAGTAGCAGATAGGTTTATTCCATTTGAAGCAGTGTATCCTACAGATGATATTCCACCTTGTTGTGGAACTTCTTTTCCATCTACTATTTTTGTACTATCTAGATTATAGTTAAAGTTTCCACCTATACTTTGATTTGAAGAGTATATTGTATTTGACAGGTTTTCAAAGCTTAGGGTATTTGTTGTAAAGTTTAGGTTTTTATTATCTACGAAACTTCCATCTTCTATGAAGTTCCCAGCAGAAATAAGTGCTCCTTTTAGGTGAGTATTATTTCCTACATTTACATTTACTTCATTTCCTGTGATAGAAGAAAGAACTGTTTGTTTATTTAACGTTGTTCCATTATTTACAGAGAATCCTGCGTTTGTTGAAGATTGTTTTCCTACATCAAAACTTGGACTTCTTTTAGCAGGAGCTCCTGCGCTTCCAAATCCTATTCCTGCATTTACATTAAAGCCATTTGAGTTTGAAGAGTATTCATCTCTTAGGCTTTCTAATACTAGGTTATTTCCTACATTTAAGTTTAGAGTATCATTTGCTTTTACATTTGCTCCTATAAAACTCGCATCATTTGAGGCATTTACATTTACATTATTCCCTTGAAGGATTGAGTTATTATTTATTAGGGTATTTGAATCTGAGTTTTGTTGTCCATATCCCAATCCAGCTGTTCCTCCTCCACCTCCATACATTGTGAATGCTACACTTCCATTTACACTTTTACTATCTTGAGTTGAAGTTATTGTATTTTGTGAGGCTTTTACATTTAGGTTTGTTGTATTTATATTTAGATTATCTTGTGCTATTAGGTTTGAACCTGTTATATTTATATTTGTATTTAGTGTTTCATCTGTATTTACATAGATATTTTTTGCATTTAGGTTTGAGGCGTTTGATGTTTGTGAAGTAGTATTTGTTTTTGTTTTACTTCCATTTACATCTAAGCTCATTCCTACACTAAATCCCCATGTTACTATTGAACTTGCAGCTGCTTTTCCTTGTGTAACAACAGCAACTGTTTTACTTGCTAAATCTGCACTTGCTGCAGCAATTGCTGCTACATAGTATTTCTCTTGTGATTTTACATTATCTATAATATCTATTAAATCTTCTATATCTGTATAATCAATTCCTACTTCTTTATTTTTATAACTTTGTTTTAGATTTGAAAGGGTATTTTCTAATTTTTTTACTTCACCTTTATAGTTACTATAATCATCTTTTGTTTGTTTTAATTGTTTTGCTGATTCTAGGGCTGCTTTTACTGCGCTTGCTATTTCTACATATTCATTTTGTACAGTTGCACTCACACTTGCTTTTGCATGTTTCTCTTTTATATCTTCAGCTGATGTATCTACTGAATTTAGTATATTTATGTCACCAATCTGAGAGTTTAGAGCTATATTTTCATTTGCTTTTAGGTTTGAACCTTGAATAGTAATATCATCTAGACTATCTAATACGATATTTTTATTTGCTATTAAATTTGATGAAGTATTTACTGTATCTTTAAATACTTTTGCTTCCTCATCATAGGTTAAGCTTCCTAATTCTATTTTAATTTTTGTTTGTCCAGAAAGGGTATTTTTTAAATCATTTTTTATTATATCAAGTGGATTTGAAAGGCTAAATTCTATTTTTTTATCCAATGAACTTTCATTTTTTATATCTTGGCTCGAAAGAATATTTATATTACCAGTATCTGCTTTGATTGTTATATTATTTGCTTCAAGATTTGAACCTATGATATTTGTAGTTCCACTATCTATGATTATGTTTTCTTTTGCATTTAAAAAACTTTGTTTATTCGTAGAACTTACTTTATCATTTTTATGTATTTCTTGAGTATAGATGCTTCCACCAACTGGTGCTACAAGTCCAGCTAATCCTGCTATATTAAAACTACTTTTTTCATGAACTTCTTTTGTTTTTAGATACTCTTCTTGCGAGGCAATTAAAACATCATTTAATGCTTTTAATTGTATGTCTGCTCCACTATTTATTTCACTTGCAAGAATATTTATATCTTTTCCAGATGTTATTACTACATTTGCAGCTTGAGTTTCTAGTAAAGCACTGTTTAGTTTTAAAGCATCATTTGATTTTATGTCAAGACTTTTTTTAAGTCCACCCCATGATGATTTTTTTGTTGAATGCAACTCACCTTCTCTATACTCTTTTGCTAATATATTTACATCTCCATCTTTTGCCTTTACTATGATATTATCTTGAGCTTTTAATTTTGCTGCTTCTAGATTTACATTATTTGAAGCATTAATTACAATATCATTTGCATTTAGTTCACTTGATGCTACTTCTTCTTTATAACTCATATCTCTTTGAGTCTTTTTACTCATAAATCCTTTTGAGCTTGTTTGCACATCTTTATAGTGTTCATCATTTACTGCTGTTATATTTACATCATTAGCTGCATTTAGGTTTATTTGGTTTGTAGCATTTAGTTTTACTGCTTCTAGGTTTATATCTTTACCTGCTTTTATTACTACACTTTCTCCTGAACTTGCTGTTGAGGGAAGATTTTCTATATCTAAAGCTTTATTAAAGCCTCCACTATAGTATATATTATGTTCATTTTTCAACTCTATTGTTTTTAAGTTTACATCTCCATTTATTGTATTTAAAGATAGAGTTTTTGAAGCACTTAGGTTTGCTCCTATATTTTCTATATTCTTATTTGCTTGGAGAACTAGGTTACCGTTTGTGGCTTCTATTTGGCTTTGATTTCCTATTTGAGTATATGTAAAATTATTTGCACCGTTATTTATAGTATTTTGTTTTGAGAAAATTTCATTTATAATATCTCCATTTATACTTGCTATTTGTACATCAGAAGCTTTTATTATTCCACCATTTTTATTTAGAATATTTTCATTTGCAATTAAGCTTACATTTCCATTTGATAGGATTACTCCTGTATTATTTGTAATTGAGTTTGCGCTTAGATTTATATAATCTTTTGATTTTATATTTCCACTATTATTTACACTATCTTTTACTTTTAAATCTATTGAATTTCCAGCGACAATACTTGCACCTTTTAAATGTTCATAATCTTTGGCTAGATATACAACTGGAACTAATACACTTTGTCCATTTACTATTTTTTCTTCCATCCAAACTATATCTTCTGTTAGGTTTGCTAATTGGGTTTGAGTTAAGGCTTGTCCTATTTCTAAATCTAATATTCCACTTAAATTTACAGCGTTATTCATTAGTGCTACAAACTGTGTATTTTCGCTTGTATATTCTGCATTTAGAAATCTTTGCCCTGTTTGTTGTATTATTGCTTGACTTACCAGTTTTGTTTCATAGGCTGCATCACCTAATCTTTTTGTAACTCTGTCACTTTTATAATTCATCTTATCCAGGAAATATTGGCTTCCTATATAGTTTGATAGATTTGTATATAGGGGATTTGATTCTACAAGATAGTTTAGATTTTTATTTGAATCTACTGTTCTAAACATTCCATATTTATTTGTTGGTAGTTCATAATTATCGTTTATAGTCTGAATTACAATTTCATTTGATGAAACCGTTTGATTTTGTGTGTTCTTAATACTTGTAGATAAATTTGAACTTTTTACATCTGTATTTGTTGTTGGATTATAACTTGTGAATTCAATAATAGCATTTTCATTTCCATTTACTAAATTTCCTACACTTCCTAAAATACTTCCTCCTGCTTCAATAGTAGAATTTATTTTATCTATAACATTTACATCATAAGTTGTTTGTGTTCCGCGATAAATAGAATAATCGTTACAACTCCAATTTACCCAACCTCCCCCAAAACATCTCTTTTCATGAGTGTATATATCTTTTTTAGTTGTTGTTAATTTAACTATATCTACATCATTATTTGAAAGAACATTACTTTCAAAGTATAAATTATTATTAGCTGAGATTAAAGAGTAATTATTTGTTATATTGTTTGTATTAAAATATATATCTTTTCCTGAAAGAATTTGAGCAATTCTTGGCTTTTCATAACTCATAATATCTGTGTAAATTGTAAAATTATTGTATGTATATCCTCCGTTATCTCTATAAGATTCTGTATTTATTCTATCACCACCTTCAATATACATAGAACCATTTTCATTTTGAATAAATTCACCTTTTATATTTAATTCACTTGCTAAGTTTTCTAAATTATTTGCAAAAATATTTATATCCCCATTGTTTGTTTGAATAATTGATTTATCATTTATAATGTTTTGAGTTCTAAAAGTTTTATCCTCATCTCCTTGTATTGTTATATTATTTGTTGCAAAAATAGTTGCATTTTGATTTCCTAAATTCACTATATTATTATCAGTTTTATTTAACAAGTTATTTTTTATAAATAGATTTACACTATCATTTGAATAAATTGTATTGTAGTTTGTTAGATTATTTGCAGTTATACTCATAACAGAAGAGTAATTATCTGCATTACCGGAAGCTATTCCTCCATAATTTACTATATCATTTGCTTCTATATTCATCTCATATAAAGAAGAAATTAAACCATAATTTGTTAAAACATTTGTATTTAAATTTGTAAATGCACCTCTTATTCCAAATAAGGCTTTATTTGAATCATTGTTTATTATGTAATTATTTGCATTTAAAGTTATTATATTTCCTGAAGATAATAATGCATTATTTACTAAATAATCACTTGTATTTATTGTTATATTATTATTTGAGATGAATTCGGCACTGTTTATTAGTGATTTTGAGTTTAAGAATATACTATTTGTGGCTTCAAAACTATTTGTACTATTTAATGAGATATCATCATCATCAATCGTTATATTCATACTATTGCCACTTTTAAAGACACTATTTGAAAAAATAGTATTATTAGCATCATCTTTTATGCTATCTGCTAGTAAGAATACATCTCTTAATGCCAAATAAGTTGAATTGTTTGTATTAAAATTTGAAGTTAAAATATTTATATCATTATTTACATCAAGCAAAGAATTATTCACTATTAATTTTTCAAGTTTATCATTTTCTTGATTTTTTATATTTAGATCTTTTGAAGCTAGACTTGTATTATTTAAACCTAATTTATTCGATATTAGATTTATATTTCCTTGTTTATAACCATTTTCATAAATATCATTTATATACACTACACTTTGGATACTGCTATTATTTAGGGTTAGATCTAAAGAGTTAATATCTATATTATTGTTTGCTTGAATATTTAAATAGTTTGAGATGAAATTTTTAGAGCTTATTAAAATATCATTTGTTGAATACAATAATCCTTTACTTAAATTATCACCAGTAAGGTTCAAATTATTAGTATCTAATTTTAAATCTCCATTTAATGCCACCATATATAAACTTTTACCATTAAAATTATTGGCATTTATATCTATGTTATTTGCTTGTATAGTTACATTATCTTCATTTTCTATATTTTTACTTTTAATAGCTATTGTTTTTTTTGAATTTATATTTGAATTTTTTGAGTTCTTTATATTTGTAGAATTTATTGTTATATTGTCTTTTACATAAAGTGTTTTCTTATTTTCTAAATTTTCAGAATTTATAGTAATATTTCCATTTGTTGAATCTTTTAGCTCTTCAGTTACTCCTGAAGCTATTAGATTTTCATTTACAATTTTTGTTGCTTTTAAATTTATATCTGTTTTTGAAGCGATTATATCTTTATTGTTTAATTCATTTTTAGCTTCTATTTTTACATTATTACCATATATATTATTTGTATTTACATCACTTGAAGTAGAGTTTATTTCTATACTCTTTTGAGATATTACTTTATCAAGTATTATTTTCCCATCTGCGCTTAATTTCAAATTATCTTGAGCTGCTATTTCTATAGGTAGATTTACTCCAACGCCAGCTTGTGTTCCAATTAAGTTTATTTTATTTGCATAAATTCCACCTAAGCTTGATGAATCTAAAGAA
>Ga0074195_1003788_pt1 | contig 13526 bp, 10 predicted proteins | sample EPASupsiteHSE623_FD_64525 | JGI IMG/M metagenome (GOLD analysis project Ga0074195, IMG submission 64525) | Bioremediated contaminated groundwater from EPA Superfund site, New Mexico - Sample HSE6-23 | ecosystem: Environmental > Aquatic > Deep subsurface > Groundwater > Contaminated ...
TTCGACCCGCGAGCGACTGGAGGCCCATTATCGGCGGATATTCCCCGAATATGACGGCCAGACCATCCCCTTCTCCGCGATACTGAGTCAGTTCATCGCTCAGATACTTATCCAACCCGCCTACGAGGATACCCTCATGAGTCAAGAGGATATAGAGAACGATCCCGCTCTCCAGTATGCGTTGGACCATCAGGACGAGGATCCCGTCCATCTGCTACGGGAGAAGTTAAATGCAGGATTCGACGCGCTGATGCACCTCGACACCATGGGCATCCTCCTGCAAAGCGATCCGGCCGATATCGCGTTGATGTACGCGACCGAACGGACCGATGCTTTCCGTAGGGATATACCTAGTGACCAACAGGGCGACCTTGCGCTTCTCTACGGCACCCTTAAACCGAACGATAAATTCTTCATGGGCAAGGGCAACACCTACGGGGAACTTGCCTACGCGCTGGCGGTCTTTTTGGAGCTTATCAAGCTCGTACCCACTATGATGACCAATGCGCGCTGGGACCTTTACACGGTCTTCGTCCCCGGTTATCCCGCCGCCATCCGTTCAAGCTATTCCGACCGGGTCAGCGAGGTCATCGTGAACGAAGAGGAATGGATCATCCGCTACATCAGCGGAGAACCGGCCGAAGTATCGGTCTTTGTGCCGAGATATCTTGACTCGAACCACATGGTGTCGGCAAGCGAGCCGGCGAAATTGCTCAACGACGCACGCCGGTTCATGGAAGAACGGACCGTGTGGCAACCTACTCCGTTGCAAAAGTGAACGGGAATCCATCTCCACCGAAGCCGAAAAATTTTGCGAAAACAGACTCATAAGGTATATTCCCGACGGTCCATCCATGTTGCGGGGTTCATGCGGGTACGGTTCATCGTCATCATTTTCTTATTCGTCTGCGCCATCTCTTCCCTGAGCGCCGCCGATAAGCCGGGATACCTCGTCTACCGTACCGGCAACCTCATCCTCTATTTCTCGAACGACATTGATGAACGACTCATTCCCTACCTTATTGAAAAAACCGAACTGGCCGAACAGTTCCTTATTTCGCTCTACGGCTGGAAAGCAGAGCGCCGCATCCCGCTGGTCTTCGACCGGCAGATCGACGAGGCGAACGGCTGGTCGCAGGTCTACCTGAAAGACAGCGTCCGACTGCTCCTTTATCCCCCCGAAGAATTCTCGGTGCTCGCCAACCATAAGGATTACACCCTCAATCTCGTCGTTCACGAGCTTACTCATTCGCTGCAGATAGGACTGGTAAGCGGCGTCCCGAAATGGGTCAACTATGTTTTCGGAAATCTTTACTACCCGGCGCAGCTCTCTCCCGGCTGGCTCCTCGAAGGGGTCACCGTCTACTCCGAATCGACCATCGACGGCACCGGCCGGCTCCATTCGCCGCTGTGGCGGGCGTGGTTCGACTCCTTTTTCCGCAAAGGCAACGAACTGACACTCGGCGAGTTGTCGGGGGCGAACGACCATTGGATGAGCGGCCATATCCCTTACCTATACGGCACCTTTTTCTACGACTTTCTCATGCGGCGGCACGGCCCTGCGAAAATGGCGCTCTTCTTCGACGAGCTGTCGGATAATGTCATCCCCTTCCTCGCCGAGTATGAGGCGCATAAGATATTCGACGAGAGTCTTTGGAGCATGTATCAGGAATTCCTGAAGAAGAACCGGGAACGGCTATTCGCACGGACATCCGGCGCGCAAGCCCCCTTCGAGATCGGCACACGCTATAGCGACATCGCGGTGGACCGCTCCCGCCCCGGTCGCTATATATATTATGGCAAGCAACAGGGATCGAGCGCCATCTACGAATTCGACGGCAAAGAGGCGAACCGGCTCTTCTCGCCGCCCGACGCGCTTCACTTTGCCACTGATGGGAAACGCTATCTCGCTACGGTGCCCTTCCGCTCCGATCCCGATCGGATACGGAGCGATCTATTCCTATTCGACATCGAAAAAGGCGATATCACCCGCATCACCCACGGTGAATCGGTCCTCTACCCCTTCTTCCTTCCCGATGGCCGCATCGCCTGCTTCACCGCCACCAACGGCCCGATCGCACTGCGGATCTATGAACGGGAGGGGGACACTTTCCGTTCTTACGAACTCCCTTCGTTCGATGCGGTCCATACCCCTGCGGTCGACCCGGCAGGGAGCCGGATCCTCTTTACCGGCAACCTACGGGGCACCGACAAGGACCTGTTCCTATTCGATATCGCGACCGGCGCGGTCAGCCGGCTTGCTCTGCCGGGGAACCAATACAGCGCCGCTTTCGCCGCGCAGGATTCGATACTATTCAGCACCGATGAGGGAGAGCGTGTCATCCCGCTCATGCTCGATCTTGTCAGCGGCACGCTGCTGCGCCTCTATGAACCGATATCTTTGGCGCTCTACCCGCAGATCATCGGTGACCGTCTGTTCTTTGTGGGGTTCGACAACGACGGCTACTTCCCGGCGTGGGTACCGCTCAGCCCCGTCGAGATGGGATCACTACCCATTCCCGTGTTCACGGCGCTCGATGTCGACCGGCCGCCGCCGGCCGAGGCGCACCCGAAGCTGAAGGAGGCGACCGGCTGGGAAGGGATGTGGCCGACCCTCCTGCTTCCCGACTACAACGCCGGACTCTACGGTCAGCGGGTCGGACTGTCGATCTTCGGCGAGGCCGATACCGGACGACGCGGCTACCATCTTTATTTCGGCAAGACCTTCGATGCCTCCGACCGCTATGAGGCGAGCGTCACCTACCGCGACGACGACATCCTGCCCGGATTCCGTTGGCAGAACTACTATGCGTGGGCCCGCCAGACCTTCACCGACGACGCGGAGCGTGATTATCCCGGCATGGCGCATGACTTCCGCTCCAGCATCTCGACCTCGTTCCCGTTCGATACCATCCTCTTTTTTGGCACCACTCACGCCTATAAATTGAGCCACGCGATATCATCAAGCATCGGCTTCCGTCTGCGGAAAGAGGAGGTCGTTAATGACTATAGCGACCCAACGGAACTTCCCTACAAGGAACCGGACATCTACTATGAGCTCCAGCTCGGCGCCTCCTACAGCCTCTACTTCTCTTTTTCGCCGGGCAGCTACCTGCTTTTCTCGCCGACCGACGCCAGCTCCTTCAGCCTACCGGCGACCCTCTCCCGCAATATCCTGAGCGGGACCACGCTCATGACGGTCAATCCCTCCATTACTTACAGTTATCTATTCGGAAAGAGCGGCAAAGTAGGCGTCAACACCCGGCACGCCCTCTATACCGCCTTTCTCAGCGACGCCCGCTATTCTATCGGCGGCGAGGAGAAAAGCACCGAACTCACTAATCTCGACACCTTCATCTACGGCTATTCCACCTCGGTAACGGTGCGCGGCTACAAACCGAAGGCGGCCATCGGCAGCATCATCTATTTCACGAACAACGAACTCCGTTTCCATATCTTCGGTATCGAACAGGGACTAGGGCTCCTGCCGCTCATGCTCAAGAACCTTCAGGGGGCCGTATTCATAGACGTGGGGGCGGCATCGGGCGACGACGACCCGAAGGACGAACCGGTCATCGCCTCGGCCGGCGCCGAGTTCAAGCTGTTGACCTACTGGTGGTACCGCGTACCGCTGATGTTCAAGATCGGCGTTGCCCACGGACTTACGAAGAACGGCGTTCTGAACGTTTATTTTTCCCTAGGCAACAGCTTCTAAACACTATCTTTTCCATGGTTGACTTATGAGACCCCTTTTTGTATAATGTTCCGGCTTGTATGAGTCTCGATCAACCTGCTTGGAGGAGTATCATGAAAATGTTCAGACCTGTGGTTTTTGTTGCGTTGCTTCTGTGCGGCGGATTACTCTTCGCACTTACCGGCCAACTTATCAAGGTGACCAGAATAAGCGGACCCGATTACTGCGCCTACGGTGGACAGGAGATCGCGGTCGGTTTTGATAACGGTACCGGCAACGGTATCGCCGATAATCTCGTCCTTGAGGATGGTGAAATAACCGGATTCAGTTATATCTGCAACGGCGAACCCGGGACCACGGTGAAAGATATACAAGTAACCGGCGGTAGCGGCTGTTCCCTGACGACCCTGTAATTTATTAGGATCTTCTCATGAAAACATATCTTTCGATCATTCTTGCGGTGCTCCTGACCGTGCCGTTCTGCGTAGCGGCGGGACCGGTCGCCGACCCCGAGAACTACAAGCCGTCACCTTTTGCGAACGACCGGCTCTCGCTCATCGGCAGCGATATGATGGATTCCCTGTCGTTCGGTCTGAGCCTGTTCATCGACTACGACCGCAAACCCATCGTCATGAACATCATCGATGTGGAGCTCGAGAATCCTCTGAGAACGGTCATTGAGAACCACCTGACCGCCGACCTCATGTTCTCTCTTGGTCTGTTCGAGTGGGTCGATCTCGGCCTCGCGATACCGGTGGTCATGTTCCAGGATGGCTACGGATGGAAACACTCCAATTATCCCCCGACCGGGACCTTGGGCGATCTCCGTTTTGCGGCGCGTGTACGCCTGTACCGGACCGCGGAACGATTCTTCTCGCTCGCATTCATCCCGGCATTCACCTTTCCCACGGGAAAATTCCTGCATGACCTGTCGGGAAGCGACGGCCTCACCTTTTCACCGACCATCGCCATGACCTTCTGGTCCCGGTGGGTCTCCGGCGGAATTGACCTTTATTACCGAATGACCCAGTACGATACGGTGATAGCGACGACCCGCATCGCCGATCAGGTCGGGATCAAGGCGCTTGTCACCGCTTATGCGATACCTGAGGTGCTCGGCATTAATGCTGAATTAATGGCGGCATCGACGACGGGCAAGACCTTCGGGGAAGCGGCCGGGTCACCGATGGAAACGACCCTTTCCCTGACCTGGTGGCACGCGCCGGAGAATATTTCACTCACCGCCGGCGCCGGTGCCGGCATCGTTAATGGATTCGGCACCCCGCAGTTCCGCGTATTCGCAGGATTCTCGTGGACCCTCAAACAGGAGGAAAAAGAGCCGGAACCGGCGGCGACCGAACCTGCTCCGGCCCAAGAGGCAGCCCCCGCTCCCAAAGAAACGCCCGCTCCTGCCAGCATGACCAGTGAACCCGAACCGGTCGCCCCGCCCAGACCAAAGGCGGTGGAACTCGATCTTTCACCAAAACCTGCCCCGCAGGCAAAGACGACCGAACCATCGACACCACCCCAACAGAGCACCCCCGCACCCGCTCCGGTCGCCACTCCGACACCGAAAGTAACGGCCCCCGCGCCGGCTCCGGTCGTCGCTCCGACACCGAAAACAACGGCCCCCGCACCCGCTCCGGTCGTCGCTCCGGCACCGAAAACAGCGGCCCCCGCGCCCGCTCCGGTCGTCGCTCCGGCACCGAAAACAGCGGCCCCCGCGCCCGCTCCGGTCGTTGCTCCGGCACCGAAACAGCCGGCTCCCGCCCCCGTCCCGGCACCGGTGAAAAAGGCTGAACCGAGGACCGGCACGCCGATGGCCGAGATCATTTATTTCAAAGAGAACAGCACCCAGTTCACCGACGATTCGCGCGTGAAGCTGGAAAAACTCAACCTCCTGCTTTCGGCGAATTTCACCCTGCGGATACGCATTGAAGGTCATACCGACCGCAATGAAAAGCCCGAACTTGCCCTCAAACGGGCACAGGCGATCAAGCTGTGGTTCGTCGACCATGACATCGAATCGGCCCGCATCCAGACCAGAGGGATCGGCGCCGACGAACCGGTGGCATCCAGCGATCTCGAATCGGATCGCACCCGCAACCGCCGGGTCACCTTCTTTGTGCTCGACAACTAACCCGAGCCTCATTCCTTGACATTGTTTTTCACGACGGCTATAGTCCGCTGAACCCGCATCTTCCCGATGGAGGTATCGATGCCGGACCGGAAATTCCGACTCGTCACGCGTAGCGATTTCGACGGCCTTGTATGTGGCGCCATTTTCAAGGAACTCGGCCTGATCGATGAGGTGAAATTCGTCCACCCCAAGGATATGCAGGACGGCCTTATCGAGATCTCGGGCCGTGACATCACGACCAATCTCCCCTATGTGGACGGCGTCCATCTTTGTTTCGACCACCATTTGAGCGAAACGCTCCGGGTCACCATGCGCCGCCAGAACCACATCATCGATCCCGAAGCCCCCTCGGCGGCCCGGGTGGTCTACAACCACTATCAGGGGAGCAAAACCCTTTCGCGCATCACCCCGGAGATGATGGCGGCGGTCGACAAGGCCGATGCGGCGCAGTTCTCCATCAACGAGATCCTCAACCCCGACAAGTGGGTATTGCTCAATTTTCTGATGGATCCGCGCACCGGACTGGGAAGATTCCGTGATTTCCGCATCAGCAACTACGACCTCATGATAGCACTCATCGATCTGGTCCGCACCAAAGGGATCGGCGACATCCTCGAGAACCCCGATGTCAAGGAACGGGCCGATCTCTACTTCGAACATCAGGACCTCTTCCGCGCCATGATGCAGCGGTGCGCGAAGGTAAGCCGCAACCTCGTCACGGTCGATCTCAGTCGCGAAACGGTCATCTACGCCGGGAACCGTTTCGTCCTCTACGCCCTCTTCCCTTACTGCAACATCAGCATCACCAAAATGTGGGGCCTCAAGAAAGAGAAGATGGTCCTCAGCGTCGGCAAATCGATACTCAACCGCACCTCGAAGACCAATATCGGTGAACTGATGCTCAAATACGGCGGCGGCGGTCATCGCAACGCCGGTACCTGCCAGATAGAGACCGACCGGGTCGCGCTGGTCGAGAAGGAGATCGCCGAGGCGATCCTGAAGGACGGTTAGGTCTCCCCGCGGTCATGGATCGTATCGGGAATAATCTCAGAGATAGTTTTGTTCTTACGCCGTAACGGTATACGGAGGGCCTCATGGAGCTTGGACAGTTGAACGAGAAGATCAGGCAGGAGGCGCTGAACATCCGCGCCCTGAAAAGCGAGATACAGAAGATCATCGTCGGACAGGAGGACATGGTCGAGGCGCTCATCATGGGCATCATCGCCGAAGGTCACATCCTGATCGAGGGCGTCCCGGGGCTCGCGAAGACCACCGCGGTGCGCGCCTTCGCCTCCGCGACCGATCTCGATTTCAAACGGATCCAGTTCACCCCCGACCTGCTTCCCGCCGACATCATGGGAAGCCGCATCTTCAACATGGATAAACGCGAATTCGAGGTGAAACGCGGCGTGGTGTTCTCCAATGTCATCCTCGCCGACGAGATAAACCGCGCCCCGGCCAAAGTGCAGTCGGCGCTCCTCGAGGCGATGCAGGAGCGGCAGGTGACCATCGGCGATCAGTCGATGAAACTCCCCGACCCGTTCATCGTACTCGCCACGCAGAACCCGATCGAACAGGAGGGGACCTACCCGCTTCCCGAGGCGCAGATAGACCGCTTCATGTTCAAAGTGCTCATCGACTACCCGACGATGGAAGAGGAACTCCGCATCATCGAACGGAGCGAGAAGCGCGAATTCGAACAGAAGCTCACGAAGATCGGGAACCGCGACATCATCAAAGGGTGGCGCGCCATCGTCGACACCATCTACACCGACGAACGGATACGGAAATATGTCGTCGCGCTCGTCTTCGAGACCCGCAACCCGCGCAAGAACGACCTTAAACAACTCATCGAGATCGGCGCCAGCCCGCGCGCCAGCCTCTACCTCGTCCTCGCCGCCCGGATCCGCGCCTTCATCGAGGGACGCAATTTCGTCACCCCCGAGGATGTCAAAGAGGTCGCCTACCCGGTCCTCCGCCACCGGATCATCCCGAGTTTCGAGGCCGAGGCGGAGAAACTCTCCACCGACAAGATCATCGCGCAGGTCCTCAACCAGGTCGAGGTGCCCTGAGGCGTCATGCTGCAGGAAGAACTGCTCCGACAGATACGGCTCATCGACCTCAAGGTACGCCGACAGGTCGAATCGTCACTCCAGGGGGCTTACCACACCCTTTTCAAAGGACACGGCCTCGAATTTCAGGAGGTCCGCGAATACACCGAGGGGGAAGATGCCCGTCTGATGGACTGGAACGTCACAGCGCGCATGGGGAAACCCTTCGTCCGGGTCTATCGCGAGGAGCGCGAACTGACCGTGATGGTGGCGGTCGACATCTCCGCCTCGACCCGGTTCGGCCGCGCCTGGTCGGGCCGCGAGGTGATGGCGACGCTCGGCGCCGCGCTCGCCTTCTCCGCCATACGCAACAGCGACAAAGCGGGGCTCATCCTCTTCAGCGACCGCATCGAGGAATACATCCCGCCGCGCCGCGGCCGGAACCATCTCCTCACCATCATCCGCGCCCTCCTCACCACTCCCGCCCGCGGCCGCCGGACCGATCCCGATGTCCCCTTCCGCTTCATCAACAAGGCGATGAAGAAGAAATCGCTTCTCTTCTTCCTCTCCGATATGTATTTCGGCTCCCTTCCCGACAGCGCCTCCATCGCGGCGCGCCGTCATGAGATCGTCCCGGTCGGCGTCTTCGACCGGATGAGTTACGCCGCCGAGAAAAGCGCCTTCATCCGCGTGAAAGACCCCGAAAGCGGCGTAATGCGGGTGCTCGACTTCTCCGAAGCGGCCGATCACCGCTGGGGAAACTTCAAGAAAGAAAAGGAGGATTCGTTCAAGCGGCTCGGCGCCACGCCGATATGGGTCGAGAACCGTTCGGATTTCATAAATGATCTCGTCCTCGGCTTCAAAAAAATGGAGAGGAAATCGGCACGATGAAACATCTTCTCTGTTTGATACTGCTCCTTCCCGCGCTACTCCTTGCCGAGGATATCACGCCGCAGGCCGAAAAAAAGGAACTCTTCTTCGGTGAACCGGTGGTGCTCACCGTGCCGGTGAGGCCGGGAAAAGAACTATCGGCATTCCCGAAGTCGGACGACGCCAACTTCGCGCTCGTCAAGACCGAATCGGCGGGCGAACAGATACGGCTCACCCTCTCGGCGCTCGAAACGGGAACATTCAAGACGCCGCCTCTTGTCCTGCGCGTTGACGGGACCGAATACGGCATCCTGCCGGTCGAGCTGACGGTGAAACCCAACACCGCCGAGAGCGACACGCAACTGCGCGACATCAAACCGCCGGTGAAGGCCTACGAACCCGACTACACCCTCCTCTGGATACTCGGCGGCCTGCTGATCCTCGCCGCACTCTTCTACCTCTTCTGGCGGCTGTCGAAGCGGCGCCGGAAGGAGTCGCTCATCGCCGTCGCGCAAAAAACGCCCTACCAACTGGTGATGGAATACTACCGGCGCGCCGAACAGGAACTGCGCGACATGGAATTTGAGCGGTTCGCCGATACCGTGACGGCGGGCATTCGCCACTACCTTGAACTCATGAAACACCGGCCATTCCTTGAGATGACCACCAGCGAAGTGCGCAAGGCGCTCAAGAACACCGATCTTCCCGCCGAAAGCGCCGACCGTATCGTCACCCTCCTCAAGAATGCCGACCGCTTCAAATATGCCGACGAACGGTTCACCACCGACGACTTCAGCCATCTGCTCGCCGAATTCCGCGCCATCGTCGATACCATCGAAAAACAGAACGGCGTCTCAACCACGCCGCAGGGATAACCCTCAACCGCATTGTAGGGGCGTTCCCAACGGGACGCCCTGAATAAACAGGCTGAACATCCTTCCGGTCCCTTGTCAAAGGGACCTTGACGGGATTTAGAATACCGGGCGTGCCGTTGGCGCGCCCCTACGGTTCGGTGATCTTTTCCTCGTTCCCCACCACCAGATCGGGGAGCTCGTTGGCATGTTCGCGGTAGGCGGGACAGTGCGCCACGAGCAGTTCGCCGATGCGGCGTATCGCGGTGCAGATCGCCTCGCCCCGTTTTTTCCGCTTGATGCCGTCGGTCAGGTCGGCGATGATGCTGTCCCAAGTGCCGTCGGGCAGATTGGCGTTGATGCCGCGGTCGGCCAGTATCCAGACACGCCGCTCAAAAACGGAGATATACAGCAGGATGCCGCTCTCGTCGCGTGTTTTATGGAGACCATGAGCGAAAAAGGCGGCCGAAGCGGTCTCGCGGACCTCTTCATCCATGGTCGCGTCGGGAATGAAGAACCGTTTGAGCACCGAACAGAGATTTATGAGCATATAACAGAGCGCGAAGATCGGTACGAAGGCGATGAGAAAAAGAGCCAAGGTATCGTGCTGGTTATACTGCAACCAGTTGGCGAGGTAACTCGCGCCGATGGAAAGCGGCATCGTGAGCGCGAACGCCCCGAGAAGCTCATGGGCGCCGTAATCGCTGCTCTCCGAAACGATGAGCGGCACCAGTTCGCCGGAAGTGCGGCGTTCAGCCTCTTTCACCGCGTGGATGATGCACTCTTTTTCGTGCGGGGTCAGGAACCGTTTCGTCAGATCGCGCATATCACCAACCTCCCGATGAGCCACCGCCGCCGAAGCTGCCGCCGCCGCCTGAAAAACCACCGCCGGAAGAGCCGCCGCCGAAGCCGCCCCCACCGAATCCACCGAACCCGCCGGACCGGTAGTAGGAAGAACTCCGGTTGAACCGGCCGGGACCGCCGCCGCGCGACCGCAGTATCATGATGAGGATAAAGAACAGGACGAAGATGACCGGCACGAACTGTTCCGGTATCACGAGCTTCTTCTCCTCGGCCTTGAATTCGCCCTTTGTCGCGGCGATTATCGCATCGACCCCCGCCTCGACGCCCGCCTCGAAGTCGCCCCGCTTGAAGTGCGGCACGATGACCTGCCGGATGATCCGCCCCGACAGCGCGTCGGTCAGTTTACCCTCAAGTCCGTAGCCCACCTCGATCCGCAGTTTGCGGTCCTCCTTGGCGATGACCAGCAGTGCGCCGTTGTCGAGCTTCTTCTGCCCCAGCTTCCAGCTTTCGACCACCCGCATCGAGAAATCCTCGATACTGTCGCCGGCAAGAGTCGGCACCGTCAGCACCGCGAGCTGGGTCGAATCGCTCGTCTCGAGCGCCGCCAGTTTCGCCTCTATCCGCCACTTCGCGTCGGCCGACAGGATCCCGGCGTGGTCGTTGACCCGGCCGGAGAGCGTCGGCACCTCGAGCGCAAAAAGTGTCGTGAAGAGGAACGGTATGAGGAGAACCAGCCTCCGCATCGGCTAGAACTGTACCTTGGGCACTTCCTTCGCCTTCTCGTCGGCCTTGAAGTACTCCTTCTTCTCAAGATGGAGGAGCCAGCCGTTGATCATATTATTCGGGAAGCCGCGAATGGAGCCGTTGAAGGTGCTGACCGCCTCGTTGTAGCGGTTCCGCGCGACCGTTATCCGGTTCTCGGTCCCTTCGAGCTGGCTTTGCAGATCGCGGAAGTTCTCGTTCGCCTTGAGATCGGGGTACTGTTCGGCAACGACCAGCAGGCGGCCGAGGCCCGCCGACAGCTCACCCTGCGCCTTCTGGAACTTCGCCATCGCATCGGCACTGCCGAGGTCTTTGGCCTCTATCTTCGTCTGCCCGACCTGCGCCCGCATCGCCACGATCTTTTCGAGCGTTTCCGCTTCGTGGGCCGCGTAGCCTTTGACGGTGCTGACCAGATTGGGGATGAGGTCGGCGCGCCGCTGAAGGGTCGATTCCAGATCGCCCCACGCCTTGAAGACCTCCTCTTCCTGCTGCTGCATCGTATTGAAGCCGCAGGAACTCAGTACGAACGCCGCGACGAGCGCTATGAACACCGTGAGTCTCTTCATCGTCTCCTCCATGAAAAAAGACAGGGGTACTGTAGCGACAAACGCCTCAGGAGTCAACTTCGGCGATGAGGACCACATAGTTCTTGCCGTACTTTGGGGGACACCGACAACAGGCAGCGTATCATGTGGATCGTGCACAGGTAAGGCATCCTCTGCCCCCGTATCCCGTCGGTATCTCTAATAAAATCAATGCTCCGATCAGACGAGATCGAAACGGTCGAGGTTCATCACCTTGTTCCATGCCGCGACGAAGTCTTGGACGAACTTCTCCTGCGCGTCCGAACTCCCGTAGACCTCGGCAATGGCCCGGAGCTGGGAATTTGAACCGAAGACGAGATCGACGCGCGTGCCGATCCACTTCAGTGCACCCGTTCTGCGATCGAGCCCTTCGAACAGGTCCTTGGTGTCCGATACCGCCTTCCACTCCGTGCCCATGTCGAGCAGATTCACGAAGAAATCGTTGGTCAGCGTCTCGGGCCGCTTGGTGAAGACGCCGTGCCGGGACTTCCCGAAATTGGTATTCAGAACGCGCATGCCGCCGACAAGAACCGTCATTTCAGGCGCGGTCAGCGTCAGCAATTGCGCCTTGTCGACCAGCAGTTCCTCGGCCGATACCGCGTAGGTGGTCTTCTGGTAGTTCCGGAAACCGTCCGCTTTCGGTTCGAGGACGGCGAACGAGGCCGCATCGGTCTGCTTCTGCGAGGCATCCATGCGCCCCGGACTGAAGGGAACCGATACCGTCTGGCCTCCGTTCTTGGCCGCCTGCTCGACGCCCGCGCAACCGGCCAAGACGATCAGGTCGGCGAGCGATACTTTCTTCCCGCCGGAGGCCGCCTTATTGAACTCGCTCTGGATGTTCTCAAGCGTTTTGAGTACTTTCGCAAGCTCGGCGGGCTGGTTGACGTCCCAATCCTTCTGCGGAGTCAGACGGATGCGGGCGCCGTTGGCGCCACCGCGCTTATCCGAGCCGCGGAAGGTGGATGCCGAGGCCCATGCCGTCGAGACCAGCTCCGGTATCGACAGACCGGAGGCCAGTATCTTTCCTTTCAGGGAGACGATGTCCTGCGCATCGATCAATTTATGGTCGACGGCGGGGACGGGGTCCTGCCAGATAAGTTCTTCCTTGGGAACCTCCGGGCCGAGATAGCGTGTGCGCGGACCCATGTCGCGGTGCGTCAGCTTGAACCACGCACGGGCGAAGGCGTCGGCGAACTGGTCCGGGTTCCCATAGAAACGCCTCGATATCTTTTCATAGGCCGGGTCGAAACGCAGGGAGAGATCGGTGGTCAGCATGGCGGGTGCGCGGCGTTTTGAAGGATCGTGCGCATACGGCACCGTTCCGGCGCCCGCGCCGCCCTTCGGCGTCCACTGCTGGGCTCCGGCCGGGCTTTTGGTCAGCTCCCATTCAAAACCGAACAGATTCTCGAAGAAATTGTTGCTCCACTTCGTGGGCGTCATGGTCCAGGTGACCTCCGGACCGCCGCCGATCGTGTCGTCGCCCTTGCCGGTGCCGAAACTGCTCTTCCAGCCCAAACCCTGCTCTTCGATGCCGGCCGCTTCGGGCTCGGGCCCGACATGTTTCGCGTCACCGGCGCCGTGGGTCTTGCCGAAGGTGTGCCCGCCCGCGATGAGCGCCACCGTCTCCTCATCGTTCATCGCCATGCGGGCGAAAGTTTCGCGGATATCCCGTGCCGCCGCGATCGGGTCCGGGTTTCCGTTCGGCCCTTCCGGGTTGACATAGATCAGCCCCATCTGCACGGCGGCGAGCGGATTTTCGAGCTCCCGGTC
>Ga0074195_1003790_pt1 | contig 13521 bp, 13 predicted proteins | sample EPASupsiteHSE623_FD_64525 | JGI IMG/M metagenome (GOLD analysis project Ga0074195, IMG submission 64525) | Bioremediated contaminated groundwater from EPA Superfund site, New Mexico - Sample HSE6-23 | ecosystem: Environmental > Aquatic > Deep subsurface > Groundwater > Contaminated ...
GGTCAAAAATTCACCATATAATAGGTTTTCTCCGGTCGATGGATTACGAGTAAAAGCTACACCTGTGCCAGAGTCATTACCCATGTTTCCAAATACCATGGATTGGATATTTACGGCAGTCCCCAAATCATGGTCAATTTTATTAAGGTTCCGGTAAACTATTGCTCTGTCGTTATTCCACGAACGAAATACCGCCTCAACCGCCATAGACAATTGTTCCATTGGCTCTTGCGGAAAATCCTTGCCAGTCTTAGCTTGCACCAGTTGTTTATACTTATTAATAATCTCACGCAATGATTCTGAGCTTAGTTCCTGATCATATTTTACACCTTGCACATCTTTCTGTCTGTGCAGGATATCTTCAAATTCATATTTAGGAATATCTAGTACAACATCACTGAACATTTGGATAAAACGCCGATAGGCATCATAGGCAAACCTTAGATTATTCGTGTTTTGGGCTACAGACTGAACGGTATCTTCATTAAGCCCCAAATTCAAAATAGTATCCATCATACCCGGCATAGAAAACATAGCGCCAGACCGTACGGAGACCAATAGCGGGTTTTTCAAATCACCAAACTTCTTATCTGCCTGCTGCTCAACTACGGCAAGATTGCGTTTGACTTCATCCATAAGCCCATCAGGCAGTTTTTTGCCTGCCCGATAGTATTCAGTACAAGCCTCAGTTGTAATTGTCATTCCCGGCGGAACAGGCAATCCAATGTTCGTCATTTCTGCCAGGTTAGCACCTTTACCTCCCAGCAAAGCTTTCATATCGGCTTTGCCTTCTTTAAATAAGTAAACAAACTTAGTCATTTGTCACTACCCCTTTCCGATAGATATCCAGCACATAAGCTGCCGTCTCTTCCACAGATTTGTTAGTTACATCAATAACAGTGCATCCAAGCTTACGCATAATCGACCAGGCATACTCATACTCTGCCGCGATTCGTTCTATATTCACATAGTCACTCTCTGTTGATAAACCCATTATCCTTAATCGTTGTTTGCGTATCTCCTGAAGAATTGTCGGGTTGATCGTTAATCCTATAATTTTATTGCCTGGCAAAGCAAAAAGTTCATCTGGCAGTGAGGCTTCCATAACAAGCGGTACATTGGCGGCTTTAATGCCTTTATGAGCCAAATACATACACAGCGGTGTTTTAGATGTTCGTGATATTCCGATTATCACTAAGTCCGCCTTGCTCAGTCCTCTTGGGTCTTTACCATCGTCATATTTTACAGCAAATTCAATGGCTTCTACCTTGGCAAAATATTCTTTATCAACTTTCCTAATAAGGCCTGGCTCATTGCGCGGCGATAAACCGGTAATGCTCGTGAGCGCCTCAATGACCGGACACATAATATCAACACTGATTATTCCAAGTTCAGCTGCTTTTGTTTCCAAGCATTCTTTTAAATCCTGACGAACCAAGGTATAAATTACAGCAGCGCCTATCTGCACAGCTTCAGTTAAAATAGTCTCAATTTCGCTGGCGGAAGTAAGATGAGGCTTGCGCTTAAAATTCAAGTCAGCACCCGCAAATTGGCTGGCGGCTGCTCTTACTACAAGTTCTGCGGTTTCGCCTATGGAATCAGATATGATATATACAGTTGGCACATGGCCTGCCGGACGTGTAACCATTTCTCCCTCCCATTGCCTTATTATTCATTTTGCCTGTTGTAATGCCTATTCTTAATTAACATTATTCAAGGTTAAAATGCTGCTTTAAAATCACCGCCTACTTATTTATGCTATACTAAATATATTTGAATGTCAATTAGTATATTCTATTTGCTAATTATTCAACACAAATCTTTTTGTTCCTTCTGTATAGTAAAAAAAACTATGGACAGAAATGCTATCCCTAGTTTTCGTATACTTGATTATTCCCATACAGAATCTCAGTTATATATTCGTTTATAGTAATATCCAGCCAGTTACTTACGATAATGCCACTTTTGCATCAAACAAAGATATATATCCACATTTACTGCAGGTCATATACATGCATCGTATGTTTGTTACTTCTCCGTCTTGTTGATCTTTTATTGGTATGTCAACAAAACTATTTTGACGAGTTATCACTTGACTTGTTCTGCATATCGGGCAACTCAGGTCGGCTTTTTTATCCAGCAACCGTTCAATTATTTTGTCTTGTAAATCCACATCGGTATCTCCTCTTGCCATTTTTTAAACCATTCGCCAAAAATAGGATAATCCCTGCCGAAACTTAGCATCTCTCCTTGTTTCACACAAAAAAAATCCTGCAAACCTTGGACACCAAGGTTCGCAGGATTTCCTACTTTATTCCCACTCAATAGTAGATGGTGGTTTTGAGGTAATATCATACACAATGCGGTTAACGCCTTTAACTTCGTTGACAATGCGCCGCGAAATGGCGTCAAGCACTTCATAAGGAAGACGTACCCAGTCGGCTGTCATGCCGTCTTCGCTTTCTACGATTCTAAGACCAACCGTATAGGCATATGTCCGTTCATCACCCATGACCCCGACACTCTTCATGGCAGGCAATACGGCAAACGACTGCCAAATTTTGCGGTACAGACCGGCTGCCTTAATTTCCTGATAAACGATGGAATCGGCTTCGCGCAGGATTTCCAAACGCTCTTCGGTAATCTCGCCAATAATTCTAATGGCAAGTCCCGGACCTGGGAATGGCTGACGATACACAATATCTTCCGCTAAGTCGATTTCCAGACCTAACGCCCGAACTTCATCTTTAAACAAATCTCTGAGCGGTTCGATAAGTTCAAACTTCATATCTTCCGGCAAACCACCGACATTGTGGTGGCTTTTGATAACAGCTGCAGTTGCTGTCCCGCTTTCAATAACATCCGGATAGAGTGTCCCTTGAACCAAATAGTCGATGTCACCAAGCTTGGCTGATTCTACTTCAAATACGCGAATAAACTCTTCGCCAATAATTTTTCGTTTTTGCTCAGGCTCTGTTACGCCTTCCAATCGCTTCATAAAGCGGTCAACCGCATCAACATATACCAAGTTCATCTTGAAGCCGTCCCGGAAGGTTTTTACCACTTGTTCGGCTTCGCCTTTACGCAAGAACCCATGATTAACAAATACACAGGTTAATTGATCTCCGATTGCCCGATGCACCAGCACGGCCGCAACTGAGGAATCCACGCCGCCGCTAAGCGCACAAAGTACACGTTTATCGCCAACCTGTGCCCGAATCTTAGCCACAGCCTGATCAACAAAAGAACCCATATTCCAATTGCCGTTGCAGTTACAGGTGTCAAATAAGAAGTTCTTCAACATCTGCATACCTTCAGGCGTATGTACTACTTCAGGATGAAACTGCACGCCATAAATCTGACGCTCTTTATTTTCCATAGCAGCTACTGGTGTACTATTGGTATGGGCGGTAACAGTAAAACCTGCAGGCGGTTCAGCAATATAATCACCATGACTCATCCACACCTGAGTTTTAGCACTAACGCCTGTAAATACCCCATCGTTTTTATCAACCAAGAGTTTGGTATTTCCATATTCCCGGGAATCAGCATGAGCAACTTTGCCGCCAAGGGTATGGGCTGTCAACTGCATACCATAACAAATGCCCATAATAGGCAAATTAATTTCAAATACCTTAGGATCACATTTAGGCGCACCATCGCCATAAACGCTGGATGGACCACCGGAAAAAACAATTCCCTTCGGAGCCAGTTGACGAATTTTTTCGATGCTGGTATTAAAAGGGACAATTTCGCAATATACACCACATTCACGGATACGTCTGGCAATTAGCTGACTATATTGTCCGCCAAAATCCATAACCAAAATCATTTCTTGCTTTTCTGTCATCATATATAGAGACCTCCACCTCAGATAGTTAAGCAAATTTAGTTATCGGCATAAGTATGGAACTTTATGCAATCTCATCAATTTCGCCATATATCGCCAAATTCCTGCTGACAAAATCAAATTAGTGCAAAAAAATAAGATTGCTGCCTTGACGCAGCAATCTCTTTGCTTAGTGACGCTGTATTCCCTGTTCACTGTACTTTTCCAATAATTCTCCTACCGTAACAAAACTATACCCTTCTGCTTTCATTTTATCAATTAGAATCGGCAGTGCCTCTGCGGTCTGAACCGGCGTATCTGAGGCATGCATGAGAATGATTGCCCCCGGTTTTAGTCGTTTCATTACTCTTTCAACAATGGCATCTCGTCCGGGGTTTTTCCAGTCAAGAGAATCCACATTCCAAATAATCGTTTTATAGCCTAATTCATCTGTCGCTTTTAATGACTTTTGGTTGTAGTGTCCATTAGGTGGTCGCAACAAACGCGGCTCTACTCCGGTAACTTCTTTTATTTGTTCGTGAGCTTTTGTGATATCTTCCTTTACCCATTCGGGTGACATATCACCATAGTTTTCATGCCGGTAACCATGACTGGCAATCTCATGTCCATCTTGAGCTATGCGTTGTGCCACCTCAGGATACTTTTTTGACCATGGCCCCATGATAAAGAAGGTAGAGTGAATACTATTTTTCTGCAACGTATCTAAAATTGACGGTGTAAATTTATTGCCCCAAGAATGGTCAAATGTAAGTGCTACTACCTTTTGCTCGGTACGAGTCCCGGCAATAGCTATCGGTCCACCGGAAATTACATTGGCAACTTGCACATACATGGCCGATATCGCAAATAGACCAAAAATACTATAGAAAATATTGCGGTGATGAAACAGGCGATGCAAGCTAATAATCATATATCCCCCTCCCTCCGCAGTACAATAGTATGTATGCATCAGGCAGGATGATTATGCTTGTGTTCTTATAAGCGCTACAATCAACTAACCTTGGAACTGTACTTGCCCGATCTGATTACTTAACCACAGTGTATCGCAACAATACTTTGTTATGATCTTCTATCCTCATATAATCAAGTCCTATCCGGTTCACACGAATACCAATTCCAACAGTATCTGCTCCCCCAAACAAATCAATCTGTGGTCTGCGTTTTTGGACGGTTAACTCTGCCAACCTCTTATTAAGCACTTTCGTATCATTTTCCCTTTGCAGAGCGACTTCTTTATTTACCAGGTCTGTTACATCAATTGTTGCAGATGAACTAATTTCACCGGTAAGTTTTCCTTTTTCAAATTTCGATGTTTCTCCCTCTATACTCTGCATTTCAAAATTTTGGTTATTATACTTCATATAAACAATTGGCGCCGGAACATTTAGTTCAACATCGGTTTTTTCTTGGGCAGCAACCGTTTGACCGTTACTATCTCGGTAGATAATAGTATCTTTTGGCACATAAGCCATTTGCGTAACCGTCTTTGTCTCGGTTTTAACAACTGGAGGTTTTTGTTTTTCTGTGTACAGCAATTGTTCGGTGCTGTTTAACTTTTCTTTGACACTAGCTAATGCCTCCCGCAAATCCGAAACATACCAAGAATGCATCGTCCAGGCACCTAACCCTAACCCTAAGAAGAATACAAGCACATAGGGTATATATTTTTTCCACCAACTTCCTGTCAACTTGTCGATGATTGAATCGACTACTTCCGAATCGCTCAAAATATAATTCACGCTCCTATTTATCGTCTTTACTATTACTATATTTTTGAGCTCGAGCTCTTGTCACAGCTGCAAACAAAAATATGTTAACAAATTTAGTTACCAATTCTATTAAAATAAATAAAGAGGCCGTTTATAAGCTTTTCGCTTATAAACGGCCTCACTTTTTTTAACTTTTATCTTGGTAACAGGGTATCCTTTGCAACTTGCCGGAGAGCAAACCCTTGGTTACAAGGGCTTACGGGCAAATTACATCATGCCCATGCCACCCATGCCACCCATGCCGCCCATACCGCCCATAGCAGCAGCGCCACCAGCGTCTTTTTCAGGCTTATCGGCAATAAGTGTTTCGGTGGTAAGAACCATAGCCGCGATACTGGCAGCATTTTGCAATGCAGAGCGAGTAACTTTAGCCGGGTCAACAATACCAGCAGCAATCATGTCGATGTATTCTTCAGTAAGAGCGTTAAAGCCTTTGCCCTTACCGGCTTTCTTAACGTTTTCAACAACAACCGAACCTTCTAAGCCGGCATTGTTGGCAATTTGGCGTACCGGTTCTTCAATGGCACGTCTAACGATTTCAACACCGGTTTTTTCATCGCCGGTAAGTTTCAGGCTATCCAAGCTAGGTTGAATGTCGATAAAGGTAGTACCACCACCAGCGACAATACCTTCTTCAACTGCAGCACGAGTAGCGTTCAGAGCATCTTCAATGCGCAGTTTCTTTTCTTTGAGTTCTACTTCGGTAGCAGCACCCACTTGAATAACAGCTACGCCGCCGGCCAGTTTAGCCAAACGCTCTTGCAGTTTTTCTTTGTCGAAATCAGAAGTGGTTTCTTCGATATGAGTACGGATTTGAGCAACACGTTTTTTGATTTCGTCAGCAGAACCGCTGCCGTCAACAATAGTGGTCTCTTCTTTAGATACACGTACTTGACGGGCACGGCCAAGATCTTCCATGGTTACGCTGTCAAGTTTGCGTCCGAGTTCTTCAGTAATAACAGCACCGCCGGTAAGGATAGCGATATCTTCCAGCATAGCTTTTCTGCGGTCGCCAAAGCCAGGAGCTTTTACTGCAACAGCGCGGAAGGTGCCACGAAGTTTGTTAACAACCAAGGTAGCAAGTGCTTCGCCTTCTACATCTTCAGCTACAATCAAGAGCTCTTTGCCTTGTTGAACTACTTTTTCAAGTACTGGTAAGAGGTCGGCAATAGCGCCAATCTTACGGTCAGTAATCAGGATATATGGATCGTTCAGTACGGCTTCCATTTTGTCCGGGTCAGTAACCATGTAAGGAGAGATATAACCACGGTCAAATTGCATACCTTCTACAACATCAAGGTCAGTACCCATGGTTTTGGACTCTTCAACAGTGATAACACCGTCCTTGCCCACTTTTTCCATAGCTTCTGCAATCAGTTTGCCGATTTCTTCATCAGCTGCAGAGATGGAAGCAACTTGTGCGATTGCGTCTTTGGTTTCAACTTTTTTGGAGTTGTTTTTGATTTCGCTAACAAGTAGGTTAACTGCTTGATGGATGCCTTTTTTCAAAATCATGGGGTTAGCACCGGCAGCTACGTTTTTCATACCTTCACGAATCATAGCTTGTGCAAGTAAAGTAGCAGTAGTAGTACCGTCACCGGCAACATCATTGGTTTTGGTGGCAACTTCTTTAACAAGCTGTGCCCCCATATTTTCAAACGGATCTTCCAGGTCAATGTCACGAGCGATGGTTACACCATCGTTAGTGATTGCCGGAGCACCGAATTTTTTATCAAGAACAACATTGCGACCTTTAGGTCCTAAAGTAACTTTAACAGCATTAGCCAGTGCATTTACGCCTCTTTCGAGCGCCCGGCGTGCTTCTTCGTCAAATAAAATTTGTTTAGCCATTTATGTATTACCTACCTTTCACTTTATAGTAAAATCGGGTGTTATTAAATTATAGCCAGGATGTCTCTCTCGCTGATAACGAGATAGTCTTTGCCCTCGACCTTAACTTCGGTGCCAGCATATTTGGAGAAAATAACATTGTCGCCAACTTTAACCTCTACTGCAACCTTTTGGCCGTTATCCAGAGTTTTACCTGTACCAACAGCTACAACTTTACCTTCTTGAGGCTTCTCCTTAACTGTGTCAGGAAGAACAATACCGCTTTTAGTAACTTCCTCCTTTGCCAAAGCTTCAATCACTACTCTGTCGCCTAATGGCTTAATCATGTAAAGACCTCCCTTTATAGTGTGTCATATATTTATCGGTTGTTGTTAGCACTCACTCAAGGCGAGTGCTAATTCCATAATTTATAATATAAAATTCTGCATGAAAAAGCAAGAGCATTTGCGTAAAATTATATATTTTTTTTAAAATTTTTATTGGAAATATAAGGGGCAGAGACTTTATAGCCTCTGCCTCGCATGTAATTCTACATTATCTTTTACGGGTAGCAGACTCTACAATAGCAGCTGCTACATCCCTGATTGATTTTCTTTTACTCATACTATACTGCTGAATGCGGCGATATGCCTCTGTTTCGGTTAAACTATAGGCATCCATCAAGATACCTTTGGCACGGTCAAGTACTTTTCTGGTTTCCAGTGAATTTTTAACTTCTTCCAGCTCTTTCTCAAGATCTGCGAATTCTTTAAACCGCGATAAAGCGATTTCCATTGCGGGAAACAAGTTAGCTTCTTTTACCGGTTTGACCAGATACGCAAGCACGCCTGAATCTTTAGCCTTTTCAACAATTTCTTTTTGGCTAAAAGCAGTTAACAGCAGAACCGGCGCCAATTTTTCATTGGAAATGATTTTAGCCGCCGTAATCCCATCCATTTCAGGCATTTTAATATCCATAATAACAAGGTCAGGTTGGCATTTGCGGGCCATTTCTACCGCTTTTGCGCCGTCTTGCGCTTCTCCTACTACAGTATGTCCGGCTTCTTCTAGTATTTCTTTAAGATCCATTCGTATAATTGATTCATTATCTGCAACTACTATCCGCAAAGCTTCCATGTTAATCCTCCTTGACCTCTTTCACACCTTCCGTAAGGCGGGGAATCGTAATAAAGGCATGAGTACCGGAACGGGAAAAAAGGCGAAATTTTCCTCCAAGGTCATTTTCAATCAGTGTCCTGACTATCTGTAAGCCCAGACTATTGGTATTATCAAGGCTAAAATTCTCAGGCAAACCAATACCGTCATCATAAATATCTATCTGGTAGTTTTCTTGGGTTGTCGTAATATCAACGCCAATAAGGCCTTCCTTACGACCAACAAAACCATGTTCAATCGAATTTTGAATAAGCTCATTAATTACTAGTGCCAAACTACTTGCCTGCTCAGACGGTAAAATAACCGTCTGCCCATTAAATACTGTTTCGATATTAAAATTGGGTTCAAGCATATTTTGGATTACCATATCCAATATATTTTTTGTAACCTCAGCAACATCGATAATGCCTCTGTCCTGTTGAGACAAAAACTCATGGACAACTGATATGCTCAAAATCCGATTAACGCTTTCTCTTAGGGCAGCCTTAACTTCAGGAGTCTTGGTACGCCTCGCCTGCAACCGCAGCAAACTGGCAATGGTTTGCAAATTATTTTTTACCCGATGATGTATCTCTTGAATTACAGCTGATTTTACCAGTAATTCTTTTTCCTTTTTTCGAAGCTCAGTTACATCGGCAATAATAAATACAGTGCGTACGACTAAATTATCGACAAAAATCGGAATAGCCCGTTGTACCAAAATCACATTACCGCTAGTAATTTCCTTTTCGAGCGGCTGGCCTGTGGACAACGCTTTTTGCGCTAGTCTCATATTGACCTGGCGGTCAGATGCCCGGCGTCCGACAATTTGATTGATGCCGAGAACTTTGTAAATGGCATCGGCTGCTGAATTGGCAAACGTAACATACCCGCGTTCGTCAATAATAATAATACCGTCACGAGTACCTAACGGACGATAAAATTTTCGTCCCATTGTTTCATCAAAGGTCGCCATAGTTAAGAGCATGGAGGCGGTTTCCACCAGCATACCATGTCCCTCCGCAATTGCTTCCTGATTACTGGTCTCAAAGCTTGCCGCTGCGACAACACTGCCTGCCGCATCTTTTATCGGATACACCCGCATTTCAAGTGCGTCCATGCCAAGCTCCCACTCACGCTGCCCTGCTATAGCAGTCCCTGAAGAAAGTGTTCGCCAGATTAGCGGTTCTTCCACAACTTGTACGGTACTGCCAAGAATATTGGTTTTGAAATCAATATAACAGGTATTGGGTTTAGCTTGGGCAACAATAGCCAGAAAGTTGTCATTGCTCGCAGGCGCATACAGGGTAACCTGAGCGTGAGCAAGATCGGCTGCCAAACCAAGGACGCTTGCCGCATTCTCAATCACTTGTATTTGTTCTGCGGTCAAGGCAGTTATTTTGCAGCAAATATCGGCAACTACGCCCATACTTTTCCCCCATTCAGAATTAACCAAGGTACTAATCTTTATGTATTCAACTATATCTGTAAAAATTCCTTGTTATCAGGTCACAAGTTAAAGAACTGTACCTTAATTCATGGACAGACTTAGACACTGTTTACTCAGCGCTTACAAAAGGTTACGTATAGAACGAACTAGTCTTTGAGTAAAGCTGTTTCTATCTATCCACACTTATCTTGTTGTTATCCCCGGAGTTATCCACATTATCCACAAACTTACCCACAATACAATTGTTGATATGACTGCGCATTTATCCATTTTGCACAAAATTACTCACATTATCCACAATTGTAGTATTATTGTTTTCCACACTAACCGCGTCCTAATTTAAGTGATGGCAGAGCATTAAGATGCAAATCGGCAAAATCTCCGGCCAAATACTGATAATACGCACGGCAGGCAATCATTGCGGCATTATCTGTACACAGTACAGGCGGTGGAAAATATAAGGCTATTCCGTTTTGCGCGGCAGTCGCAGCCAGCTCGGTTTGTAAAAATGAATTTGCTGCCACTCCGCCTGCAAGAACAAGCCGTTTAACGCCAACCTGCTTAGCGGCAGCTATGGCCTTTTCAACCAGTACATCCACAACCGCAGCCTGAAAACTGGCGGCTACGTCAGGCACACACACAGTATCCCCATGTTGAGCTGCCGTATTTAGGTAATTTAAAACCGCCGATTTTAAACCACTAAAGCTAAATGCGAATTTATTTTCACCTTCTTGCCCCGAAAAGGCACGCGGAAACGCAATAGCAGCAGGATTGCCCTCTTTGGCCGCTTTATCAATGTGTGGGCCTCCCGGATAGGGAAAATTCATAACCCTGGCAATTTTATCAAAGGCCTCGCCTGCTGCATCATCGCGCGTCTGCCCCAAAAGTTCAAGTTCATTGTAATCTTTGAGGTGAATCAGCGAAGTATGTCCGCCAGACACGACCAACGCGACAAAAGGCGGCTCCAATTCTTCGTGTGCCAAAAAATTAGCAAAAATATGTCCCTCTAAATGATTAACCCCAATTAACGGTTTTTTAAGCGCAAACGCCAGTGCCTTGGCAGTGGCTACTCCTACTAATAGTGCACCGACTAATCCCGGCCCATAGGTTACGCCGATGGCATCAACATCAGTCATGGTAATTCCCGCTTCCTTTAATGCCTGATCAATAACCGGAATAACATTTTCGATATGTTTGCGCGAGGCAATTTCAGGCACGACACCACCAAATTTCTGATGTGTCGGTACCTGTGACGAAATAATATTCGTTAAAATTCTGCGGCCATTTACGACAACAGCTGCTGAAGTTTCATCACAGCTTGTTTCTACAGCCAATGTTAGACTTTGCTTCATAAGGACAGACCTCCATCATATGTCTGCTAATTATTACATACTCAAACAATGTATTTTAATTGCACCAGCGAGCCACATTAAAATCAAGGACATCAACATGCGGTCCCGGAAAGGAGGTGCAAGCATATGGCACGCTCGAATAAACCTGTAAATCCTGGGGCTGAAAACGCTCTTGACCAGATGAAAATGGAAGTTGCTAATGAGTTAGGTATTTCCGAGCGAGTTCGCAGCCAAGGATGGTCGACTATGACCTCTGCTGACTGTGGCCGTGTAGGCGGTCACATGGTTCGTAAAATGATCGAGCAATATGAATCTACTCTCCAATAGATCTTTATAGCCTAGGGCGGCCACTGCCGCCCTAACGCTTTGTCCACAGACTAAATTGCTCCAACATTATCACCAGGGAACAACTTGGTCTTTGGATAAGTTCAAATGGATTTCAACTTGGACTCAGACTCAACCATCATCTATCACCTTTTAGCCGGCTACCGCATATGCTAAGGTACACAATCACCCTTTGAGGGCTGCGAGTTAAATCACGCTGCTCTCTTTTTTTTTGAAATTTGCTATAAACGCCCATCTACTTTGTTGCTCTTGCGGGCGTTCCCTGCGACGTACTTCCAGTACGACTTCGGTCACGTCCTCATCGCGCCTCGTATCTGGACATTTCTAGCAAATTTCAGTCCTATAAGTTGTCCAGCCACATAATTAGCGCATCTTCGCCTAGTTCGGCGTAATAGTTTGGCCGAATGCCTCGATCCACGAAGCCACGGCGTGAATATAGACTGCGGGCTGCCGTGTTTGACGGGCGGACTTCCAGCGTCATACTTACTGCCCCTAGCATTTTTGCAGCGGTAATCATGTGCTCTAATAGTAACGTTCCCAAACCCCGCCCGCGGCACTCGGGCAATAAGGCAACATTGGTTACATGCGCTTCATCCACCACTATCCAAAATCCACCATACCCTACCAGCCGCCCAGCTTCTTCAACAACCAAATAATGCGCCAGGTCATTGCCATTTATTTCCTCTTGAAACGCCTTGCGGGACCAAGGGGTAGAAAAAGACTGATTCTCTATCACCAATACAGCGTCGATGTCATCATTCAGCATCTGCCTAATACATAACTCAGACACTAGCGGCACTCCTTGGCTTGGCGGCGTTCCCATAGTTCTTCCGCCTCTGAACGTCTGATGTACAGCGGCTCCAGAGTGGCAATATCATGTTGTATGCCTTGCGCATACATGACCTGCGCCATAACAGCCACACTGCCGGCACGCGGCATAACAACATGTGGCGGTACAGGATGAGCAATCTCTGCTTTATGCATAACAGCCGCTTCCCCTAACATCAGAAACGGCTTATCAATTTTGGCAAGCTCATCCTGAGCCTGCGCAAAAGATACGACTTGCGGCGGCTTTATTTCGAAGACATTATCTTCACGCCATTCATATAACCCTAAATATACATTGCCCTTTTGGGCATCAAGCATCGGCGCCAAAACTACTCCCGGAACCGGACAGGAAAACGCCAGTGCCGCTAAGGTAGGTACGCCAATAAGCGGGATATTAAGAGCATACGTTAAGGCTTTTGCTGTTGCTAAACCAATCCTGAGACCGGTAAAAGAACCTGGCCCAATACTTACCGCAACAGCCTTTAAATTCGCTTGCTCCACTTCAGCCATTTCAAGCAAACTGGCAATATGAGGCATAAGCCTTTCCGAATGCGTTTTTCTGGTTTGAATCGTAAGTTCAGCCACCAACGTGTCTGAGGTGGCAATGGCCACACTAGATACAAGGGTGGCTGTATCAACAGCAAGAATCGGCAACCTGTTTCAACTCCTCACAAAGCGTTTGATACCGTTTTCCTACGGCCTTGAGATTAATAATACGTTCATCCGGTAGCTCACCATATTCCAAGTGCAGCCACAAGTGCTCCTTTGGCAAAAATTCACGGAATCTCTCAGGCCACTCAATAATAGCAATACCACCGGCCTCCACATAATGATCAAAGCCAATATCAGCAAGCTCTGACGGATGTTCGGGACGGTATAAATCAAAATGATATATAGCAAGGTTCTGCCCGGCCTCAGTCTGTCCATCATACACATTTAAAA
>Ga0074195_1003792_pt1 | contig 13518 bp, 11 predicted proteins | sample EPASupsiteHSE623_FD_64525 | JGI IMG/M metagenome (GOLD analysis project Ga0074195, IMG submission 64525) | Bioremediated contaminated groundwater from EPA Superfund site, New Mexico - Sample HSE6-23 | ecosystem: Environmental > Aquatic > Deep subsurface > Groundwater > Contaminated ...
CGGACACCGGCTTGCCATAGTAGAAGCGGTGGGCGCCGATAAAGCCGAAAAGCCAGGCGACATAACCGATCACCAGGCTGTGGGTGGGTCGAGCGGTTTCCATGGTTTTCTTCCCGTGATTCTTTCTTTAAAAAGGGCAATGCGGGCTAACGCGGCCTGGATGCGTTCGACCTCGATCCGGCCCTCGGCAAGCAAGGTCTCGATGGCCCGGATGCCTACTTGCACCGCATCTTCGGCGGGGGCGAGATTGTTGCCGATCACCAGCACATCCACTCCGGCAAGCACCGCCTGCTGTACCGCATCGGCCAAGCTCCATCCCTGAGAGATGGCCCGCATCTGCAAGTCGTCGCTGAACACCACCCCGTCGAAACCGAGTTCGCGGCGTAAAAGACCGTTTATCACCTGGGGGGCAAGCGTTGCCGGCAATCCGGACGGGTCGAGATGCCGGTTGACCAGGTGCGCCGTCATAATTCCGTCACAAAACCCCTTGGCAAGCAATCGCCGGTAGGGTTCCAGTTCGACCGGTTGCCAACATTCCGTCGTATCCACAAACCCTAGGTGCGAATCGCTACCCGCACTGCCGTGTCCGGGAAAGTGCTTAAGACAGCAGCCAATCCCCTGCCGGTGGTGCGCCTCGATAAAGATCGCGGCGTGGGCGGTCACCTCGGCCGAGTCGGCGCCGAAACTGCGCGCATAGCGACCGATGATCGGATTGTTCGGGTTGAGATCGAGATCGACCACCGGGGCAAAATTGAGATTGATGCCGTATTCCGCCAAGTCCGCCGCCAGGACGGCCGCCTGCCGCGCCGTGGCATCCACGCCCTGCCGTGCCAATTCGGCCGCACTGAACGATGGGGCAAAGCCGGCCGATGCCTTGAGGCGGCAGACCTTGCCGCCTTCCTGGTCGATGGTGACAAAGGGCACGATATCGGCATGCTGACAGAGTGCTCGCACCAACCGCTTGAGCTGCACAGGCGATTGGATGTTTTGGATCGAGCCGTCGACGTTGCGGTCGAACAGCAGCACCCCGCCCAGCCGGTCATGGGCCAACGCCGACACAATCCAATGGGCATCGACCACCTCGCACCCATGAAATCCGGCAATGAACATCTGCCCCAGGGGCAAGGTGTGTCTCATGGCCGCATCCGGAGCATTGTCACGTCTTTCCCTTGTCGAAAAAATGACAACCCGTACAAATTTTTAACCCACATCGGTTGATATCGCATGCAACATACTGTTTTGATTTAAAATACAAATTATTGTACAATCGGGCATAAAAATCGCTTGATACTGCCAAGCAGTGGCAATCGTAGCCTACTATTTGGCTCGATTTTCTCTGCAACAAGAAGGCGACCCCTGGCGGCCGATGCCGCAAGGCGGCCAGCGTTGCTCAATCGTTTATGATTGCGTGAGTGCCATGAACACCAAAGTGCTTGATCATCAGGTCGATGCCCAGATTACCTCCACCCTGGAAAACCTGCTGTCCGAATTGAGCCATTACCGGCAGCAATCGGAAAAGCTCAGGAAGATCAATACGCTGTACCAGCGCATGGCCGGCATTCTCGATCTCCCGGCCATGGTGGAGGCCTATTCGATCTGGCTCATGGAATTTGTCGGCCACGAACTCATCGGCTACCACAACCCCACGCGCGAGCGCATGCACATGTTCTGCTCGTATCACGGTCCCAAACGGCGGCAGGCCATTCAACTGGCGCAAGAGATCCTGGAACAGCCCTACCCTGCACAACAGGGCGCAGCGCAAACCGAAGGATTTCATGTCCACCGATGGGCCTTCGATTCTGTCGATAGTCGCGGCATCTTGGTGATGCTGCGCAAGGGTGTGCCACTCTCCGAGGAGGAGCTACAGTTCATCGACGAGTCGCTGATTATTCTGGCCGAACCGCTGAAACGGGCCTTGGAATACGAGGAGATCTTCGCCCAGGCCCGCAGGGACACCCTGACCGGCTTGCCCAATCGTTTCGTTTTCGAGGAACGGATCGGTTCCATCGTCGAGCAGGCCAGTCGGCATGGCCATCCGCTGACCTTGGCGGCCCTGGACCTGGATCACTTCAAGGCAGTCAACGACACCATGGGGCATCTCATGGGCGACCAGGTGCTCCAGCAGGTTGCCGGGGCCCTGAAAAAACAGATCCGTCTCACGGATTTGCTCGTCCGCATGGGCGGCGACGAATTCCTGCTCGTACTGCCCGACACCAGCCTGCAGGATGCCCGTTTCTTGGCGGAGCGGTTGTGCGCGGCCGTCGAACAGCTCAACGTCAGCACGGATGCCGGCCGGTTGGCGGTCAGCATCGGCCTTTCCGAATGGCAACCCGGCCTTGATCTCAAGACCTGGATGGAGCGGGCCGACGACATCCTCTATCAGGCTAAGGCCAACGGCAGGGCCCAAGTCGCCATCAACTGATCCCCGTTCCCCGCACCTCGCACATCCCTACGTGTTTAGGGCTTTTTGAGGTGGACCTGGAGCGGGATGCAATGCAGCGAGCGTCCCTTCTGGTTGGTCCTGCCCAATTTCCAGCTCTCGCAGACCATTTCCCCGCCAAGCATCTGCTCGATCTCCGCCACCAGCCCTTTGATATCGATGATCGGATGACGCCTGAAGACCTCGGGCAGGCCGTGGGTCAGGTTGCACGCTAGACAACACCCCGGACGCTCGTGCAAATTCAGGGAAAAGTGGAGGGTCTGCTCTGTTTTGTCATACCCTTCGAAAGTTAGGCTGATATCGTAGGCACCCTCGCTGGCGTCGCCCAAGAGGGCCTCGAAAAACTCGTTGGTTCGCTCCGCAGGAAACAGGTCCTGGAGCGCCTTATTGCCAAAAATCTGTTCTGGTTGCATCGTTCGCCTGTCGCTGTGTCAAAAAATTGCCGAACCTCGCCGGCAGTCTCCTCGTCCGTAAAGACTGCCCGGCAAAACCTTTTGTTATCCCTCAAATAATTCCCGCAGGTTAGAACCCACGCATCATTGCGGAGCGACTTTACCCAGTCCCTGGCGGTCATGTCAACATCCATTGCACCACCCGCCCCGCTGTGGTAGAAGACCGGCTATGCAATTCCATCTTTTTTCCGATCGCGATCAGACGCCGCAGACCGCAGACACGCCCGTGGCCGGCACCGCGGTACTCAATCCCGCCCAGCATGCCGCCGCCACCCACGGCACCGGTCCGATCCTGGTCATTGCCGGCGCCGGATCGGGCAAAACCCGCACCCTCGTCTACCGAATGGCCCACCTCATCGAACAGGGCGTGGCGCCGGAATCGATCCTGCTGCTCACCTTCACCCGCCGCGCCGCCCAGGAGATGCTGCATCGCGCCGGCGAACTGACCGCCGGGACGAGCCGCCGGGTCATGGGCGGCACCTTTCATGCCACCGCCAACATCCTGTTGCGGCGTTATGGGCATCATCTGGGGCTAGGCTCCAACTTCACCATCATCGACCGGGGCGACGCCGAAGGCATCGTCAACCTCATCAAATCCTCGCTGGGCATGGCCGGGGCCGGCAAACGCTTTCCTTCCAAACGGGTGATCATGAATCTGATCTCCGGGGCGATCAACAAATCCACCAGCATCGAACAACTCGTCTACCGGGACCACATCCATCTTTCGGAATTTCTGAACGATTTTTATACGATTGCCAAGCATTACCGCCAGTTTAAAATCGATCATGGCCTCCTGGACTACGACGATCTCCTCATCGACTGGAAGCGGCTTCTGCTGGAATCGGAGCAGGCTCGGCACGATCTGTCGACCCGGTTCCAGCACATTCTGGTCGACGAATATCAGGATACTAACCTGCTCCAGGCCGAGATTGTTCGGCTCTTGGCCTATCGCCACGACAACGTCATGGTTGTCGGCGACGACGCCCAATCGATCTACAGTTTCCGGGGAGCGGATTTCTCCAACATCATGCGCTTCCCGGAACAGTTTCCCGGCACCAAGATCGTCAAGCTCGAAGAAAACTACCGTTCCACCGGGCCCATCCTGCAACTGACCAACGCCATCATCGCCAAGGCCGAGAAGAAATTCACCAAGACCCTGTTCACCAGCATCACGGGCGGCGAACGGCCTCAGGTGGTGACGGCGCCCAACGAGGCAGCCGAAGCGCGTTATGTGGTGCAGGCCATTCAACAGCGAGTGGACGACGGTATTCCCCTTCGCGAGATCGCCGTGCTCTTTCGTTCCGGTTTTCACTCCTTCAAGCTGGAGATCGAACTGGCGAGTCACGGTTTTGACTTTGACAAACGTGGCGGCCTCAAACTGACCGAATCCGCCCACATCAAGGATCTGCTGTCCTTTTTCCGGGTGGTGATCAACCCCTGGGACAACCTCAGCTGGAACCGCATTCTCCTCCAACTGGAAAAGGTCGGACCGAAAACGGTGCATAAAATTTTACAGACGATCCGGGACACCGACGCGCCGATCGCGGCCTTGGCGGCCTACCGTCCCGGACCAACCTGGAAGACTCAATTCGAGCAACTGACCCACACCCTGCAACGCCTGTCCGACCCGGTGCTCACACCATCGGACCAATTCGACCTGGCGATGACCTACTACGAGCCGGTGTTCGAAAAGATTTACTACGACGATTATCCCAAGCGCCGCAAGGAACTCGACCAAATCAAGGCCCTGATCGCCGGGTACGGCGATTTGCAGTCCTTTGTCGACGATACCGCCCTCGACCCCCCCGAGACCGGAGCCGGCGAGAGCGTGTCGCCCGACGAGCAGCGTCTTATCCTCTCCACCATTCACTCTGCCAAGGGGCTGGAATGGGACACGGTTTTTGTCATCGGCTTGGCCGAGGGCCGTTTCCCGCACCAGAACGCCGCTCCCGGCGAGCAATGGGAGGAGGAGCGCCGACTGCTCTACGTTGCCGCCACCCGGGCCAAGAAACACCTCGTGCTCACCTATCCCCGCGAGCTGATCACTCCGGACCGGCAGCAGATGCGGGCGGCCATGTCCCCTTTTCTTCGCGAGATCAGCCCCGGCCTGTATACCTCCACTGAGCGGGCCGGTGCGCTCTCCTCACCCCTGACCAGTCAGTATGCGCCCGATGCGCGGGTCGCTATCTCCACGGCCAAGGTTGCCTCGGCACGAACGACCTATCGCGAGGGCATGCGGGTCAACCATGCCTTTTTCGGCCTGGGCACCATCGCCTCCATTCCCGGACCGCGCCGGGTCGAGGTCCGATTCGACCGCCATGGCAACAAGATCCTCCATCTCGATTACGCCCAACTGGAGATCGTCGAATGAAGCCGTGCGATGCATTGCCTCGTCCCTTTCCGGTTCAACCGCGCCTGGAACCATGAACTACCAACAAGCGGCAGCCTGGTTGGATCGGTTGCAACTGTTCGCCATTAAGCTCGGCCTGGAAACCACGAAAACCCTGCTGACCGAACTGGGCAATCCCCAGGATCAGCTCAAGTGCATCCACATCGCCGGTACCAACGGCAAAGGCTCGACCGGGGCGACCCTCAACTCGATCCTCTCGACCGCCGGCTACCGCACCGGATTCTACTCCTCGCCCCATCTCTCCTGCGTGCGGGAACGGTTTCGCATCGATGGCGACTCCATCTCCGAAGCGGACTTTGCAGCGTTGAGCACCCGGCTTGCGACCTTCCTGGACGGGCGGCCGCATCCCACCTATTTCGAATGCACCACCCTCCTCGCCCTGCTGTGGTTCGCCGAACAACGGGCGGACGTGGCGATCCTCGAGACCGGCATGGGCGGGCGGCTCGACGCTACCAACGTGGTCACGCCGCTCGTGTCGATCGTCACCGACATCAGCCGCGACCACGAGCAATACTTGGGCACAACCCTGGCCGCCATTGCCGGCGAAAAGGCCGGCATCGTCAAGCCCGGCGTGCCGGTGGTCTGTGCCGGCAGGGCCGCCGAGACCGTCCCGGTGATCGAGGAACGATGCCGGAGCCAACACAGTCCCCTCTTTCTGCATGGCCGCGATTTCGAGGGCAAACGCAACGACGAGGGTGGACTGACCTACCGGCCGATTTCCGGTCCCCTGCGTCCTGATCTGCCGCTGGCCCTGCACGGCGAGCATCAGGCGGTCAACGCCAGTCTGGCCCTGGCCACCCTGGAACTGCTTGAACCGGTGTTCCCGATCCCGCCGAAAACCCTCGCGGCAGGGCTCAAGCGGGTGCGCTGGCCGGGCAGGATGGAACTGTTGACGGTGCGGCGTTCGGACACAGCCCTGCACTTTCTCCTCGACGGTGCCCACAATGAGGCCGGCATACTTGCGCTCACCGAATCCTTGCACCAGGAGTTTCCCCGCCGCCGTCTCTTGCTTTTATGGGGCAATATGGCCGACAAAACCTTGGGCACAGCCTTCACCGCGCTGCTGGCGTTGGCCGATGCCGTCGTCTTCACCCGGGCCGAATCGCAACGATCCGCCGCACCTGCGGTCCTGCTCGAACAATGCCCGTCCTCCTTGCGCGCTAAGACGTGCTGCGCCGAAACCGTGGAACAGGCCCTGGAGACAATCGGCCGCTGCGCCGGCCCCGACGACCTGATCTGCGTCGCCGGCTCGCTCTATCTGGTTGGCCGGGGGCGGCAACTGCTGCTGGAGGAGTGCGCCCCATGAGCGACGACTTTTTCTCCCTCGACAGCATCGACGAAACCGTGATCCGGGCCGAACGCAACAAGGCCAGGGCCTTGCGGAAAACCCGGTGGTGGCAGCAAAAAACCGCCAGCGGCACCTGCTGGTACTGCGGCCAAAAGGTGGGGTTCCACAACCTGACCATGGATCACATCGTCCCCCTGGCGCGGGGCGGCCGCAGCACCAAGGACAATCTCGTTCCCTGCTGCAAGGCATGCAACACCAAAAAGAAATCCTCGCTTCCCGTCGAATGGGAGGAGTACATGGATGCCTTGCATCGGCGCGACCCCTAGAGCCGGCGTTGCCCCGTCTTTTCCGAGAGGACAACTCGCTTCCTCTCCTGGAAACACACCCATCGTTTCACGGATGACAAACCGTCGCTTTTCCCGTATCTTCCCCGGCGATTGGCATGAGCACCCTAATGCTCCACGAACATAACCCCCTCGCTTTCGACCTCGCACCCGAGCCGATGGAGGACTCCCATGCGACGAACTATTATTCAGGTTGACGAAAAAGTACCCTTCCTGACCGGAATTCCGCTGAGTTTCCAGCATCTTTTCGCCATGTTCGGGGCCTCGGTCCTGGTGCCGACCCTGTTCAAGATCGACCCGGCCATCGTGCTGCTGATGAACGGCGTGGGCACGCTCATCTACCTGATCCTCTGCAAGGGCAAGGCCCCGGCCTTTCTCGGTTCGAGCTTCGCCTTTCTCTCGCCGGTTTTTGTCGTGCTGGGTGCCAATCAGGCCCAATGGTCCGGCAACTACGCCTCTGCGCTGGGCGGTTTCATCGCCTCGGGCCTGGTCTTTATCGCCGTGGCTTTGATCATCTGGCGCTTTGGCTCGGCCTGGATCAAGACCGTGCTGCCGCCGGCCACCATGGGGCCAATCGTCGCCCTCATCGGCCTGGAATTGGCCAGCGTTGCCACCGGCATGGCGGGCATCATGCCCGATCCGGTCAGTGGCGCCTACAACACCAAGGCCATCGTCGTTTCCGTGGCCACCCTGCTTGTGGTCACCTTCGGTTCCGTGCTCTTCCGCGGGTTCATGGCCGTCATTCCGGTGCTCATCGGCATCGTCGCCGGCTACCTGCTCGCCATCCCCTTGGGCATGGTCCAATTCGGCGGTATTGCCAACGCGCCGCTGTTCTCCCTTCCCACCTTCTATTTACCCAAACTGGATGTCAACGCGATCCTCGTCATCCTACCCGCCTCGCTGGTGGTCATCTCCGAGCACATCGGCCACCTGGTGGTGACCGGCAACATCGTGAAACGCGACCTGACCCAGGATCCCGGACTGCACCGCTCACTCATGGGCGACGGCATCTCCACCGTGCTTTCGGGATGCTGCGGCTCGGTGCCGACCACCACCTACGGCGAGAATATCGGCGTCATGGCCATCACCCGGGTCTACTCGGTCTGGGTCATCGGCGGTGCCGCCGTCATCTCAATATGCCTGGCCTTTATTGGCAAGCTCTCCGCCTTGATCCAGTCGATTCCTCCTCCGGTCATGGGTGGGGTCTGCATGCTGCTGTTCGGGGTGATCGCCGCCTCGGGCGTGCGCATGCTGGTGGAAACCAAGGTCGACTATTCCCAGCCGGCCAACCTCTCCCTGACCGCCATCGTGCTGATCGTCGGCATCAGCGGCGTGGCGGTGAAAATCGGCGATGTCCAACTCAAGGGCATGGCTCTGGCCACAGTGGTGGGCATGCTGCTCTCCCTGATTTTCCACCTCCTGGCCAAGTTCCGCTTGGTGCAGGAGCAAACCGATCTCTAACCATTGCCCGCATCGCGAAGCCTCTCCGGGGCGGCATCTCGTTTCCCGCCCCTTGTCCTCCCCCTTTCCTCCTTTCCCGCCCTCTCGCTTGGCAATCTGTGACCGTTCTGCCTTGTGATCGGCGAACCTTTATGGTATTACCCTGAAAAACCTCTCTTTTTTCACCCTGACCAGTCGCGTTTGAACAGCACAGCCTACGTCCTTCGCATCGCGCCCGACCAACTCCAGGCCAGTCTTCACCCCGCAGGAAGTGAAGACGAGCAAGTCACGCTCGACTGCGGCCAGGACCTCCGGGACCTGCTCGCCCACAAGGGCATTGTCCATGGCCTTGACCTCAAGGTGGTGGAAAAAGCCGCGGCCTGCCTCGACCGAGGGGAACCGCTGCCCGAGCCCCTGATCCTGGCTACCGGTACCCCACCGCTTGTCGGTAGTTCCGGACTGCGACCGCGCCATACCCCCCATCCCCAGCAAATCGAGGAAACGGACGAGGAGGGGCAGACCCGGGAAACCACACTGCTACTAACACCTCTGGTCCGCAGAGGCGAACTCCTCACCGAACTCAGCCCCTCGCTGCAACCCCAAAACGGGATAAACATCTTCGGCCAGACGGTTTCCTTTCCGCAACCAGCAGCCTACGCGCTTGTTTCCGGCGAAAATGTCCGTGTGAACGAGGAAGGGCAACTTGTCGCCACCGTCAGCGGCTATCCCGTGACGACCACCTCCCGCAAGGGCTCCGTCGAACAAATGCTCTTGAGCATCGACCGGGCGATCCACATCAGCCCGGACCGGATGCAGGCCCTCCTGCACCTCAAACCGCCTCCTCCGGACCACGTTCCGCCGGATCTGGAGACCCTCCTCCATATCCTCGACGAGGAAGAGGTTGTCTTCGGCAGACTGCCCCATGCCATCGAACAGTGCCTGGAACGCTGCACCGGCGAGCAACGCCCGCAAACCGCCGTTGTTGCCTTGGGAACCTTGCCGGTCAAAGGCAAGGATGCATGGTTGCGTTTCGAGATGGAGGTGGGGTCCCTGCCGGGTAAGGTCATGGGCAATGGCGAGATCGATTTCCGGGAACGGAACATGTTCATCGGCGTCAACAAGGACCAGCTCATCGCCAAAAAAATCCCGCTATCCGCGGGCGTGCCGGGCAAAGACATTTTCGGCACCACGATCGAACCGCTAGCCGGCAAGGACATCGCCATTCGGGCCATGGACGACGCCGCCCTCGACGAGGCGACCGGCGAAATCCGGGCGCTGCGGTCCGGTGTACTCTCCATGGTCACGGAGAATTCGGTCAAGGTCTGCTCCCGACAGGTCGTCTCCCAGGATGTCGGCTATACCACCGGCAACATCGTCTCGCGCGACGCTGTCGAGATCAAGGGGTCGATCAAGCCGAAATTCAGGGTCAATGCCCTCGGCGACATCCTGGTCACCGGCGATGTCGAAAAAGCGCAGGTCCGTTCGGACAGCAGTGTGGTGATCAAAGGAGGGCTGGTCGGCAAGATGGCTACCGTCCATGCCCGCGGCGACGTCGACGTCCATTTTGTCGTTCAGGGGAGAATTTTCTGCGGGAAAACTCTGCTGTTGCGACAGCACGCCTCCTACTGCCGCCTGCACTCCTCGGGCGACCTTCATTGCAACCCGACCTCCCGAGTACTGACGTCGCAGCTCGTCGCGTTCAATTCGCTCACCGCCGGCAACGTCGGCTCCGACATTGCCGCCCCGTCGCTTCTGGCGGCGGCGGTGGCCCCCGATCAACTCCAGCGATTCTTCGAGCTGCGGCGCAACCTGGCAGCGCAGGAGGAGGCGGTCGAAACGTTGCGCCGACACATCGGCGCTTCGGCGGAAAGCGAGGAACTCGACGAGTTGCTCGACGACTACAATGAAAGCCGCCGGCAGCTTGCCCACTTCAACCTGATCGTTCCCCACGAGCAGAACGTGGGCGACCAGGGTCTTTCCCATGCGATGGCGTGCTCCATTGTCGTCAAGGGCAAAGTGGTGGCCGGCACGGAAATCCGCATCGGCAACAGTCAGATGATCCTCCCCACCACCATGAGCAACGTCTGTTTCCGTTTGCAGGACCAGGGCGCCGACAAACCCGCCGGCCGCAACATCCTCATCATCCCCAACAAAAAGTAACCGCAGGAGATTCTATGTTCGTCAAACTGTGGATGACCAGCAATATCCTCACCGTCACCAGCACGCAACCCATTGCCGAGGTCGAGCGGCTCATGCGCGATAACCGTATCCGTCGCGTTCCCGTGGTGGACGACGGCAAACTAGTCGGAATCATCAGCCGCGAGGATATGTTCCGGGCGCTTCCCTCCATCTTCGATCCGAGCATCACCCCCGACAACCTCGATCAAGCCAGCCGGATCGCCGCCGGATCGATCATGACGCCTTCGCCGGTCACCGTCGAACCGTCCACCCCTTTGGAGCAGGCGGCCCTGCTGATGCGGACCCACAAATTCGGCTCGCTGCTGGTCATGCAGGAGGGGGAACTGGTCGGCATCATCACCGAAACCAACATCTTCGACGCCTTTCTCGAAGTGCTTGGCGCGCGAAAGCAGGGCGCCCGGATCGAAATCAAGATCGATCACAAGCCCTCCTCGTTTTACGCCATGCTGCAACTCTTTAAAAAATGCGAGATGACCATCCTCAGCATCACGGTCTACCCCGATTTTTCCGAAGAACACCAACTCGTCACCCTTAAGGTGCAGGGCGACAACCTCGACAGGCTGATCGACAGCCTCTGGGATTCAGGGCTGCAAATCAACCGGCTGCATACCGAAGGCGAGGAATCGAGCGAATGACGTTCGCGAAGCAACACAGCTTACTGCGGGATGCGTGCGGCGCACTGAAGGAGGAAAGACGATTTTAGGCTAGAAACAGTCCGGAGAGTGTGGTAAGTAAGGACCGCAATGCCCATGAGGGACGGGTAGCTCAGCTGGATAGAGCGTTGGCCTCCGAAGCCAAAGGCCGCGGGTTCGAATCCCGCCTCGTCCACCAGTTTTTCTCATAAAAAGCAACGAGTTAACGCTCGTTGCTTTTCTTTTTTGGTATCACAACGGTATCACATTTCTGCATCGTAAATAGGCCAAAATGTAAATCGCTTTTATGGCCACCATAGTTTTTATTAGATTGATTCGTAATGGTCACGACAATTACCTTGCGCCTCAAAGATCGTTCCTAACCGTAAAAGAATGTAGTTTCGGACGGTTAGGACATGGTTATATTTTTAGTTATTTTTTCATTGAAAATAATTTAAAATCCTGGTAATTTTATAACCAAATTTATAATTATCAGGGAGAAATAAATGGATCTAATAACAGCAGAAGAAAAATTATCTGAATACAGCGCCGACATATATTCTTGCATAATTAATGGTTTTTCAAATGGTTATCTTTTCTTAAAAGAAAGGAAGCATATTCTCACATCCACAACTCAATCAAACATTATAAGAGATTTCATTATTGAAGAAGCAAGAAATACGTTCTCCTGTGACATGATCCACAGAGGAAGAGGAAATATTATTCTTTTAAAAACTGATGGTTATTTAATTCGATTTAAAAAATTCGATAAAAGAAAACTCGCAAGAAATGTTAAAACATCACAAGCATTGAATTATTCAAATCAAATCAATATCCCAGGAATCCAACCAAGCGTTCATCTAAATGCTGGCTATATACTCGACGAAACAAAATCATCCATAGATAATGTATATATAACATGCCCATCATCTTTATATTCAAATAATTGGATTATAAATTTAAGATATTATATTGAAAATAACAATAAAATACCTTTACCTCCAATCGTAGAATTGGTAGAAAATATCAACACAATAAAAATATCTGTAAAAAAAGAAGCTGTTCAAAACAGAGAATTTATTAAGACTGCAAATGAATAACTTAGCTAATCCAGAAATGTTACTTCTAGCAAGGGAATCTAGAGGAATTACACAGTCACAACTTGCAGAAAAAATCAATGTTTCCCAAGCTGCTATATCTAAAGCAGAAAAATTTTCAAATAAAATTTCAGAACAATTACTATCCGATATATCAAGAGAACTTAAATACCCTATATCTTTTTTTTATCAAAATGGAAAAAGGTTTTCTACCACGAATCCATTTCACAGAAAAAAGCAATCTATACCTCAAAAGACTCTCGACAAAATTGAAGCAATTGCAAATATCAAGAGAATACACATAGAAAAACTACTAGAATCAATTGAAATTGAATCAACTTCAATACCTTATGTAGACAAAGATGAGTATTCATCAATTGAAGATATTGCTCTCCATGTTCGTCAATTATTGAGATTACCAAGAGGTCCAATTGAAAATATAACATCAATAATAGAAAATTTTGGAATACCAGTTATTCTTTGTGATTTTTACACTGATAAAATAGATGGATTCACAATTTCTAATATCCTGACAAATATTATTTTTGTTAATATTAACATGCCATGGTGTCGAATTAGATTCACACTTGCACATGAACTTGGCCACATTATTCTTAACCACACGCATGAACTTGGAATTGAAGATGAAGCAAATCAATTTGCGTCATCATTTTTAATGCCTAAAAATGATATTTATAAAGATTTTTTAGGTGAAAGAATTACTCTTGAAAGAATTGCATCACTTAAGCCATACTGGAAAGTATCAATGCAATCATTAATATACAGGGCAAAATCATTAAATTTGATAGATGATAAAATATATCAAAATTTATGGATAACTTTAAACAAGCTTGGATACAAAAAAAGAGAACCTGTTAATCTAAACATTAAAAATGAAAACCCTACTTTATTTAAAACTCTTATTGATATCCACAAGAATGATTTGAAATATTCAACAAATGAACTTTTTGAATTTTTAAATATATACGAACAAGACTTTAATGAAATGTATCCAGAAATGAACAATAAAGAGAAGAAAATTTCATTAAAGCTAGTTAAATGAAGTCAAACATCATGTTTGATTACAACTAATGGGTTTCTTGAAAATTAAATGCAGTAGCCAACAACAAATATAAACATCAACTTGCTGATTTTGTGTAAAAATGTTACATTACCCATCGTTTTAAAGGGCGCCCGACAACCTCACCCGATGGAG
>Ga0074195_1003793_pt1 | contig 13514 bp, 11 predicted proteins | sample EPASupsiteHSE623_FD_64525 | JGI IMG/M metagenome (GOLD analysis project Ga0074195, IMG submission 64525) | Bioremediated contaminated groundwater from EPA Superfund site, New Mexico - Sample HSE6-23 | ecosystem: Environmental > Aquatic > Deep subsurface > Groundwater > Contaminated ...
ACGAGATCAACATGCAGGCTGCTCTAAAAATAAAGGAAAAATACAACGATTCTTTTAAGGAAAAATACGGCGTTGGGTTCGGCCTCATGTCAATTTTCACCAAAGCGGTAACCATTGCGCTCAGGGAGTTCCCGCAGGTCAACTCCATGATTGATGGAGATGATCTGGTTACACCACGGTACGTGGATATCGGCATTGCCGTCAGTGCTCCAAAAGGACTGGTAGTACCGGTTGTACGCAATGCTGAGTCGATGAGCATGGCAGAAATTGAACTCAGGATTAAAGAACTTGCTGGCAAAGCGCGTGACAATAAAATTTCGATCGACGACATGAAGGGCGGCACTTTTACCATCACCAACGGCGGTGTTTTCGGATCCCTGATGTCGACACCAATCCTGAATCCGCCTCAAAGCGCCATCCTCGGGATGCATAAAATACAGGATCGCCCTATTGCCATTAATGGTCAGGTAGTAATCGCACCCATGATGTATGTTGCACTTTCCTATGATCACCGTGTGATTGACGGTCGCGAATCAGTTAGTTTCCTTGTCAAAGTAAAGGAATTGATAGAGGATCCGGCAAAAATGCTGACTGATGGGCAGGATCCTATCAAATTGCTCCTTGATCTGTAAAATACCGCCATGAGAAAACAAGTTGATTTTCTGGTCATCGGATCAGGCATAGCCGGTCTTACATTCGCCATCAAGGTGGCCAAACATGGTAAGGTGTGTATCGTCACAAAATCGGGTATGGCCGATACAGCCACGAGTTGGGCCCAGGGCGGCATCGCAGCAGTGATGTACACCCCCGATTCATTTGAAAAACACATCCAGGATACGATTATTGCGGGTGATGGTCTTTGCAATGAAAATGTAGTGAGATTCACCATTACTGAGTCAACAGAACGCATCAAGGAGTTGGTTAAGTGGGGTACCAAATTTGACAAAACAACTACCGGAAGGTACGACCTTGCAAAAGAGGGCGGTCACTCCGAATACCGGGTGCTGCATCACAAGGACAGCACGGGCCGGGAAATTGAGAACAAACTGCTTGATCAGGTCAAAAAACATCCGAACATTGAGGTCCTGGAAAATTATTTCACGATCGACATTATCACCCAGCACCATCTTGGGATGGAGGTGAACAGCCGGACTCCGGGCATCACTTGTTTTGGCGCCTTTGTTATGAACCCGAGGACACAGCTGGTCGACACCATCCTATCCAAAATCACGCTGATAGCTACTGGCGGGGCAGGCAATGTTTACAACAATACCACGAATCCCCTGATTTCAACAGGTGATGGAATTGCCATGGTATACCGGGCCAAGGGCGTTGTGGAAAATATGGAGTTCGTGCAATTCCATCCGACCGCCTTGTACCACCCGGAAGAAAAACCAGCCTTTTTGATAACTGAAGCCATGCGCGGTTTTGGGGCTGTTTTGAAAACACGTGACGGGAAAGAGTTCATGCATAAATATGATGCACGGCTTTCGCTTGCACCCCGTGATATTGTGGCCAGGGCCATTGACAATGAACTAAAATTAAGCGGTGAAGATTACCTTTATCTCGACTGCAGGCATCTTAATAAAAATGAACTGATCAACCACTTCCCGACGATATATGCTAAATGCCTCTCGGTTGGAATCGACATCAGCAAGGATATGATCCCGGTGGTTCCCGCTGCCCACTATACTTGCGGAGGCATCAAAGTGGATGAATATGGTCGCAGCAACATAGTGAACCTTTTTGCATCAGGTGAATGCTCTTCCACCGGGCTGCATGGCGCCAACCGGCTGGCTTCAAACTCTTTACTCGAATCCCTCGTATTTTCGCACCGGGCCAGTGTACAAGCTATCAGCCAGATTGGGAATATCAATCACTGCCACGATATCCCCGACTGGAATGCCGAAGGAATGGTTCTCAACGAAGAGATGGTGCTTATCACCCAATCGTTGAAGGAGCTACAGGCCATCATGAGCAGCTATGTCGGGATTGTTCGCTCAAATCTCCGGTTGCAGCGGGCCTTCGACCGGCTCGAACTGCTTTACCGCGAGTCAGAAGACCTTTACAGCAAATCGATTCTCACCCCAAAGCTTTGCGAATTACGGAACCTCATCAACATCGGGTATCTCATCATCAAGGCAGCCCGTCGTCGGCATGAGAGCAGGGGCCTGCACTATTCCCTTGATTATCCGAGACCCATCCCAAAAAAATAATCTTTCCAGCCACCCTGCATGGAACCTTCACTCAATCTAGTGGCAGAAGACAAAAATAAAAATACTTCAATGGCCTTAATAAAATCAGTAAAGGGTGTTAAACCAAAAATGGGACAGAACTGCTTCCTTGCCGATAATGCCACCTTGACCGGGGATGTGGTAATGGGTGACGACTGCAGCGTATGGTTCAACGCCGTGGTGCGCGGTGATGTGCATACCATCCGGATTGGCAATAATGTTAACATCCAGGATGGCGCCATCATTCATTGTACTTATCAGAAAGCACCGGTGATGATCGGGAATAACGTGTCGATTGCCCATAATGCCATCATCCATGGATGTACGATCCACGACAATGTGCTGGTTGGAATGGGCGCCATCATCATGGATGGAGCTGTGATCAACAGCAACTCCATTGTTGGCGCAGGCGCCCTGATCACTGAAGGAACGATTGTGGAATCAGGTTCTGTATGGGCCGGGCTGCCTGCACGAAAAGTAAAGGACATCGATCAATCGTTGCTTGAAGGCCAGGTAAACCGGATTTCAAGGAATTATAACATGTATGCCAGCTGGTATGACCAGGATGCCATTGAAAGCAAGTAATGACGGGAGATTGGGTTTGTAATTTGGAAACTCCCTATATTTGAATCCGGAAAACAGACCAACAAAAGCCAGGATAACCGGAAGGCAAATCAGACCATTGGTACCCTGAAGATCAATAAAATAACCGAAGTAAACATTGTAAACGATCAATACATGCGCCCGGAAATTACCGCTGCCAGCGAATATCATACTCCAGATAACACACCGCATATCCTGTTGGACCGGCTGACCTTTAACTCACGATTTGTATTCACCGCTCTTTTTCTGAAAACCGTTTTTCAGTCAAGGGCTATGGCTCAGGGCGGTCGCTATCACACGCAGGAATGGGTCGATACATCTCACGACATTTTTACCTCGGTGGAACGATGCGGCGGACGAATCCATATCACGGGACTTGATCATATAAGGAACAGCAGTGGACCGGTGCTTTTCCTCAGCAACCACATGAGCACGCTTGAAACCATGATCTTTCCGGGGATCATCCAGCCACTGAAAAACATAACCTTCGTGGTAAAAAATGAGCTTGTGAACCATTGGGCATTCAAAGATGTCATGCGTTCACGGAATCCAATCGTGTTAAGTCGTTCAAACCCCCGCGAGGATTTCAAGATCGTAATGGAAGAGGGGCTGGAAAAACTAAATAAAAATATTTCAATCGTCATCTTTCCGCAAAGCACCCGCCGGGTGGAATTTCGCCCGTCGGAATTCAATTCCCTTGGGACAAAGCTGGCCGCCAAGGCCGGCGTTCAGGTAATTCCCGTGGCCATAAAAACTGATTTCTGGGGATTTGGGAAATCTTCAAAATACCTCGGTCCCATCAACCGGAATAAGCCGGTACACATTGCATTTGGTGAACCCATGCATATCAGTGGATCCGGTAAAGAAGAACACCATCAGATCACAGATTATATTGCTGCAAATATCAATTCCTGGAAAAACGCTGAAAAGTAGCGCATATACTCCTGGTTATCGATCAGGATCGCAGCTGACGTTAAAAAACGAGACCTATGGCACCCTGGGAAAAAAATCCTGTCATTTATGAAATCAATACCTGGGTGTGGCTCAGGGAGTTGACAGGTAAATATGATACACCAATCACACTGGCAAATGTTCCGGATGAAACCTGGGATGAACTCGGTCATTATAATATTGAGGCCGTTTGGCTGATGGGTGTCTGGGAAAGAAGTCCCCGCGGCATCTCCATTTCAAACCAGCATGCCGGGAACCTTTCCGATTTCCGCAATGCATTGCCCGACTTTACCTTCGCGGATAATGTGGGATCGCCATACTGTGTAAGGCGGTATGTAACCGATGAAAACCTGGGAGGCAACGAGGGTCTGGCCCTTGCCCGTTATCAGCTTGCCAGGCGCGGCATCCGATTGATTCTCGATTTTGTGCCAAATCACCTGGCCCACGACCATCCATGGATCCTTGAATTTCCCGATTATTTTATCCAGGGCAATAAGGAAGATTTGCGCGACGATCCGATCACTTTTACACAGATTGGCGGAAACATTTTTGCATGTGGCAAAGATCCATTTTTTCCGGCCTGGGAGGATGTAATTCAGGTCAACGCCTTCCATCCCGGCTTACGTGAAGCGGCCATCGAGACTGTGGTGCAGATTGCCGGCCAGTGTGATGGTGTGCGCTGTGATATGGCCATGCTGATGATGAATGATATCTTTGAAACTACCTGGGGCCTCCGGGCAGGTTCAAAACCGGAATTTGAATTCTGGCGGGAACTGATCCCGGCGGTAAGACGAAGTAATCCGAATTTCATATTCATTGCCGAAGCATACTGGGATAAGGAATGGACATTACAGCAACAGGGATTTGATTACTGTTACGACAAACGACTTTACGACCGGCTGGAACATGACACTGCAGCGAATATCCGCCTCCATCTTATGGCAGATATTGCTTATCAGTCGAAGATGATCCGGTTCATTGAAAACCATGATGAACCAAGGCATGTGGTCGCGTTTCAAAAAGGCAAGAACAGGGCAGCAGTCGTGATATCTTCAACGCTGCCCGGGGCTAAACTTTATCATGAAGGTCAGTTTGAAGGTCGGAAAATTAAACTGCCTGTATTTCTGCGACGCCGCCCTGATGAAACTCCGGACCACGATTTATTCAGCTTTGTCCAAAGGCTTTTAAAAGCGATCCATCATCCGGTGTTTAAAGAGGGATACTGGCAGTTGTGCGAAACCAACGGATGGCCCGATAATAAAAGTTACCTGAATCTCCTGGCCTGGTGCTGGTGTGATGATGACAATCGGTTCCTTATCGTGGTAAATTACTCGGACCAGCCTGTTCAGGGTCGCATCATGTTACCTGGCAGCGACCTGAAAGGTCATACCTGGCGCCTCAATGACATGCTTTGTGAAGTAACTTTCGAGCGAAGCGGCAATGAAATGCACGATGAAGGATTGTATGTTGCGCTTGGACCCTGGCAATACCATTTCCTGCGATTCTTTCTGATTTAAACTGAATCTTAGCAGGATTGCGAAACCAATCATGGTTAGATACAGTTAGACTGAGTGATTGAGTTTGCTTTCACTTGCAACCTCAATCAGCCGAAGTATCAACTGCATTAGCAGGATTAGCTTATCGCAGCATCTCCATAACCGGGAGTTCACGTGGTTTCTTCCACATCCCGCGGGTGAAATCGGGAAATTTTAATGTTTTTCCCTTTTTAGCGATGGATTTTTCGCTAAGCATCCGCACGGCGCTCATCACAACCGCATCGTAAACATCCATATCAGGTTCAATCCCCTTCAGCAAGGCATTGATGAGGCGGTAATCCTCGATATAATCCATCCCGCCATGGCCGGCGCCTTTGCTTGCCGACTCCAGCTCAATCCAGATCGGATGCTGGTACTTTTTCAGATATTCATTGATCGGTTCCCACCTGTCATCGGTCTTGCTTACCCCTTCAATGTAGATCTTTGGATCAGGGTACTTCCGCACAAGACCCTTCGTGCCTTGAACCATGATGTCGCGGCTATATGGCCTTGGCAAACTTGTATCATGGGTCACCACGATGGTTTCACCATTCATCGTGCGGATCAAGGTGGTAACAACATCACTTAAAACAAATTTCTCCCTGGCCTCCATGCTGTCGGGGCCAAACCGGTTTACTGCATAATCATGCAATCCGCGGGTTTTTGAACCGAAGGAAACCATGTAGTCAAAATAATTACCCCTGTTAATATCCATGCATTGCATAACCGGCCCTAAACCATGGGTAGGATAGAGATCACCGTTGCTCTTCATGGAGAATTCACGGCGCCATACTCCCTCTCCATCCATATCATGCTTAACGGCCCTCAGGTCGTGGAGATATCCACACTCGGCATGAACCAGTTCGCCGAATAGTCCCTTCTTCACCATGTTCAGGATCATCATTTCGACCATGTCATAGTTGCAGTTCTCCATCATGATGCAATACTTCCCGGTTTTTTCAGAGGTTTCAACGAGATCCCAGCATTCATCCATGGTAATTGCGGCAGGAACTTCCACGGCCACATGCTTTCCATTCTTCATGGCGGCAATACAAATCGGGGCATGCCATTGCCACGGTGTCGCAGTGTAAACAAGGTCGACATCATTTCGCCCGCAAAGGAGCTGCCAGTCATATTCAGATCTCGAATATCCTTCAGGGCGCTTGAATCCAGCCTTCTCAATCATATCCTGGGCGCGTTTAACCCTGCTTTCTACGATGTCGCAAACCGCAACAATCTCAGCTCCTGGCACTTTCAGCAGGTTTTCGACATGCGAAGTGCCCTGCAATCCAACACCGACATACCCGATCCGGACTTTTTCCATGGGAGATCCTGTCGGTACCGCCCTGAATGGGCTGCTCTCAATGTCACGCTGTACCGAGGCCAGCAGATTGTCACTTAAGGCAAGGCCAACTCCTGTTGCTGCCACGGTTCTGATAAAGTCCCGGCGGTTATATTGCTTTGTCATGTGGATTAGGAAATTTGAACTCAAAAATAGAAAAAAATCAATAAAAAAGCCGGTACTTTTTTACGATACCGGCTCTGAACAAATTGAGTTTCCTTATTGTATACCAAGCTTTTTCTTCACCAAGGTCATTACATCATCCGCCGAATCCTTGTAGATCACAACGTCTTCAATGGCGTTTAAAATATAGGTGAATTTATTTTCCTTCGCGACATCTGTAATGGCTGTCTTTGCCTTGTCAATAAAGGGTGCCACCAACTCCTGCTGTCTGGTTTGAAGATCCTGGCTGGCCTTTTGCTGAAAAGCATCGATGCGACCCTGAAGGTCTGAAAGTTCTTTCTCCTTCGTTTGCCTGATCAGGTCCGACATACTCGATGATTGGGACTGATAATCAAGATACTTATTCTCAAATTCCGCCTTCATGGCATCCATCTGATCAGTCAGTGTCTTTTGATAGTTCTGAAGTTTGATCTTTACTGAATCTATTCCCGGCATTGCAGCCAGTAATGTATTAAAATCAATATACCCAATCTTGACCGGATTTTGCGCTTGCGTCGCGAATGAACTACCAATGATCAACACAACGATGGCGAAAAGCTTTGTTAATTTTTTCATTTTCAATAATTAAATGGTTTATACTACAATAAGTGCTGCAAAATTAAGACTTTTTTTTTATTTTTTAATTTCCCTTGATTCTATTCCGCCACCGGGTTTTGAAGTACCCGAAGTGCCTGTTGCGCTGCTTCCACTTTGTCCCTTGCCTTTTCTATTGCTAAGACTGGCGCCAAGATTATCAAGAACATCATCACTGATATCATATTTTGGATTGGCATACATCATTGTCAGGCTGCCGCCTTTATCGAAAACAACTGCATAATTATTGCTCGTAGCCTCCTCCTGTATCGCATTGTATATCTTCTCCTGAATAGGCTTCACCAGTTCCTGGCGTTTCTTGAATAAATCTCCATCCTTTCCAAAACGGGTCCGCTGAAGGTTTTTCGCATCCTTTTCCCTGTCAACAATTTCCTGCTCCTTTTTCTTTTTCATATCCTCCGGAAGAAGTATTGACTGAGCCTGGTAATCCTTATACATCTTATCAATTTCGGCAAAACGCGCCTCTATCTCCTTTTGCCACTCATTCGACAACTCATCCAATTGCGCCTGAGCCTCTGCAAATTCAGGAATATTGTCAAGGATATACTGCGTATCAACATAAGCAAACTTCTGTGCATGCCCCATGGCAACTGTGAAAACAACCGCCATAATTAATAAAACCAGCTTTTTCATATCTATGATTTTTAAACTGTAATTCATTTAAGTTCCAACTGCAAAGTTAAACCTTAGTCTATCGACGAATTTATACTGAAATGGAACTGTCCTCCTGCGGCGCCGGGAACTCCGGGCACAGGATCCAGGCCATAACCCCAATCCAGGCCAAGTAAACCGAACATCGGTAAAAATACACGCACGCCTACACCCACTGAACGATATACATTAAAGGGATTAAAATTACTCCATAAAAGCCAGTCATTGCCTGCCTCCACGAAACCCAGTCCGAAAATCGTTGCATTCGGGTTCAGTGAAATGGGGTAACGCAATTCCAGGGTATAACGCGTGTATACTGTTCCTCCGATGGTGTTGGGATATCCCGGGGTAAGCGAATTATTTGCATAACCACGCATCCCGATCAATTCACGTCCATCCATATTGTTGTAACCCGACAAACCATCCCCTCCCAGGTAAAAACGCTCGAAGGGAGTAACCCCCAGGTTTTCATTGTAGGCACCGAGGAAACCAAACTGAACACGAGGTGTCATAACCAGTTTCTCAATCATGTTAATGTACCATGACCCCTTGAATTTGATTTTATAGTATTCTACCCACTTGTAACGCTCGTTCGCAGGCATGCTTTTGTAATCAACATCTCCACGGAACATTGAATATGGGGGGGTCAACTCCAGATTCACCGAAATCTCAGATCCCGATCTGGCAAAAATAGGGGCATCAACAGAATTGCGTGAAAGCCCGACACTGTAACTAAAGGCATTATAAACACCGTTCCCTCCGCCAAATGTGAAAATTGAAGAATAATTGTAAGTGTTATAGCGATTATAATTTAAACTCTGGTAGAGTGAAAAATAATCATCGGGCCAGCGGAGTTGAGTCCCAAGTCCAACCGAGATCCCGTCAATTTTAAAATAGGCGAAATTGGGATCATTGTTTGCCAGTCCATTGGTATAACGTGAGTGAAAATAGGAAAGACTGAGGGCAAGTGGTCTGCGGCCGCCAAGCCATGGTTCGGTAAAAGAAAAACTATAGCTGTAATAGCCTTTGCCATAGGTCTGAAACCTTAAACTCAGCTTCTGCCCGTCACCTGCAGGAATGGGCTTCCAGGATTTCAAATTTGTAACATTCCTCAAAGAGAAATTATTAAACGACAACCCCAGGGTCCCAACAATTCGTCCGTACCCCCAACCTCCTGAAAGCTCAATCTGGTCGGCCGAAGTTTCAGTGACCTCATAACTAATATCCACGGTTCCATCCTCAGGATTGGGGTTCACGTTTGGCGTAAGTTTCTCTGCATCAAAATATTTTAACTGCGCAAGCTGTCGTTGGGAGCGAATCAGTCGATCACGACTGAAAAGTTGTCCCGGACGCGTTTGTACCTCGCGCAAAGCCACATGATCATTGGTTTTTGTATTACCCTTGATGGAAACCCTGTTTACAGTAGCCTGCTTGCCTTCATGCATGCGTATTTCAAGGTCGATCGAGTCATTCTGAACCCTGGTCTCAACCGGTACAACATCAAAAAACAGGTACCCGTCATCCATGTACAACGATCGGATATCAGTACCGTTGGGATTATATGTAAGTGCCTCCTCCAGCGATTCCCTGTCATAAACATCCCCCTTTTTGAACCTCAGGATACGATCAAGAAAACCCGATGAATATTTCGTATTTCCAATCCAGGTGATATTGCGGAAATAGTATTTCGGACCCTCTTCAACCCACAAGTCAATGTTGATCGTATTATCAGGATTCTTTGAAATGGAATCACGTATAATCCGGGCATCACGATATCCCAGTTTATTGTACTTCGAAATAAGCAGCCGCTTATCTTCCTGGTAATCGTCATCGATGAATTTCGATGATTTAAATATCCTGATGCGGATATTGTCACTCGCATGCTCCCCAAGTACATTCCCGATCTCGACGAAATCAACGGTCACAGCCTCCTTGGCTGTTTCATAAACCACCTTGTCAAGGTCATTCATGGGATTAAACACACTCTTTTCCTTTGTCTTCTTAAACGATGCCTTAACCAGGTCCGACCCGATATTCTTGTTGCCGTGGATGTTGATGGTGTAAACCTTTACCTTTTCATTTTTATCGATGTTGATGTACAGGGTAACTTCATTGGCCGCAGTGCTGTCCTTCCGCGGGATAACATCCACCTCGCAATTCAGAAATCCCTTGTCGTTGTAGAAATTCTTAATAATATTCTTGGTCTTGATGATCATGTTGTCGGTCACATAATCACCCTTCATCAGTCGGATCTTTTGTCTGAGATCATCGGCATCTGACTTTTTAATCCCATTGAACTGGAACTTGGATAACCGGGGACGCTCTTTCAGGTAAAAATCAAGAAAAACCTGGTTGTCAATAACCTTTGTAACCGAAACCTTGATATCCTCAAACAACCCCTGTTCCCATAATTTCCGAACTGCTTGGGATATCTTTTCTCCGGGGATCTTGACTTTATCACCAACCGTCAATCCCGAAAGCATGATCAAAACATTACCATCCAGGTATTTAACACCGCTAACGGTCATACCGCCTATATAATATTCCTTGGGGCTATTGTAATCAGTTACATTATTATCACCAAGACTTATTTGTGCAGTCAAGGGCTGGAGAAAGAGAAGGAAAAAAAGCAGTATCAGCAGGTTACGAAGTCTCATCCGGGTTTATTTACGTAGTTTTCCTTCAATTTCATTAATCTGTTCACTGGTAAGTCCAAATCTGCGTTCCCGTTGCTGGAAATCGAGAATGGCTTTGTAAAAGTCCTCTTTACCGAAATCAGGCCAAAGCGTATTGGTGAAGTATAATTCAGCATAGGCGATTTGCCACAGTAAAAAATTACTGATCCTGTATTCACCGCTGGTTCTGATAAGCAGTTCAGGATCCGGAATAGCTGATGTGGCTAAAAAATTGATAAAAGTCGAAATATCAATTTTCGCAGGATCCAGTTCCCCGGATGCAGCTTTGCGTGCCATCGCCCTGGCTGCCTCAACCAGCTCCCAGCGCGAACTGTAACTTAGCGCAAGCGTCAATGTCAATCCGTTGTTACCAGCCGTTTCGTTGATAGACTTCATCAATTCACGATAGCTTTTAGCCGGCAAACTCTTTAAATCTCCAATTGCATTGAGACGGATATTATTCTTCATCAATGTCTTCATCTCACCATGGAGCGAATCGACCAGGATCCGCATCAGGGCATCGATTTCATATTTTGGCCTCTTCCAGTTTTCAGTTGAAAAGGCATACATCGTCAGGAACTGGATTCCGATTTCAGCAGCAGCTTCAACCGTATTTCTCACTGCGTCAACTCCTTTTTCGTGGCCCAATGTACGCACAAATCCGCGCCGCTTCGCCCATCGCCCGTTGCCATCCATGATCACCGCTACATGAACCGGCAACCTTTTCTTATCAATCTGATCCTTATATTCAATCATATACACGCCGTGAATTATTGATGTTCCAGGTCCCGGCATTTTTTTGATGACAGCAGGGAAAATTTATAGGTGATTGATAAACCCAGCATTGCAAACCAATCATTATTGCTGGCATTACCCCGTTGCATCCCTGGCTGATGGTTAAGCGTTGGATCCGATGCAACTTCAGCAATATTTTCAGGATCAATCGAATGCCCGTTCAGGTAATACGTCGTACTCACATCATCCAGATAATCCCCGAAGGTTTTATGCATCTCCCAGTAAACCTGCAGGCCCAATCTCCTGGCAAGGCTGAATTTTGCACCAATACCAAAAGGAATAGAAAAATTATATGCTGCGTAGGCTTTGCGACCTTCATATCCTTCATTCTGCCCCTCAGTTCCCATCTCACGCAAGGAAATGCCATTATTTTCCGGTGCATAGAAAAACACCGAAAAACCGGTGTAAATATACGGCGATATTCCGTTCTTTCGGCTACCCGTGAAGAATGGCATGAAATTAAATTCTGCAACGGCTGCAATATCAGTAACCTGGCTGGTGAAAGCAAGTCCACGATCTGGAAGGAAAGATGAACCGGATGCGTCGCCTTTGATGTTCCCCTGCATGGCGCTTATTTTTACAGCCCAACGGGTATCAATGGTATAACGCACCATGAGGCCATAGGCAACCTGCGTATTCAAAAAATGTGTTCCCGGATTCAGATCACCGAGATAATACATCCCGCCTCCCGCCAATCCCACCTCAATATCCTGCGCTTTACTGGTTTGAAATAATAAAAAAAGGAAACCAGCCAGGATCATTGGTTTCATCGTTGCATTTAGCATGAACTTTGAATAGTCTTTTTCGATTTTAATACTTCTTTTCAACAACTTTAACTAACGCTAAACTCACGGTTTTATTTGATTGCAGGGATTATATTCAGAATTATTTGTACTAGTTCCGGTTATCCAAACCCCAGTTTAGCTTTTCTCGGATGGTCTGAAAGAAATTCTTATCGGTCAGCCTGAGTAGATTTATTTGAAAATCGGCCCTGCGGACGACAAGCTCAACAGCGTGATCAACAGTTTCAATGCGTGAATCCATGCTCAGCAGGAAATTGGCACTCTTGCCTTCAACCCGGATTGTGATTTCACTGTCATCCCTAATCACAATCGGTCTGACAGTCAGATTATGGCTGGCGATAGGAGTTATCAGAAAATTTTCAGAATCAGGGGTTATGATGGGGCCTGTACAGCTGAGCGAATAGGCTGTTGATCCCGTCGGAGTTGCCACAATGAGCCCATCTGCCCAATAGGCATTTAAAAATGCCCCGTTGATCCAGGTTTTGATCGTGAGCATCGCCATCACATTGGGCTTGAATACTGTCAGCTCATTCAATGCATAGTTGTGCGGACCAAATAGGTTTTCAGGTGAATCAAGCCGAAGCAAGGTGCGCTTCTCTAGGATATAATCTCCATCCCGGATGGCCTTGACAGCAGGGATGATGTGTTCCTTGGATATGCTTGATAAAAAACCCAGCCTTCCCATGTTGATCCCGGTGACCGGAATACCTGAATTACCAACAATTCCAACCGCATCCAGGATGGTACCATCGCCCCCAATTGAAAATAAAAAATCAACCACCCCCTCAATGTCAGACTGGGTTGAAAATAAATCCGGTTGGTGTTTAAAGGCAATTCTTCCGCTTATACGTTCAAAAAATGGCTTGTAAACCAAGGTGACGCCATTGTTGCTTTGTAATTCATCAACCAGTTCCTGCAGAAAAGGAATCACTGTTTCAGTGACATTTTTACCAAACAAAGCAATTTTCATGGCGAAAGGGAACTTTTTCTGAAATAAGGGTGCAAAGATAAGGCATTTTTTCAGATATCCGCCTAAAGATGACTGGGCTGGCAGCTCTCAGTTGCTATATGTTGAGGTAATTCATCAGGGCATCGAACCTTTCCTGAAGTCCTTCAGTGTATGCGTCCTCCTGCGACCAGGAGGCACT
>Ga0074195_1003794_pt1 | contig 13510 bp, 16 predicted proteins | sample EPASupsiteHSE623_FD_64525 | JGI IMG/M metagenome (GOLD analysis project Ga0074195, IMG submission 64525) | Bioremediated contaminated groundwater from EPA Superfund site, New Mexico - Sample HSE6-23 | ecosystem: Environmental > Aquatic > Deep subsurface > Groundwater > Contaminated ...
ACTTTTGTTACAAAGATCGCTTCTTCGCCATAGTTGGCCAAAGAAACGCTTACATTGGCTTCGCCGCCGCCATATACGGCTTCAAAGCTAGGAGTTTGTTCAAAACGCTGATATCCAACCGGAGCTAACCGGAGCATAATTTCACCAAAACATACTACTTTTTTCACGCTATGCACCTCTTTATATTATTTGTTTATTTGTTATTCGTTACTTGCTTGCGCGGGCTTGACGAACTTTTTCAATGAATTGTTTGCCGATTTCGGTAACGGACTCATAGTCGCCTTTTTTGGCGCCGGCGGTCAGATTACCACCTACACCGACTGCTACGCAGCCTGCTTTGATCCAGTCTTGTACATTATCAAGACCCACACCGCCTGTCGGCATAACAGGAGCCTGCGGCAACGGTCCTTTTAAGGCTTTTACGAAAGAAGCACCTAAGGCTTCGCCCGGGAACAATTTAATGATATCAGTACCGGCTTCCATTGCTTCAACAACTTCTTTAATTGTCATGCAGCCTGCCATAATTGGCACTTGGTAACGGTTACAAAGCTTTACTGTTTCTGCATTGAAAGATGGGCTAACAATATATTGCGCCCCAGCTAAAATAGCAATCCGTGCAGTTTCGGAATCAAGCACAGTGCCTGCACCGATAATAAGTTCACCATTTTTATAGTTAGCAGCCAAATCCTTAATTACTTCGGCAGCACCAGGTACGGTAAAAGTAATTTCAATGGCGGCAACTCCGCCTTTGAGACAGGCATCAGCAATTTTTACAGCTTGTTCGGAGGTTTCCGCACGAACAACAGCAACAACACCAGAATCCATGATTTTTTGCAGAACATTTAACTTCGGTATCATTTATTTTTTCCCTACCTTTCTTTTGTAAACCGGTTTAGGAAATCGGTTTACAAGCTCATATCTCTTTATATTAGCTTTTTTTTTTACTATTCCTGCTGAAATTTAGGAAAAAGTTAAAAATATTTTTTTCACATCTGAGTTTCGGCCATTTCAGCGGCAGATTTCTGCTTAGGTTAGCTTTCCCGACAATATCTAAACTTAGTCCTTCCTCAACAAACAGCCATTAAACACAACAGCCATTAATAAATATTGACGAATTATTAAGCCAGGTATATAATTTACATATAATAGCAAAAAATGGAGGCGAATGCCGATGGATATTGCCGCTCTCTCTACCATGTCTTCACAAATGAATATTGCCAGCCAGGCCAGTATACTTGTACTCAAACAGGCTATGGATACTTCAGCCCAGCAAACTGATGGCTTAATGCAGCTTATGGATGTGGCTGCCGCCAGTATTTCTCCGCCCAATCTAGGAAATAACATTGATATATCGATATAAAAAGCTTCTGAGAGTGAACTCAGAAGCTTTTTTTTACGATAATATTAATATAACCTACTCAACAGGAGGTCTAGCATGAATAAAGTATATGCACTTATCGGGCCCCCCGCCTCAGGCAAAAGCAGTATCTTACATGCGCTTGCGCAGTATGACGTTCCGGAAATGATCAGCCATACTACCCGCAAACCTAGGCCAGGCGAAGAACATGGTGTCCACTATTATTTTGTCAGCAAAGAAGATTTTCAAAAACAGGAGCTTATTGAACGAGTAGAATACTCGGGAAATTTTTACGGACTGAGTAAAACCGAGGTATTAAACAAAGTAAATAGTTTTCCAGTAAGCCTGGTTGCGATTGAAATGCAGGGCCTTGTTCAATTAAAGAAATTGCTTGCCGACCGCCTTGAATCCATTTTTATAATGGCCGACCACGACATTCTCATTACCCGGATGCTCGAACGCGGCGATGATACTAATGTAATCAACCGTCGGATTGAATACGCCAATAGTACCGGAGAATTCAATCAGTGGCAAACCGCTGATTATGTTGTAAAAAATACCGGTTCATTCGAGGCAACCGTGCGTCAGGTACTTGCCATCATCGGCCAAGTAACCCTGCCTGAAAAAAAGAAATGAAGAAAGGCCGCCAATGGCGGCCTTTCTTCATTTTCATCCTAAACTTCAACATCATCAGCCAACATGCCGCGTTTGTTGCGCACGCCAGCAATAATACCAAATACAAAGATTATGATGGCAAGGGAAAGCATAACACCTGAAATCGGGCGAGCAAAGAAGCCCATGAAATCACCTTTGAAATACATCAGCGACTGCAGCAAGGAGCTTTCAATCATTTTTCCTAAAACAAAGGTCAAAACAACAGGTGCCATCGGGATGTCAATCTTCTTCATCACATAACCCACCACCCCGAAGACGATCATAACCCAGATATCCCAAACACTACCACTGACACTGTAAGCGCCCAGCACTGAGATAATGACAATCAGCGGATACAATATTTTCGACGGAATAGTTGCAACCTTACCCCACATGCCGGCCATTGGCAAGTTCATAATCAACAGCATAAAGTTGCCAATAAACATACTGGCGATAACCGCCCAAACAAATTGTGGATTGCTTTGAAACAAGGCCGGTCCTGGAGTAAGCCCATGCATAATGAAGGCGCCAAATAATACGGCAATAGTTGGTGAGCTGGGAATACCCATAGTAAAGAGCGGAATGAGCGCGGAACCACAATAGGCATTATTAGCAGTTTCCGGTCCGGCTACACCCTCAATAGCCCCTTTGCCAAACCGCGAAGGATCTTTGGCCAACTTCTTCTCAAGCGTATAGGATAAAATCGCCGGAATTACCGAATTAGATCCGGGAATTAGGCCTGTTAAACAGCCTAGACCGGTTCCTCGCAAAATTGCCATCATCGTCGGCCGCCATTCATCTCGGTTAGGTAAAAGTTTGCCAACCTTGGGAGTTTCCTGGGGATGCATGGAAGTCTCTAACCCCAGCAATACCTCTGATATACCAAACAGACCCATGGCAATCGTAACGAAATCAAAGCCTTCCATTAAGTGCAGTTCACCAAAGGTAAACCGCAGCGCTCCTGATATAGGATCCATGCCAATAAGCGACAGAGTCAAACCAACAATAGCGGCAATGGTTCCGCGAATAATGGATTTGCCCATTAAACCAACAACCATAACCAGTCCAAGAATCATCAGCGAAAAAAATTCCGGCGGCCCAAATTTTAGTGCAAATTCTGCCAGCGGCGGCCCAATAAACACTAAGCCTATGATCGCAACAGTACCGCCTATAAAGGAGCCTATCCCGGCAACGCCAAGTGCCGTACCGGCCCGACCCTGTTTTGCCATCGGATAGCCATCAAAGCAGGTTGTTACTGAGGCTGCCTCACCTGGTGTATTAATTAGTACTGATGTCACTGTACCGCCATAAAGCGATCCATAGTAAATACCTGACAACATGATAATTGCCGGTATCGGGTCCATGGAAAACGTAATTGGCAAGAGCAGCGCCGTACCGGTAGTAGGGCCAAGGCCTGGCAAAACGCCGACAAGCATGCCAATGGTAACACCGAGCAAACAGTATAAAAGATTCCATCCGCCCATAGCAATATCAAAACCTTGAAGTAACGGCATAAATACATCCATTAGTTTTCCCCCTTACCAGCCAAAATCGTTAACCGGAAGTGTAACTCCCAGCAGCGACTGAAATACAAAAAACAAAATGATAGATACAGCTACCGAAATTCCAAGGGCAATATACCATTTAAAGTCACGAACAAACATAATAAACTGTAAAATGGTTGCCGAAACAACAAAACCTAAATACGGTACAACGATTGGAAAAATTATAAGACCGCCAACTGTTGATATAATATTCTGGCTGGCTTGGCCGCCAGGTAAAATTTCGCTAACCTTAACTACGTCGTGTCTAATCGAGTCCACAATATAACAAAGAGTAAGTACAATTAAAATTCCGCTCAGCCATAACGGAAAAAAACCAGGACCAGGCCCCAGCTTGGTGGAGTAGTCAAGCGACAATGACTGGTGAAAAATAGTTATCGCATATATAAGGGTAATAATTCCTGCCCAAACTCCAGCTTTTTTCAACCTACTTCTTCCTTTCCTGCACCTGCCATTCCCGTACACACCGGAACAGCCGGTTAGCTGTTTGATTCAATCTAATAAAGGAGAGCGAAGATTGGATCTCCGCTCTCACAGGCTACTATTTCTTTTTGCCGCTTTCAATGATAGGTCCCAGAACCTTAACGTCTGTTTCAAGGAACTGTTTGTACTCAGCAGGGTTTTTGTAATCGATACCTAAGAAAGATTTGTTCATAAACTCAACAAACTTAGGATCTTTCACTGCTTTTGCAACCGCATCTTCTAAGATTTTAGCAACAGCATCAGGAGTTTGCGGTGGAACTGCAATACCTCTGTAAGTGCCGGTAACAGCATCAATTCCCTTTTCCTTAAGGGTCGGAACATCTTTTAAGCCTGCAAAACGTTTCTCAGCCATAACAGCCAGGGGACGAAGCTTGCCGGCATCAATTTGAGCCTTAACTTCTCCCGGCCCATAGATACCAAACTCAGCCCTGCCGCCAAGAACCTCGGTGATTGCCGGAGCTGCACCGGTAAACGGAACAGTTACAAAATCCACACCGGCAGCCTGGGTAAATTGAAGTGCATAGAAGTTCGGAGTAACCGAAGCTGCAAAGTTCAGTTTTCCGGGATTTGCTTTCAAATCTGCCAGCAAATCTTCGATTGTTTTATATTTTGATGTAGTGGATACAACAATTACTGTCGGGTCGGTATTAACATTACCAATTAATTTGAAATCAAAGGTTTTAAACGGTGCCTGCCCTTGTAACGGCAGCGATACAATCTCGCGAGTTACCATTGTCAGCGTGTAACCGTCCGGTTTGGCTTTCAGACCCTCAGCCATACCGACAGCACCGCCGCCACCGGTTTTATTTACAACAACAACATCTTGGCCAAGTACGCCCTTAAGCGCTTCAGCAAATGCCCGGCCAACCGCATCAGTGCCACCGCCGGCTGCAAATGGAACAATAAGTTCAATTGGTTTGGTTGGATACTTTACTTCTTCCTTTTTGGCTGTCTGATTGCCGCAACCGGCAAGAGCCAGTGAAACAACAAGCAGTGAAACCAGTACCAGAGCTAACCATTTCTTCATACTCATTCTCCCCCTAAAGATTTTTAGTTCCCCAAAGGTGCTTTTTTTATTTCCAAATATTCAGATATTGTAAAAATATGCACCTTTTTGTATCATTTTTCAGTTTACTATACTTATCCTGAATTATCAACCCACCAAAATTGCTGTATTTTTGCACTCAGTTGTCAACTTTCACTTCCAGCGCAAACCGCGGTACCGGCTTGCCGTCAATCTCAACAGTCTCAAAAAACATAACTTTAGGGCGAACCCATAATTTATATTCGCCATACAACGCCCGGTAGACAACCAGAAGTTCTCCTGTCTCACTATGAATGGCCTCACCAGTAACGTGATACAGGTTTCCTTTATAATGGCGGTAAATCCCGGTCTTAATACCAGCTAGCTTTTCGTCCGACATACATTTCTCCTCATATTAATGCAAAATAGGGGATAATTTTTTGTAGACCAGTAGAGTAATCAGTGAAATAATAATGCCTTTAAACAGGTTAAACGGTATAATGGCAAACACGATAAAAGTCTTAAGATCAACAATTAGGGGATTTGCCGCCCGCCCCATTGTAATAATGGCCTCAAGCGGCAGCTTTAAGGCCGTTTGATATAAGGGAATCAAAATCCAATAGTTCACAGCAGCCGCCACCAAAGTCATGGATACAGTACCGGCCACAAGCGCCCAAGCTGCCCTTTTGCGGTTCTTACTGCGACAATATATAAATGCCGCTGGGATAACAAAACCTGTGCCGACCAAAAAATTGGCCATCTCTCCAATCCCCGCCGTTTGCGTATAACTTACATGCAATATATTTTTCAAAAGGATAACTAGGCAGCCGGCCAGCGGTCCCAGCGCAAAAGCGCCAATAATAGCGGGAATATCGCTAAAATCCATTTTTAAAAATGGCGGCATAAAGAGCACCGGAATTTCCAGCATCATCAAAATAGTAGCCGCACTAGCAAGAATGGCCACCCGCGTCATATAAACCATGCTAATCTGCATTTACGATCTCCCTGCCAATCTGCAAACTGTGCCAACCTATATGTATTAGCTTAGTGCAATGGCTGTGGCTTGTCAACGGTAGCACTATGCAAGGTTAGCATGACGAATTCCACCAGAGCCGTTTCTATTACGGTCTCATGCACAGCCATTACATCTTCCATTTCCAAACCATGACAAAGTTTCATATATTCAAATACCCTTGCCAGGCCTTCTGCATATACTTCCTGAACGCTATCCGGCATCTTGCCTCTAAGCACATCATAATAAAGCACCCCATAACGCTTGCTAATATCCTGCAAATGCAGTGCAAATAAGTACCGATAGTCTTCTATCATATCCGTCATTGGGCTTCTCTCCTCTTTCTAACTCCGTATGCTTCTAAACATTGCCGCATATCTTATTTATTCGCACCCAACCGCTAAATCCCTACAAGCCAATTATTTAAAATATAACTTAGCTTTTCGCAACATAAAAAAACTGCCCTGCAGTTCCTTTCTGCAGAGCAGTTAACACTAGCTGTTTGCTATCTCGTGGATTAGTAGTACCTTTAGCCAGGAGGAAAAGAAATCGTCCCGACTCTCATAATCTCGATCGTCGTCACGTAAAACAACGAAAGTATCACCACGCATGAAACCAACACTCACTAATTCATCCGAATCATTGTAAAACATAACGGCATCTCTTATATGCCTTCCTTGATAATAAAAACCCCGTTCATAGTCAGCATGCCATTTATACGCCCGCAGGCCGGGAAACCGCTCGTCCATGCGTTCATCGTAAATCCGTTCCATTCGCGAATTGTCATGCATCATATGCTCCCGATTGTCATGCCACCTAAACGGCATACCATGCTTTTGAACATAACCAGTTTTATGCCACTTGTCATTATCAAAAGGTGCATTTGACCAATCATGGTGGCGCGCTTTGGCATTAGCCCCAGATGCCATCGCCAACACAAGCAGCGCCAGGAATATCAATACCAGCTTTTTCATTACTAACAACCCCCTTTTGATGTAATTTTACCCATAAAGTATGACAAAATTATGACATGTACATAGGACTTCGGCTTTAGCTTGGTGAATTTTACAGTATATGCGGTCTGTTCTGCTATAGTACTCTAATGGGAGGTATTATTTTGAAGCGTACAATCTCTTGGCCTAAACTACTTTTACTGCTAATCATAATTACAGCCATGGTTTTACCGGTTCACGCCGTCTTCTCTGCAATAGCCAATTCTGACAAGGTCAAATTATTTTCCGAGCCGTCTCCTGATGCTGCCGTTGTGGAAGTTCTTAAAAAGGGAGATGTTGTAAAGGTACTTGAAAAATCCGATGACGGCCAATTCTGGGAGGTTGAGCACAAAGGGCAGCACGGCTGGATTATAAGCCACCAACTAAGCCCTCGTGATTACCGAAATTAATAATAGGCCTCAACAAAAAGGCGGTTATGAGTTAGATGATTAACATCATCCAATTCATAACCGCCACTTATTATCCCGCGTGATTATCTTTTCTAATCACCATTTGTTAGGTCTAAACACATTATTAAATAAGACCACAAGGATACCGCCAACGCATAGAGCAAAAACGGCAAAAGCACACACCGTAAAAATGTAATCAATCATATGCTCCGGCCCCCTTATGCTTATAGTATCGTAACATAAGCATAACACACTATGTAAAATGATTCCAGGGACTTTGGTCCTTGTTTTCTAGTCTTATTCTCCTTTTTTCTTGTTTTTTTTACAAATGCTCGGGGTTAGCCGCCCAACTCACCGGCTATCAGCAGGCAAAACGTTCAAATGGTGATACTTTTTCCCGGTAACGCAGGCATACATATTAGCAAAACAATACGTATAAATGTTAATAGCTGCATCAACAGTACCGCCACCGACATGAGGCAGCGCAATTACATTCTCTAACTTCAGCAAAGGATTGCCGGCCCCAACCGGCTCCTGTGCCCACACATCCACCGCCGCCCCAAAAAGCCGTTTTTCGGCAAGCGCTTCATAGAGATCGGTCTCATTAACCACATTTCCCCGCGAGACATTAATCAGAATAGCCCCAGCCTTCATCAATGCCAACTTATTTTTATCAATTAAGTTGGTAGTTTGCGGCACCAGCGGAACATGAATACTTACAATATCTGATTTACTTAACAGTTCCTCCAGCGAAACATAACAGGCTTCATACTCTGCCTCGACTTCAGCAGGTGCCTGACGGGAACTATGATATAATATCGAACTGCCAAAAGCTCGCGATAAGCGCGCGGTTTCCCTCCCGATATGACCGAAACCTATAATTCCATGGGTCTTTCCTTTTATTTCGTAAGCACATGAGCGATACGTCCACATATGCCATTCACCATTCTTAGTGGCTTGATTCAATTTGCTAATATGACGATACAAATCAAGTATCAAACCAATTGTTAGTTCCGCCACCCCATTTGCATTTCCACCTGGAACATTTCCAACGGCAACTCCCTGTGCTGTCGCGGCCTTAACATCAATATTATCAACGCCGACACCCATCTTTTGCACGATCTTAAGATGAGTTGCCTGCCGCATCAGGTCAGCTGTAATTAGGTAAGTTGCTGTCATAAATGCCTCGGCTTCCAGCAAAGCAGCAGCCTGTTCCTGCTCATTAAGACTATCCCAAAACACAAGCTTAACTTCTTTGGGCTGCACTGCAGTCATTATCGCCTTTATTTCCGGCCCGATTTTGTCGAAAAAAATACAGTTCATTACTGTCCACCTCACGGCATTTTTTTTCCAATTCTAACAGTAACTATTGTATCATCTTACAACACGCCCGGCAAAACATGATAAATTATGTTATGCAGTAAATCCTCATCATTGCTTACGCCGACAACATCAGCGACTTGTTTTACCTCGTCTAACGCATTAGCCGGTGCAACACCACAGTCCGCGATTTTCAACATTTCAATGTCATTTTGAAAATCACCGGCTGCAATAACTTTCTTGCCATGGTATTCCGGAATTTTCAACAATTCACTAAGCATATTTCCTTTGGATACCTGGCGATCAACAATCTCCAAATAAGAAACTGCCGAAAAGAAGTTATTGGTTTTATCTACTAGCTTGAATGTTTTTAATAAATCCCGGCAAGCCAACAACTCCTCATGACTGCCACAGAGGATGATTTTTATCCAGACCTTATGCAAGATATCTTCCAGATCGGCATGTGCGAACTCCTGTTTTTCCCGTTCCATATGTTCATCAATATTAGCAGGATCAGTAATTATATACAACTGCTCCTGCGTAAACACCTCAACACACAACCGGGGGAAATTGGCCATACAATACCTAAGGTATTCCTGTATGTCGCCGCCTGCCAAATGTTTTGTTTGGATGAACCGCTGCTCCCGCCAGGAAAAAAGCGCGCCGCCATTATATAGAATGCACGGAGCATTAACTGCTAGTCCGTCCATATATGGCACAACATTTTTCTGCGTACGCCCGGTTGCAACCGCAAAATGTCCGCCCTGCTCTACGAAATAAGCAATCGCTTGTTTGTTTTTAGTTGAAACTCTATGTTCACTGTTAGCAAGTGTTCCATCAATATCAGTAATAAGAATAACTTCTTGGTAAGGTCTCACTTGTCGAACTCCTCTACTTGTTTTTCCCGCCCGCAAATTCACTCCAACCCCAAGCGGGAGTTAAGTACACGTAAGTCTACCTACAAATAATGCAGCCATTATGTTTGATAAATTTTGTCGGGACAGTATCGGTATATTTTTTAAATACTACGCAAAAATGCTTATAATCACTAAAACCTGTTAAATCTGCGACTTCATATATGCGATATTTACCGCTTTTTAACAGACCAATCGCTTTTTGAATCCGGTAGCGCATTAATAATTCTAAAAAAGTTTGCGAAGTCGTCTCTTTAAATTTGCGGCTCAAATAACTAGTGCTAACTTGCAGTTCCTCCGCGATAGACTCAATACTGATTTTTTCATTATAGTGATCGCGAATTTTATAGAGCGCCTGCAATACATAACTGTTGTTCCGGGTATCCTGATTGAAATAACTATCCCAGTCAAAAAGCTGTTCCATATCTTTGTTCTGTGTAAACGAAACAACATTTGAATACGCCTTATTTTTTTCTACGCTCTCCTGAATCTTGGCAATTGCGTTTTTAAGTTCCTCTTCATCAACCGGTTTAAGCAAATAATCACTTACCTGCAAATGTACGGCTTTACGCGCATATTCGAAATCGGCGTAACTTGTTAAAATGATACTTTTGAAGGGATTAAGATCCAATTGCTGGGCCGCTTCCAGCATCTCAATACCCGTCATTTCCGGCATAATAATATCGGCAATAACCAGATCAATGTCCTGTTGCTGCAGCATAGCAAGACCCTCCTTGCCATTCTCGGCTGCACCTGCTACCATACAGTTCATACTCAACCAGTCAATGGTATATACTAAGCCTTTACGGATAATTTCTTCATCTTCCACAATCAGTACCTTGAGCATATCCTTACTCTCCTATCACAGCCACACGCAAACTACGTATTCTTTCATTGCCTGCGAACTGGCAAAAGAATGGTTACGATTGTTCCGTCATGCTGACAACTCATAAGCTCCACGCCAAACTGTTCGCCATACATCAACTGAATCCGGCGGTTTACATTATATAGCCCCGAGTGTTCTGAACTATTGGACGTTGCAGATAGCATCTCGCGAATTTCAAGCAATGACTGCGCATCAATCGGCGATCCATTATTGGTAATATGGATAATAAGTTCATCAGCATCTATTGCCATTTTTATCTCGACCAACATTTGTCCGCATTTGCGAAAACCGTATTTTACCGCATTTTCAATAATGGGTTGGATAATGAGTTTCGGCACAATACAGTGATTCACTTCTGGCGGTATATGCAACACATAGTTCAACCGCTGACCAAAGCGGCATTTCTGGATGTCGAGATAGTTTTTGGTATATTCCGCATCTTCCTGAATCGTCACTTCACTACTGCTGTTATCAATGCTGTATCTCAACAAATTCGACAAGGCTACAATCATTTTATTGGCAGCGGCGGGATCGAGTTTAATCATAAATTTAATGTTTTCCAGGGTATTAAATAAAAAATGAGGATTAAACTGGGATTCAAGCTGCTTGATTTCGGAGATTACCGTTGCCCGACCTTTTTCGTGATTTATCTGCATAAGTTCTTTCAGACTGTAAAGCATGCTGTTATAGGCTTCACTGATAATTTGAAATTCGTTGTTGGTATTGATAGCAAGCCGCTTATCAAGATTGCCGTTTTGCGCCGCAGAAAAAGCTTCCACAAGCTGATCAATCATTTTGGTCTTGGCTTCCACCTGCATTCTGACACTGATAACAATCGACAACGACAAAATCACCAGTACGCCAAGCAAAATACCCAAAGTGACTAACAATTGATTGACAATCCCACCGATTGAAGTTAAGGCGTACACCGTTAGTTGTCCATTGAAAACTTCATTTTTACTGATATAATACTTTTTTTCATCAAGCGGGAGATATCCATCAGCACTAATAAACTCAGACTTCATTTTATTCAGGTCATCCCGAAAAAATTTGTCTGTACAAATCAAGGTATAATCATACTTATCTTTTACCACAAAATCAACATAGGAATTTGTCATCATACTCAAAAACTGGGTCTCAGGTACAACAAACAGCACATACCCCGTGATTTTTTCTTTTTCAAGAATAGCCTTACCAACCACCAAATCCATCTGCGAGCCATAATCCTGTATTGGGCTGACAAAAGCAAAAATGGGCTCTGATGGTTTTCTCTTAATCTCCCCGATAATACCCCAGTCAACGTCGCGGGCCAGTTGAACACATTCCGGATCTTGGTTTTGATTGGAAATCAGACGGTTGAGCTTGTCATCATACAGATAAAACTCGGTTTTTCCACCTACTGTATGGGTATACTGATATAACTTTCCGTACATATCCGTTCGGGCAGTGCTGTCATCTCGCAATTGCTTGACATTGCACAAGGCAGCAATATTATTTGCTCGTTCCATATAGCTGACAACCATTGTATTGATATATTGGCAGGCAATTGCTAACCTGCTATGATTTTGTTCAACCACATTAATATGCCAATATACAAAAGCTAGCACCACGACAAAGCTTGCAATAATAAAGGTCGGAATAAGGGCATACATGGTAAAAGTGCGCCTTAATTCATCTTTTAAATGGTTCACCTTTTTACCCATACCCTCACCCCGCTATTTTGAAAACTAGTGCATCTGCTCCTATTATAAACTAATATCTTTGCTGCCGGATATCTTAAAGAATAAAAGCAAGGCAACAACGGTTGTCAGCGTCAGGATGGTGGACAAGGCAGCTGCAGTACCGTAACTTGCCCTGATAACTTCAGTATAAATAGCTACCGCCATGGTTCTTGTGCCGCCGGTATACAAAATTACCGAGGAACTTAATTCGTTGATGCAGGTAATCCAGCTTAAAATAGCTCCCGATAATACTCCCGGCAGCATCATAACCGCCGTAATCTTAAAAAAAGTCTTTAGTGGCGATGCCCCAAGACTAATTGAGGCTTCCTCCACGCTGGGACTGATTTGATATAAAATAGCCGAGCTCGAACGCAGCGTATAGGGCAGCCGCCTGATAACCAGCGAAACAATGATGATCATAGCTGTACCCGATAAAATCAGCGGCTCATCGTTAAATGCCAGCAGCAAGGTAATGCCAAGCACTGAGCCGGGAATAATATAAGGAAACATGGTGAGAGTATCAATCACATCAGTAAGCCAGCTCTTTTTTCGGGTTGTAATATAAGCAATCAGCATACCAAGCAATACAATAATCCCAATGGCAACAAATGAATATACGTATGTATTGGTAATTGCCAGCGCCAGGTTATCAAAAACCGTAATATAACTTTGCAAGGAAAACCCAGGTACGAAAACCTGTCCGTTGGTTTTTAGAAAGGACGTGTAGGTAACGGTAATCTGCGGGATCATAGACACTAATACCAAAACATAGATGCCAACATGCATGATAGCATTATTAAAGCCTGTCAACTGTTTGGCCTGCATTGGCCGGAGCGAACTCATCGTGAAGGATTTTCTATTGACTATATATTTTTGCAGCAAGAAGACTACCGAAGTGAGCAACACCATCATGGTTGCCATTGCAGCTGCAAAGTTTGCCTGACCGCCTACTTCACTGATAAATTCTGAATAAATCATTACAGGCATGACATTAAAACCTTCTCCAATAAGCATAGGCGTGCCAAAATCCGCTAGGGCATTCATAAACACCATCAACGCCCCGGCTAAGATGGTCGGCAATAATAGCGGCATAATCACAGTCGCTACTTTTTTTATGCCGCTGCAGCCCAGGCTTTCGACAGCCTCAATCAGCGAAGCGTCAATCTTCTTGAGTG
>Ga0074195_1003795_pt1 | contig 13509 bp, 15 predicted proteins | sample EPASupsiteHSE623_FD_64525 | JGI IMG/M metagenome (GOLD analysis project Ga0074195, IMG submission 64525) | Bioremediated contaminated groundwater from EPA Superfund site, New Mexico - Sample HSE6-23 | ecosystem: Environmental > Aquatic > Deep subsurface > Groundwater > Contaminated ...
TTTCGTTGCGTCTTCATGTCTTCTCAGAGCTTGCCCCAAATGAGCTCCTACTTTTCCAAACTCGGCATCCACCCTGTTAAATTCTTTCTGCATTTTTCCCAAAAGCTCAAGAATATTTCTAGCTTCTTTTTCAATCTGCATACCTTTAAGACCCACTAAAACCGTATACATATATGGAACAAAAGAATTCGGGGAAACTGGATAAACCTTCATTGCAGTAATTGCATTCCAAAGATCGGGATTGCGTACTATTTCATAATACACACCTTCCGCTGGGATATACATGAACGCAAAAGAAAGCGTATGATCATGATCTGAAATATATTTCGCAGAAATGTCTCTCGAATGCTTTTTTACATCGGCTGCAAACTCACGATAAGCTTCGGCTCTTTCTTGTTCGCTCCCTGCATGAACCAAAGGTTCATACCAAGCCAAAGGAAACTTTGCATCTACGGCAACAATGTGACCATCCTGTAATTTTAATATTGCATCCGCTCTATCGCCGGTAGACATGGTGTATTGCAACTCATACCTGTCAGTCGGCAAAATATCTCTTAAGAGAGTTTCTAATAAAAGTTCTCCGAATCCACCTCTTGCTGATGGAGCAGCAAGAAGCTTTTGAAAATCTAAAATCTCAGTATTGGTGTGAAGAATCGCCTGAGAAGCTTCTCTTAAGTGACCAAAATGCTGAGCCAGCTCCCGAGCAGTTCTCTCTGTTGCGCTTACTCGATCTGTTAGAAACTGCTTTGATGAATCAAGCCGCGCTTCAACTTGCTGCTGGAAACGATCAAATCTGTCCATAAGTATCTTTTCCATAGGATCCTCTTTTTTCTTCCTCAAAAGTAACAGAAAAAACATGCCAGCAATAAGCAAACCCAAAATAACACCAAGAATAATTGAATTCATTTGTTGGTTGTTAGTATTAAATCCATGGAGACTTAAGGAATTTTGACACGGGATTAAAAGGAAGTCGAGTTTCCTTTATTTTTATTGCAGCCTCCATACTAGCATCCGTCTCTGGTTTAAAATCCTCAATCTTTTTGGGATCAACGGGTATATCAACCCAACGATGTTTCATGTGTATAGAAAAAGGAGAACGAATTGTAGCTTTGTCTTTAATTATTAGTTCGTCAAACAAAATTGATTTTTGGGATTTCTTGTCTAAAGAATTTAATTCTGTAATTGGATCTCCTTTGGGAAGATATCCCTCAAAAAAAGAATACGTTCCAGACAACCTTCGTTCGACTTCTTTTTGAACATTTCTTATGAGGCTTTTCAAAAAATCCCATTTTTTTCTCGACATTTCTTCTTTTTCAAATTTCCAATGAAAATGAAATCCATTGCTTCCAGAAAAAGTTAATAAAAAATTTACATGTCTTTCTTCTAAAACAGAACAGACTTCCCTTATAACCCTAATTCCCTTTCTTATTGGGAAATCTCTCAAGTCAACATCCAAGACAAACCAAAAATCTTTTTTTCCTTCAAGGTGTGGGTAAAATTCATACCCGTGTTTACTAACAATGGATATCAGCTTTTCTTCATCGTCAATATATATCCATTTTTTCTTATTTTTCTCATGCCTTTTATAAACCTGAAGGTCTCCAAAAGTATGCCTAACAGCAATTGGCCTGTCAGCAAGAAAAGGTAAAATTTTCTTTGAATTTTGTTCGTAATATCCCAGGATTTTTTTATCAGGCATCTAAGGTAAATTTTAGACCAATATTCTATTTTGTAGGAGAAGGAGAGGCTGCGGGAGATGGACTTAGATTTATTGTGGGTGAAGGCGATACAGATGGGATCGTTTTTGAGACAATGGGTAGTGGATTTGGAGGAGAAGAAATCTTTACGGGTTTTCCGAAATTCGAAAATTCTAAGTCAACAGTGGTAACCGCTCCGGTTTGAATGTTTTTTGAAACAATAAGGATTTTTCTTAAGTATTCTCGGCTATCGATCCAAACCAAAACTGGAGTTGAACTTAAGGTTTCTATGTTCTTTTGTAATTGAGTTTTAGCATCAGAAGCAAGAATTCTTCCAGAAGCAGCAGCAAGCTGTTCAATAAAAGAAGAATAACCTTCTGGAGAAAGAATAGCAGAATACTTTGAAGTATTATCGGCGCCAACTTTTTCGCGCCCAATATATTTAACATCTTTAAAAATTTCCTTTGAAGAACCTAGGGTTGATAAAAGATTTGCTCTAAAATTGCTTTTCTCTGAAGTACTCTCTGAAGCGGTAATCCACTTTCCTATCATTTGTTCCACATTGGCAATAATGGGAGGCATCTCATCAATTTTGTAGTAAGTTTTTTTGTCAGCCAAGATTATTTCTCCATTGCCGGTCAGAGTTGTTCCAGGCCCCGATCCTGTTATTTGAACTTTCATTTGAGAATCAGTAAACCCATCTTCTCTCTCCTCTAAATCCCCTTCAGCCTCGATTTTAAACTGTTTCATCCCAGTTACAGCTTTCTGTTCCGTCTCTGTGTTAGCTGATCCTCTTACATGCATAGTTTTAGCAGCAACAATGTTTAATAACGCATTTTTAAGCTTGTCTTCATCTGAAATTCTGCTTCTGTTGATAATTGAAGCAGTAACGAAAGCTAAAACGAATATTACGAGAAAAGCGATTATGTATTTTTTCATCGAGTAAAAGTGTAACAACACCCCGAATATTTATCTAGACAGAACTAATCAATGAAGACTGACAATTATTATTGCGCTGATGCTCCGTTTTCCCCATTCTCTTTGCGGACAATCGGAAATAAGTCGGCAGATTTGTATTCGCTTTTAAACAATGTATTCAAAATGACCTTTCCGCTTTTATCAGTTACTTCTTCTCTTAAAAGAGTTTTTATCGTTCCGTCCGATTTCTTTTCGGTAGTGTGCGGTCCATCTACTTTAACTTTGCGACCATCAGACTTTCCGTAAAAATCAAAAAACAATTGTTTACCCTTTATAGAAGTTTGGATCAAAACCCAATTGCCGGAATTATTTTTGAATTTTAAATCGGGATGAGGTTGGTAAATAGTAGCGTCAAAACCAGGCTTTCCATAATATTGCACCGGGTAGGCATGATTTCTTCTTTCAGTTATTTCAAACCCCGCGTTTACCGCTGCTCTAAACATTGTAGTTGATACTTGGCAGAGACCTCCGCCGTATTCCGGTACTGTGACATGCTCTTTTATAACAAGCTCAGGAAAAAATCCGGCTTCTTGAGTCACGGGACCAATATATTTATTAACTGAAAGTTCAGCCCCTGGAGCAATTAATACACCTTGAAAACGAAGTCTGCCAACGTCGATGTTTTTTATTCGGTTTGACGGACTGCCGCTAAAACTTGTAACCCCTTGAGCCAGATGGTCAGTCAAACCTAATTTATTGAATTGTTTTATATTGGCTACAGGAGGCTGATAAACTTTTGTATAGATCATCGCACTAGACCTGCCGGCTTTTAAAGCGTTCCTTATTGATAAAGTAGTTTTCTTAGAGTCAAGGATTTTTCCATTTCTTGCCGAAGCTTTCATTTCATACCCACCTTCTTTTAAAACAAACCGGGCATTATCTCCATTGTCGTCAATGGAAGGAGCAACATAAGTCTCAAAAAACTTATCAATTCTTGAGGGCACTAATGTCATAAAATTGGTATCCCCTTCTGCCCGAAACTTTACCCATCTTTTTAATTCATCTGGAAATATTGCAAATTTCTTATCGCCCATTTTTAAAATAAACGTTTTTGAGATTGATTTAAGAACTAAACTTTTATCAATAATAATTTCTTCAGATACCGATTCGGCATTTGTCACTAACGGAATAAAAAGCAGAAGCAAAAATAAAATTTTCTTCATGCTTTGCGATTTATTAACAGACTCAACAAAAATAATGATAAAGCTATTACAACTATAGTTCCCCCACTAGCCAAACTAAATTCATAGGAAATGATTAATCCTAAAAATACTGAACAAATTGAAATAAGTATTGAAAGCAACATTGTTTGTAAAAAACCTCTACCAAACTGAACAGCTGTAAGAACCGGAATAACCATAAGGGCACCTATCAACAGGACTCCTACGATTCGCATTGAAAGCGCGACCGCTACGGCAGCTAATATTACTATCAAAGTGCTATAAATTTTTGCCCTAATGCCGTCAGTTTTTGCCAATTCCTCATCAAAGGAAACGACAAAAAATTGTTTATAGAATGCGATTACTGAAAGAATCACTATCAATCCCATTACCAAAATGATCACAACGTCACTCCTCAAAACCGTCGTAATACTTCCAAAAAGAAAACTAAACAGACTGGTGTTAAATCCGCCGGCAGCGCTAATTATTACACTCGCGATCGCAAGGCTGCCTGAGAGGAATAAAGCCAAGACAGATTCACCGAATATCTTCTTGCTGCCCCTAAGTTTTTCCATTGCGACTGCGGCCAAAATTGCCGTAACGATTGCAACCAAAACCGGCTGTGTTTTAGTAACTAAACCAACAGCAACCCCAACCAAGGAAACATGGGCTAAGGTATCAGCCATCAAAGAATAACGACGAACGACCAGAAATATTCCAATTAAAGGAGCTGTTATCGCTACCGCCATTCCGGCGATAAATGCGCTAATCATAAAATCGTATTGAAACAAACTAAACATTTTCGTGACCGTTAATCCTATTATTTTTGTCGTGAATATGATCATGATCGCGCTCGTGAACATGTTTCACATCCGTCTCGTACAGGTCATGCAATTTTTCATCATTTAACACCGTCGGCAATCCATAACAAACTAATTGATGATTGAGACACAAAACTTTTGTAGCTTCTTTGGCAATGACGTCAATGTCGTGAGTAATAAAAAGAATTGTTATTTTGTGTTCTTTATTTAATTTCTTAAGAAACTCATAAAATTTCTTTTGTGCGGAAACGTCCACACCAACAGTCGGTTCATCTAAGATTAGAACTAATGGATCGCTAGCAAGTGCGCGCGCAATAAAAACCCTTTGTCTTTCTCCGCCTGACAATTTTCCAATCAGCCTGTGTTGCAAAGATTCTATTTCAGTCACCTTCATCACCTTTTGAATTGCTTCTTTATCTTTGCTGTCCAGACGAGAAAATGGTCCTCGTGTAACCATTCTCCCGCTTGTCACTATTTCCTTTACTGTCGCAGGAAAATTCATATCCATGTAAGCAATTCTTTGAGGGACATACCCCATTTTATCAAATTCCCTAAACTGTCTGAGAGATTTGTTAAACAATTCGACTTCCCCGGAGCTAAATGGGAGCAGACCCAATAAAATTTTAATTAATGTTGTTTTACCGCCACCATTAGGTCCGATAATTCCAACATAATCGCCTTCATATATATTAAAGGTCAGTCCCTTAAGAACTTCCTCACCTCCGTATTGAAAATGTAAATTTTTTACTTCGATTATTGGTTTTGATTGCATTGTAGCGCCTTACGCAAGTTACTTAAATTGTTTCCCATTAGAGAAAGATAATTCTTCCCAATCTTAAGATCATTCTCCGTTATACCTTCAATTGGATCAAGCACCGCTGTTTGGGCCCCAGTCTCATTGGCAATAGTTTCCGCAAGCTTAGGACTTACCAAAGTTTCAAAGAATACATAATGAATGTCATTTTCCTTAACAATTTTTGTCAGCTCTCCGATTCTTTGAGCCGATGGTTCCTCTTCAGGAGAAAGGCCTGACACAGAAATAAAATTAAACCCGTATCTTTTTCCCAAATACCCAAAAGCTTCATGGGAAACTATTATTTTATTTTGTTTGCAATTTGAAAGTTCTCGTCGATATTGTTCACTTAAAAGTTCTAATTCACTCTCAAATTTACTAGCATTTGATCGGTAATTAGTTTCATGAGTGGGATCAATTTTGCTTAAAGTCTCACGAATAATTTCCACCTCTTTGCTTGCCAGCACGGGATCAAGCCAAATATGGGGATCAGCCTTCCCTTGTCGAGAGTCAAGGTTAAAATTTGAATTCATGTTTATGACATCTATTCCCTCTTTCTTTAAATCAGGTCCTAATCTTTCTGCCCATGAATCAAAACCAGAACCTTGATAAACAAAGACTTTTGATTTCCTGACAGCAATTATGTCTTGCGGCGTAGGTTCATAGTCGTGAGGTTCTGCGCCCGAAGGCGTAACAATTACCACGTCAATTAAATCTCCTCCCACCCTTTTCGCGAATTCACCCAGAGGATAAAAACTTGTAGCTACTAAAATCTTATTTGAATTTTCTTTAACGACGTCTCCTTTTTTTGAAACCAAAAAAACAACTGAGACCATAAAAATCAAAATAACGACAAAAAAAGCGATAATTCTTTTCATAATTTTTTATCTACAAATATTTCACTTAATAATAATACCTTAAGCATTTAAAAACAGTAAAAGAAATAATAAATGTTCAGATTTAATTTAAAATACCCTGATAAACGAAATATTGCTAGAATAACAAAGATGGCTTATTATGAACCTTTATGACAAAAAGAAGTAAAATAATTTGGTCGGCTATAATCATCATCATTGTGCTTCTCGTGGGAGTATCTTGGGTGAATGCTAAAAAGGGAGCTAAATCCCAAAAACCAAGAACAGCAAAGGTTGAACAGAAGACAATAATCCAAGAGGTTTCGTTCACCGGCAAGCTTCAATCTCAAAAAATAGCTGCTTTGTCCTTTGAGGTCCCCGGAACAGTTACAAGCGTTATGGTTGACAAGGGAGATTTGGTAGCAAAAGGACAACTTTTGGCTAAGTTAGACTCAAGGTCTGCTGCGCTTGAATTAGCTAAAGCTTCCGCAAGTTTAGCAAGTTCTCAAGAAGATGCTTATATCGCCTTGAAAAAAGTTGAGGCTGATTATGCCAATTTGAAGAAACAAAACCAGCAAACCTTAGCAAAATATCGACAATCTGTATTGGATGCAAAAAATTCCTTAACTCAAGCCCAAGACACATTGGAGCAAGTCAACAAAGAAAGCGGTACTTATTCATCTACGGCAAAGACTAGTGCTTCGTCGGTTTTAACAGCACAAACTTCTTACAACGCAGCCAGAAAAGCCCAGAGTGAAGCTATAGAAGCAGCAAATAAAAGTCTTGAGGCAGCAAATTATGCAGTCTTCGCCGCAAAATCCCAATATTTAGCAACCACAAAAGCCTCCGAAAAAACCGACGGTTTATCCGTATTGCAAGCTACTCGAGATTTGGCTTCTGTATCTTTGTCAAAAACAGAATTAAGGGCTCCATTTAAAGGTGTTATTACGGAAAAGAACATAAATGAGGGCGAGATGCCGACCACTGGAAAATCAGCCTTCACCGTTCAAACTATTGATTCTATTGAAATAGCGGCTGATGTTCCTGAAACTGATGCTATCAAGCTTTCAGTTAATCAGGATGCAACTGTAACTTTTGATGCTTTGCCCCCAACTGAAGAATGGAAGGCAAAGATTACAAGCATTTCTCCGGCAGCAAAAGTGTTGGAAGGAATTCCAACATACGAAGTAAAACTAAAATTATCCGGCGACTTATCAAAATTAAAGCCTGGCCTAACAACTAACGTTGTTGTCCACACTGCCCAAAAGGACAACGCTCTCTCGTTACCAAAACGAACGATCATTATCAAAAATGGACAACAAATGGTGCAAGTTTGGGGCACAGACGGTAAGTCTGCTGACAAAGAAGTTACCACCGGATTATCTGGATCTGACGGATCAATCGAAATAGTTAACGGCTTAAAACAAGGTGACGAGGTTGTAATCCCTACTACTGAGTAAATTCGCTTACTCATGCCTCCAATAATTGAAATAAAGAACGTCAAAAAAACTTATCACAATGAAGAGGTTGAAACGACTGCTTTACGCGGTGTTTCTTTTTCCGTAGAGACCGGAGAATTCTTATCAATAATGGGGCCTTCTGGTTCCGGTAAATCCACTCTACTGCACATCTTGGGTTTGCTTGATCAGCCCTCTTCGGGTACTTATCTTTTCGGCGGCCAAGACACCACCAAGTTTAATGAGATCGAACGAGCTCATTTTCGCAATAAAGAAATTGGATTTATTTTCCAATCATTTCACTTGCTTTCCCGCACTACAGTCCTCGAGAACGTTATTTTACCACTTCAATATTCAAAGGTTCCAAAATCAGATCATGAAAAAATCGCCTTGGAAGCACTTGAAAAAGTTAATATGACAAAACGGCTCAAGCACGTCCCTTCACAATTATCAGGTGGAGAAAAACAAAGGGTTGCCATTGCACGAGCGCTTGTAAATAAGCCAAGAGTTATTATGGCCGATGAGCCTACTGGAAACTTAGACTCCGTCAGCGGAAAAGCGGTTATGGAAACAATTGAAAATCTCCACAAAATGGGTCACACGATTATTGTTATTACTCATGAAACTCCGGCTGCTCGTTATTCTCAGAGAATAATTCGAGTTCAAGATGGCCTTCTGGTCAATGATGAACGAAACGAAGAAGGAATCCATAAATTCTACGAGAAATGAAAACACTCATTGTCATTAAAACTGCTTTTCGAGCATTAAGAACAAACTTGGGACGTTCAATTCTCACAATTCTTGGAATTATTATTGGAGTTGTAGCGATTGTGTTGGTAATTGCGCTAGGCCAAGGAGCACAGGGCTTAATTTTAGATCAGGTAAAAGGAGTTGGCGCAAACACCATTATTCTCAGACCTGGACGAGAACCGACTAATCCTTCCGACGCTGCTGACACAATTCTTTCTGACTCCATAAAAGATAGGGAAATCGAGGCTCTGCGAAAAAAAGAAAACGTGCCTGATTTGGCATCAGTGGCTCCTTCCGTCGTGATTCCGGGACTAGTCTCTTACCAAGAAAACACTTTCAGACCGACTACTCTTGGATGGACAACGGATGAGCTCGCTGAAATGTTTCAAATCTATCCGGCTCAAGGAGTTTATTTTACCAATGAAGACATTTTACAAAGAAGTAAAGTTGCGGTTATTGGATCTAGAGTAAAGGAAAAACTTTTTGGTCAATCAGACGCAGTGGGACAATTTATTAAAATTAAAGGACAGAATATTAGAGTTGTGGCCGTGTTGCCTAAAAGGGGCCAGGTTTCCGCTTTCAATGTTGATGAACTTGTTCTTCTGCCGTACTCAACTGCTCAAAAAGATATTCTTGGGATTAATTATTATCAGGAGATTTTTATTCGAACTGAAGACGGTGCCGATGTTGATCAGGCCGCTCAAGATATCAAAACGACCATTCGCGAACTTCACAACATAACCGATACGTCTAAAGATGATTTCTTTGTGATGACACAAAAAGATATTGTGGATCGCTTAAGTACTATCACTCAAATTTTGACAATTTTCTTGGCCATGATCGCGTCAATATCCCTTGTTGTGGCTGGGATTGGAATCATGAATATTATGTTGGTTTCAGTAACAGAGAGAACAAGAGAAATAGGTTTAAGAAAAGCCCTAGGAGCAACCAACAAGGATATTTTGCAGCAGTTTTTGTTCGAATCTGTGATATTAACAGTAAGCGGAGGCGCAATAGGAACTTTAATTGCAACCTTGCTTTCTCTGCTTGCTTCTGTAGTACTTCAAAAACAGTTCAATCTCGCTTGGCCTTTTCAATTACCCCTTTATGCAATTATATTAGGAGTTGGTGTAGCAACGATCGTGGGTCTTATTTTTGGACTATATCCTGCTCGTAAAGCTGCTCAAAAAGATCCAATTGAAGCTCTTCGTTACGAATAATCATTAAGTCATTCCCTAATGGAACAAAATAATAACAAAAATCTGCTATTAGTGCTTTTGTTGATAGCTCTTGGCATAGTCGGCTTTGCCTATTACAAGAAAAATTCAGGCCAAGTAAATAGCGCTCAAACAAACGAACAAGGAATAATTTTGTATACAGAAATTGGCTGCCCTCATTGCTTAAATGTAGAAAATTTTATCAAAGAAAATAAAACAAGAGAAAAGATTCAATTTACAGAAAAGGAAATTTCAAATCAGGTGAATCTGAAAAGCTTTCTCGATAAAGCCAGCAAATGTGGAATAAAGTCAGATAAAATTGGAGTTCCACTTCTTTGGACTGGAGAAAAATGTCTTGTGGGTGACCAGGATATAATTAATTTCTTTAAAGAAAAAACTAATGGGGAATAAAAGCAAGTTTTGGCTGCTTTCCTCCCTTTCTTCTTTTTTATTTTTCTTAGTTTCATCAAAAACAGCATTGGCCGTCTGCCCGGTCTGTACCGTTGCGGTGGCTGGCGGAGTCGGGCTTTCACGTTGGTTAGGCATAGATGATTCCATCACTGGAATATGGATTGGAGGACTTTCTGTATCAGTCAGTCTTTGGACGATTGACTGGCTCAAAAGGAAATCAATAAATTTTCCATTTAGAAAAATCTTAACTTTTTTAGTTTATTACATAACTGTAATCGCTTCTTTGAATTTATCCGATTTCCTTTGGCATCCACTAAATAAACTATGGGGAATCGACAAATTGATCTTGGGAATTATTTTGGGGACAATTTTCTTTTTTGTTGGAAATTTTTCATACACCTATCTTAAAAATAAAAACGGTGGAAGAGCCTACTTCCCTTTTCAGAAAGTAGTTATGCCTGTCGCTTCTTTGCTGATTGTTAGCTTAATATTTTATTTCGTAATCAAAAAATAATATGGAAAAAGAGACCCTATCTAAACTAAACGAGTTTATAGACAAAGTAGATCAGATGAAAAAACAGGAAAAGATGGATTTATCGTCCGACCAAGATTTAAGCATTGCCATCATGAATCTCATTAGCATCGAAGAACATTTCTTTTTCACAGGAGAGAAAACAGGAAAAAGTGAATATCTTGATTTAATTAATCAAGTAAGAGAAATCAGAAAAGAAACTCTAAAGAAAATCGTGAAAGAGCCGGAAGGAGAGGTTTGGTGTATTTCTAAACATTTGCTAGCGGCCTCCATGAGATTGTTCGAAGTGGGCACAAAACAGTTAGGGCAAGGGAAAAAAGAAGAGGCTTATGATTATTTTAATAAATCCTACAACCTTTACTCCTTATTCTGGGGTTTAAACTTAAAATTGATTGACACCAAAGACGTAAAAAAGATAGACGAAGACGCAGTTAATAAACACGATAAGGAAAAGACCGGGTTTATGGGAAAGTTAGGAGGATTAGTGAAAAAGGCCATAGATTGTTGTATCGAGTAAATCTAACTTTTTCGTAATAAATACAGTAAATAATCCACTGTATTTGAGGTGGTATGATTTAAAAATGGATAAATTGAAAGAAGATATTGTTGGATTGTTGGTCGAATCGGAACCTTTGTTTAAAAAAGCAGGCGAATTTTTATTGAAAATCCGTCAGAAAACAAAAATTAAAAATAAATACAACACCGGAATTAGGGGAGTTGATATCGTTACCGAAGCTGATCTTGAAGTTCAAGAAATGATACTTTCGGAATTAGCGAAAACACGATTAGCCGATTGCCAGTTGATCGCTGAAGAAGACACTCCATCCATAGCAAAATTTAACGGAACTAACGGATTAGTTCTCACCTTAGATCCCATAGACGGGACTATTCTTTATGCTTCAAACAAACGGTTTTTCTCGGTTATAGTATGTCTCCATGATACAAAATCAATGCTGTACTCATTCAATCACTATCCCGTTCTTCAATGGTCCAGAAGAATTACATTCAACAAAATTAAAGACTTTGGACATTTGCCAGAAGTTCAAATTAAACCCGGAGTAAACCTAAACAAAACTATCTCACACACTTTTGGCAATCCCCAAAAAGCTGCTCCTGAACTTTATGAGAAAATAACCAACATGGGATACGAGTTTAAGTTAGTTTCGGAAATTACCGATGAATCCGGGTCCTGCACTTTATTTTATTTAGATGAAGTCCCCGGTTATTACACCGAAAATCCTGGCGCCTACGACGGTCTTTGCGCCCTTCATTTTGCTCAGGCTAAAAAATATAAAATCTATTCAACGTTAGATATTTCTAAGCCACTACTTAGTCCCCGAGGCTTTTATTACCCGGGCTATTATGTTGCCTTAAAAAAACCATAATTCGTGAGACCCAATTGTTGCACAATATAAAGGCTTTTTAAGGCCTTTATATTGGCTTGACAACCTTATGTAATATATTTATTCTGTATAGTTCTCTTATAGCATCTCTAGATTGACTTGCTTGCACCTTATTGTAAGAGGCGGATTAACCATGGCCGAAGAAACCAACTCCCTGAATGGTGACAAACCCGATACCCCAGTTGGACCCGAATACTGGTTTGGATGTTGTCCGGACTGTACCTTTTACGAAATGTTTATGACCGATCTCGACGGGATTTACGAATGCGATCTATGCGGTAGACAAGTTCAAGTGAAACAAAACTGCAAAGGTTTGATCGCGATCGTACTTCCGAACGCAAAAACAGGGCGTTATGTTAGCGGCGATGATGGTGAACCCATTTCTTCAATTGATGCAATTAGCATCGACAACCCACCCATTCTTGTACGCAACACTTCTGCGCCTTCAGCACCTTCTTCTCAATAGACCTTGCTCAAGGTCTTTTTAATTTCCATTTAATATGTGATATCCCGAAAAATGCTCGAATTTTATTTTCTCTTTAGGAATTCCCAATAATTCTAAATTTTTCCTGACATCTATAACCATTTCAGGTAATCCAACCACATAATAGAAGTATTTCGTAGGATCATCAAGATATTTTTTAAGCATTTGAGCATTTATTCTCCCCGTATCGCCGTTCCATTGCTTGTCTAATTCTTGAGGCCTGCTAACCACAAATACAAATTTAAATTTGTCAGATTTTATTTTCTGAAATTCTTCTAAAAAAGGAGACGTTTCTAATGTTCGCCCTGAGTAAAAAAGAGAAATTTCTATTGGCCATCCCTTCTTTTCTTGGTCTAAAACCAAGCTCCTAAAAGGCGTGATTCCAATTCCGCCACCAATAAAAACAGTTGGGGCTGTTTGATCTTCCATTGTTAATCTTCCGAAGGGACCTTCTATTTCCAATTTATCTCCGGCTTTTAACTTACAAGCCTCCTTCTTAAATTCCGAGTCACTAATTCTCATAGATACCAAAAGATCATTTTCAAAAGGAGCTGAAGCCAATGACATTGCCCTGGTAGATTCCTTCAATCCCTTATCCAACAAACAGGGCATACGAACCATAATAAATTGACCGGCTTTGTATTCAAAACCTTTGGGTTTTGCCAATCGCAAACCCAAGGTGCCCATAGCTATTTCCTTGCTCTCTAAAACCTCAACAAGGTGTTTCCCTATCTTAGAGACGTTATTTTTTATTTCACTCACACTTGATGATTCTAACAAATTTCCCATTTTGTCAAACTAAATTAATCTTGACTTCGTCTTATATGCGTGTCACTCTCACTTCCAGCGAGGCAATTCCTCGAAAGCAGACGTTTAATTAGACCAATAGAGTGTATATGGTTCAAAGCAGAGTTCAACTAGGTAGTAGGTCGACGTCAAAAACGAGAGAAGA
>Ga0074195_1003798_pt1 | contig 13490 bp, 17 predicted proteins | sample EPASupsiteHSE623_FD_64525 | JGI IMG/M metagenome (GOLD analysis project Ga0074195, IMG submission 64525) | Bioremediated contaminated groundwater from EPA Superfund site, New Mexico - Sample HSE6-23 | ecosystem: Environmental > Aquatic > Deep subsurface > Groundwater > Contaminated ...
GTTATCCTATTCATGCCCCAGGGCTTGCTCGGGGTCGCGCGGAAAGCGATGCGCAAGACCGGGAGGAAGACAAGGTGACCAAGCTCAAGACTACCGACCTCACGAGGCGCTTCATGGGTCTCGTGGCCGTGAACAAGGTGTCGTTCTCAATGGACGAGGGCGAGATACTCGGCATCATAGGGCCGAACGGCGCCGGCAAGACGACCTTCATCAACCTCGTGTCGGGCATCATCATGCCGAGCGAGGGAAAAATCGAGTACAGGGGCGAGGACATCACCTATATGCCCGCCCACCTGCGCGCGCGCATCGGCATTGCCCGCACCTATCAGCTGATTCACCCTCTCGAGAACCTGACTCTCGTCGAGAATGTGATGGTCGGATCGATTTTCGCGCGGGGCAACGGCCTCAAAGCCGCCAGGCGGAAGGCCGAGGATCTCTGCGCGGAGCTTGGGCTGAAAAACCTGGATAGGGACACCAGCCGGCTCACGATCCTCGAAGTGAAGAAAATGGAGATCGCCAGGGCTCTCGCCAATGAGCCTGAAGTGCTGTTTCTCGACGAAGTGATGGCGGGGCTCAACGCCGACGAGACCAAGGACCTCATCGCCACCGTGCAGAAAATAGCTCGCGAACGCAAGCTGGCCGTAGGGGTGGTTGAGCATGTCATGGGCGTGATCCGCGAACTCACCCACCGCGTTATCGTTCTCGAGGCTGGCGAACTCATCGCCCAAGGGCCCTACGAGGAAGTATCCAAGAACCGCCGGGTGATCGAAGCCTATCTGGGAGGGGCCGCCTGATGCTGAAAATTCAAGGTCTCGAATGCGGCTTCGGCCGAATGAAAGTGATCGATGGGGTGAACCTCGAGGTGGGCGCCGAATCGGTAGGGCTTTTCGGGCCCAACGGAGCGGGAAAAACCACCTTGATTTCCGCCGTCATGGGCATGATCAAGCCCTGGGGCGGGACGATCGAATTGGATGGCAAGCGGGTGGAAGGGACAGAGACCCACCTCATGGCGCGCATGGGCGTAGCTCTCGTTCCGCAGGAACGAGAGCTCTTCCCGGGCATGTCCGTCGAGGACAACCTGATGCTCGGAGCCGCCTATATCCCTCATGCCAAATCAAGAACGGAAGATCATCTGGAAAAAGTGTTCACGATGTTCCCGATATTGAAAGAAAGGCGCAAGCAATACGCGGGGACAATGTCCGGCGGTCAGCAGCGCATGGTGGCCATCGCGCGCGCCCTCATGTCCGATCCCAAGCTTCTCATTCTCGATGAGCCCTCGCTTGGGCTCCAGCCGTCCATCGTCGCCGAAGTGTTCGAAGTCCTCAAGGAATTGAAAAAAACAGTTTCCATCCTCGTGACCGAGCAGAACGTGCGCGAGAGCCTGAAGGCTATCGACCGGGGCTACGTGCTCGAGAACGGGAAAATCGTCATCGAAGACAGCGCCGAAGGCTTGCGCACGAATCCCTACGTGCTGAAGTCCTATCTGGGGCTGTAGGAGGGGCGCATGCCGGATTTCGTCGCGAATGGGGTGAGGCTCCGTTACGAGTCGTTCGGGGAAAAGGGGCCGCGGATCGTCCTGCTCAATGGGATCGCCATGACGATAGGGCATTGGAAGCCGATGATCGAGGCTCTGGGCGGAAAATACCGCTTTCTCTGCCACGATCTGCGCGGTCAGACCCTGAGCGATAAGCCATCGGGCGACTACAGCTTCGAGCAGCACGCGGCCGATCTGGCGGCTCTCCTGGACGGCCTGGGCATAACGAAAGCGCATATCGTCGGCACTTCCTATGGCTCGGAGGGGGCCATGGCCTTCGCGATCGCCTATCCGGAGCGCTGCGAGAGTCTCGCCGTCATCGATGGGGTGAGCGAGCTGGATCCTCTCCTTCGCGCCGCGGCTGAATCCTGGATGGCCGCCGCCCTCTGCGATCCCCGGGTCTATTACAGGACGCTCATGCCCTGGACCTATTCGGCGGAGTATATCGGGAAAAACCGCGACGCCCTCGCGGCGCGGGAAGAGTCCGTCGCCAAGCTCCCGCGGGAGTGGTTCGAAGCGTTCGCCCGTTTGTGCGAGTCCTTTCTCCGGATCGATCTGACGGGGATGCTGTGTCGCATACCTTGTCCGACACTCGTGCTCGTGGGCCAGCGCGATATCCTCAAGCACGAGGGATTCGCGTCGATCATCGCGGCCACTATAAAAGGCGCCCGAATGAAGGTGCTGCCCGGAGCGGGGCACGCCGCCGTGATCGAGCAGCCCGAAACGGTGGCGCGTGAAATCGACGCTTTCATAACAGGAGTGGAATCATGACCAGCGCATTCATTCTGATCGGCGGTCTCCAGCTCTTCTACACCATGGCCGGAAGCGGCCAACCTCTCGTGTATATCCACGGCAACACCGGTTCGAGCACGTGGTTTTCCCGGGTCATGGAGATGCCGGGATACCAGACCTTCGCCCTGGACCTGCCCAATTTCGGCCGCTCGTCGCCGCTTCCCGAGGAGGCCGACCTCCATGTCTATGCCGACTACGTCAAGAAATTCATCGACGCTTTGCGTCTGGAATCGCCCATCATCGTGGGGCACTCGCTCGGAGGGGCCGTCGCCCAGTCCTTCGCTATCAGATATCCCAGCGCCGCGAGGGCCCTGATCCTCGTGGACTCAGCCTCGCCGAAGGGCCTGCTCACGCCGAGAGAGCGCTATCCCCTCATCGAGATGATGAGAAAGGACAAGGGCATTCTCTCCAAAGCCCTCGCGACGACGGTGCCGACGCTCAAGGATCAGGATTTTTTCGCCTCCCTCGTGGATGACGCGACGCTCATGGCCGAAAAAGCCTGGATCGGGAACGCCGAAGCCTTGTCCCACTTCGACGTTTCGGCGGCGACCGCCTCGTTCAATAAGCCGGTTCTCGTCATCTGGGGAAGGGGGGATTTCATCGTTTCGGAAGAAATGGCGAGGGAGACGGCGAAGGCATTCCCCAACGCGGAGCTGCGAATCGTGGACGCCGTGGGTCATTCCCTTATCGTCGAGAATCCCGAACTGTTCATGGATATCGCGCGGACCTTCTTGGCGAAAATCGGGAACCTATAAAAGGAGCGGAGGAATCATGTCCAAGGTACAGGTGATAGGCGGCTACAATACCGCGTTCGGGAATTTCGTGAAAAAGGACAAGGAGACGGGCGCCGTCACCGATCTCAAAAGCATCTACGAGCTGTTGATCGAGGCGGGCAGGGGAGCCATCGCCGACGCGGGCATCGACGCGGCCGAGGTCGATGCCGTATGGATAGCTTCCTGCGCCCCCGGGATATTCGCGAATCAGGAGCATCTGGGAGCCTTGGGCGTGGAAGTCGCGCCCGAAGCCCTCCGCTTCAAGCCGATGAACCGCGTCGAGGACGCTTGCGCCTCGGGTTCCGTCGCTCTCTACAACGCGATCTACGCCGTGGAGTCGGGCAGGGCCAAGGTCGCTCTCGTCATCGGCGTGGAGAAGATGAACCTTCTCGACACGAAGGGCGTGACGCACGGATTGGCCACCTGCTCCTACTGGCCCGAGGAAGGCGCCAGGGGGATGACCTTCCCCGGGCTCTTCGCTGAATACGCCAAGGGCTATGCCGCCCATTATGGGTTCGACGAGGCGACGCTGGCGAAAATGCTCGCCCAGGTGGCCGCCCTGAACTACCGGAACGGTCTCGACAACCCCCTCGCGCATTTCGGCAAGGGCAGCCCCTCGGACAGACTCGGGCTCACGACGGCCGAAGCCATCCTCGGACTGCCTCCCGAGAAAAACCCGATGATCGCGCCGCCCTTGCGGCTGCACGATTGTTCCCTCGTCACCGACGGCGCGGCCGCCCTCGTCATCACGGCGGGCGGCTCCGAACTCGCGAAGGGCCTGAAGGCCGTCTCGATCGCGGGGATCGGCCAGGCGAACGAGCGCATCGCTATATCGGCGCGTCCCAATATGCACGAACTCATGGCGGGAAAGGTGGCGGTCGCGAAAGCCTTCGCCGAAGCCGGCATCGGAATCGGCGATGTCGACCTGGCCGAAGTCCACGATTGCTTTACCATCAACCAGCTCCTCTCCACCGAAGCCCTCGGGCTCTCGGCCGATGGGCGGGCAGGATACGACTATCTGGCGGGGCGCTTCGGAAGGGACGATCCGCGATGCTCGGTGAACATCTCGGGCGGGCTGAAAGCGAAGGGGCACCCGGTCGGGGCGACGGGCGTTTCCATGAATGTGCTTCTGTACAAGCAGCTCACCGGCCAGGCTATCGGCGCTGTATCCACCGTGAAAAAACCAAGCGTCGGCGTGGCCTTCAATGTGGGCGGAAGCTCGGTGACGAACTGCGTCACCGTCCTGCGCAAGGAAAGTTGATTCGCTCAATCGCTCAATCGCTCAATCGCTCAATTCCCTGCGCTTCGCCGCACAACACATGATGCGACATTCACAAAAGGGATATACTTTGAGCGGAAAATGACGTAGGATATCGCCACGGCCAATGAAGAGACAGCGCGGGAACGCCGGATTTCTTATGGGGAGACGGCGCCCGCGCTCTCGTTTGAAGGAGACGTGGCAGCGAGATGAATAAACCCGAGCGCATTGAGATCATCATGCGGACACTCAAATCCAGCAAGGCTTCCAGCGTCCAGGAACTCGCCCGTCTTCTCCAAGTTTCCCACATGACCATACGGCGCGACATCGCCGCCTTGGTGAAAGAGGAGAGGATACGGATGCTCTACGGGGGCATCATCCTCAATCCTGACGGCGGGGATGGCGGCGGCAACGAGAGCTATTACTCCCTCATTTCGGCCGGGTCGAAATATCCCGACAGGAAAAAAAGAATCGGCCAGCTCGCGGCGACCCTCATCGAGCCGGAAGACACCCTCATCATCGACGCAGGATCCACGGCCGAGTATTTCGCCAAATGCCTTCCCGAGGACAGGGAATACACGGTGCTCTGCTATGCCCTCAACATCGTTTCCGAGACGGTGCGGAGGAAAAACATACGCACGATGTTCTCCGGCGGGATCTTCCACGAGAACACCCTGATGTTCGAGAGTTCCGAGGGCCTTTCGATGATAAGCCGGTACAGGGCGACGAAGGCCTTCATCTCCGCTTCGGGCGTCAACCACCAATTCGGCGTGACTTGCATGAACCACTATGAGCGCGAAACGAAAAAAGCGGCCATACGGTCATCGATGAAGAAAATCCTCCTCGTCGATTCGTCGAAATTCGGGACGGTGCGCTCGGACTATTTCGCCGATCTCGCCGATTTCGATGAGATCATCACCGACGAGGGCATTCCCGAAGACTACGCCGAGATCATCAAGAAGCTCGGCGTCAGACTCAGGATCGCTTGAATTGTTTGACAGTTAACAATACCTGGCTATAATTGCCTTGTTCCCAAAATCGCCTGAACGCGAGAAAGAGAGGATGATAATGAGCAAACCCAGGATCGCCGTGGTCGGAAGCAATATGGTGGATCTCATCACCTATGTCGACAGGATGCCGCGGGAAGGCGAGACCATCGAAGCGCCTCGCTTCGAGATGGGCTTCGGGGGGAAGGGGGCCAACCAGGCGGTAGCGGCCGCCCTGCTCGGCGCCGATGTCTCCATGATCACCAAGGTAGGCGACGATCTTTTCGGGCCGAACACGAAAAAGAATTTCGAACGCTATGGCATCGACACGAGCCATGTGGAAATCGTGCCCGGCGTCTCCAGCGGCGTGGCACCCATCTTCGTCGATCCCAAATCGCGCAATAGCATCCTCATTATAAAGGGAGCGAACGCGAAACTCGCTCCCGCCGATATCGACAAGGCCATGGACAAGATCCGCGCGAGCGATGTCGTCATCATGCAGCTTGAGGTGGAGCTGGAAACCGTCTATTACACGATTGAGCAATGCCGAAAGGCGAATGTGCCGGTCATCCTCAACCCGGCCCCCGCCAACCCCGCTCTGGATATCGCCAAAATAGCCTCCGTTTTCCTCTTCGCGCCCAACGAAACCGAACTCCAGACGCTCACCGGAATGCCCGTGGGAAACGTGGAGGAAGTGAAAGCCGCGGCCCGATACCTCCTCTCAAAGGGACTTTCCCGGATCATCGTCACCCTGGGCGAAAAAGGCTCGCTCTTCATCTCGCGCGGGGAGGAACGCCTGGTCCCGGCATTCCGCGTGGCCAGCGTGGACACGACGGGAGCCGGCGACGCCTTCATCGGCTGCTTCGCCACCACCTACATCGAAACGCGCGATATCCAGAAAGCCTTGGAGAGCGCCAACAAGTACGCCGCTCTATCGACGATGAAGAACGGCACGCAAAAATCCTTCCCCGACAAGGCGACTTTCGAAAAGGCTGTCTTCTAGTAGCGTCTGGCGCTTTTGGGCTTCTTTTTTCCCGAAGCCTGGAAGCGCGAGACAATTTGTTAAAGTTGGTACAAATATGCGCATTATTGATACTATTTAACAAAAATATTGCTTGACATTTAACATATCCCCGCCTATGATTCAGGGTAGAGGAAGGAATATTCGTATTCCGGATAAGCGGGAGACAATTTCCAGGAGGAGATATGGCGGAACGATCGAATGACGCGCTCGGGATGATCGAAACCCGGGGATTCGCGGCGATGGTGGAAGCGGCTGACGCTATGGTAAAGGCGGCGAATGTCCAGCTCGTCGGTTTCGAGAAGATCGGCGGCGGTTACGTGACGGCGATCGTGCGTGGCGATGTCGCCGCGTGCAGGGCGGCGGTCGACGCGGGCGTCAGGTCAGCCGAGAAAGTCGGGGAAGTGGTTTCAACCCATGTGATCCCGAGGCCGCACGCATCGGTGGACGCGGCTTTGCCCCTGGGCAGACCCGGGACGGAGGCATAAACCATGGCGGTAGACCTAAGAACCTATGTATTCCTCGATTCCCTCCAGCTTCAGAACGCCTCATTTATAGCGACGATCAGCAAGGGCTACTACCCGATCGGCGGGCAGGCCTGCTGCGTGATCGAGATAGCGCCCGGCATCGAGATAAACAGACTCACCGACATAGCCCTCAAGGCCACCAATGTGACCCCTGGGCTGCAGATCGTCGAGCGCGCCTATGGCCTTCTCGAAGTGCATTCCGACAGCCAGGGCGACGCCCGCATGGCCGGCGAGGCGGTGCTTCATGAGCTTGGCATGACCGAGGAAAGCAGGCTGAAGCCCCGCGTCATGACCAGTCAATTGATAAAGAACATTTCGGACCACCACGCCCAGCTCATCAACAAAGTAAGGCATGGGAACATGGTACTGAAGGGCGATACCCTCTATGTGCTCGAAGTGGAGCCGGCGGGCTACGCCTATTTCGCCGCCAACGAGGCGGAGAAGACTGCCGATGTCAACATCATCGAAGTCGTGGGTTTCGGAGCCTTCGGCAGAGTGTATATCGCCGGAGCGGAAGCCGAAGTCATCGAGGCGAGGAAGGTGGTCGAAGCCCGGCTCGCCGGCCTCGGGGGCAGAGTGCTCGCGGCTAACGCTTCGAGGATTTGAGCGATTCACGGATCCGCTACGGGATGCCCGATGGAGGCGGAAGCGGAACAGGTGCCCGATAAGGAGAAAACGAAATGGCAGATACGAACGACGCGCTTGGCATGATCGAGACCCGCGGTTTCGCGGCTATGGTGGAAGCGGCCGACGCTATGGTAAAGGCGGCGAAAGTCGACCTCGTCGGTTTCGAGAAGATCGGCGGCGGCTATGTAACGGCGATCGTGCGCGGCGATGTTGCGGCGTGCAGGGCTGCGGTGGACGCGGGCGTGAGATCGGCCGAAAAGGTCGGCGAAGTGGTTTCGACGCACGTGATCCCGAGGCCGCACGAATCGGTGGACGCCGCCCTGCCTCTTGGCAGGAAGCCCGCCGCATCCAAAAGCAAGAAATAGAAAGGGAGAACCCCATGGTACTCGCGCGGGTGAAGGGGACGGTTGTCTCCACGCATAAACCTTCCAGCATGGAAGGGCTCAAACTTCTCCTCCTCGAAAAAATCGACCCCGTCAGCATGAAGGGGAAGGGCGATTTCGTGGTGGCGATCGATAGCGTGGGGGCCAACGCGGGCGAGATCGTTTTCTACGTGACGGGATCGAGCGCGCGCATGACGGAAACCACGAAGGGGAAGCCTTCGGACGCCACGATCATCGCGATCGTGGATGTCATCGAAAAGGACGGCGCCTTCACCTACCAGAAGGCGGCGGTGCAGGAATGACCCTCGCACGAGTGAGAGGCACTGTTGTCGCCGACCAAAGGTCGGATGGCGTCGAGCATCCGCGGTTTCTCCTGATTGAGGAATGCGACCAATCCGGAACGGGCAAGGGCGAATTCCTGGTCGCCTTGGATATGGTGGGCGCCGACAGGGGGCAGCTTGTCCTGCTCGCGCAGGGCAGTTCCTGCCGTTGGACCTACCTCACGGAGAACAAGCCGATGGATGTCCTCGTCGTCGCGATCGTGGATACGATCGATCAGGGCGGCCTCGATGTCTGGAAACAGGAATGAGGGAAACGAGCATGGCTAATCTGGCTGATGACATACGTTTGGTCGTGGAACAGGTGCTGAAAAGCCCCGACATTTCGGCCTTGCTCAGCGGGGTGAATCCCAGTCCGGCGATCGCGCCTGAAAGCGCCGCGCCGGCCTCGGCCGCCTCTGGCGCGGGCATTTTTCCCGACCTGGATTCCGCGGTCGCCGCGGCGACGATCGCCCAGCGCGAGCTTGTGGCCTTGCCCCTGGAGACGCGGAAGGCCATGATCGCGGCGATGCGCCGCGTGATCGTGTGGAATAACGCCGATCTTTCCGCCCAGGCGGTGGCCGAAACCGGACTGGGCAATGTCGCCGACAAGCAGATCAAAAACGCCCTCGCCGCGAACAAGACGCCGGGCGTCGAGGATATCGAACCCTCAGCCAGCACGGATGAGCATGGGCTTACCCTCACCGAACACGCGCCCTATGGCGTGATCGGGGCGATAACGCCGGTGACGAACCCGATAGCGACGATAACAAGCAACGCGATAGGCATGATAGCGGCGGGAAACAGCGTGGTCTTCAATGTCCATCCCAACGCCAAAGCCATATCCTGCCGTCTCGTCAGGATGTTCAACGAGGCGATCGTTTCAGAAGGCGGCCCTAACAACCTCCTCTGTGCCGTGGGCAATCCCACGATAGAGTCGGCCGGCGCCCTCATGAAACACAAGGGCATCGCCCTCCTCGTCGTGACGGGCGGGCCAGGCGTCGTGGCCGCGGCCATGGGAAGCGGCAAAAAAGCGATCTGCGCGGGGCCGGGCAACCCTCCCTGCGTGGTCGACAGCACCGCCGACATCGTCAAGGCGGGCGAGGACATCGTGGCCGGCGCGAGTTTCGACCACAACATTGTCTGCATCTGCGAGAAGGAAATTCTCGCCGTCGAGGCGATCGCCGACCGGCTCAAGGAAGAAATGAGGAAAAGCGGGGCCTTCGAACTCTCAGGACCGCAGATCGACGCCGTCACCAAGCTGGTGATCGCGGAGGCTGGCGGGCCGGGGAAGGAAGGCAGCCCCAATAAAGCATACGTGGGGAAGAGCCCTCAGTACATCGCGAAGGCGGCCGGCATCGATGTGCCCGCCACGACAAAGCTGCTGCTCATGGAAGTGGGGCGTGAACACCCCCTCGTTTGGACCGAACAGCTCATGCCTGTCCTTCCCCTGGTGAGGATGAAGGACGTGGACGAGGCCATCGATTTCGCCGTCCTTGTCGAGAGGGGCTGCAGGCACTCGGCCATGATCCATTCGCACGATATCGACAAACTGTCGCGCATGGCGAAGGCCATGAACTGTTCTCTTTTCATCAAGAACGGTCCCTGCTACGCGGGACTCGGGCAGGGCGGGGCGGGCTATACCTCGTTTACCATCGCGAGCCCCACGGGCGAGGGTATCACGCGCGCCCGCACCTTTACCCGCGAGCGGCGCTGCACGCTCGTCGACGCCTTCAGGATTATATGAGGAAAATGTCATGAGACTTGGAAAAGTGGTCGGCAGAGTGGTAAGCACCAAAAAGCTGCCTTGCCTCGACGGGCTTACGCTCCTTCTCGTGCAGCCGCTCGACCAGCATAAGCGGGAGGAAGGCCCCCTCATCGTCGCCTTCGATACGGTGAAAGCGGGCGAGGGCGACGTAGTTTTTTACGAGGGCGGGAAGGAAGCGGCCCAGGCCAACCCCAACGGCTGGTTCAACCCCGCCGACGCCGCCATTCTCGGAATTGTCGACGCGGTGAACGCGGAAGAGGCTCTATGATAATCGGCGACGTGGTGGCCAACGTGGTTTCCACCGAAAAGCATCCCGACTATGTGGGACACAAGCTCCTCATGGTCCAGCCGCTGGACGCGTACGGCAAGGCCAAGGGCAAGACCGTTCTCGCCGTCGACGGCGTCCAGGCGGGCGTCGGCGATCGGGTCCTCCTTGTGGACGAGGGCGGCTCCGCGAGGAATGTCATCGGCGACGAAGGGGCGCTCAGGATACGGACGGCGGTTTGCGGAATCATCGACAGAATCGACATCGAGGAACATACATGAGCGAGGAAAACGAAGGCGCGGCGACCGATCTTGTCCGAAGCGTCGCCATCGGTGCCGATCACGGTGCCGTTGCCCAGAAGGAAATGCTGGCGAACTATCTTGAGATTCTCGGCTACAGGGTCGTGAATGTGGGATGCTTTGGCACCGAAAAAGTCGACTATCCCGATATCGCCGCCGCGGTGTGCCGCAAAGTGGTCGCGGGCGATTGCGAACGGGGCATTGTCCTCGACGGGGCTGGCATCGGTTCGTGCATGGCGGCGAACAAGATCAGGGGAATCAGGGCCGCGATGTGCTACGACCTCAGGACCATCGTCAACAGCAGGGAACACAATAACGCCAACGTCCTGAGCCTGGGAGGACCCCTTCACACGCCGGATCAACTCGCTGAAATGGCGAAAGTCTGGCTGGAAACGCGTTTCGCGGGCGGCCGCCACATTGTGCGCATCAATAAGATCATGGCGCTTGAGCGAGGAGGCTCTATACACTGATGGACCAGAATCAAATCATACAGAAAATCGTCGAGGAAGTCCTCGCCCGGATGGGACCCGCGGCCACCGCGGCCAAAGCCGAGACTCAAACCGGCAAAGCGACAGGCTCATCGGCCTCAGGGGCGGCTGTCTCCGGCGGTGACGCCATCCTGCCCTCCGACCTGGCGAAATACATCGATCATACCCTGCTCAAGCCCGACGCTTCGGTGGAGCAGGTGGACGCGCTCTGCGACGAGGCGGCGAAGTATCATTTCTACTCGGTGTGCGTGAATTCCTCCTGGGTCGAGCACTGCGTCAGGCGCTTGGGCGGCACGGGCGTGAAAACCTGCGCCGTCGTGGGTTTCCCTCTCGGGGCCATGGACAAGCGGGTGAAGAGTTTCGAGGCGCGAACCGCCGTGGCTAACGGCGCGGCCGAAATCGACATGGTGATGAACGTGGGCGCGATGAAAGCCAAGGACCTGAAGACCGTGCGCGAGGATATGCTCGCCGTGCGCAGGGCCTGCCGCTCGGGCATTGTCCTCAAGGTCATCCTCGAAACCTGCCTCCTGAACGACGAGGAAAAAGTCCTCGGCTGCCAGATGGCCAAGGATATCGGCGCCGATTTCGTGAAGACATCCACGGGCTTCAGCAAGAGCGGAGCCACGGTCGCCGACATACTTCTCATGCGCAGGACGGTGGGCCCGAAGATGGGCGTGAAGGCGGCGGGCGGCGTGCGGACATTCGAGGACGCGGTCGCGATGATCAGGGCCGGCGCCACGAGGCTGGGAGCGAGCTCGGGCATCGCCATCGTAAGCGGACAGAAAAGCGGCGCGGATTACTGAGCCGGCCCCGAGTTTCCCGGCGCGGGTCGGCCTCGGCTCGCCCGCGTGTTCTAGCGCAACAACTTCAATAGATTGGTGATCCGGCGCCCCGGGGCTATGCCCTGGGGACAGGCCCGGCTGCACCCGAAAAATCGTTCGCATTTCCTCGCCCCATCGGGCTTCCCCGCGAAGGTCAGCATCTCGGCGGTTCTCGAAGGATCCTTGCCGAGCTCAATCTCGGCCGCCGCCAGGGCCGCGGGACCGGCGAAATCCCTTTCCACAGGACAGGCGGCCACGCAGAGACCGCACTCAATGCAATCCTCGAGGCGCCGCGGTTGCTTCTCGATATCGGGAATCTCGAGGAAAGCCGACTCGACGGCTTGAAGAGAATCGGCTGCCCGAGGCGAGCCGGGTGCCTGGGGAGAACTGGCGGCGCTTTCTTCGTCGGCCGCGCGCAGATATCCCGTGTCAGGCAGGTTTTCGAAAAGGGCTCCCGGCCAGACGGCGATTCCTTCAAGCGACATCGCCTGCCTCAATGGCTCGACGACGATTTCCTCCCCCTCGAAATCCCCCAGCTTCGCGAGGCACATGAGCCTCGGCTTTCCGTTCACCATCGCCCCGCAGGTGCCGCAGGAACCGTGGTGGCAGGAATGACGGTAGATAAGCTCCGGCATTTCGCCGCCGCGAATCTTCTCCAGCGCGTCCAGCACTGTCCTGAAAGGCTCGAGCCGCAGGGCGTGCCGGGATTCCGAATGGTCGTTCTTGAGGGTTATAAAGAAATCCATCAGCGGGCCTCCCGGAAATATTCGCGCCAGGAGGGCAGGGCATAGAGGGAGGTTCTGCACTCGGCCTGAATGCCCAAGGCCGCGCAAACCCGATCGGCCGCTTTTTCCGCCATGGCGCGCAGCACGGTCGCCTTGCCGCCGATGACGCTCGCGAAGCCCGCTATGCCATGCTCCGCCTCGTGGTCGATGACGCTGAAGTCCCTGCTGAGCGAGCGTCCCTCGACATCGCCGTCAGCTGGCGAATCCTTGCCCGCCAAGGGCCTCGCGGCCGCCCACGCGGCATAGGTGGGCATCGACGCGAAACCGGGCAGAATCTCGGCGCCAGCGCCACGCAGAAACTCGATGTCGGAGGCGGAAGGAGCGATCGCTTCGGGGTTTTCGGCCAGGGATTGCGTCGAGCCGATAATGGAGAGGCCGCGCTGCGGCACGAGGATATCCCCGTCTCCGGGCGGGCGCAGGCGGCTTATGACATGATTCACGAGGCGGCCTTTCACCGCGAGCATCGTTCCCGGGGCGGGGCTGATGGGTATCGAGATTCCCGCGAGCCGGGCAATCTGGCCCGCCCAGGCCCCCGCGGCGCTCACGACATAGTCAGCCTCGATCCTTTCCTCGCGATGATCGGCGCGCGACAGATTCCTGGCGATCACCGCCTTCATTCGACCAGAGGAAATCTCCAGGCCGACCACTTCCCTCCAGGGGAGGATGCGGGCGCCCAATTCCGCCGCGGCCGCGAAAAACATCATGGGCAGCCGGAAGGCGTCGAAACTCCCATCCGGTACCATAACGGCAGCTTTCACGGCGCCGGAGACGGCCGGCTCCAGGCGGGCGAAATCCTCCAGACGCATCCGGTGGGAAGGGATGCCGGCCTCGGCGCAGTTTTCGATG
>Ga0074195_1003799_pt1 | contig 13489 bp, 12 predicted proteins | sample EPASupsiteHSE623_FD_64525 | JGI IMG/M metagenome (GOLD analysis project Ga0074195, IMG submission 64525) | Bioremediated contaminated groundwater from EPA Superfund site, New Mexico - Sample HSE6-23 | ecosystem: Environmental > Aquatic > Deep subsurface > Groundwater > Contaminated ...
TTTTTCCAGGGACGGAAACTTTAAAGCCTGCCTTTGTCAAGTAACCCGCAGCAGTAAGCCCGTTAGGACCGGCGCCGATAATAATTCCGTCGTACTCCAATTCTCTCATAATTCCGCCTCCTTTTTTAAAACCATTTTTGTTGTGTAACGTTTCATATTTTTAATCCTTCCAAATAACTTTAAACAGCTTTTTACAGAATCTGTCACCACCTTCCTTGGTATACTGTAAAGAATAAATTTCATTGCTTGTATTCCTATATCCTCTAAAACAAATTAATAAGAAACTATAATAAGTTAACCGGAGCAAAATCAAATCAAACTATTTTATGGACCTATTAATGCTCTTAATAGCAAAACCCGTAATGTAGATTCTCACAGCAAGCCCCGGTGTAAAATTTAACCAACCCGAAAAGTAAGCGGGTAGGGGAGGCCGGGGTACCAGCTTCGCTGGTTATGGCTTTGCCGATGGAGAGGCGTCCAACTTTGTTAATGCTACGGAAGACAGATTCGAACCCCAGCAATATAAAAGGGACAAAATATATAGTCCCTTTTTTGTGAATTTTTAAAAAAATCGTTATTTCTGCCCCTTTTCTTCAAGGACTCTTTTATTATTTTGGATATCTCTCCCTGCTTTTTATTCTTCCACGAGTGTCAGGCAGTTCGGAGCACACCATTGCACACACTGTGGATTGGGTGGATCGCCGCAAAAATCGCATTTCAGGGCAATCTCCGTATCAGGCTCCTTATAAACCGATTTTGACGGGCAGGATGCCCGGCAGGTGATGCATTCGTCTATCTCAAGTCCTTCGACCATGCGGGTGCCTTTTGAATTACAGGCAGCCTCGGTATAGGGCCCTGCAATGACGGGGTAGCAGAATTCTTCTCCCACGTAAACCCTGATTCGCGACCGCCAGGGGTTCACGCTCCCTGTATGTGCCAAAGAGCAGATAATTTCACACTGTTTGCAACCAGTACATATTTTATGGTCTATTTTAATCTTCATATCACTCCATCCCCCTCTTTTTCCAATTTCAGTTCCTTAAGCTTCTCCTTGGTCGGCGTCCCATCTTTATTCCAGCCTCTCATTTCGTAATATTCCGGCAGAAGTTTATCAAGGGGGACTACCCGGTTCTTCACTCGCGGTTCTTTTGTTATTCGTGGCGGCAGAGTGTCTTCTTTGACGCCAGCTTTCATATTGAAGAGTTTTTCAAGATTCCATATTCTCTCTCCAAGCGGGTCAAGTGTCTCCTTCGTAAAGCCGGTACCGGTTACATAGTTAAGCCACTCAGCCATTTTATCTCCCCATTCGGGACCATGGTAGATAATCCAGCACAATATGCCTGAATCAGCGGTTGCAAGATAATCCTGGTCCTTTTTTGTGAATTCTACAAAGAAGGCAGGATCTTTTCTGCCTTCATAAAAAGGCATAGTTGACTTAGTATGGGCGCCGCCGGTATTGCAGGTAGCATATTGAATTCCCAAAGCGTCAAAAGCCTGAGGATGCCAGGCTGGTATGCCCATACCCTTTATACCCATGAAGAGTTCCGGGTGCCCGTATTGTGACGCAAAGGCTATGCCGCCCTCTGCCATGAGATTACCTAAACCCTGCCTGTGGGCTATTTGCTTGAGAAGCTGGAACATGTTTGTGTTGCCGAATTCCAGGGCATAGCCAATATCTTTTTCAGGCAAATGGCCTTCCTCAAAAAGTTCCATAGCACAGGAGATCATGGCGCCTGCCGTGATCGTATCCATGCCAAGCTCGTTGCAGAGATAATTGGCACGGCAAATGTCCTCCATATCTCCCAGACCACAATTAGCACCCAAAAGGGCCATAGTCTCATGCTCAGGACCTTTGGCAGTTAACGGGTATTCCGGATCATTCTTTATACGGCTACGCTTGCTGCAGCCGAATGGACATGAAAAGCATGCCTCATCACGCACCCGAATCAGATCGCGAATTACTTCAGGGTCCTCATATTTCACGAATTTATCAAAGTATCCATCCTTGAAATTGAATGCAGCCTGGCTCTTGCTCGCATTAGCGCGGCCAGGGAGTCCCCAGGTACCGTATCTGCGACGTTTATAAAAATCACCACTGTCCCGGGCTTCTTTATAAAAAGCCATCACCGCATTCCGGAAACCTTCGACGTCGGCTATGTTGACCTGTCCTGTTCCGATCGAGGCTACTGCCTTGAGGTTTTTCGAACCCATGACTGCTCCGAGACCCGAACGTCCGGCAGCACGTCCGCCGTCAGACATGATGCATGCAAATCTCACAAGATTCTCTCCCGCAGGGCCGATGTTGGCAATGCCCATGGAGTTGAGTGCCCAGTTGTCGAGATTAAACCGTGATTTCATATCCTCCCGGATCATCTTTTCTGTCTCATATGACTCTTTTCCCCAGAGATGTTTTGCAGGGTGTATCTCCACGCGGTCATTGAGAATAGTCACATAGACAGGTTCAGGGGATTTACCCTCAAAAATAAGGAGATCGTAGCCCGAATACTTCAAATTAGAGCCAAAGTAGCCGCCGCAGCATGGACTCGATACACAGTTGCTGAGCGGGGACTTGGCGGAAACCATAAAGCGGCTTGCCGATGGCGCACCGGTGCCCGTCAAAGGGCCTGTGGAAAAAATGAGTTTGTTCTCAGGGCTCAAGGCATCTATTTGAGGATCGATCTCGTCAAAAACTATCCTGTCACTCATGCCCCGGCCTCCGATGTACTCCTCCATAAGGTAGGTCGGCATATCCTCTACCCAAGAGGTTCCCTTGGACAAATCGATTCTTAATATTTTTCCGTTCCAACCAAACATGTTAGTCCTCTCTTATATAGTTTGTATGTGCCGGGCACTTTCTCATAACCATTTCAACAGCAACCGGTATCGCATTCTCCACCTCAGGCGTGAATTTCTCACGAAAGGTTGTAACGTCACCCGCTTCCACAGCAACTATATCGATACTCGATGGCATAGGAAGCCCCAGGGTTTTACCAAGTTCGAGTGCTGTGGAAAAATCGACTTGATGAGGAGACGAAAGATGCAGGGCGGAAATGAAGTTCTCAGGCTGCAGATCATAAACCTGACCGGGAGTTCCACCTTTGGTCTGGATTGCATCAATAAGCACAACGTGATCATACCCAAGAAAAGCCTCCAGAAGAAAAAGTCCTCCCTGGCATGCTTCGGCGATTGTAATTGCCGGATCGGATATGCGCTTGCCTACCTCTGCAGCCACACGGATACCTACTCCGTCATCACAGAGTACTGAATTACCGATACCCAGAACCAAGGTCTTATCCATGATATCCTCAAAACCGCTTTACTGAGTCAATTAATGTTCCGTCAGCGTCGTATACTGATATTTCTATAGGCAACTCACCGGGCAGGGTGTGTGTCGCACAGCCCATACATGGGTCATATGCACGCCAGGCAAGTTCTATCCGGTTCAGCAGTCCTTCAGTTATTTCTGTACCCTTATGTATAATGCCTTGAGCAGCTTTCTTTATCGTCAAGGACATAGCCGCATAGTTGTTTGTCGTCCCTACAATAAGGTTGCATTTTTTTATGAGCCCTTTCTCATCAGTTATATAATGGTGGGTCAGGGTGCCGCGGGGTGCTTCCACAATTCCCACGCCTTCAACAGGTGTTTCCGTTGGAATATTTCTTATATCGGGTCCGGTTATTTCAGGGTCCCTGCTGAGTTCGAGCATCCTTTCAGCCGCAAAAAGCAACTCAATAAGTCTTGCCCAGTGAGTAGCCAGTGTATGGTGTACCGGTTTTCCGCCGAGAGTTGCATACATTTTCTCATACTCTTCCTGTGCAAGCGGTGTTGCCATACCGTCTGCCGCGTTGAGACGGGAGAGGGGGGTAGCACGATAGATGCCGCTTGTTTCGCCGTCAATAAAACCGTTCCATCCTACTTTTTTCAAATAGGGGAACTTAAGATATGTCCATGGTTCAACTCTTTCGGACAAATTATCGAGGTATTCGGAGGGCGAATACTTCGTAAACTCCTTGCCATTAGGGTCCACGACTCTGACTTTTCCGTCATAGAAATTGACCTTATTATTTTCATCGACAAGCCCCATATAATAGGTCCGATGTGTATAAGTGTCGCTCAACACCATGTCAAGATACTCCTTGTTTTTGAGCACCAGGTCTTCAAAAATTTTCAAAGAAAATCTTGCAAACTCAACTCCCTGTAAAGCTATTTCTTCGGTTTTTACACGGTTCTCTTCGGAGAGCATTTTACTTACGCCTCCGGGTAAACCGAAAACAGGGTGAATGCCTCTACCGCCTATGGTCTGAATGACCCAGTGGTTTTGCTGCCGTGTTTGAATTACCTTCTTGCCTATCTCCACTCCTACTTTTCCGATAACGCCCAGGATATTCCTTTCAGCAGGGGGGGATTCCGGCCCCATAATAAAATCAGGGCCGGCAAGTATGTAAAAATGGGTGGCATGGTCTGTTACAAAAAAAGCACTGTATAAAAGTTCACGAAGTTTTTTTGCAGTGGAAGTTGGTTCAACCTTAAAAAGGTTGTCCAAAGCCTTTGTGGCAGCAAGGTGATGCGCCTCGGGGCAGACGCCGCATATGCGCTGCATAATTTGCGGCATATCCTCAGCAGGACGGCCTTCGCAGAATTTCTCGAAACCTCTTAATTCAGGTATCTGGAGGTATGCATTTGAAACCTCTCCATCATCGTCCAGGAATATTGCAATCTTCCCATGACCTTCAAGTCGGGTGATAGGATTGATCATGATTTTAGTCATAGTGTTTTCGCCCTCCTCAGCAGTGACACGGGCAGACTGTATCTGTAAAATGTTCCAGCCGGATCAGCAATCCCATCAATAATCTGCGCTATTTCTTCAGTATCAGTAGAATCAATGAGAGATCCCAGGGCTGTCAAGAAGTTGAGACCCTGATCAACAACGCCTTCAACAGGCCCATAACATCCGGTGCAGGGCATTCCCCCTTGAGGACACATGGCTCCGCATCCTCCACGCGTGGCAACTCCGTAACAGAGCAGTCCCTGGTCGAGGAGACACTTTGTCGGGTCTGCAATGATCTGATGAGCCCTGAAAAATTTCTTCACTTTCTTGCCTTCCTTCGGCAGGGGACATTCATCGCAGAGCGCCTTGCTCGAATGACTGATAATACTCCCTTTTTCCGGCAGGTTCCCAGACACTAAAGCTTCCAAAGCAAGCCATGTAGTTTTTGGCTCCGGGGGACATCCAGGTACATAATAATCTACATCAATAATCTGATTGAGCGCCCGGACCGAACTGAAAAGCCGGGGCAATTCAAGTTCTCCTTCAGGAACTTTTACGTTTGCCTGTGGATAGACCTTTTCCTGATTAACTGTAGATGGTGTATCAATATAGGCACGATCAAAAAGAGATTCTGTACTAACTAAGTTTGCAAGTCCCGGAATGCAGCCTTCATAGGCACAGGAGCCATAAGCAATCATGATCTTTGATTTTGAGCGAAGCATTTTTGCTACATGCTCATCCTCAGTGCTTCGTATTGCTCCATTAAAAAGACATGCATCAATACTTTGATCGGCCATTTGTTCAACATCTTTGTACTTGAAATCCATTGCCACGGGCCAGAAAACAATGTCCGCAGCCGCTGCCACGTCAAGTATCTTCTCTCCGATAGCAAGTGTGGCAATATCACAACCGCCGCAACTGCTTGCCCAGTAGAGTGCCACTTTCAGCTTACCCATAAGTTACCTCCTGGATCTCCTGGCTCTGGATTGGACCCAATGCTCTCACAGCCTCGGTCATCTGGTTTACCACGCTTGCGAAGCGAACACCTTCGGAAGCTGATACCCAATCAAGCCGGACCCGTCCATCCTCCATCCCGAATTGAACCAGCATCTTTTTCAGTAAGGCCATTCTGGCTGCAGTCCTGTAGTTTCCTTCGAGATAGTGGCATTCACCGGGATGACATCCAAGAATAAGCACACCGTCAGCACCTGCCTGAAGAGCCTCAATGATAAAATAAGGCTCAACTCTCCCGCTGCACATAAGACGAACAACCCTTACATTTGGTGCATACTGAAGCCGGGATGTACCGGCCAGATCTGCTCCTGCATAGGAGCACCAGTTACAGAGGAAGAGGACTATTTTTGGCTCAAATTTGTTCATCAGTCACCTCATCTTACTTACGTCAGTAACATTATATTCATTACGCAGCAAAAGCTGCCCTTATTTCTGCCAGTATCTGATCCATGGTAAAGTGATTTCCCTTCATTGCACCGCTTGGACAACCCGCTACACAGGTGCCGCATCCTTTGCAGAGCGCCTGATTAACTACGGAAACACCTTTCTCTTCGTCTTTTTTGACTGCATCGTATGGGCAAGCCATTTCGCAAACCCGACAACCGCTGCATAGTTCTTCATTTACTTCTGCGACAGCAGCCTGACCTTCAATGCTTGTACGAGTCAGCACAGCAAGGGCTTTAGAGGCAGCAGCCTGGGCCTGAGCAATGCTCTCATCTATAAATTTAGGGCTGTGAGCAGTACCGCACATAAAGATACCGTCTGTTGAGAAATCTACCGGTCGTAGTTTCATGTGGGCTTCAAGAAAGAATCCGTCTTCATTAAGGGGGACCTTGAGCATTTGAGAAAGAGGCTTGTTGCCCGCTGGCGGCACTGAGGCAGAAGCCAGGCAGACCAGATCAGCATCAATTTCGAGTCTCTGTCCAAGGATCGGTTCTGTAGCGGTTAATCTCAGGAAAGACTTTCCGTTTTCTTTAATAGAATGAATATCAGGGGGATCTTCCGGCTGGTATCGGATGAAAATGACGCCCTGGTCAGAAGCTTCTTTGTAGTAATCTTCCTTAAAACCGTATGTTCTCATATCTCTGTACAGCACATATACATCCATTTCCGGTTTGAGCTTCTTAAGCTGGAGTGCGTTCTTTACCGAGTGGGAGCAGCAGACACGACTGCAATATTGTCTCTCGTCATTCCTTGATCCCACGCACTGGATGAAGACCGCGCTATCGCATTCTTTCAACCGATTGCTGTCTTTTTCTATTTTTTCGTCAAGTTCAAGAAGAGTCATGACCCGGTCATCTTCGCCGTAAAGATATTCATTGGGCTTCAGTTCTTCAGCACCTGCCGCAACTATTGTTATACCATGTTCAATTTCTTTGAGGGCTTCTCCATTATCTATTCTAATCCCGGATATGAAGTTTCCCACATATCCTGAATATTCTACCAGTTCGGCATTTGTCGAGATTTCTATCAGATCGCTGGCATAGACCTCATCGACAAGTTTTTTTATCATGCTTTGTACATCCGCTCCTTCCAGTGTTACGGGGATTCTTTTTGATAAGCCGCCCAGTGACTCTGTTTTCTCGATAAGGTGGACCTTTATGCCCTGATTTGCCAAGGCAAGACTACTTGTCATTCCAGCAATACCGCCTCCGATAACCAAAGCCTCGGGAGTAACATTGTAAATTGCCCTATGTAGAGGTTGAAGCAGTAATGCCTTTGATGCTGCCATCCTGATAAGGTCTTTTGCCTTTTCCGTTGCAACTGCCTTTTCGTTCATGTGAACAAAGGAACACTGTTCCCGGATATTGGCAAACTGGAAGAGGAATGGATTTAAACCTGCTTCTCTCAGAGCGGCCTGAAATACCGGCTCATGTGTTCTCGGAGTACAGGCAGCTACTACTACCCGGTTAAGTCCCTGCTTTCTGATTGTCTCTGCCATGTGGTTGACGGCATCGACAGAGCAGGCAAATGTTTCTTCTTTCGAGTGGACAACCCCAGGGAGTCCCTTTGCATACTCCACAACCTGTGGAACATTTACTACCTTGGCGATATTTGTACCGCAGTCGCAGACAAATATACCTACCCGCGGCGCTTCGCCGGTAACGTCGCGTTCTTCGGGATAAACTTTTTCTTCCATCAGGGTGCCGCGCTCTTCACAGAGGAGCTGTGAAGCCAGAGATGCAGCGCCGCTTGCCATTGTAACGGCATCGGGAATATCCATGGGTGCGTGGAAAACACCGCATGAGTATATGCCGTCTCTTGTGGTTTCCATAGGTGAAAAAGCAGGGCTTTCGCAGAAACCGTGTTCATTGAGTCCTATGGAAAGTTTCTCGGCAAGTTCCTTGTTGCCTGCAGTTGAGTTAAGTCCAACTGAGAGAACGACGAGATCGAATTCCTCGTCCTTAACTTCGCTGCCGTTTATGCGGTATCTGAGTGTAATATTTTTATTATCCGGGTTTTCGCCGACAATGGATGTTTTGGCCCATTGGTAGCGGACTCCGGGCATATTTTTGGCTCTTTCGTAGAATCGTTCAAAACCTTTGCCATAGGCACGGATATCGTTGTGAAGCACAACTGCTTCAATTTCAGGGTGATGTTCTTTTGAAAGTATGACCTGTTTCGTTGCGTACATACAGCATACCGCCGAGCAGTATGTACAATTGGATGTTTCATCCCTTGAACCGACGCATTGAATCCATGCTATCTTGTGCGGTGTCCTGTTGTCGGAGGGGCGAAGGATTTCGCCGCCATTAGGTCCTGAAGCGCTGATAATGCGTTCAAATTCAAGACTGGTGACTACATTCGAGAATCGATGATATCCATACTGACTCTGCGAATACGCATCGAAAATTTCGTATCCCGGCGCCAGAATGACGCTTCCCACTTCAACAGTTGTCCTCTTTGGCTGCATATGGAAATCAATTGCTTTACTCTTGCAAGTAGGCACACATATCTGGCATATCTTTCTCTGCAAAAAAAGGCAGTTGCCGGCGTTAATCACCGAAACTGCGGGCACTGCCTGGGGGAAGTGGACATGAATACATTTCTTCTTTGCAAGACTCTCATTGTAAACATCAGGGACATAAATCGGGCAGTATTCGGCGCATGTGCCGCAACCCGTACATTTTTCTTCATCAACATAACTGGGTTCCTGAAAAAGTTGGACCTGAAAATGTCCTGCCTCACCTTCCAAGCCCTCAACATGCGTATTTGTAATGATCGTTATGTTGGGATTTGATGCGCATTCGATGAACTTAGGGGATAGGATACACATTGAACAATCATTAGTGGGGAATGTCTTATCCAGTTGTGCCATTTTGCCGCCAATGGCAGGTCCCTTGTCGACAAGATATACCTTAAATCCTGCCGCAGCCGCGTCCAATGCAGCCTGTATGCCGCCGACGCCTGCACCAACAACCATGACAGCCCCTATCTTTCCTTGACTTACGGGAATCTCACTTACGCTAATCTCATTAGACATGTTAGACATAATCTCTCCTGTTCTAATCCTCTATCAGATACAAAGGATTTTCCATGATCTATATTACTTCGTCAACTATCTCTGAAATATCCCGCACATCCAGGACATCTTCCTTACCCAGGGTGAGGACGCTGTCCTTGAAGTTAAGAATACAGTATGGACAAGCTGTTACAAGGACTTCAGCTCCCAGTTCAAGGGCCTGCTCCACGAGGGTATCTGAAAAGCGCTCTCCTTTTTTGGTTTCCATCCAGATTCTCGCACCGCCTCCGCCGCAGCAGAGAGTGTTTTCTCTGGTATTCATCTCATCCATGAGGGTCAGACCGGGGATGCTTCCGAGAATGCTTCGCGGTTCATCATAAATTCCATTGTGACGCCCCAGATAACAGGGATCATGATAGACAACTTTTTTCGGAAAGGGCTTCTTAAAGGTAAGTTTGCCTTCGTCTGCGAGCCGGGACAGATACTGGACAAGGTGGACTACATTAAATTCTCCTCCTAAAGCAGGATATTCACTTTTAAAGGTGCTGTAACAGTGAGGAGATGTGACGACGATTTCCTTGACGCCGGATTCATGAAATGCATCAATATTACTCTTTGCGAGTTTCTCAAAAACATCGAAGTTTCCAGCCTTTCGAACACTCTCGCCGCAGCAGCTCTCTTTTGCGCCTATAATGCCGAAATTAGCCCCTGTTTCTTTAAGTATCCTGGCAGTGGCTCGTGCAATGTTTCCCATTTTGGGGTCAAAGGCCGGTGTACAGCACGAGAAGTAGAGCGTCTGGGTTTCCCCGCCAACCGGAGGAATGGCAAGATCGCGAGCCCAATTTGCCCTGTCTTCTCTTGCTCCGCTCCAGGGGTTGCCCGAATTCTTCAGACTTCCTATAGCATTCTTCAAGCTTGCCGGGACAGCACGGGGGACGCTATCAAGAGTGATGTTGCGAACAGCGCGTATTACATCAGTAATGGTCACTCCCCGTGGACAACGGCTGACGCACATATTGCATGTCGAGCAGAGCCACCAGTCTTCTTCTCCAAGCTCCACCAGGCCGAACTTCGATTCGGTAATCTTTTTGTGGGGCATGAAGGTCTTCACATTGTTCCATGGACAACTGGCGGTACACAGGCCGCATTGAAAACACTTGCGGAACATTTCCCCGCCGGCTTCTCTGATCATTTCAATAGCCTCTTTAAATGGTGCTACTGTCTCCACTCTATTGCCTCCTCATTCATCATTTCGATTCATTCGGTGAAAATCTGTTGCAACCAGGTTCCAGCTAAGTTTACTTGTTAATAGGTTTAACTATATCGGCGAATTGAGCTTTAATCAAATTAAAATATTTTATGGAACTATTAACGCTCTTAATAACAATGCCCATATTAGTACATTACTCCAGAGTATGTTTGCATACTGTGCGGTTTTGCCATGGGTGCGCACTACGCGGTTTTTGCTTAAAACAAGGTTTTACGGTTTTGCCTGATGCGCCGATTCTTCCTGTAATTTTGTGTAGTCCCATAATTACTGAATAGATTACCCTGTTTCATCCGGCAATAAATATTGTCTTGATTCTGATACCCGATTGTAATAATAAATGATGATTAAGAACCATGAAGACCGATGACAGCGAAATAGCAGTTTTTATCTCGACCCGGGAGTCAATTTGCTCTGAGTGTAGGGAAGATCTCGGACGACACGCATGGATTACCCTTGCTAAAAACAAAGAGGCGCTGTGCCTGGAGTGTGCGGACCTGGGACACCTGCTGTTCCTTCCGTCAGGTAATACGGCCTTAACCCGGAGGGCTAAGAAAAACTCTCATTTGCATGCGGTTGTTTTAAAGTGGTCGAGAACCAGAAAAAGATATGAAAGACAGGGACTTCTTGTTGAAGAATCTGCACTTGAACAAGCAGAGACAGAGTGTTTGGCTGATGCAGAGATAAGAGAGCGCAGGAGAATACGCGAGGGTGAAAAACGTGAAGTTGTTGATAAAGAATATGTAAGAAAATACGGTGAACAGATACGTCAATACTATCCGTTCATGCCCCTCGGTCTGGAGGTAAAAATAGCTGAACATGCATGCGAGAAATACAGCGGCAGAGTGGGACGTTCAAAAGAAGCAAAAGATTTTGATGAAAAATCCATCACCCTTGCAGTAGTAGCGCACATACGGCACACCGAAACAGAATACGACGAGCTTCTTATGCGCGGGGTTGACCGTTATGATGCCAGAAGGATTATTTCTGATAAAATCAATCAAGTGTTGGAAAAATGGGGAGATATTTCTTAAAAAAATCTTCATAAAATGCGCGCTGCGCGGTTATTGCCTGAAGCGCAGAGTGCTTCCTGTTATCAATTTTATAACATAAGCCTGTTGTACAACATTATAAATGGCAATGAATAACCCAAAGCAAAGACAAATTAAATTTGATAATTATTGATTTGAATAATTTTATCAACATTGATAACATTCATAAAATTATGTGATAATTTGATATGCATTTCAAAAACAACATTGCTAAAACCGGGAAACAATTTGAAGTTCTTACAAAGGAGATATTTGAGCTTCTATCACGAGACGAGCGTTATACAAGCGTGGAACACGATGTTCATTTAGAATCGCCTGACGGCGTACGACAAATTGACGTTTTAATTCGTTCTAAAGTAGGATCTCTGGATTTAACAACGATAGTGGAGTGCAAAGATCATAACCGTACACTGAGTGTAGAATATGTAGATGCTATTCACTCGAAACAACATGATGTAAAAGCGAACAAGGCGGTTTTAGTTGCACGAAAAGGTTTTTCGAAAAATGCAAAAAGGAAAGCAGATCGATTGGGCATAACGTTATGCATCGTTCGCGATGCGGAAAAAAAATTGCGTGATGTCGGTCTTCAAATACCTGTACTAATCAGTGAAATGCATGGCGTTCGAGTTTATCCACAGTATCAGGTTTATTTAGAAGCTGGAACTCAACTAAATGCTAATTCTGCTTTAACAGTAAGTGACATTAATATTGCCCAAGCATTCAGAAACGCAATTATCTCTGGAGAAATACAGTTCAAAAACACTGATACTGCAGTAAGATGGGTGCCCTCTTTCATTACGGAGTCAGCCTATATTAGAGACGCCAACGGTCAACAACTGCCTATAAATGATTATTCGGTGATGTATGAGATAGAAATAAATTACTATTTTGGATATGTAAATGAGCTGCCTAAAACAATTAGCCTCAGTAATCTTTCGCAAAACGAGGAACACATTTTTTTTAAAGCAGAGGATCTGTTCAACTATAAGGACACCCTTATGAAATATAGTTCCGAAAAGGATGTTCCACTGATTAATGGAATTCATATAGAGTCTGTTGTTTTGCCTGATATCGAATTCAGGGATGTGAAATTAAACTTTAAAAGAATTGAATAATCTTAAGGAAGATATAAGCGAAGACGTTGTTGTTTTTGTTGCATTGAAGCCCATATAACGTACATTTCCTTCCGTAATGTCACAATTCTTATTTGCACTACAGATGCTCGAATTGTAGGGTTAAAAATAATTAGCAAAAAAGAACATACGGGGCACGTTTCTACCCGTAACCTTTGCTTCTCCAAAAACCGCGAAGCCGCTTATTTGCGGCTGCGCTATACAGTTCAAAATAAAATAAATCCCGTTCTAAAATGATTGACGCAAAGGATGCAGGGGCGTCTATCCGCCCATAAAAAAATTATAAAATATCTTGACACATTGTTTCTAAATTTCTACAATGAAAACAACATCAAGGGGGATTAAAAGCAGTGAATAGTAGATAGTTAATAGTGAATAGTTAAAAAAGCAGTGAACCTCCCGTCAAGCGAGAGCAGGCGTAGATAGTGATGAAGGCGGTTAATTGGTTAGGCTATTTACTATGTCCCGCATTAAGCGGGATGAAACCGTACACTAACAACTATTCACTGAATTTCAAATAGGGGTGTAGGCAACAATCATTTCGCCCGCAAATATAACAATCTCAGCGCCCGCAGAACTGGCAATACAACAGACCTCACCGTCAGAACTGCCCTGCATGAAGACAAGGCAGTCCCTTTAGTTCAAATAACGTTTATTGTTCATCCTAATTATAGTGTTTCTTTATTCTTTCTCTTCCGATAGGACCTCCCTTCAAAGGAGATAAAGGTTCCATTCATGCTAAGTCTGTCCAGAATCGCAGATGCCGTTACCGAATCAAATATCTTTCCCCA
>Ga0074195_1003800_pt1 | contig 13486 bp, 10 predicted proteins | sample EPASupsiteHSE623_FD_64525 | JGI IMG/M metagenome (GOLD analysis project Ga0074195, IMG submission 64525) | Bioremediated contaminated groundwater from EPA Superfund site, New Mexico - Sample HSE6-23 | ecosystem: Environmental > Aquatic > Deep subsurface > Groundwater > Contaminated ...
TCGGACCCCATGAACACTGGCATGAGGTTCAGGATTTGAGGATGTTCCAGACAGGCCGCGGGTGGGAGCAAACTGTTCATATCAAAGACCCGAGCAGGTTGAACTTCTGCTTTAAAGACGGAGCTGACCACTGGGATAACTTTTCCGGGCACAACTGGAGCTTCGAAGTACACCACGGCCAGGGATAACAAACAAAACGCCGCTTGTATGCATACCAGCATAAAGCGGCGTTTGTCTATAGTCTGAGCACCCTTTAATTTAAAGGGTGCTTTCCTTATAAAAAAGCCAAAGCTTAGAAGTGTATGAACGAAATTTCTATTTAGATAGTCTAGAACTGGTTATAAATAAAAGGTTTCTGGCTGCTGGTAGACAACAATACTACTAAAATTATGATTAAAGCCCAGAATATTCCGCTTATCATCGGTTGGAACCATTTTCTCAACTGGTCTACCCCCAAATAAATAGTTTTTGAAGTATGTAAATACTTTGGCTTATATCTGTAGTAAAGAAGACCCACCCTATTACTACGAAATGAAAGGTAACTAAGTTGCTCACCAAGTAAGAGAACCGTGAATTTTGATAAACTTGAGGTATTTTCGGACAGATTAAGCGGCTATATATACGAAGCAAAATCAGGCCCGCACCGTGGTACATGCCCCATATCACAAAGTTCACAGCTCCCCCGTGCCATAGGCCTATGAGTCCCATAACTATAAAAGTATTTAATATTGTCCGGGAAAAACTCCCCCTACTTCCTCCCAAAGGAATAAATACATAGTCTCTAAACCAACTAGTCAATGATATATGCCAGTTTTTCCAAAATTCCGAGATGTTTCGCTTCAAATACGGGTTGTTAAAGTTCTCGATTATTTTGTAACCAAAAATTCTTGCACTGCCGATAGCAATATCCGAGTACCCAGAAAAATCGAAGTATATTCTAAATGCATATGCGTAAACAATTATCCAGTAAACTTTACTGCTCAAGCCTGTAGTATTAATTTTATCTGAATACATAGCTAAAATGTCAGCTAATACCAGTTTCTTGAATAAGCCCGTAATGATTCTCTCCAAGCCTTCGGATAGGTATTTCCATTGAAAACCTTTTGATTCTATCGTTTGCTTGATAAAGTTAGGCCAACGCTCAATAGGCCCCGATGGAAGGATTGGAAAAAAGAAAATATAAAGTAAGAATTGAATATAGTTTCCTTGGACCGTTGAACCTTTAAAACGTTCCACAAGATAATGAATAAGTTTAAAGGTATAAAAAGAGATACCTAGTGGTAATGCAGGCTTGGGTAAAGTGATTTGAGGTTCAATATTTAGCCACGGGATAATTTTGCTGAGAATTTCACTCGCTAGACCAATATATTTAAAATACAATAATACCATTATAGGAATAGTCAGACTGGAAATCAATACTAACCGTCGATCAGTAATTTTAATGCTAACCACATAAGCAAAAGAACTCAGGCCCAACAACAGTAAAAAAGTGGAGGGTGATGAATAAATTAAAAAAACCATACTGGCAGTTAACAAAAAATGTTTTCTAAGCCTCCTTGGTAAAAACCAATAAAGAATTGAAGAAATTATTAGAAATATACCGTAAAACCATGTAGTAAATGTCAAGATATCACTTCCACCTATTTACAATATCTTTTGCTAATTGATGTGCCACCAACCGATTCCCACGCGCATTCATATGAATTGAGTCAGAAAAATACGTATCTGGAACAAGGTTTGTATAGTCTAAATATGTTACATACTTGTTCTCTGTCATTTTATTTAAGGTTACTAAGCACCGGTTAAATGCTTTGTTATCCATACTATAATATTTTTGTAAGAACGCCAAGTTTTGAGGGCTGCCATAAAATATAGAGGGAACTTCATTACGTTCTAGTTCCTCAAGAATCGCATTGTACAATTCCACTTGAGGATTTTGTGGGTCCAGGTTAAAGTTTCCAAACTTATAGTCCACTTTTCCCAAGATTTTATTCCAGTCTTTTTGGTACCAAGGTTGATATAGTTGTTGCTCCTCCAGCTCTCTTTTTTTTGCCTCAACAGGATTCATTATTTTTAGCTGAACTTCTGTAATTTTATCTCTTACGGGTTTCCCTAATATCATTATTGCTATCGCTGCTCGGTTTTGATAGAGACTCCATACCTTTCCAACTGAAATATTGATTTTGTTCTCTACTGTTTTCCGAAAACCTACCTGACCTAGATTTGGACATAACCGGGTGATTTCTTGTTTTACCTTAAGGTCAGGTAGTGTAGTAACATTATTGTGTTCAAGTAGATCTTTCCGGTTAAACCAACTTGTGCTGAGGTTGTATACCACCATATCAATGTCTTCATTTAAGAGGAAATTAACTAAAAAATAGTTTTCTGATATCCCATATCCCTTAAATGCGAAATTAAAAACTTTAACCTGTCCTCCTGGCTCAAGTATATTTAATTCTTGCTCCAAGAAAGCTGGAATGGTTTGATCACCAGTTTTTACTGAGGAACCGTAAGTTTGAGAATCACCTAGAAAGACGATCTTGTACCCTGATGCCTTATGCAATTCGGATTTTATTCTTGCTATAGATTCAATCTCTTGATTCACGAGACGCATATCTCCCGGTTGATTGTATAAATTAAACCAATAAAATCGCACAATAAAATCAAGAGCAATTAACACTACTAGAGTAGCTATAAGAGATTTAGGAGTTAACTTAATGTAATCAAGCAAATTTTTAAGCATTATTCCACCCATTATTAATTATAGACTTTAAAAACATTATACAACAGGAAATGATTTAGATACAGTCTGATTTGGAATAGCGGAATAAACCGTTTGTAACCTAGGTAAAATAAGCGGAGAAACAAGAGAAGGGGGTAAAACATTGAAGGTATTAATGCTGTCATGGGAGTATCCTCCGAAAAACGTGGGAGGACTGGCCCAGCATGTTTATCATCTTTCCAAAGCCCTGGCCAAGCATGGGGTAGAAGTGCATGTCATCACGGTTGGCGGAAATGATGCCATTCCGTACGAAGACCGGGAGGGGGTCAAGGTCCACCGGATAAGTCCTTACAGCCTGTCATCCCCGGACTTCCGGACATGGATCCTGCATTTGAATTTTAGTTTACTGGAATATGGCGTAACCCTCGTCAACTCCCTTAAAAATGTTGATGTTCTGCATGCTCATGACTGGTTAGTAGCCCATGCCGGGCGGGCTTTAAAACACTCGTTCCAGCTTCCGCTGGTGGCTACGATACATGCTACGGAATACGGTCGGAACAACGGCCTGCACAATGACAACCAGAGGTATATAAGTGATGTGGAATGGTGGCTGACATACGAGGCGTGGAGGGTTATTGTCTGCAGCTCGTATATGGAACGGGAATTAGGGGGCTTTTTCCAGCTTCCCGAGGACAAAATTACCGTTATCCCCAATGGGGTTAATGCCGAAGATTTTTCAACAGGCCTTGGTCCAAAAAGGACAAAGCATAGCCCCCCGAATGGGGAAAAGTATATTTTTTTCATCGGCAGGTTAGTGCGTGAAAAAGGGGTGCAGGTTTTGCTCGATGCTGCCCCCAAGATTCTGGGCAGATTTCCGGAAGCTAGGTTTATTGTAGCCGGAACCGGCCCTTACGAAGAACATCTGCGGGCCAGGACAAGGGAACGTGGGCTTGAGCACCGGGTTTATTTTGCCGGTTATGTAAATGACCAGATCAGAAATCGGTTATTTCAACAGAGTAAGGTGGCTGTTTTTCCCAGCTTATATGAACCTTTTGGGATTGTGGCCTTGGAAGCTATGGCGGCAGGGACACCGGTAGTGGTTTCAGATACCGGTGGGTTAAGGGAGATTGTCGAGCATGGAGTCGATGGGCTGAAATGCTATGTCGGTTCACCTGATTCGCTGGCTGATAATATTATGGCTGTCCTGGGCGACCCCGGCTTAGCCGAGCGTCTTAAAGAAAACGGTTACGAAAAGGCTAAAAACAAATACAGCTGGTTTGCTGTTGCCGGAAAAACTCTCGACATCTACGAGGAGGTCATCAGGGAGTCCGGAAGGGCTGACTGGCATACCGATACATGGATGGCTTCTGACCCTATTTCGGCGGTTTATGCCAAAATTAAGAACCTTGGCCGGACAGGAGTTTTTGGCCAGCAGGTCCATTAAAAGCCGTTCCGTTAGATGGGAATATAACTGAAAGGAGAAAGCATATGGTACAGGGAATTATCATGGCCGGAGGGGAAGGGTCGCGGTTAAGACCGCTTACCTGTGACCGGCCCAAACCTGTCGTCCCGGTGCTGAACAGGCCGGTCATGGAATATGCCGTAGAGTTATTGAAGAAACATGGGGTTGATGATATAGGGGTAACTCTTCAGTATATGCCCCAGGAAATCAAGAAATATTTTGATGATGGTTCAGACCTTGGTGTGAGTATCCATTATTTTATTGAGGAGACACCCCTGGGGACAGCAGGCAGTGTAAAGAACGCCCAGGGTTTTCTCAAAGACACGTTTGTTGTTGTCAGCGGTGATGCCCTGACTGATTTCAACTTGTCAGAAGCGATAGATTTTCACCGGTCCAAAGGGGCCCTGGCTACACTTGTTCTGACACCGGTAGAAATACCGCTGGAATACGGAGTGGTTATTACCGGAGAGGATGGCGGTATCAGGCAGTTCCTGGAGAAGCCGGGCTGGGGTGAAGTGTTTAGTGACACAGTAAATACGGGGATTTATATATTGGAGCCGGAGGTCCTGGATTATATCCCCGCCGGACAGAAATTTGATTTCAGCCAGGACCTTTTTCCGCTGCTTTTAAAAGAAGGAAAACCTCTCTTTGGGGTTACTCTAAGAGGGTATTGGTGTGATATCGGCAATCTTAAACAATACCAGGAGGCACAGTACGCAGCGATGGAAGGGCGGGTTTCCCTGAACATCAGAGGCAGCCTCCGGGGAGACAAAATCTACGCCGGAGAAAACTGTAAAATTGATCCCACTGCTGTCATAACCGGTCCGGTAGTAATTGGCAGCGGCTGCCACATCGGACGGCACAGCGCTGTCGGTCCATATGTTGTGCTAGGTGATAACTGTAAGATTGATGATCATGCTTCCCTGAAAAGGGCGGTGATATGGAGCGGTACTTATATAGGAAAGCATGCCGAAATAAGAGGCGCTGTACTCTGCAGTAAAGTAACCGTAAAAGACCGGGCTGCGGTTTTCGAAGGTGCGGTGATAGGTGACGGAGGTATCCTGGAAGAAGACGTCAAAATCCGTCCTAACACCAAAATATGGCCCTATAAGCTGGTGGAAAAAGGCACCACCCTTGATAACCATCTTATCTGGGGGACGAAGGCCTGCCGCAGCTTCTTCGGGACAGACGGGGTTGCGGGCGGGGTAAATATCAACCTGACCCCTGAATGTGCAGTCAAATTGGGGGCCGCTTTTGGCGCCGTTTCCGGTGCGGACTCGGCGGTGCTAGTCAGTTCAGATCACCACCGCTGCACTCACATGATTAAAACCGCTGTCCAACTGGGACTTATGTCCACAGGTATAGCTGTAATCGACGGGGGGACACTTGTTACGCCTGTCCACCGTAATGCCGTAAGGGCTTTGGGTGTTAAGGCAGGGGTCCATGTTAAATCAGCCCCCAATGATCCTGAACGCATTCACATCAATTTTTTTAACGGTAACGGTACCGCCGTATCCCGGGATTTGGAACGAAAAATTGAAAACCAGTTTGAACGCGCCGATTTCCAGCGCCACTCCAAAAATGATATAGGCACTGTTTCTTATATGCCGGGTCTTACGGAATCATATATACAGAACCTCTTTCAACTTGTCAACCCGGATATCATCAGCGGCAGAAGGTTCAGAGTAGTTACCTATTTTGCCGGCGACAGCCTCCAAATGATGATACCTTATGTTTTTAACGGTTTAGGGTGTGAACTTATCAATATGGGTCCTGTGACCGGTGATGATACTGCAATGGAAATGACTTCGTTGGCTGAAGCTATAGCCGGCGAGGTAACCAGGACTGGCGCAAATCTGGGAATCGTTTTTGACAGCAATGCCGAAAACGTGGTTATTATAGATGATTCAGGGAGGGTTATCGGTGAAGACCTCTTCCTGGCACTGTTGTCCTTAATTATTTTGGAGACGTCCCAACGACCGGTTGTAGCCGTCCCGGTTACAGGGAGCGGAGTAGTGGAAACCATTGCCGGGACGAGGCAGGGCAGTGTAATCAGGACCAAGACTGCCCCGGCTGCGTTTATGAGTGATACGATGAAGCCGGAAGTAGTCTCTGCCCAGGGGCCTTTCGGCCAGGCTGTGACAACATATGATGCCCTGTCAACAGCTGTGCGGGTTATGGAATACATTGCTCAAAAGGACGTAACATTGACCGAGGTTGTGGACGGAATTCCCGAATTTTACATGACGAGGAAACAGACAGAGTGCCCGTGGATGGCCAAAGGGAAGGTCATGAGACAATTGATTGATGAGACGAGGGGCAGGCATGTGGAGCTCCTGGATGGCATCAAGGTATATCACGAAAACGGCTGGGCTCTTGTTCTGCCTGATGCCGGAGAGCCGCAGTACCATGTTTATTCCGAAGGATATTCCTATGAATTTGCCGAGGAACTGGCAAACTTTTATATTGAGAGAATAAATCAGCTAAGACAATAGTTGCTAGTTGCTAGTTGCTAGTTGCTAGTTATAAACCCAAAAACAGCCGGAAATTACCAGCTGTTTAATGAAAGGTTCGCGCTGGAGCGTGAACCAACAATATGCCTCGTTACGCTCAATGCGGAACGAGGCATATTTTAGTTATTTAACTAGCAACTAAGAACTAGCACCTAAGAACTAGCAACTAGGAACTAGCACCTAGCAACTGGTTTTAATAGTTCACTGCTGCTCCAGTAGCTTCCCGCGCCGGTCGGAAGTGCCTGTAATCAATTTCAGGGAATATGTTATCCTTATCTTCAAGTTCGGACAGCCACTGGGGATTTATCTTGTTCCATTTGATATCTTCATACAGCCCGGTAAAGCGATGGAGGTGCTGTTTAGTCCTCCTGCGGGCGTATCCATCCATCGTTCCTGTTTTCATGATAAAGGCCCAGTCACTGCTCTGGGCGAGGAGAAGCTCCCTGGCTGCTTGTTTTAAGGCTCTCAGTAAATCCCCTTCGGCATGCGGAAACATTGCGGCTAATTCGCTCATCCGCTCAGCTGCCTTGTGTAGGTGAGGGTATATCCAGTCATTGCTGCCCTCGAGCCATACTTCGTGGTAACCTTTATATCCCCAACTGGACGAGGCCGGAACCGTCATCTGGTTTACGGGGTATTTTAGCAGATACTCACTGGGGGTAATCAGTTTGATCGTGTCTTGATTAAAAGCAATTTTTCTGATTAGGCACTCCAGAAACTGGGGCCCCTCAAACCACCAATGACCAAACAGTTCGGCATCATATGGAGAAACAATCAGAGGCTTCCGGTCAAAAATATCGGCCAAAAACTCGATCTGTTTTTCCCTGTTGAACATAAAATTACCGGCATGGATTTCGGCTTTATATCTGCCCCGGCCTGGGTCGTAAGCGTGTTTGTCTTCGGTCCGGCCGGTTATGCGGTAATATTTAATACCTGTGTTAATCCTAAGGCCGTTTGGATGAATATATGGTTTAATATAATCGTAGTCCAACTCCCAACCTATATCCCTGTAGTATTCCCGGTAATCGTAATCTCCGGGATAACCTTCATTGACACTCCACACCTGTTTCGATGTTTCCACATCCCGGCCAAAAGCTGCTACCCCGGAGGGGCAGTAGACCGGGGCATATACTCCATATTTTGGTCTCGTGTCAGCATACATCAAGCCGTGGGAATCAACAAAAAAGTACTTAAGGCCAAACTCATCAAGGATATTATCCAAACCGGAAGTATAGCCGCATTCCGGCAGCCAGATGCCTTTGGGTCTGCGGCCCATCAGCCTGGTGTAAAGGTCAGCAGCAACTCCCACCTGGGCCCTTAAACTTTCCTTTTTTACTCCCAGCAGCGGAAAATAACCGTGGGTTGCCCCGCAGGTAATAACCTCAAGTACTCCCAGGTTTTGGAACTTCCTGAATGCGTTTAAAAGGTTGCGCTGGTATTTATCATGAAACGTCTGACTCGCCCGGATAAAAAGATCTTTATACATCAGGGCGGTCCCGTGGAAATGCGGGTTCCACTTCGTACGTTCGACCTCTTTTTCAGCCAGCTCAATAAGTTTCGTGATGTGTTTGGAATACCGTTCCTGAAGGAGCCCGTCAGTAAGCATCGACATCAGCGGGGGGGTGATAGACATCGTTATTCTAAAATCCACCCCGTCATTTACGAGTGATTCAAAAACGTGAATTAATGGGATATAACACTCTGTTACAGCCTCGAAAAACCACCTTTCCTCCAAAAAAAACTCATGTTCGGGATGCCGAACATAAGGTAAGTGAGCGTGGAGAACGAGAGCAAGGTATCCTTTAGGCATTAGATCAATTCCTTTCTGTGTCTAGTGCATTTTCCGGTTGAACAGTTCGCCCGAACTGGTCCCTGTGAGAGGGCTTATCCGGGAATAAAGTTTCCGCTCATTTTCTGAAACGAGCATCCATTCAGAGTCTACATTGTTCGAAATACTGTTTCGCGGGGTGAACGTAAAATTTGACCTTGCCACTGCAATATAGGTGCCGTCGCTCAAAATCCTGCCCAGGTCTATACAATAGGTTCTGTTGGGTACTCCCACATGTATATACCAGCTTCCGGCATAATCATTGATTACGGTATCATAATGGTGATTGGCATTAAAGCCGTTGAAATAACTGATTCCTGTTACATCATAAACCCGCAGGACAGGCAGGGAGTTATCCCACCCCGGTCCATAAGTATGCCTCAAAGAATTACGCCGTTCCTCACTGATATCCCAATAGGCATAAATCCATTCAGGATCCCGGGCCATAATCGTAATTTTGTTGTCATCATATCCCCATGGTAATTCCGGAACATGTTCATGCTCCAACTCCGGAGGAAACTCAATGATGGGAAATATTTCTTCTGCTGTTTCAAAATTGTCTTCACCAATTTCTACCGGGGATGGAAGTTCATTTTTAACTTTGGTTTTCTGAAACATAAAATAAAGTCCTCCGCCTAAAATAAAGGCACCGAATAATAATATTAACCCTAAAGTGTCCAATTATACAATAATCCCTCCTCCTTTTCCCAGATAGGAAGACTTGAGGCCGATAGATATTTTAGCAGGCTTAATGGAATAATGTTATTGACTTTTTTATTATGTCACAGAATCGAAAATTTATTTAGGGAAAAACCATATCATTAATTGAAAAAATGAGCAAAAATGGAGAGTCAGTGATAGAATAATATTATTAAAATGTTTTCCGGCAGGTGGGGTATGATAATGGAAACTGATCATATGTCTGTACTTCCCTATCGTCCCAAATGGTCCTGGTTAGATGCTGTAACTGTTCTTCTCGTTGTGTTAACATTGATACCATTGGCCAAGATTTTTAGGGGTTTTGTCAAAGGGATTGTTACAGCGATTGGGATAACAGGAACTAGTACGCCAAGTGTAATACTGCTTTTTGGGACTGCTGTCCAGGCCGGTATGATGATTGCAGCTGTGGTTTTTTTAGCCCGCCGAAAGGGCGCTGACGCTAAAGATTTAGGCTTCAGCCGGGAAAAAGCCGGTGCTAATATATTAACCGGAATATTTAGCGGCTTCGTTTTATGGTTTGTAGTAGTCATGATAGGAATCTTATTAACAATTATCACCGGCCCGCCGCCTTCCCAGGAGGTAGAAAAACTACTGAGGGGTATGAAGACCATTAAAGACCTTTGGCTCCCTTTTATCTCGGTTTCAATTCTGGCCCCGTTAAGTGAAGAATTGTATTTTCGGGGCATGGTCTTCCCTGTGATTAGCGCTAAATTAGGTACCAGGCCGGGCATGGTTTTGTCGGCGCTTTTTTTCGGGAGTCTTCATCTCGACTGGTATAGGTTAATCCCGATAACCGTTGGTGGTATAGGTTTGGCTTATCTGTATGACAAGACGAGGTCCCTGCTGACTCCTATTATTGCCCACAGTGTTTGGAATACGATGATGCTGCTGATGATATATTTAGCCGGTCGGCTTACCAAATAGTGAGCATGGGGAGCGGCAGTCGTTATGCTAAACAAAAACCACCTCGGCTATATGCCGGGGTGATTTTTATTTCATCAGGTTTATACTCTTCAATTTTTCTGACAGGGCTATAAAGTGTTTTTTATTACCGAGTTCGAGGGCTGAATTAATTAGGACCATATGAGCTTCTCTGTAGACGTACCGAAACGTTGCATTATCTGTTTCCAGCCTACCTATCGGAGTAACTGCTGGGTTCGCCGTCTCCTTGTGGGGTTTGGGTTCGGAAATTTGCATGTACCACCGGGGGAACCTCTTTTCCGGGAAATCGATGTAAATATAGTATGGGTCGAAGCGGAACAGAGACTTAAATATTTCATCCGAGTTTATCCAGCCTAATTCCTGGTAAGTAAATCGGGTCGGAGCAATTAATTCATCGTAGCCGATAACCAGTAAGGGTTCTCCGGACATAAAATTAAGATTATGCAGGAATACCGCTTTCTCAATCACTTCCATTTCATTAAATATACTGAAGACGACTCCAAGAGTCACAGGGTCCTTCACCCCATAGTCCTTAACAAACCGCAGCAGGATTCTGATTTTTTCCGGAATGACAGCATCTTCCCACATATCTAATTCACCTCGTTAAAACCAAAAATGCCTATATAAGAGGTAGTTACTTCAAACTTAACACACCATAGACCAGACATCAATCCATATCCTTAAAGAATCCTGTATACATTCTTCCCTAAAGAATTCTGTATATATTCTTCAACACATGGTTGATTTACAGATGCCATTTGTTGTTTACTAATCAATATATATTTTTTCAGAGCACATCTCTACATATTGCGGGGAGAAAGGCCCACAGCAGAAGGCCCGTTCTTGTGTGATCGATGACAACCCGGCCAGCTCCCGGAAAAAGGGGATTTCGGCATTCTCTTCGATAATCTGAAAACTGTTTCGCTCGATCCGGTAGGTTACCATATAATTGACTGAGATTTCCGGTTCCCCCGACATTGTTATAATATCACCCTGTTTTTGCAGGTTAAACAGATACTCCAGCGGGTGTTTTTCACCTTGGGGAAATATAAAAAACCTGGCTTCATACTCGTGGCTTGACAGCCCACCAACGGGAATGTAACCCAGTGGGATACTTAGATTCCTGGCTGCGGGAATAGGTTTGCCGGTTATCACTTCGTTTCCGAAGTCGATTTTAAGTTCTCCATATGCTGCAAAAACGGGGCTTTCTTGAGCCGAGAGGAGCATATAATAAAAAAAGCCGTCAAAGGATAATTCCTGTTTTAAAATTACTTTGGCGCGGTTGTTCTCAATTTTTATCAGGAGCCGCAGTCTGGCCTGCCTCAGCAAGGATTTAACCGAAACATTGACGTAACTTGAGAGAAAAGAGACACTTCTCAACATGACCGGAGGGGGAATTAGCGGACTCATCAGGTTGTTGCCGAACGGATAGATGACATTTTTCAAGAGATAACGGTAAAACAGCAGGATGCCCGATCCAAAAAAAATCGGTGCCACATACAGCCAGGACGTTGGCTCCCATCTCCATCGGAAGCTTATGGCCAGTGTCACCACCCATGAGATAACAAGGACGACTATAGTGAAATTAATATACTGGAGAATAGCTCGGCCGGGTGTATCGGGGAATAGGTAGTGCATCTGGTACTTTTCAATAAGCTTGTACATCTTTCCGGTTATATTGGTGTCACTATGGTAAGATAAGTCGAGGAATTCCTCCAAAATATCCTGCAGCCTATCAACTCTTCTCTGTACTATAAGTGAAACAAATATTCCAACTGAGCCCAGGAGAGTTGCCAGGACAGCAGATATTGAGGTCAAAACGCGAATATAGTCTTCAGAAGCAAACATAAAAAAACACTCCGGTTTGTTGTGTAATCAATCGTTAAATTTCCAGATTAAAACGGGCATTTTTGGCAATTGAAGCAAGCTGCTGCTCTTTTTTTTTCAGGGCCATGTTTTCCATTATCCGTAAAGAGGATTGGGTATTGGCTGTGGGCAGACCTTTTAGAGCCGCAATCCGGCCCATCCCAGCCAGGGAATTGATAACTTCGCGGGCAGCGATGTAGTAATCCCCTTCCACAAGGAATGTGCCGGTACTGCGCAGGCAGTCACATATGTAATTCCACACCTCTTCCGCATATGGGAAGTCTGGCAGCAGGCACCTCTTGAAAACCATCCTGACCCGGTACAGGTAACGCTCAGCCAGGTAGTGTTCCCGGTCTTTGTCTATCGTTGCCAGAAGGTGCTTTAAAAGCTCGTTGATACCTATTTTGATTTTATCAGAACTGCATTTTGCTATTTCTTCCATAACGATTTCCTGGAAGCTGGCCAGGTTATCCGGCGGGGGAATCGTTGAAAGCAATTTTTCGCGTTCCACCGGGTTATCCATGGTAGCCAAGTCCAAATAACCGTTTGCTGTGGTAAAAGATGATTGGGCCAGAACATCCCGCAGTTGGGCCAGGTATGTCTCCACTTTTTCCAACTTTTTACCCCCCCATTTGCCGATATATCTTGTTTATTATTTCAATATATTTTTGCCTGTATGCACAGAGGAATTTTTTTCGTTTTACCGAAAATAATGATAAAGATACAGAGACAACAGGAGTGAGGAGTTTGAAAAACCGGGAGGCAGTTGTCAAACTGGGAGAAGACATAGAACTGAAAATAGAAACAGTGAACCATGATGGGGAGGGTGTCGGCCGATACAAAGGGATGGCTGTGTTCGTGCCATTTACCGTTCCCAGTGAAGAGGTAGTCGTCAGGGTAACCGGGCTGAAAAAAAACTTTGCCCTCGGTAAAGTTGTTGAGACAACAGTACCAGCCCCGGGCGGTAACCGGGTCAGCCCACCGTGCCCTGTTTTTAGCGTGTGCGGCGGTTCGAAATTACAGCACATCGATTACAGGATACAGCTTGAATTAAAACGAAAACTGGTTGAAGACTCACTGAAACGGATTGGCCGCATCAACGATGCAGTTGTGCACCCGGTAATAGGAATGGATGATCCCTGGGGCTACAGGAACAAAGCCGTATATCAGGTGAACCGGGTAGATGGCAAAGTAGAACTGGGGTTTTTCGCGGAGAGTACCCATACCCATGTGCCAACGACAGACTGCCTTCTCCTGGACGGCCAGATCAGAGATATCGCCCCTTTAATCGAAGAAATGCTCAATAAATACCGGGTGACTCCCTATGACTGGGAAACAGGCCGGGGGCTGCTCAGGCATGTGGTGGTCCGCAAAGGCTCGGATAATTCAAAAATCATGATTGTGTTTGTAACCTCAGCGGAAAAATTTGCCGA
>Ga0074195_1003802_pt1 | contig 13475 bp, 10 predicted proteins | sample EPASupsiteHSE623_FD_64525 | JGI IMG/M metagenome (GOLD analysis project Ga0074195, IMG submission 64525) | Bioremediated contaminated groundwater from EPA Superfund site, New Mexico - Sample HSE6-23 | ecosystem: Environmental > Aquatic > Deep subsurface > Groundwater > Contaminated ...
CGTTTCCCCTTTTTTTTTTGCCGCCTAAGGCGGGGGCGCAGCAGCCAATTTAGCCTGATCTTTCGAGCCGATCGCTTTAAATGGTTCAGTAATTGAAAGAGCAATATAACCGCCACTTATCGTAGATCCCGGAAACTCTCGCGTCCCAGTTAGACCAATAGTAAGATTTCCGTCCCTGTCAATCGCTTTCTTCTCTGCAAGAAGTTTTTCATATTGCGATACAAGCTGATTTTGAAATAGCACTTCAGGGTGGTTATTAATATCGATCTTTTTGCCATCAATACTAGGCAGAGACGGCGCTTTGAGTTTTTCATTCATCTCCCATTTAATACCGGTAGCAAGAGTTATTACCTTCAATGCCTTCGTCTGACGAAGTTTAGAAGCAGTCATATCACGCTTAACATCATAATATACAGCTAAGAATTCCAGTCTATCGACCGGAAGCACTAACCCCTGCGCTTGGCGTTCGAGTAATATATGCTCCGTTTCCGCCTCCGTATTTAAAAAGTGTTGGGCAACTTCTTCCTTTTGCTGCTCAATCCACAACGTTGTATAAGCTTTTCGCAGCTCGGCCAGATTGTTTAATAAGATCATATTGGAATTATGCTTGGATTCAATTGAGGCTGTTTGGGCTTCAAGTTTACCTATCTTTTCTTTTTGGAAAGTTCCAAACAGCGGAAAATTCAGCCCGAAGCTCAAATTACTATGTTTCTTTTTATATTCATTCGTATCAAATGTTAGCTCGTTACTATATCCATAGGTTATCCCGCCAAAATATTTAGCACCAGCTCGTTGCTTGCTCGCTTCCTCGAAAGCCTCGTCTCTTAAAACTGCGGATAATGCTGCACTAACTTCTGGACCATTAATTACTAATGGTTCAATTTGCTCCAGGGATGAAAGCGAGACGGTTGAAACATCTGCCTTAGCAAATGCGATACCGGGCACCAGAAAAAAATAAAATAACATTAAAAGCCCCATACTCGCTTTAATGGGGATAAAACATTGTTTCATATATACAACTCCATTATTAGTTTACATAAGAACTTGTTTTTCTTTTTCGTTCTTTTTCGTAGAATCCCTTTTATTTAACATTTTCCAGCTACTATTTGGTAAAAATTATGTTATTAAGATAAATTGTAAAATTTTTTATTATGAAAATATGAAGCCGCTAATTACCCTTTCAGACTTAGGTAATTAACGGCTCATATTTACCATTAGCTCTTTATCTGCAAAACCAAATCATTGACAAATATTTTAAGAAATTAGAAATCTTGTAGATACGGTAGTACCGGATGAGTCTGACTCGATTACAATTCTGGCCTGATGCCTTCTAGCAATGCTATAGCACACAGCCATGCCCAGTCCTGTACCTTGCGGCTTAGTAGTGAAAAAGGGCGTACCTATGTTCCCAAGTACATCTTCGGGTATTCCGATACCATTATCTCTAACCTCCAAAACCAGTTCACTACCCGCTTTAAAAGTCTTGATACTTAATGCTCCGCTTGAGTTAATTGCTTCCAAACCGTTCCTCACCAAGTTTAATATTAACTGTCGTATCTCTTTTTCATCTAGTGCCACGTCGGGAATGTCTCCTAGTACCACACTTACCGTTACATTATTCTTCATAGCGTCGGCACCTATCAAAGGCATTATTGAAGTCAATATCCGATTGAGATTAGTTAGCCTCTTATCTACCGATTTATTTTGGGCTAAAGATAAAAATTCTTTGATGATGCCATTGGCACGGTCAAGTTCTTCTATCATAATGTCGAAATGCTCAGCATGTACTTTGAACTCCGGTTTGCGCTGCAAAATCTGCAGATAGCCCCGAACCGTTGTCATAGGATTTCTAACCTCATGACCGATGCTTGCTGCCATTTGCCCAACTAAATTCAACCTGTCAAGCCGAAGCAGCTCTTTCTCAAAAATCTTTTTTTCGGTAATATCTACGTCCATACAAACAAACTCTGTACCCCTAAGAAATCTCACAGGGAAAAATGTTGTGTAAACCGTTTTTCGCTTTCCGCTTTTATCACTTAAAAACCACTCATCCGGTCCCAACGGTTTATCTGTGATGATAAGCTGTTTAATGACTTCTTTAATCTTATTTGCAGTATCATCATCAAAAATTTCACTCACTGGTTTCGATATCGCTTCACAATTGGTAAATCCATAAAAGTTTTCCGAGGCAGCATTCCAGAAGGTGATGTTTCCGTCTAAATCATAACTCTGAATTGCTACGTTTGGAGTACTATTAAAAACCTTAAATATCTCCTGATCACATTTGTCGACCAACTTAGTCTGTAACTCTATTTGCTTTAAACGACCTAGGCCCAGTTCTGCAAGCATTTCAGATAGCTGGATAAAATATGTCATTACGGCATCCAATCTGTCTTTTGAATAAATAGGGACTTTAGTCACAGCCTCCATATATTCCCGTTCTGGAAAACCATGCTTCCTGGCCTGCTTTCGAAAATAATCAAGATCAGGTTCCTCAAATAGAAATTGTCCCAGAAAGACTGTTGCAACATGATCTCCAGCAATCGCTATCGGGGCCGCTGCATCAATCAGCCCATTGGCACATTTGTACCATATATATGAGCCGGCAGAGTCCACCCCATTCTGAACATTCCGATCGCTCTCCTTACAAAGCCTCTCTGTGCAGGGATTTTTTCTGTGATAATTTTCGCATATTTCCTGCCAACCAACAGAGACTATTATATTTCCTTTTACATCAATTATGCCGACAGGTATGCCTGTCGCAGCGTGTAAGGATTGCATAAGCATCTGAAGCTTGGCAGTGTCCACTAGATCGGAAAAGTTGTATCTCATATCTTCCCCCATACTCCGTCAAGTATCCTATTTGCCTTTTCAATGCCACTATCTGTCAATATATGCGAAATTCGTTACTTTCTTTCCAAATTCCTCCAAACGGCTCAAAATATTGGTGATTAAAACAACCTAGCTCTGGTATAGGAATTGAGCAGAATAGAATTTATACCCACGACGATGGGACGTTCCTTATCTGTCATTGTTGACAAATAAGGAACGTCCCATCGTCGTAACCTTAAATTTTTTTTACACCCCTTACATATACATATTTAATTTTTTTGTTAAATGAAAACTGTGGCCTTTGAGTAGTTTGGACAAATATTACTATGATACCTAATGCAATTACTGACCCCCAAACACTCCAATCATCAAACATGCCGGTACCCCCAATACAAATATGCTTGTCTAATATATATTATGAAGAATTGTCGTTATGACAAATAAATAAAGCCGCCTACCCTGAAGGTAGACAGCATTATTTCTTTAAATATCTGTAGCTCTTATTAGGTGCCGCAAAATGTTCGATAAGGATGAGCTGATGACTCCGGCAGTGTAGAGTACTCAGTCTGTTCTGGGGAGTAATCATAGGGGCTTGAAAGAACATCCAGCAACCGCTCCATCACGGTATAGTCTCCTCGATTAGTTGCAGCTTCTAGTGCGGCTTCTACCCGGTGATTTCGAGGAATTAAAGCAGGATTTGACTTTCGCATCAACTGCCGTGAAGCTGCTTTCGACTCTTGCTGTCTGCCTAGTCTCGCCTGCCACAGCTCATACCACTGACTAAATTCCGTAGTGCCAAACAGGACCGTATCATCCGGCTTATCCAAAGTTAACGCTCGGAAGGTATTGGTATAATCCGCACCATATTTCTGCATCATGCTCAGGAGACCTTCAATAAAGGATTTATCCTGTGCCTCTTCGTTAAATATCCCCAATTTAGCTCTCATTACCGCGATCCAACTACAGTGATACAACTCAGTAAAATCTGAAACTGCATCCTGTGCCAGCTTGACAGCCTGATCTTGGTCGACATGCAGCAACGGCAATAATGTCTCAGCAAACCGCGTAAGATTCCACCCGGCAATATAAGGCTGATTGCCATAGGCGTAGCGTCCTTTAACGTCAATGGAACTGAAGACAGTTGCCGGATCATAGGCATCCATAAAAGCGCAAGGACCATAATCAATAGTTTCTCCACTAATCGTCATATTGTCTGTATTCATCACTCCGTGGATGAAGCCAACCAGTTGCCACTTTGCAATAAGCGCAGCCTGACGTTTGATCACTTCTTGAAGCAGCAAAAGATATCGTTCCTCATTAGCTTCGATGTATGGAAAATGGCGCTTTAGTGTATAGTCAGCCAATATCCAGAGATCTTCGGTAGTGCCCCATTCTGAAACATATTGAAAGGTGCCAACTCGCAGATGACTTGAGGCTACGCGAGTCAGAACCGCACCAGGCTGGTAGGTTTCTCGTATTACCGATTCATCGGTTGTCACCACCGCTAGACTGCGAGTGGTAGCAATACCAAGCGCATGCATTGCTTCGCTTATAATATATTCGCGCAGCATTGGTCCAAGTGCTGCGCGTCCGTCACCCCGGCGGGAGTAAGGCGTTTTACCTGAACCTTTAAGCTGAATATCAAACCGTTCACCTGCAGGGGTGATCTGCTCGCCAAGCAATAAAGCCCGTCCGTCACCTAACATAGTAAAATGGCCAAATTGATGCCCCGCATAAGCCTGAGCAAGCGGCAAAGCTCCTTCAGGAATTCGGTTGCCGGCAAGCGCCGCTACGCCATCTTCGCTTTGCAATGCCTGGACATTTAGCCCTATGGATGTTGCCAAGGGATAATTAAGAATGACCAACTTCGGTGACTGTACAGGGTTTAGATTTAGTTTGCTAAAAAACAAATCCGGCAAACGGGCATAACTGTTATCTAAGTTCCATCCTGTTTCTATTTCTGCTTTTTCCCTTGTCATCGCATCTCCCTTTTCTTCTTTTGTCTTTTTGCAGCCTGGTTTATTAGATAAACAAAATCATAATTATATGATATTCTTAGTTATCTGCTTTCCACACTATAAAAGTCAACTCTTTTTAGTGTCTACTTCTGCCAATTTCTTATACCCTTTTGACCACATGATAGAATATAGACATACTTGGTAAAATAAATGTATATTAGGGAGGTAATTGAATGAATGTTTTGGCTATCAACGGAAGTCCTAGAAAGCACTGGAACACTGCAATGCTGCTAAACAAGGCTCTTGAAGGAGCAGCATCACAAGGAGCTGAAACTGAACTCATCCATCTTTACGACCTTAACTATAAGGGTTGTATAAGTTGTTTTGCATGTAAGCTGAAGGGTGGAAACAGTTACGGTAAGTGTGCTTACCAGGATGATTTGACCACAGTCCTGGAAAAAATCGAAACTGCGGACGCCGTCATCCTCGGTTCTCCTATCTACCTCAGTAATGTTACTGGCGAATGAGATCCCTTATGGAACGAATGGTTTTTCAGTATCTGGTATACGATGAAAGTCACTCATCACTTGTGACAAAGAAAAAACCGATAGGATTTATTTACACGATGAATATCAAAGAGAATATGTTACAAGAATGGGGATATGATCGTGTTTTTCTTACAAACGAAAAGACTTTTGAAAGAATTTTCGGATGGTCAGAATCATTGATAGCAACAGACACCTACCAATTCAGCGATTACTCGAAATATATTACAACTGCTTTTGATGAAACCGCTAAAGCTAAACGCCGTCAGGAAGTATTCCCAAAAGACTGCGAAGCAGCCTTTGACATGGGAGTTAGATTCGTAACGAAGGTAGTTAAGGATTGCTAGTCATACTGGCATCCCTAACATTTCAAGGAAAGCCTCCTATCATATTTTTCCTATGACAGGAGGCTTTTGCGTGGAAATGTTCGTTTTTTAGATATACATTCTATAAACCCATGATCCTCCATCTAAATACTTCGCAGTATGTATTAGCTTGCTAAATATCGTATTGCTGAAGCCAAATGGGGACATTTTTCTATTTGATTGCAGTAATTAACAAAAGCCTGACTACGGGAAATTGCTTTCACTACTCCTGAATTATTCTCGATATTCTTTATAAGCATATCAATTTCTATTAATAAAGCCTCACTTAAAGTCGACGCCCCCCCGAAGTCAAACAGCACCCTAGGTGTGCCCGTTAAATATTCTCCAAGTTCTATCAACATCGACTGAAAGCTTATCAGGGTAAGACTATTGTTTACTTTTACCCAAACCAATTTATTGTCCAGGATAATCTCATACGGAGGCAGATATCCTTGAGCATAAGGGTTGGTCGTAGATAACGAATTATCCGCACTTCTTAATTTTTCAACAAGCTTTATATGTTTCTGAAGATCGAATTTTTGATGAAGAACATTACTTAATACAGACGAGACCTTTTCTTTAGTAATCGGCTTAATTATAAAATGCCTTGCCCCTCGCTCCAACGCGTCGAGAATAACCCGGCGCTCCTCCATCGCACTTATTACGATAATCTTGGCATTGGGAAAGGTTGAAATTATTTTTGACGTGGCCTCAGCCCCATTCATCCCTTGCATCGTCAAATCCATCGTAACAATATCCGGCTTAAACTGGGCATACTCCACAAAAGCTTGCGTTCCATTCTCAGCTTCGCTAACTACGACATGCCCCAGCGACGTCACGATTTCGTGCAAGCTTTTTCGTGCCACAGCTGAGTCATCCACGATAAGGACACGGGCCTTCTGCCCTATTTCCCCATGCGGCAGACTACCCCGAACCTCACCCTTAAAATCTGTAGCCTCCTTGAGTTTACTCACAAGGTCCTTATACTGCTGCTGATCAAAATTTTGATTCAGTACGTTATCAAGTGTAACAGCGACCTTTTCCGGGGTGACCGGTTTTATAATATAATGCCGTGCTCCTCGTTCCAATGCATCCAGAACTGTCGGGCGATCTTCTGTAGCACTAATCACGATTATCTTCGCGTCGGGAAAGGTTGCGCTTATTTTTGACGTGGCCTCAGCCCCGCTTATCCCTTCCATTATCAGATCCATCGTCACAATATCAGGCCTATGAGTGGCATACTCAGTGAAAGCTTGTGTTCCGTCAGCTGCTTCGCTCACCACCGTATGCCCCAAATCAGTCATCATTTTCCTAAGAGCTTTCCTTTCCACAAATGAATCATCGACAATCAGTATCCGTGCCACGCTGACTCACCTCCGTTCCTATCTCAAGCCCGTTTGTTTAAAACATCATAAACGGTATCCAGTAATCGAGCCCTGTCTAGCTTAAACTCATAGCGATCAAAGCCTGCACGCAATCCCTTCTCCTTATTGTTCTCTCCAGTAAGGGAAGTAAGAGCAATTACCGGTAAATGGCGTAAAGTTTCATTAGCCCTTATAGCACGTACTAGTTCGATACCTGTCATAATGGGCATCTCAATGTCGCTTACCACCGCATCCACCTTAAGATCCTGCAACTTATCCATAGCTTCACGACCATTTTCGGCTGTAACGACCTCAAAACCTTCGCTCTCAAGATAGTTCTTAACTACCCTTAGAAAGAACAATGTATCTTCTACAAGTAAAATCGTGCTCTTCTTATTTTCAGAAGTTCGTTCGAGAAAACGTTCATCACCGAACCTTTTACGGCTGGATAACTGGTTATAGTACTCGGGTGCTGCTTCAGCAAATAGCTCATGTATATTTACTAATGTAACAACAGTATCATTAATGAACGTCGACCCGAGAATTCCTTTACCACAAACGCCAGCCCTGTCGAGTGACACCTTAGTATATACAGAATCATGAATTTCTTCAGCTATTATCCCAATAGGATGCTTAACCAATTTCGGTAGAATGATATAAACCTTAGAGGGCTTATTCTTTTTGTGTGAGATCGGTAAATAATGCTCTGGCCGAACAACTCTGGTAGTTTGCCCTTGGACGGAAAAGTAATATTTAGACCCAATTTTTTGCAGCTGCGACACATCCACTTTCTCAACCCTTGACACCATCGCCAGATCCAAACCAAGAATCTCACTGCCTGAACATCTGAACAATAATAAATATTGCTTTTCTGCCTCAATATTTTTTGAAGAATGGGGGTCCGGCTCTTGAGACGTGTTGGTATCAAGCGAAAAATCGGCAAGCTGCGCTATTCCCTCCGTATCTAGGATCATTGCAATATTACCATCACCCAGAACAGTAGCTCCCGAGTACAGTCCGCAATTCCTTAAAATAGGCGAAAGCGGTTTTACCAAGATTTCCTCCGTGTCATAAACGCAATCAACCACGAGTCCATACGAAGAATTTCCAGTCTTGATTACCAATACACGCAGCGTTTGAGCAGTGTCAAAAAAGCAGTCATCGGCAGCAGTAGTCTCTAGCTCGGTTCCCTGAGATAATAGGGAACCAAGTCTAACTAATGGCAGCAAACGCCCTCGTAAACGTAGCACTGGACGATTTTGCACCTTCTCCACACGTTTTCCATTGGTTTCATCCGCTTGGATAAGCAATAGTTCCCTAACATTCGCCTGTGGTATAGCAAATGATTGTCCCTCTGCCATCACTATGAAGGATGAGATTATTGCCAGCGTCAACGGCAAAATCAGTCGAAAGGTAGTTCCTCTACCCAGTTCGGAAAGTATCTCAATCTTACCGCCTAATTTTTCGATATTAGTTTTTACCACATCCATACCGACACCGCGGCCGGAGATATCCGTGACCCGTTCCGCCGTTGAAAAGCCAGGCCGCATAATGAGGTTCATTATTTCGACATCACGCATAGCAGTAATAACTTCTTTGCCGACAAGACCGCTCTCCAATACTTTGCTCTTAACCTTTTGCAAATCAATACCGGCACCATCATCGCAAACCTCTACAATAACCCGCCCACTTTCATGATAAGCGCGTAAAGTCAGAGAGCCAGTCACCGGTTTATTATTGACCTGGCGAATCCCAGCCGATTCTATGCCATGATCCAATGCATTTCGTACCAAATGAGTCATAGGATCAACCAACGCTTCAACTAAGGAACGATCCAGCTCAACATCCATTCCCCACATGGCCAAATCGACTTCCTTCCCCACTTTACGAGACAAGTCTCGGACAATACGGGGAAACCTGTTGAAAACATTGGCTATTGGCTGCATCCTTGCTTTCATAATTCTTTTCTGAAGGTTGGTGGTAAGCTCGTCGATACCTTTAGCCACCACTTCCAACTGTGGTGATGACCTATCGGAATCTTGAGTTATTCGCAGCAGCTGATTCCGTCTTAGCACCATTTCGCCCGCCAAGTTGAGCAAGTCGTTCAATAGTCCGACACCGACCCGTACGCTCTCTTCCTTACTGGCCTCACGGGGCCTCCCTTCGCAGCAAACAACTTGTTGTGCCGCATCCGGCAATGATGTACTCATTCCCTCAACACTAACCTGCTCCGATTGAATGTGGCATACGGCTTCTGCCGCAGGCCGTGGTGCCTCTACCTTATCATCAGAACTAGTAAGTTGATTCCACAAGTCCCAGGCTGAGTGTCCGCCATGAGATTCTTCAGGCTTATCCTGAGATGCACCCAAAAACCATTTTATGTCAGCCACATGGCAACTAATATCATGAATTTCGCTCTCTAACGGGCTGTTGATTAGTTCCTTTAATAGATCAACAGATGAAAGCAATACATCAATCATTTCGGGGTTAACCTTAAGACGGTGCTCACGCAGCTCGCCAAATAAGGTTTCAATAGCATGCGATAACTCAACTATTCTGTTAAGTTCGAAAAAGCCGGCCGTGCCTTTGATGCTGTGTGCAGCACGGAAAACTTCATTGATAATGTCATCATCGTCTTCTGTCTCTTCCATGCGGAGGAGGCCAGCTTCCATTTTCGCAATATGAGCCTTTGCTTCAACTATGAACTCGTTTAGAAGGTCGCCGCCTTTTTCCAAGCCTATCACCTACCGCAATCATCGGAATTAGTTATTATACTTTGAACCTTGCTACCATCTCTTGCAAGCGATTCGCCGTTTCTCCCATATTGTGGGCACATTCACTAACCTTTGATGCTGTTGTAGCTGTATCAGAAATCGCTGTATCAGCTTCGTGCATGCTCAGTGAAATGTCCTGGGTACTCTTAGCTATTTCTAGTGTCGCCTGAGAAATATTCGTCATGGCCGATTCCGTCTCTTCCATACTGCACGCGACCTCTTCCGCCTTTCGGGAAATTTCAGCAGTAGTATGGAACATTGCTTCAACTCCGTTTGCTGCCTTCATAGCATTTTGAGAAACATGTGCACTTTTACTTGCAATCGCGGCTACTTCCTTACTTATCGTTGTCATCCTCTTAGCTTCCACTAGCACATTCCCTGCAGTATTGCTTAAGCATTCAGACTGATCGCCTACAGCTAACGCAATATCTTGGGTGATTTCCATTGTCTCAGCTATGACGTTGCTGATCTTCCCTACAACTGCAACTGCTTCACCCATACCGTTCTGCATATCCTCGATTTGCTGCCCGATGCGTGCCGCTTCTTCGGCTGTGCGCTTGGACAGTTCTTTCACTTCCCCGGCAACCACAGCAAAACCCTTACCCGCATCCCCTGCGCTGGCAGCTTCTATAGTTGCGTTCAGTGCCAGCATATTGGTCTGCTCGGCGATATTGCGAATAATATCAACAATTTTACTAATTTGCTTTGATGAAACACTTAACTTCTGTATAATGTCGTTCGTATCATGCGAACAGATTTTAGCTTCTGCTGTAATAGCGATAGACCGTTGACAGGATGCTGCCACCTCTTGAGCAAACACAGCTACTTGGCTGATACTTTGCGAGACATCCTCAATTACCGTGCTAACGCCTTTAACTTCTTCAGCAACGTACTCTGAGGCCTTTACTGCCTCCTTTGCTGCTGCAGCCATCTCGCTCGCCATCCTGACAACTGCCTTACCGCTTTGGCTGACATGCTCTGCGGAGCTGGCATTTTCTTCAGTACCAGCAGATATTTGTTCCACACTGGTACTCACCATGCTTACAGTAGCACTCATCTCCTCACTGTTTGCAGCTAGGTTAGATGAAATATCAATTAGTTTATTCGAACTGCCCTGCATTTCAACCGTCGAAGTTTGGATATCATGAATCATGCCGCGCAGATCGCTCACCATCTTGTTAAAACCTCTGGCAAGCTTAGAAAACTCGTCATCGCCCGCAACCTCAGCCTGCACGGTAAGGTTGCCACTAGCCAGCAGCCTTACCTGACTCTCCAGAGCTTCTAATGGTCTGGTTATGCGGCGTGCCACAGCTATACTCACAGCTATCACCAAAAGAATTGATGCTACCGTTATCCCTATAAACATCCACTTTAAGTATGTTAGAGGAGCAAAAACAACAGCCTGTTCAACCTTAATACACAACACCCACTGGGTGGATGGTATTTGCTTATAAACCATAATCATGTCTTTACCGTTTTCCTGATAATTCCTGTATCCTTGGTCATTACCGATGATATCCTTTACCACCGCAGAAATACCTTTTAACTTCTGTACTTCAAATACATTCTTGGACACAAATTCAGAATTGGGATGGGCCAGAATATAACCCTTACTATCAACTAGAAAAGCATAACCGTCTCCCTCAAGACTGATTTCTTTTACATTGTCAACAAGCGTTTGCAACAATATATCCGCACTTACTACCCCGAGCGTTTGTCCTGATGCCGTTTCATATGGAAGAGCAACAGATACTGTCATCTGTTTGGTGTCTGCGTCCAGATAGGGATCAGTAAAGACTAACTTTTTCTGCTCCATGGCCTTCTTATACCATATCCGGGTACGTGGATCAAAATCCGCTGGAGGAACCCATCCACTTCCAGTTACCAACTTTCCTTCCGAAGAGCCAAAGTAAACATCCGCTAAGTCTTTATCCCGATTCTTATAACCCATTAACATCGCAGCAGGTACTTCACCGTTTCCAACAGTTGTCTGAATCGTACCCGCCGTAATTTCAACCACCTTTGTCTTGGTCAGTAACCAGCCGTCGAGTTTACTAACATGTGAATTAATAGCAGCGGTCATCTGTTTTTCGATATTCTCGGCAAAGCGTTCCTTCGCAAAGAAATATCCTGTCAATGAAGAAGCTAAAAGAATAATTGCTGAAACGACCGAAAAAACCAATATTAGCTTTGTTCTAATGTTCATATACATCCCCCCATAGTGGCAACAAATCGTCTTATCCGAGTAATGCCACCCCAAATTTACTAATAAAGACATCGAGGAGGACAATACTCACTAGTTATTCAACTTATGCTATAGATTTTCCTGTAATTTCGAGAGTAAGATTGTCAGAAATAGTAAAAAAACCCCGATAAAAATAAGATACTCGCAGCCACTACTCAGCACTCTTGCCTTATCGCTCAGAAGATTGTACTATAATGAAGAAGTATCTCAAATCGTATAAGAAAAAGTGCCCACAAATGGCACCTGAGGCGCAAAAATGGATGTAGCAACAAAACTGATTTATATAGGTACCGACCTCTTGCTGCCACTAACACTGGGCTACTATTGCCGGCAGCGTCGGTGGCTGAGTGAAACCTTCTGCAATAAAACTATTGAGGTCAATATTACTACCTTTAGTACTATCTTAGCGGCACTGAGCTTCTGGATATTACCGTTAAACCTGGCCCTGCTCTGGTTGCCGTTTTTTGGTATCCTATTAAGCTTTATCCCTGGACTGACGGGGTACTTGGTGGCGCAAAGAAAGTACGTTGACGGCCCTGACAAAGCTAGTTATCTAGCTTCTGCCATGCTGTCTAACATTGGGACACTGGGCGGCTTATGTGCCTTTTTCCTGTTTGGGGAACCGGGATTTGCTTATATACAGATTGTTGCTATGTTCCAGAACCTTGTCTTTTTTTTGTTCTGTTTTCCTATGGCCCATTACTACAACCTATTGCTGCACAAAAAGGCGGGCGTCACCGATAAAGTCACCTTCGCGACTCTCTTCTTCAGCCGTAATCAGTTGCCCGTGGCTGGGGTAGCCGCCGGAATTATTCTATATGTAGGCAACGTACCCAGGCCTGAATTTTTCGGTGGCATATTCAACGTCCTAATCCACATTTCTGCTTGGAGTGCACTTTTTCCAGTTGGCTACTCCATCCAATTCTCTGAAATGAAACATTACTATCGCAACATTCTAGATCTTTTACCGATCAAATTTGTTATCACCCCGCTGGCTGGCTATTTCATCGCCAATCAATTTTTTACTGACCCCGTGGTGCTGGGCGCTATCCTCATTGCAGCCAGCACTCCCTCTGGCATAAACGCCGTCGTACTTGCCCGTCTGTACAATTTCAACGTCCACATGGCCAGTGCCGCCTTCTTTCTTACCACTGCCCTCTTTCTTGCGATCATTTATCCCTTCCTATTTTTCCGGTTCCAATTTCTACAGTAGGCAGCAGTACTCGAACAAAGAGCTAGTAGAGGTACTATAATAACCGTTACGTAAAGAGACATAGTTTGCCAATAAAGGCTAACTATGTCTCTAATTTTTTGACTTAGATACGTTCCTAAATTGTCACATTGATGCAATAGTAAGTGATATCCCGGTTGCACGTTCGATCATTGGCCTCC
>Ga0074195_1003803_pt1 | contig 13472 bp, 20 predicted proteins | sample EPASupsiteHSE623_FD_64525 | JGI IMG/M metagenome (GOLD analysis project Ga0074195, IMG submission 64525) | Bioremediated contaminated groundwater from EPA Superfund site, New Mexico - Sample HSE6-23 | ecosystem: Environmental > Aquatic > Deep subsurface > Groundwater > Contaminated ...
CAACTGTGTGAACGGGAGGATTCGACCTGGTAGAGTATTAACTGAAGAGCCGTATGATGGGAGACTATCACGTACGGTTCTGTGAGAGGTTTAGGGGTGAAACTCCCCTTTACCTACTCGATCAAAAAAAACATTCACACATTGAAGACTAGACACTTTAGAAATTTAGTTTTAAGCATTACTTTATTAATTCTTATTGGATTTATTATTTGCAATATATCTAATAAGAAATCAACTTTTATAGCTGGTCAACCAATTGACAGTCTGAACTATGTTCGTGTTTATTATAATGGTAAATCTAATAATACTTTTGGACGCAATTTAACAGTCGATAATTATAATCTGGGTATTAAATATCAATGCGTTGAATTTGTAAAAAGATACTATTATTTGCATTTAAACCACAAAATGCCTAATAGTTATGGGGATGCCAAGGATTTTTTTGATATTAAAATTCAAGATGGTCAGGAAAATACTATTAGGAATTTAGTTCAATATCGAAATCCAAGTAACACAAGACCAAAAGTCGATGATATATTAGTTTTTAACGGAACTACATATAACAAATATGGACATGTAGCAATAATATCAAAAGTAAAGGGCTATAAAATTGAAGTTATTCAACAGAATAAAAGAAAATCACGCGAGAGCTATTTACTCATAAAAAGAAAGGGTAAGTGGTTAATAATTAATAAACGAATTATGGGTTGGCTACGAAAGGAGTAACTTTAAAAGCCCTACCGCTAACAGCGTGTATAATCCATTGCTGGTAGAGGTTTGCGGTGGTCAATGCTTTTGGTTAGGCCGTGGTAACTCGACCACAAAGCGCATTGGCAACGCAACGGCTCATACACGCGGACGTTGTGAGTAATTCAAAAAATACCTATACATGAGAATCATTAAACTAATATCGATTTTATTAATTTCCTTTCCCAGTTTTGGTCAGACTAAGATTGATTGCAATATTTTCAAAGAAGAATCTTTTGACATTTCATTCAAAATGGATAGCATTAAGTATAGATTGGTATGTCAAACTAAATGTGATGACGAACATACTGTCCCCGATACATCAAGATTGGGGTTTGTTAATTTGTATCAGGACAGATTTTTTAAATTCACACTTAAAAGCGCTGTTATAGATACGCAATTTATTGTAAAAAAGGAAATAATTAAAAATCAATATAATCACCATTCAACATATTTGAAATCTTTATTAGTGTATCCAAAGGTACTTTCTATTGATTATGTCAATAAAAGAATACTTATTGGAGCAACATTTCTCTTCCCTAGTGGATTGGAGGGAACAGATTTTTGTGATTTTATTACTTTTTATGTTTATTTGAATGGTAAAGTATCATTAAAGGAAATCGAATATTATAAAGAACCAGGAATTGATTAATGAACTACTCACAACAGCGTGTATAAGCCATTGCTGGCTGCGGGTTTGCGCAGGTCAACTCACTTGTTTACCTTGTGCTAACTCGACCACAAAGCGCATTGGCAACGCAACGGCTCATACACGCGGACGTTAGCACACATTTAAAAAATCGTAACCAGAATGATCAATCTATACAAAACTAGAGATCCAAGAAAACTTGCTAAGAAAGCTGAAATTACAACTAATCCATTAAAGGCAGTCGAGTTATATTCAGATGCAATTATGTATGAAAAAAAGAAGGATCACCCAGATTCAATTCTTTTATCAGACCTTTACTTGAAAAGAGGTGAGATACATCTAAACAACGGTGTGGCAATTTTATCCTCGTCTGATTTTCTACAATCTATTGAATATAATCCTAATAACGGAATTGCTCATAATGACCTGGGTATTTGGTATTCAATCGAACGCTTTAATACACCTGATTTTGAAAAAGCCTTGGAACATTTAGACAAAGCAGTAAAAATATGTCCAGACAGACAAGATTTCAAAATGAACTCGGCTGTAATTAAAATTAAAAAGGGCAATAAAGAAACTGGAAAAGCTGAACTGGAACGGTTGGTTGAATGTGGTTATAATCAAGCTAAAATTGCAATTGAAAGATTTTGCGAATAACAATAAACGTGTGCTAACAGCGTGTCAAATGATCTGATTTCAATTCAGATCTATAATGAAAATTATTTTACCTGTTTTAATCCTGCAAATGAATTTGAGAAATGGGCTACAATTGAGGTAATAGATTACGAAAATGTGCCCAAAGATATGGGAACATTTACCTTGACAGGTGGACTTTATGCAGTTTTTGATTATAAAGGATCAAGCACTGACAGTAGTATCTTTCAATATATTTTTGGTACCTGGCTTCCAAATTCGGACTATTTGTTGGATAACAGGCCCCATTTTGAAGTACTGGGTGCCAAATATAAAAACGCAGATCCAGATTCAGAAGAGGAAATATGGATACCAATTCGACAAAAATAATCGCCAGCCACTAACAGCAGGTATAAACCATTGCTGGCAGCTGATTTGCGTAGGTTAGTGCTTTTGGTTACCCTGTGCTACCTTGACAACAAAGTGCCTTGAAAACGCAACGGTTCATACCTGTGGACGTTGGGCATAATTGATCAAAGCTCTCCGTACATGGAAAAAATTAGTCAAATGACTTAACTTTACAAAAAAGATGGCTATGATAACAAAGGATAAATTGAATCGGACAATCAATAACTTTCCGGAATCATTTACTATAGATGAGTTAATTGATCAATTGATTTTTATTGAGAAAGTAGAGGAGGGATATCAGCAATCTGAAGAAGGAAAGGTTATTTCCAATGAGGACGTTAAATCAATGATTGATAAATGGTCAAAATAGTCTGGACTGATTTGTCCGCCTCAGATTTAAAAGAAATATTTGATTTCATAGCGGACGATTCTGTCCGTTATGCTACTATTACCGCCAATAAAATATATCAAAGGGTTCAGCCACTAATTGATAACCCATATCTTGGAAGAATGGTTCCCGAGTTTAATGAAAAACACATCAGGGAATTAATAGAGGGTAATTATAGAATAATCTATCGAGTTAAAAATGTCGCTCAGATTGATATTTTACGCGTATACCACGTTGCCAGGTTACTAAAAAAGAAAAGTCTAAAGTAATATCAACTATGCCCAACAGCGTGTATAATCCATTGCTGGTAGCGGGTTTGCTAAGGTCAGTTCTTTTTGTTACCTTGTGGTAACTAGACCACAAATCGCCCTGGCAACGCAACGGCTCATACACGCGGGCGTTGGCGACAATTTTAAAAATAACCATCACTCGTATGAAGATAAAAATTGTTTATATTTTAGTAATTCTTGTTTCAATATTTTTCAGTTGTAAAAAAAGTGCAAGATTTGAAAAGACTCCAATATTACTGGCAGATAGAGAAGCTCCCTTGGGTTGGATATACCTAAGAATATATGAAGACAGTACTTTTGAGTTTATTTCAGCTGGGTTAAGAAATAAAACAGTTTATCCTGGAGAGGTAACAATAAAGGATGACACCCTATTTTTTCACTACATTGATTCAATTCCAAAAGCAGGTAGTATTGCAGTTTTCAAATCCAATGCAGTTGCATATATTAATGGATCTTATCCTGAAAGAATAGAGATAAAATTAAATAAATTAAAATAAAACTGTCGCCAACAGCGGGTATATGCTATTGCTGGCAGCGGGTTTGCGTAAGTCTGTTCTTTTTGTTAACTTGGTGTACCTAGATAAGTAAGCGCTTCGAAGACGCAACAGCACATACCGGCGGGCGTTGGCAATAATGCTTACCAACAATCTTCATGAATTTACTAAATCAATATTATTATGAATGTAATACATTATGGCCGGAAAAATCGACAAATTTGTTAAATTTGTTAAGCATAGGTCTCGAGATTTAAGTTAATTACTTGAGAAGCATCATTAATTTACGAAAAATACTTGGGATCTATGCTTTTACATATACACTATAAGCCATTGCTAGCCGAGGGTTTGCGGAGGTCTATTCTTTTGGTTACCTGGTGTACCTGGATAAGTAAGCGCATCTGCAACGCAACGGCTCATACACGCGGACGTTGGAGTACATTACAAAATGAAACCGCTGACAAATATTATCATTCTTTTTCTTGCTCTTGCATGTAATGCACAAGAGAAAAATTCTGTTAACCATGATTTATCACTCGCAGAGGCAATTGATTCATTTAACATTGATAAAAGCAAGATTTCTGTGCTAATTGACAAGTCAAATTTCAAGCTTTATATTCGAGTAAATGAAATTGTAATAAAAGAATATCCGGTTGTATTTGGAAAAAATACGGTTGATGATAAGCTTATGCAAGGTGATAAATGCACTCCTGAAGGTAAATTCAACATAATTTCAAAATATCCCCACAAAGAATGGTCAAAATTCATATGGATAAACTATCCCAATGATGATTCCTGGAAGAAACATAATACCGCCAAAAATGAGGGAAGAATTCCCAAGGACGCTCAAATAGGCGGAGAAGTAGGTATTCATGGAGTACCTAAAGGAATGGACTTTCTTATTGATACGAAGTATAACTGGACACTTGGCTGTATTTCATTGAAGAATAAAGATGTCGATGAACTATATCCATACATAACAAAATACACAACAATAGAAATCAGAAAGTAACGTACTCCAACAGCGTGTGCTATGAAAAGCAATTTCCCGCGTAATTGATAATGACTAAGTTACAACATTTCTTTTTTTTGAATGCAAAATAACTCCCATTAAATAATTTTATGATACTGTCAAGGGTGGCTTTGGAAGTGGGTGGGCTTGTGGGGCCAATTGTTTTACCCTTGACTGGAGCATAAAACTATTTTACCTTTTGGATATTCAAAAAAAATAAAACCATACTGCTATATGTGGTCAAAAAAAGCCACAGAATTCTATTATGTTTTATAAAAGGGGGCGCAAACTATAAAATCTGAACCCTAAAAGTCACACACGCTGTTTTGCGCTAGTCCCCCAGAAAAGGTTTTATATGAGTGATTATGATAACCCCATTTGATATTTGTTTTGAGTCAACCATACCTGGCGAACACGATTGAGTAATTTATGGGCAATTTTAATAATTACAATCCTAGAGTCATATTTTGTAATACGGTCTTTGTAATACTTAAGCAAGGCAGGATCATATCGCATGGCGGTCCAGGCAGCTTCAACCAAAGAACTGCGAAGGTATTTGTTGCTACGATAAGTAAGTTTTCCCTTAGGATCCTTATCCCCGCTTTGATGGGAACGAGGAATAAAACCGACATAAGAAGCCAGATGCCTATAGGATTTAAACCGGGATATATCTCCAATTTCAGCGATCAAACACATGGCAACAATAGGGCCAATTCCGGGAGCAGTCATTAAGGATTTATAAATTTGGGGATAATAAGTTTTAACCTGGTGACGCAATTGTTTGGTAACTTCAAGAAGTTGTTCTCTGGTGTTTTGATAAGCCTTTAAAAGGTATTTAAGAGAAAGGGTTCCGGATTCGGTAGGCAACATGACCTGATAATTAAGCCAGTTAATAAAGGCAAGGGACCAGTTTTCAGCATTAACCTCTACGGGAGGTATAATTCCAAAATAATGCAAAAAAGAACGGATCCGGTTTTTAGTTCTACGGTTTTCTTTGGCAGCGCGCCAACGCATTCTAAAGAGCGATCGAAATTGTTCATGTTCAGGATTGAAAACATAAATGCCTTTAATCTGGTTATTTTTTAATGCATTTGATAACCGCCTGCTGTCAACAGGATCAGTTTTGTTTTATTTTTCTTTATTTGTAACAGGCAAATCAGCAGGATTAATAACAATGTTTTTAATGCCTAATTCAAGAAGCTTACGATGGTGATGATAACCGAAAAAGCCACATTCATAAGCGCTGAAGTAATTTGCGCCAGGAAAATGAGAAGAAAGATAATTATGCAATACAACAGGATCGGGAGGTTGAGTGAATTTACGATGTTCAATATCATCGACAATGATGTTAACTGCCCAAGAGGCACCATGAACATCCAAACCGGCATAAACATTATGACCGGAAAAATCCAAAGAATTGCTAAATTTGTTAAGCATAGGTCTTGAGTTTTAAGTTATTAATTGAAAAGCACTATTAATTTAGCAAATTACTTGGGATCTATGCTTTTTACATATATACTATAACCCATTGCTGGCCGTGGGTTTGCGAGTGTTAGATTTTTTATTTACCTAGTTGTACCTAGATAAGTAAGCGCTTCGAAGACGCAACGGCTCATACACGCGGGCGTTGGAAGCAACTTAAAATAATTACACAATGAAAAAAGATGATGCAAAAAGATTACTAAAGGAGAAATTAAATAAACTTGATTCTTCCTCCTTTGATTATAAGGTCTGGACTTCAGAGACAAATGCATTAATTGAAAGAATATTTGTTCACAAAGCTGACGAGAAAAAGAAAAATTTGCGTGCAATAAGTTACGAGCTTTTTGATCTTACTGGGAGAGCAACTGAAACTGAAAAAAGGAAATATTTAAATGAAGCCAAAAGTAAAGCACGTAAATTTATAAATAGCTATATTGAGGAGATAGATAATATTGGGATACCTATAGAAAAGAAATCTGTGAACCTAAGCCTATTAAGAACAAAAACATTCTGGACTGTGGTAATAGCTGTTATTGGAGGTGCTTTTACTCTTGGAAGGTATATTGGGTATAATAAATTTGATCAAGAAAAACTTCAAATTTATAATCAAAATCAGTCTCTTTTAATAAGATTAGATTCAACAAATTTCGATTTTAAACAATTTAGAGATAGTGTGAAAATGAACAAGGATACAACCAAATTCAAGCAATAAGCTGCTTCCAACAGCCGGTATACTCAATTGCCGGGCAGAGGGGTTGCTAAAGTTGGTTCATTTGGCTATCTTTCGGGTAACACGACACAAAAGCGCCCTGAAACGGCAACTGCGCATACCGGCTGACGTTGTGCGCAATTCAAAAATCTTTATTGAGACAGAAAATATTAATAACATTTTACTGAAATTATTATTATGGCATTAAAGAGCAATCCTAAAGAAATTAGTGATATTGAAATTATTGACCTTACTCCAGAAAATATTACTGAATATGGGGTTTGTGGCTATAAGGACATTAAAAAACACATAGAATTAAAAAGAAAAGTAGAATGGTTTAATAAATATTATCCAAAAGGTCTTAGAATAAAAATAATTTTCTCTAAAACCGGAGGTTACCAAGGCATGGTCGAGTACATTCCTGGCAGGTATGCTCACCGTCCCGTAAATGTAGAAGGATATATGTTCATTCATTGTATTTGGGTTGGATTTAAAAATGAATTTAAGGGGCATGGTTATGCTTCTTCTTTAATTGATGAGTGTATCAAGGACGCAAAAAATTCTAATTTGGAAGGTGTTGCTGTTGTCACAAGAAAAGGGCCATTTATGGCCAAAAAGGAAATTTTTCTTAAAAAGGGATTTAATATAGTTGATGAGGTTCAACCTGATTTTGAATTGCTAGCATTAAAATTCTATCAGAAAGCAGAGAATCCTAAATTTAGGAATATGACTTTGGGAGAGTACAAAAAAGGTTTAACGATTATTCGTTCAGCTCAATGCCCATATTCGGTAAAAAACGTTGATGCAATAATAGAGACCGCAAAGAAACTTAATATTAAAGCAAATCTAGTTGAATTAGAAGATTCAAATTCTGCTCAACATACACCTTGTGCTTTTGGAACATTCTGTATAATTTATAATGGTGAAATTATAAGTCATCATCCAATTAGCAATACAAGATTTGAGAATATAATGAAATCTAAAAAGTAAATGGTTAACAAAATAGAAGAAGTGAATTCAGATTTAATAACGTCAATAAAACAAGTATTAGCATATTCTTAATGAACTGCGCACAACAGCGTATAGGAGCAATAGCCTGTGTCGCATCACTTGGATAAGTAAAATGTATGCAAAGGTAAGTGATGCTGGCCATGTAATTGCTAGCAGACGGCTACTGCTCCTATACGCAGACGTTATGCAAAATTTTAAAATGGCAATCATACTAATAAACAATAATTTATCATAGAAACATACAATTATGAAAACACTTAAAATTTTAATTGCAGGCTTGGCTATTTCATTGACAATGAATTTGTCAGCTCAGGATTTTTCAAAACTTAATGAAATCAAATTAACAGATTCGCTAAGTTGTTCTCTAGCGCAGAAAAAAGTCATAGAATGTTGTGATTATTTACTTGCAAATCCTTGTTCTGAGAATATACCAAGTCTGAATGTTATGAAATTTCTTATTGATTGGATGGGCGCAACGCCAAATTATTCTTTTAGTTTTGAAGATAATGTTTATAAAGCACTTAAATCTGATATGTCCCTTACGGGTAGATATTATGCATCTCTCACAAAGACAGCAATAGAGGATAATTACAAGGCCAATTGTTTAGATCTTCAAATGAAGGCTATAACTGTCCTTCTTGATTATTGCGAACAACCCACTAATAATGTTAAGATTACCAATAAGATTCAGAAATATCTGGATGCAAAACATAATAATACATTAAAAGAATTAATAGTAGTTAAATAAACTCTGATATCACCATATTAAAACGATTGTTGACTTCAACTTATTTAGCAATAATGGTAATTGCTTGCAATAGTCAAACACCTCCAGAAGAATTTTTTAAAGGCCTTAATTTAATAAGCACTAATTTAAGTCAAGCTAAAAAAGAATTTAAAATTGCATATCAAAGGGACTCATTATTTCATGGAACACCTCATTTTCTGGGTGTTATATATTTAAGAGAAGATAAGCCAGATTCTGCAATTTTCTTTTTTAATAATTCAATAAGACTGAATGCTGGTAATGTGAACCATACAAAAGAAATGACATATGTTCGCTTAATTGATACATATTTAAATCAAATTGATTTTAAGAATGCCTTTCCTATTGCTTGGAAAGCATATTTGATTTATCCTGAAAATAATGTAATTGTTCAAGATCTCAAGGATGTTTGTTTGTGGGCATTTTATATAAACTATAATGGACTCGATTCCACTTATTTATCCTCACAATTTAAGCAAGAATATATAGTTAATTCAGTTCCAGAGGAATATCTAATTATTAGGCGAATAAGAATTAGTGATAATTCTCTGTCTTTTAATAGTCAAAGAGTTCAAAGAATAAAAAAGGAGAATTATGATATTATTAATTGTTCATATTCAGAAAATGAAAATCCAATAGATATTAAATTCATGATTAATTGGGATATGAATAAGTATTTTGGGGGAAAAGTTGCTGATACTAAAAGTATATATGAAGATATATCAAATCCTATATATGAAAGAATTGGAGCATTATTGGTTTCTGATTCTAAAATCAATCTTAAGGAGGAGATAAACAAACTTTTGAAAACTGAATAAAACTTTGCATAACAGCGCGTATAAGCCATTGCTGGCAGAGGGTTGGCGAGGGTCGTTACATTTGGTTAAGCCGTGCTACATAGACCACAAAGCGCATCTGCAACGCAACGGCTCATACACGCGAACATTAGCAATAATGCAGAATGACACGCACGACGTGATTCATCTTGATAAAGCAAGCCTTTTTTCGTAAATTTGTGATGTGAAAAAACAAAACAAAATAGAACTTGATTTTGAGATTGATGAATTAACAAATTCAATAAGAAATGTCATATCCGGCGATAGTTTTCAGACGGATATTACTAGGATTACAAAGCTTGACTTAAAAACTATTACAAAGAAGAATGGGTGGCTTTTTGATTGGAAACTTGAGCTAAGGTATCCTGAAAGAGATGTATATAAGCTTACAATTGTAAATAACCAATTAATTATTCAGGGTTTGATTAGTTTGGAAGTTAAATCAGACCATGTTTATATGCATCTGGTAGAAAGTGCTCCATTTAATAAGGGAAAAGCAAAGATATATTCAGGCGTACCAGGTAATCTTGTCGCTTTTGCCTGTAAGCTTTCATTTCAAAGAGGACATGAAGGAAATGTTGCTTTCATATCAAAGACTCAATTAATTGACCATTATGTTGAAAGCCTTGGAGCAATTCATTTCGGAGGTAGATTAATGATAATTGACACAAATGCCGCATTAAAGCTAATGAACCGATATTTTTCAAATTTAACGCTATGAAAACAAAGAAGCCAGAATTGGATGTTGATTTTATTGGGATGCAGGGCTCATCACTAACTAAAGATGAAGAAAATAAAATTAGTGAGTTTATTCGGTTAGGTAAGCTAAAAAAGGTGAAAACTGCTTCTAAGAAAAAGTTAACTGTTTAGTGTAATGCACTATTGCTAACAGCGTGTGCTATGAAAAGCACTATTAATTTAGCAAATTACTTGGGATATATGCTTTTTACATATATACTATAAGTCATTGCTGGCAGCGGGTTTGCGTAGGTTAGCTTTTTTGGTTACTTTGGTATGCCTAGATAAGTAAGCGCTTTGAATCACGCAACGGCTCATACACGCGGACGTTAGCGCCAAGCTGTAAAAGGATTGTGTTTAACGAGAAAAAGCAATGACAAAGTATTTTGCATTTCTTAGAGGCGTTAATGTAGGAGGTCAAAATCTCATAAAGATGAAAGACTTATCTCAGATATTAGATACGATAGGTTTTTTAAATGTTCAGACATATATTCAAAGTGGAAATGTTTTATTTGATTCTAAGTCAGGAGACATTGATGATTTACAGAGAACTGTTGAATTCCACATAGAGAAACATTTGAGTCTAAAAATAAAAGTAATTATTCGTACCTTTTCTTTCGTTCAAAATCTAGTAAGAAACGATCCCTTTAAAAATATTGAATGGAACCAGCAAACTAAACTTTATGTTTGCTTTTTATATGATGAACCAAAAATTCATCCACTGTTGCCCACAGAGAATCCAAAGGAAGGACTTGAACTGTTCCGGCTTGATAAAAAAGAAGCTTATTTAGTAAGTAAAGAAATAAATGGACGATATGGTTTTTCAAATAACTTTATTGAAAAAGAGCTAAATGTTATTTCAACAGCAAGAAACTGGACGACCATCAACACGATGGTCAACATTGATTTTAAATAAATTAAATCTATAAAACAACTATCGCCAACAGCGTGTAATCAATTGCTGGTTGCGGGTTTGCGTAGATTTGTTCACTTGATTACCCTGTTGTACCTAGATAAGGAAGCGCTTCTGCAACGCAACGGCTCAAACACGCGGGCGTTGTATGGCATACTTAAACCAAAACCCAAACATTATGAAAAACCTAAAAACTACAATTTTTATTTTTTTATTGTTTATTGACTATAGTGTACTGAATGCTCAATTCCTAAAACAAGAACAAAAATCCGCCATTGAAACTGTAATTGTTGATGAAATGAAAGCGGCTATGACTCCAGGGACAGCGTTAGCAATTATAAATGACAATCGAGTGGTATATGAAAAAAGCTTTGGGCTTACAAATTCACAGACAAAAATCGAAATGACCGATACAACTATATTCCAGATTGCCTCAGTCACTAAAATATTTACAGCACTTACACTTCTAACAGAATTAAAGAATGCAAACATTAGTCTGCATGAATCTGTGGGGAAAGTGGTAAAAGGACTCTCACCGGGATTATCTTCAATTACTTTTCATCAACTCCTTACACATACAAGTGGAATGATAGATTATTGGCCTCCTACATCTGAATATTTTACGAGTGTATTTGATTTCTTAAAAAAACATGGAGATAGTCTTCTTTTTACTGAACCAGGGAAAGTTTTTTCTTATTCAAATACCGGCTATACTTTAATAGGTCTCATTATTGAGGAGCTTGCAGGAAAATCCTACACTGAAGCTGTCAACAGCGTAGTTATAAAGCCCCTGAAACTGCAGAATACAACTTTCGATTTTCTTCAGGTTGCTTGTAAGTCATTCTCCACTGGACATTATTATGATTACAACAGATGTATAGTTGTGCCATCTATAAACCATTATGAGATACCACTTTTACAAGCTGCCGGAGGCTTATTTAGCAATATCAGAGATCTTGAACAGCTTGCATTGTGCTTAATGAATAAAGGTGAATTAGATGGAGAACAGGTATTTGAAAGTGAAATAATTGAGAAAATGTTCTTGCGCCATGCTGAGAATTATACTGCTTCAGCTTCCTATTATGGGTTTATGAGCTATCCTAATAATGCTTATGGTTATGGACTATTTATGTTTGATTATGGTAATTTAAGTTTTATAGGGAATGGTGGCGCAGGAACTCAAATGACTTATCTGGTATTTGAACCGGAAGTCAAATTTGCTATGATAATTATAAGTAATATTTCATGGGATTTTTTAATTTCTTCATTCAAAAAAATATTCGAAGTAGTTTTGGGAGAAAAAGGACCAACACCTGCTGCCTATAAGAGCAGTGAGGAAGAATTGAAGGAAATCACAGGAAAATATATTTTGCCAACGTTTGATAAAAATCATGTAAGTTCTGCAGTAATATCGGAGAAAGATAACAAAATATACATCAACTTTAATAATACAGTGGATGTTGTACTTGAGCAAATTGGCAAAATGGCTTTTAAGTATTCAACTTCTTCTTTTAGATTCCCAATTGAAATAGCATTTTATAGGGATGAATCCATGAAGATTGCATACATGAGAAATATATGGAGATCATGGATAAAGATTGAATAAAGTACGCCATACCATCGGACGTTGTGTGGGATTATAAAAGACGGAAACTCTATTGGGAAATATACCAAAAATTGGTACTTTTGAGAAAAATTCTTTGTTATGAATAGAAACACATCGATATCATTGGGGAGTTATTTTGATAAGTTTGTTCGAGGACGGATTTCTGCCGGACGATACAAGAATGCAAGTGAAGTAATTCGTGCAGGATTAAGGCTTCTAGAAGAAGAGGAAAATAGAATGATTGCCTTAAGAGATGCTATTCAAGAAGGTATAGAAAGTGGGATTGCTCATGATTTCAATCCTGAAAAGCATTTACAAATCTTGAAAGCAGAAAAGAATGGCAAAATTTGAGCTGACTAAAAAAGCTGTTGAAGATTTGGCAGATATTTGGAATTATACATATGAAAACTCGTCAGAACACCAAGCGGATAAATATTATCAATTGCTTATAGAAAGTTTTAAGGAAATAGCAGGTAATCCAAGCATTGGCAAAAATTATAATGGGATAGTAGAAAGCTTAAGAGGATTTAAAGTTGGCAGACATATTGTTTTCTTTCGAGAGATGGAGGGCCGAAAAGTTGAAATAATAAGGATTCTTCACGAACAAATGGATTTAAAGAATAGAATTATTGAAAAATAACCCCACACAACAGCGTGTACTTGGGATCTATGCTTTTACATATACACTATAACCCATTGCTGGATGCGGGTTTGCGATGGTTATCGTTCTTGGTTAGCTCGTTGTAACTCTATAACAAATCGCACAGATCACGCAACGGCTCATACACGC
>Ga0074195_1003804_pt1 | contig 13470 bp, 8 predicted proteins | sample EPASupsiteHSE623_FD_64525 | JGI IMG/M metagenome (GOLD analysis project Ga0074195, IMG submission 64525) | Bioremediated contaminated groundwater from EPA Superfund site, New Mexico - Sample HSE6-23 | ecosystem: Environmental > Aquatic > Deep subsurface > Groundwater > Contaminated ...
GCCACCCCGAGAAGGCGCGGATGAGGACCGTCAGCACCCCGATGAAGAGGCCGTACGCCTTCTGCGCCGTCGGGTTCTTGGGCGCCGATATCGGATCGGTGGTCATGAAGAAGAGCCCCAGCACGAAACCGCCCGCCAGAAGCGCCGTCAGCGGATCGTGGGCACGCGGCACCCCGGCCCACCACAGCAGCGCCTGCAGGCCGACCATCCCGAAGAGCGTCCAGTTGACGATGGCGCGATTCGCCACCTTTTTCCAGTAAAGCCAGCCGCCGCCGATGAGAAGTGCAAGGGCGCTGGTCTCGCCGAGCGATCCCGCCTCGTACCCGATGAGCGACCGCAGCCAGAAGTCGGGATCCATGGCCGGCGTCGCCGAAAGCATCGTCGCGGCGGTCACCGCATCGGTGCTCCAAAGCGCCAGTCCGCCCCACGGCAGCGCCGCCGGTTCGGCCCAGCGGCCCGTCATCCAGCCCGCGAAGGTGATGTAGATGAAGGCGCGGCCGACCATCGCCGGGTTGAAGACATTGCGCCCGAAGCCACCGAAGACCATCTTACCGAACACCACCGCGAAGGCGCACCCCACCGCCGCCATCCAGAACGGGAGCGTCGGCGGTAGCGACAGGGCGAGCAGCGTCCCGGTGACGAAGACCGAACTGTGGACCGGTTCGTTATAGTGTCGCGCGAAAAGGTATTCGGAAAGAAAGGCGGTCAGATTGACCACCGCCAACATCATGGCGGCGCGCCACCCGAAGAAATAGACCGCGCAGAGCATCGCCGGAACGAGCGCCCAGAGAACCCGCCGCATCGGCGGCGTCCACTGGATGAGCGGCCTGTCGTTCCCCGGCGTCATGAGATACTCCGTCAAAAGGCAAAGATATCCTAACGGGAATCGGCGGAAATGCAAAAAGAACTACTTCTTCAGTTTCCAGTCAAGGGCACCGACCGGACACTCGCCGATGCACTTGCCGCAGTCGCGGCAGAGCTGTGACGGGAGCGGCGCGGAGAACGCCGTGTCGACATGGGTGCCGAAGCCGCGGAACTTGAAGCCGATGATGTTCTGGTTGACCACTTCGGAGCAGACCTTGACGCAGACGCCGCACTTGATGCACTTGCCGCGGTCGAGTATGATCTCGGGGTGGCGCACATCGTAACCGAAATTCGGCTTCTCGCCGATCATCGCGTCGGGCTTGGCGGTGTAGGTCTCGCTGTGCTTCTTGAGCGAGCAGTCGCCCTTGGCGGTGCAGGAGCATTCGATGCACCGTTCGCCTTCTTTGGTTATCTCGCCCTGCGTGTAGGTAAGCGATACTTCCTTGAAGGTCGCGGTCCGGTCGTGTTCCGGGATGAGCCGCTGCGGGGTCCGCTTGCGCTCGATGGCATCCTTGAGGTAAACCAGATCGGTCGGTTTGAGGCTCTGCCACTTGCCGCGCGAAACATTGAGCAGGTAGGGCTCCTTGAATTCCTTGCTCTCGATCTGCGCGAGTATGGCCAGCGCCGTCCGGCGCGCCCCGGCGACCGCCTCGACAACGGTGGCGGGGCCGCTGACGCAGTCGCCCGCCGCGTAGATGCTGCCTTCCATGCGGCAGTTCTCCTTGCTCACCTCGACATCGCCCCACTTGGTCGCCTTTACCCCCTGCGGCGCGATGGTCTTCTGGCCGATGGCGCCGATGACGGTGTCGGCGACGGTGTCGAAATCGCTGTTGGGGACCGGGACCGGCTTGCGGCGGCCCGAGGCGTCGGGTTCACCGAGCGTCATCCGCTGGCTGGTGAGGACGAGCCGCCCGTTCTCCTTGCGAAGTTTCACCGGCGCGACGAGGAATTCGAACTTGACCCCCTCCTCCTTCGCCTCGTGTATCTCTATCTTCTCGGCCGGCATCTCAGCCTCGGTCCGGCGGTAGAAGCAGATGACCTCCTTCGATCCGAGCCGCACCGAGGTACGCAGACAGTCCATGGCGGTGTTGCCGCCGCCGATGACTATCGTTTTGCCCGGGTTCGCCCCTTTCCAGCCGGCGAGCGCTATCTTTTCAAGGTACTGGATGCCGCCGACGGCGAGCTCTTCCCCTTCGACACCCGCCGCGCTCGACTTCCACGAGCCGACCGTTATCGCGACGGCGTCATACTTCTTCTGCAGGTCGGCCAGGGCGATATCTTTGCCCAACTCCTTGTTGCAGTGGATGGCGATGCCGCCCATCTTGGTGAAGTGCGCTATCTCGCGGTCGAGTATCGCCTTGGGGAGGCGGTATTCGGGGATGCCATAGCGCAGCATGCCGCCCGGTTCGGGCTGTTTGTCGTAAAGATCGCTGGCGACACCGTTGAGCCGCAGGTAGTAGGCGACCGACAGCCCGGCGGGACCGGCGCCGATGATGGCGACCTTTTTGCCGGTGAGCGGTTTCCGCTCTTCCATATAAGAATCATAATGCATGTCGGCGGCGAGCCGTTTGAAGTCGTTGATGGCGACCGGTTCCTTGTCGACGACATTGCGGCGACACTCTTTCTCGCAGAACCGCGGACAGACGCGGCCGATCGACATCGGGAGCGGTATCCGTTCCTTGATGAGTTTGAGCGCTTCGAGCAGGTTCCCCTTCTTCCCTTCACGGACATACTCTTCGACCTGCGCATGGGCCGGACAGGCGATGGTGCAGGGCGCTTCGCAGTCGCCGCTGTGTTCCGAAAGCATCAGGTTGAGCGCCGTTTTGCGCATATCCCACACTTCCGGGGTGTCGGACTCAATGGTCATCCCATCGGCGATCTCCATCGCGCAGGACGGCACGAACCGCCCCGTTTTCGTGTCCTTCACGAGGCAGACGAAACAGGAGGTGGTCTTGGTGATCTTCTGGTTGAAACAGAGCGTCGGGATCGAGATGCCGTTGCGTTCGGCGACCTGCAGGATCGTTTCGCCCTTTTCGGCCGCGAAGGGCTTGTTGTCTATCGTGATGGTGAAGCTCATGACTTACCTCCGCTCTTGCCGTAGTGGCCGGTCCCTTTCTCGACCCGGCTGATCGTTTTCTTCGGACAGACCTCGATGCAGGAATTGCAGCGCGTGCAGATCGCATTGTCGACGACGAATTCGGGGCTGATCGCCTTGACGGCGCAGGTCTTGACGCAGATCCCGCATTTGATGCACTTGTCTATGTGGATGGCGACATCGGAGAGCTGGTTGCACTGAAGCGCCGTGCACTTATGATCCTTGGTGTGGGCATCATATTCGTGTTTGAAGTAACGCAGGGTCGATATGACCGGGTTGGGCGCCGTTTGGCCGAGGCCGCAGAGCGATCCCTTGATCACTTTCGGGCCGAGATCGGCAAGGAATGCGACATCCTCCTCGGTCCCCTTACCCCCCGTGATCTTCTCGAGCTTCTCGAGCATCCGCTTGGTACCGATGCGGCAGAAAGTGCATTTGCCGCAGCTTTCACGCGCCGTGAATTCGAGGAAATAGCGCGCCGTTTCGACCATGCAGCGGTTCTGGCCGATGACGATCAGACCGCCCGATCCCATGATGGCGCCAAGGCTTTTGAGTGAATCGTAGTCGACCACCGCGTCGAACTGATTGGCCGGGATGCAGCCGCCCGACGGGCCACCGATCTGAACCGCCTTGACGGTCCCCTTTTCGGCGCCGCCCACCTCATAGACGATATCGCCGATGGTGACCCCCATCGGTACCTCGGCGAGCCCCGGATACTTCACGTCACCGGCCAGCGCGAAGAGCTTGGTCCCCTTCGATCCCTGCGTGCCGACCGACGCGAACGCCGTCGCCCCCTCTTTCAGGATGAGCGGGACGTTGCCGAAGGTCTCGACGTTATTTATCGCGGTCGGATAGCCTTTGTAGCCGCTGTCGGTCGGGTACGGCGGACGGAAGCGCGGCGTACCGCGTTTTCCTTCCAGCGAATTGATCATCGCCGTCTCTTCGCCGCAGACGAAGGCGCCGGCCCCCTCTTTAAGTCTGAACTCGACCGTGCGCGTTCCGAGTTTATTAAGGCCGCGCTCGTATATCTGATCTATCGCGATCTTGAGATTCCGTATCGCCAGCGGATATTCGGCGCGGCAGTAGATCGTCAGCTGGGTCGCCCCGGTCGCCAGCGCCCCGATGAGCATCCCTTCGAGCACCTGATGCGGCACCGATTCCATCAGCGACCGGTCCATGAACGCGCCCGGGTCGCCTTCGTCGGCGTTACAGATGAGCACCTTCTCCTTCGCCTCTTTCGCCGCGAGGAATCCCCATTTGGTACCGGTGGGGAATCCGCCGCCGCCGCGACCGCGCAGACCCGACGCCTTGACCTCGGCGACGATATCGGCCGGCTTCATCTCAAGCGCTTTCTTGAGCGCCGTGTAGCCGCCGCGGGCGATGTATTCGTCGATGGAGGTCATGTCGATGCGCCCGGCAAGGGCGAGCACCTTGATCATCTCGCGGCCGGAACGCTGTTTCCGCTCCACCAGACGCCCCTCTTCCTTGAGCGCCAGCATCCGTTCGAGATGCTCTTTTTTCGGCTGTACCTTCTCGTAGAAGAACGATCCTTTATCGGTCTCGACCTCAATGAGCGGTTCGGCGTAGCAGTGGCCGATACAGCCCACCTCGACGATGGGGATATCCTTCACCTCTTTGCGGATGAACGTGAGCAGTTCGGTCGCCCCCGCCGCGATGCCGCAGGAACCGGCGCCGACCTTGATACGTGTTATCTTCATGCCGCGCCTCCCTTCCGGTAATCCTTGAGTATCTTGAGCAATCCTTTCCGGTCGAGATTGCCGAAGACCTTGCCGTTGACCGATATGACCGGCGCGAGGCTGCAACAACCAAGACACGCGACCGTTTCAAGGGAGAAAAGCCCCTCTTTATCGGTCTGGCCGTCCTTGATGCCGAGATCCTCCGACAACCAGCCGGTGACCAGCGACGCCCCCTTGATGTGGCAGGCGGTCCCGTCACAGACCGATATCTTGTACTTGCCGGGCTTGATCCGTTTGAACTGAGCGTAGAAACTGACCACCCCCTCGACCTCGACGGCCGAGATGGTGAAATGATGGGCGATCGCCTCTATCGCCGCGTTCGAAATGTAGCCTTCATCCGTCTGCACGGTCTGAAGCGCCTTGATGAGATTGCTCCGATCGGTGTCGATCTTTTTGAGCAGTTCAGACAAGTGGCTCATCGTTCCTCCGGGGTGCGGGTGATATACCGACACTGCGCTCATAATTCGGTCAATTCAAAATGAAAGTCAAGCAGAATCGTCCTTCAAGGACCGAATCTAATAGAACGCTAAAAGAAACGGCATCACAAAGAGGCGACAAGGCTCTTTTTTCTTGAGCAATTTTTGACTTTTCCCCTTTCCCTATTATAATGCCACCGAATTTTTTTATACGGGGCCCGCTCTTGACCCTTGTCGATGTGAACCGGATAATCGAAGAACGCGTCAATATCGTCGATGTGGTCCGCCGTTATGTCAAACTCCAGTCGGCGGGGCGTCGCCAGACCGGACTCTGTCCTTTTCACAAAGAGAAGACCCCGTCGTTCAGCGTCAATGAGGAACGGCAGTTCTATCACTGTTTCGGCTGCGGCGCCCACGGCAATGCGCTGACCTTCCTGATGAACGTCGAATCGCTCTCGTTCCGCGAGGCGGTCAAAAAACTCGGCACCGATTTCGGCATCCGCGAACTCCTGCAGGAACAGTCGACCCCCGAGGCCGACCGCAGCGAGGAGGAGCGCCGCCAGATACTGTCGGTCAACCGGCTCGCCGCCCTGTTCTTCCACCGCAAGCTGGGCGAAAGTCGCGATGCATCGGAATATCTCGCCAAGCGCGACATCACCGCCGACACGATAAAACGGTTCGGTCTGGGCTGGATCGGGAACGGCGACGAACTCATCGTCTTCCTGCGCAACAACGGCGTCCCCGCAAAGCTCATGGAGAAAAGCGGCCTTGCCCGTATCGATCAGTCGGGCAATCTCCGCTCCTTCTTCCACGACCGCATCATGGTGCCGGTGGTCAACCAACGGCGGCAGGTCATCGGCTTCGGCGGCCGAATCATCGGCGCCGGCGAACCGAAATACCTCAACACCTCCGAGACGCCGGTCTTCCTGAAACGGGCGAGCCTCTTCGGTATCAATCTCGTCCGCGACGGCCTGAAGGATCATAAATACCTCATACTCACCGAAGGCTATTTCGACGTCATGGCGCTCCATGCCCACGGCTTCACCACCGCGGTCGCGGCGCTCGGCACCGCCATCAGCGAAGAGCACCTGAAGCTCATAGAACGCTTCGGCGTGCCGCTGGTGATGATACTCGACGGCGACGCGGCGGGCCGCAAGGCGATGCGGCGGGTGCTTGATCTGGCCATCCCCGAAAAACTCGATCTGCGCGCCGCCTTCATCGAAAGCCCCGACGGCAAGGAAGACCCCGATTCGCTGGTGCGCCGCCCCGACGGGAAAGAGCGCATGGAAGCGGTCATCGCGGGGGCCAAGGATATCACCCAGCACTATCTTGACGATCTTGCCGAGCAGGCGCTCTGGGACCCCAACATCCCGGCACGGGACGTCGCCAAGGATGAGATGGCGCGCCTGATCCTGCGTTTCCCGCTCAGCAAACGGATAGAGTACCTCAACAACCTCGGCGACATTCATCGGCGTCATCACAATTTCGACGAGACGGCGGCAAAGAAACTGCGCAAAGAGGTCGATCTGCAGCTGCGTGAGATCGCCAAACGGGAACGCCCGGAACGCGGCGCCACGGCGAACCGGACCGACCGCGCTCCCGAATCCGCCGCCGCCGCCAAACGATCGACCCCGGCCGAGTTGATGCGTGAACTGCTGGTGCTCGCCGCGATCCACCGCTCGCTCATCCCGGCGCTCGACGACCCGTTCCTGCTGCGCTACGATGACAGCGACGCACGCCAGAGACTGCTTGCCGCCCACGATAGCGGCGAAGGCGACGATATATTCGAGAAGATGATCGCGGAGCTCGACCGCGACGGCAAACTGACCGCCGCCGATACCCGCCTCGACGCCGGATCGGCCGCCGTACGCTTCCAACGCACGCTCTATCGGCTACGCATCGCCGATATCGAACGGTCGGTCCGGGACCTCTCGGCCGAAACGACGCCCGATGCGATCGCCGAGATACAACGGCTCATGAACGAGAAAAAACACCTGTCCGCCTCCCTCACCACGGGGACCGGCGCGGCCACCTAACAGCGGGGAATACGCATGCTCAGAAGACGAGACATCTCCTTCCTGAAACGACGCAAACAGATGCGGGAACGGATGCGGGGCCATGTGCCCGCCGTGGAGACCGAGAAACGGAGCGAACACCGGCAGAAGATCATTGACGCGCTCAAGCTGGCCAGCGGCAGCGAGGTCAGCAACGATCAGCTGGTCGATGTGATCGACGATATCCTGCGCTCCAAGGGAGAGCTCACCTACGAGGATCTCGACGCCTTCTTCCCCGAGAACGCCGACTTCTCGGTCGACGACATGGAACTGCTGTTCAACGTGCTTGACGAGTTCAAGATACCGCTTATCGTCGAAAAGAGCGACGAAGAGACCATCCTCACCGATCTGCCGGTCATCAAAAAACCGACCACCCCGGCCGACCGCGGCCGCAAGGACCCGCTGCGGATGTACATGCTCACCATCGGCGCGGTGCCGCTACTGACCAAGGAGGGCGAGGTCGAGATAGCCCAGCGTATCGAGGCGGGCGAACAGGAGATCGTCCGGACGCTCCTGTCGGTCTTCATCACCTTCAAGGAGATCCTCTCCATCCCCGAGAAGATCATGAACGAACAGCTCACGGTCAAGGAGGTCATCCGCGAAGCCGAAGATGAGGAACTGGCCGACGACGACGAGCGCGAGGAGGAGGAGGAAGAGGTCGAAGAGGCCGAGGAAGAAGAGATAGAGACGCTCGACGACGCCGATGTCGACGACGACGATGACGATGATGACGACGAAGAGGACGACGACGAGGAAAAAACCGCCAAGAAGGCCGCCGCGAAGGAACCCGCTGTAAAGGCGGCTCCCGTTCCGGCCCCCGAGCCGGCCCCCGATCCGGCCGCCGAGAAACAGCGGCTCCTCATCGAAAGCCTCGCCCGCAATATAGACAAACTCAAACAGCTCAACCGTGAACGCGACCGGATGCTCAAGTCGTCGAAGACCCCGCGGCAGGCGCGTCGCAAAGAACAGCAGGCCGACGAGACGCTCGAGAAGATGGTGAGCGTCGTGCTCGACATGCGGCTCAACAAGAACTATCTCAAGACGCTCGGCGACCGCATCCGCGTTTACAAAGATAAGGCCGAACAGCTCGACCACAACATCGCCGGCATCGAGCGGTCGATGAACATGTCCTTCCCGCAGATGAACGAGATCGTCTCTAACCCCCAGCGTATAGCGACACTCGATAAATCGAAACTGCAGGTTATCCGCGAGAAGTACACCCTCATCGTCCAGACCCAGCGCAGCATCAAGAAGCTGGAGGCCGAAACGGGGTTGTCGCATCAGGAACTGCGTGACTGCGCGCTCCGGCTGTTCAATGCCGAAGAGACGGTCCGCACCGCGAAGAACCAGTTGATACAGGCCAACCTGCGGCTGGTCGTCTCCATCGCGAAGAAATACAACAACCGCGGGCTCGACTTCAAGGACATCATCGCCGAGGGCAATATCGGCCTCATCAAAGCGGTCGACAAGTTCGAATACAGCCGCGGCTATAAGTTCTCGACCTACGCCACGTGGTGGATACGCCAGTCGATAACGCGCGCCATCGCCGATCAGGGCCGGACCATCCGCATCCCGGTCCACATGATCGAGATGATGAACAAGATAAACAAGACCATCAAGGAACTGACCAACAAGAACGGCTACGATCCGTCGATATCGGATGTCGCCAAGGCGATGAACATACCGGAGGAGAAGATCCGCAAGGTATGGCGTTCGGCGCGCGAGACCATATCGCTCGAAACGCCCATCGGCGAGGACGAGGACAGCCAGCTTCAGGATTTCGTCGAAGACCCGAAGACCATGGGCCCCGAAGAATACGCCGCGAAGCAGAACATGGCCGAGATCATCCGCGATCTTTTCGCCGGGCTCACCCCGCGCGAGGAGAAGGTCATCCGGATGCGCTTCGGCGTCGGCGAGACCGAGACCTACACCCTCGAGGAGATCGGCAAGGATATGGGCGTCACCCGCGAACGCATCCGCCAGATCGAGGCGAAGGCGGTGATGAAGCTCCGCAAGATGCTCAAGCAGAAACGGACCAGCTGGGAAGATTTCTCGTAACCCAATTCACGAGGCTGTCATGGATAAGCGACTCGTCACGATAGTCATTCCGGTCTACAACGAGGAACAGATACTCGAACAGGCGGTCACCGGCCTCTACGCCGAACTGGAGAAGTACCGCGCCGACTTCGACTTCGAACTGATACTCGCCGAGAACGGCTCCAAGGACAACACCATCGCCAAAGGTCAGGAGATCGCCACGCGGTTCCCCGGCATGTCGATATTCCACCACCCCGAACCCGACTACGGCAACGCCCTCAAGGCGGGCATCCGCCGCGCCAAAGGGGAGATCATCGTCTGCGACGAGATAGACCTCTGCCTGCCGGAGTTCTATGAGAAAGCGCTCGCCATCTTCAAGGCGAACGGGGCGCAGATGATCGTCGGCTCCAAGGCGATGAAGGGTGCCAAGGACGAACGTCCCTTCAAGCGCAAGTTCGCCACCTTCGTGCTGAACTTACTGCTCAAGATCATCCTCGGCTTCAAGGGGACCGACACCCACGGCGTCAAGGCCTTCCTGAAAACGCCGCTCATGCCGGTACTCGATAAATGTCTGGTCGGCAAGGATATCTTCGCCAGCGAATTCGTGATACGCGCCGAACGGGCCGGCATCGACATCCGCGAGATACCGATATCGCTCGACGAGAAGCGCGCCCCCTCGATACGGCTCCTCAAACGGGTCCCCCGCGTCATCTCCAACCTCGCCTATCTCTTCTGGGCCATACGCATCAAGAAGATATAAGACGATGCCCACCGTATCCTTCACGGTCGATCTCGACCCCACACCGGCCTATTACGCGATACACGGCCTGCAATGGAACGGCGGCGCCGATCCGATATTCCAGAGCGGACTCAAGCGGCTGATCGATCTTTTGAAAGAGGAAGGTATCCCGGCGACACTCTTTGTCACCGGCGGAACGCTGGGCCCCGCCGAGTGGGCGCTCCTGCGCGATGCGACCGCCGCCGGCTGTGAACTGGCCGATCACAGTTTTTCCCACGATTACCGCCTGTCGCTGCGGCCGCAGGAGGACATCGTCATGGATCTCAAGCGCAATGCCTTCGCGATACGCGAGGCGACCGGCGTCACCCCGCGCGGCTTTCGGGCGCCGGGATACAACACCTCGCCCGCGATGCTCGCCGCCCTGCGCGAGATGGGCTACCGCTACGATTCGTCGCTTTTTCCCTCCCCCTTCTACCATAGCGCGAAACAGATGCTCATCTGGTTCAAACGACTCATGGGAAAACGGTCGGTGTCTTTCGTCGGTTCATTCCGCGACGCCTTCGGTCCGCAGGAACCCTTCACCCCCGGCACGGCGGTCCATACTGCCGGGACCCAACCGGGCTTGGTGGAATTGCCGATAACAACCCTTTTCCCCCCGATCGGCCTGCCGCTCATCGGCACGGCGCTCATCACCTTTCCCGCGCCGCTGGTACGGCTGATGGTCTCCCGTGCCCTGAAACGGAACTATGCCCTTATCGAGATGCATGCGATAGACTTCGCCGAAACAGCCGACGGCATCGAATTGCGGCCGCTTCAGGACCGTCAGCCCGACCTCGCCCACGGCATCGACCGGAAGCTGAAACGGATACGGCGCACCATACAGCGCTTCAAGGAGCGCGGCTTCACCTTCGAGACGCTCGGCGCGATCGCCGACCGGCAACAATGAACATCTCTTTCCTCGAAGATCTTTACAAACGCCGCGGCGGCATAAAACTGGGGCTCGGTCGCATCAATGAGGCATTCCCGGTCATCAAGCGACGTACGATACCGGTCTACCATGTCGCCGGAACCAACGGCAAAGGAACCGCCGTCTACGCCCTCGACCATCTGTTGCGCCGCTCGGGGTTCAAGACCGGCTGTTTCGTCTCGCCGCATATCACCGATTTCAACGAACGGATACTGATCGACGGCCGCCCTATACCCGATACGGCGGTCGAACGGCTCTTCCACGAATTGGAGCGGGAGATCACTATATTCCCCGAACTCTCCTTCTTCGAGATAACATTCCTGCTGGCATGGCGCTGGTGGGAAGAATGCGGCATCGAACGGGTGGTTGTCGAGGTAGGGCTCGGCGGTCGGCTCGACGCCACCAACGCCATTGACTGGCCGAAGACCGACATCATCACCTCCATCGGTCTTGATCATACTCAGATACTCGGACAGACCGCCGAGGAGATAGCGTCAGAGAAGATCGGCATCGTCCACCGCGGCGACCGGCTTCTGCTCGGCACCACCATCCCGGCCGACCTCGCCGCCCGTATGGAGCGCAATGCTCTCGCGGCGGGCGCCTTACTGGTGGAGCGAGGACCGATCGCCATTCCTGACCGCTTCGTACCGCCGACACGGATGTCGCTTTCGGCCGAACAGCAGGCCAACCTCCACATCGCTCATCGCGCGGTCACGCTCACCGAAGGACGGGAGATCGCCCCCGACTTCTCAGGACTCTTCATACCGGGCCGCTTCCAGCGTCTTCACGACCGTATCATTCTCGATGTCGCCCACAATCCGCCCGCCGTGGCGGCGCTGGTGAGGCATCTCACGGCACAGCGGTTGCGGCCGTCGCTTCTTTTCGGCGCCATGAAAGACAAGGATATCGCCCAAATGCTCGACCTGCTCGCCCCGGCGGTGGACGATATCTTCATCGTCGGGCTCGATACCGGCGGCGACCGCGGCGCTTCGGCCGCCGAGATCATTTCACGTGCCGCCGAACCGTTGCGCGCCCGGCTCCGTCACGGCACCGGCAACGAGGCAACGATGATCGCGGCGCTGGAAAGTCTGCGCCATACCCGCGCACCACTGCTGGTCACCGGCAGTTTCTTTTTGTTGGAACGGTTCCTCGGCTTCCTTAACTCTTTGAAAGGAAAGGAACTTGTCGCACAGTTGCAATCGGGCACAAGAGGTATAGAATGAACCGCTGTGCGTTACCGGGGGGTCGGCCGTGTTGATCCGTTCAATCATCTTAAGGAATTTCCTCATTATACAGAAGGCCGACATCTCTCTGGAAGGCGGTCTTATCGCCGTCACCGGCGAGACCGGCAGCGGCAAGAGCCTCTTTGTCGAGGCGGTGAAGCTCCTGCTCGGCGGCAAGACGCACAAAAGCATGGTCGGCCCGTGGGGCAGGACCGGCGAGATGGCGGCGGTCATCGAAATGGGAGAAAAAGACACCCTTCTGCAGGAACGGCTGGCGGCGCTCGCCATCGAACCGGACGAGGAGCGCTTCGTCACGGTGCGGCGCGTCATCGGCGAGAAAAGCCTCTGCTACCTCAACGACAGCCCCGTCTCGACGCAGAGCCTACAGGAGCTCTTTTCCGACTGGATGGAGATATCGTCGCAGTTCGAGAACCGCGAACTGTTCAAGCCGGAGTACCAGCTGTCGGTGCTTGACGGTTTCGCCCTGTCCGACAAGCTGAAAAGCGAATACGCGCAGCAGTGGCATAAACTGCAGGAACTGAGGAACGAGATAGACTCTTTGAAGCGGCAGGACAACCCCGCACACCGGGACTACCTTGAATTCCAGATAAAGGAACTCGACGAATTCCGCCCCAAAGCGGGCGAGGATGAACGGCTCAAGCAGAAGATACTGCTCTCGGAGAACCGCAAGAAGCTCGAAGGACTTATCGCCAAAAGCGACGAAAGCCTCCAGACGGTCACCGAGGCGCTCCACACCGCCGACCGGGCGCTCAGCGAAATGGGCCGGATAACCGATCTGGGCGACCTCCCGGCGCGCGCCTCTTCGGCCCTTATCGAATGCCGCGACATCCAGCGCACCCTGCGCTCCGCCACCGGCCGGATGGACCTCGACGACGCCGACGAAGAACTGAAAGGACGCTACGATAAACTCGGCAATCTTCTCTTGAAACACGGCGTGAAGGATTCGGAAGGGCTGGTCGCGAAACTGATCGACATGAAAAAAGAGATGGCGGGACTCATCCGGATACCCGACCGGGTCCGCGAACTGAACCGCGAATTCTTCGCCCTCAAGAGCGAGGCGGAAAAAACGGCGCAGAAGATGCGCAAGGCGCGCCTCAAGACCATTGCACCGCTCGAAAAGGAGCTGACGGGTTATCTCCTCAAGTTCGGCATGGAGCGGATCGTCTTCAAGATCGTCGTCGCGCAGAACGATGAACTATCGGCCGCCGGGCTCGACACCGTCCGGTTCATGATGAACACCATCGGATCGGGCGAACTCTACAGCATCAAGAACCTATCGGGCGGCGAACTGTCGCGCCTG
>Ga0074195_1003806_pt1 | contig 13464 bp, 15 predicted proteins | sample EPASupsiteHSE623_FD_64525 | JGI IMG/M metagenome (GOLD analysis project Ga0074195, IMG submission 64525) | Bioremediated contaminated groundwater from EPA Superfund site, New Mexico - Sample HSE6-23 | ecosystem: Environmental > Aquatic > Deep subsurface > Groundwater > Contaminated ...
CTTGCAACCGCAACCGCAGCCGCCTCCGGATGATTTCTCCTCTTGCTTGATCAGGCATTCGTTGCCGCCGCATTCGGAGCATTTCTTTGGCTTGCATCTGCCTTCCTTGGTTGCCCCGCACTTTTCACATTTAAATATCGCCATGATGCCACCTCCTGTTTCGTGTTAATCGTTTCCGGTGGAAAAAGATGTTTTCCCGCCGTGGTATGCCTTGAATTGCCCCGCATCGTGCCCTGGATCGCACCCCCCTGCCGTTTCAGGAGATAAATTTCTCGCTTGAGTGCTGCAGGTGCATTATTCTTTCCTGAAAGCTCCGGCAGCGCTCTTGAGCGAATTTTTCCGCTTCCTGCTCGCGCTTCCGCTTTAATTAGGAATTATTATCAAATAATACCCTGCATTCTTTGGCCATGCAACAATAAACTGAGGATCCCCCATGAACATCGACAGCGAACGCCTCGCCACGGTCTTTACGGCCATGTGCTCCATAGACAGCCCTTCCGGGCAGGAAGCCACGATGTCGGCCTTCCTGAAAGACCTCTTTGCGCGGGAATTCCCCGAAGCGGCCATCGCCGAAGACGACTCCACCCGGGCAACGGGCTCCGACGCCAACAATCTGGTGATCCACTTCCCCGGCACCCTTGCAGGAAAACCGATCTTCTTCAATTGCCACCTGGACACCGTTGAACCTGCCAGGGGGGTCCAGGTCCTGCGGGAAGGCACCCGTTTCAAAAGCGCGGGGAACACCATTCTTGGCGGGGACGACAAGGCCGGCATTGCGATACTCATCGAGGCCATCCGGTGCATCAAGGAGGCACAGCTTTGCCATCTGCCCTTCGATTTTGTTTTCACCACCAGCGAAGAGATCGGCCTGCGCGGCGCCAAGGCCCTGGACCTTTCACTGCTGCACGCCAGGGAAGGTTACGCACTGGACAGCTCCGGGATCGACCTGCTCATTATCGGCGCTCCCGCTGCCAACCATTTCCGGTTCACCGTTACCGGCGCGGCAGCCCATGCCGGCTTGCACCCGGAGCGGGGGATCAACGCCATTCAACTTGCAGCCCGCTGCCTTGCCGACCTCCCGCTTGGACGCCTTGACGAAGAAAGCACCGCCAATATCGGCCGGATCTCCGGCGGCACGGCAACAAATATTATTCCGGAAACCGCCATGGTGGAAGGAGAGATACGGAGCCATTCCCCGGAAAAACTCGCCCGATATTCCCAACAGCTCCAAGATACCATCCAAGGCGTCATTGACAAATGGACCCCCGGGCCCGGCGCCCAAATCGCTTCCGGCGTCCGCCCCCGCCTCGATTTTCACATCAGCCAGGAATACCCGGCCATGCACCTTGACCGAAGCGCCTCGGTCCTGAAGCGGGTTGACAAGGCCGCCGTCCTGCTGCAGCGGGAAATTCGCTACGAACGGGCCGGCGGCGGCAGCGACGCCAACATCTTCAACGGGAAAGGGATGCCAACCGCCATCATCGGCATCGGCATGGATCATGTGCACAGCACCGACGAAACCATTGACCTGCGCGACATGAAACGCACCGCCGAGCTGGTTGTTTCCATCCTAACCACTCAAGATTAAAGAACAAATCTAAGAATGTTCCACGTGAAACATCCCCCCTGCCTTCCCAGGCAAAAAAGAAGCGCGTCGCTGCAAAAACTAAGCGACCTCCCCATGCAGAGTATGGTACTATGCCCAGCAGACGGGGTCTGAACAAACATTTTCCGTGCCCCAGCGCAACATGCCCGCGACGAAAAATCCGGCGAAACTCGGCCGGAAACCCGCATCAGGTGGAGGTTTTCAAGCATGGGATATGACGCAAAAATTATTGCCCTGGCCAACCAGAAAGGAGGCGTGGGGAAAACGACCACAGCGATAAACCTGGCGGCCTCAGTGGCTCTGTTGGGAAAAAAAGTCCTGGTGGTGGATTCGGACCCGCAAGGAAACACCTCCAGCGGGCTGGGGGTGAGCCGTGCCGAAGGCGGAACCCATCTGTACCATTGCTACATGGGGGAAGCCGAGACGGCAGCGGTTGTCCAACCCGCTGCGGGGCTGAAGAAACTTTCGGTTCTTCCCACCCATATCGACCTGATCGGGGTCGAGGTCGAGCTGATGAGCGCAGTAAAACGCGAACGCTACCTGAGCAATCTCCTTGCCCCTGTCCGTGGAGAATATGACTACATCTTCATCGACTGTCCCCCCTCCCTTGGCTTGTTGACCATCAACGCCCTCACCGCGGCGGACACGGTCCTCATCCCTTTGCAATGCGAATATTTCGCCCTTGAAGGCTTGAGCCAGTTGGTTCGAACCATCCGGCTGGTGAAAAATTCATACAACAGGAGCCTTGCCATCGAGGGGCTGCTGCTGACCATGTACGATGGCAGAAACAAGCTGACCCATCAGGTCGTAACCGAGGTGAAAAACCATTTTCAAGATCGGGTCTATGACACGGTGATCCCCCGCAATGTCCGGCTCAGTGAGGCTCCGAGCCATGGCCAAGCGGCGATCGTCTACGACAAACGCTCAACCGGAGCACTGAGTTATCTGCAACTCGCAAAAGAGTTTCTCCGCAAGCAACCGAAGGGTGCTGCGGCACAAGAGGGAGTGAAATCATGATAAAAAAAACAGCCTCGGCTCTTGGCAAGGGACTCGACGCCCTGCTGCCTTCCAGCGGTTCCGATGGCCGGGAATACTTCTTATGCCCCATTGACGCCATTGAGGCCAACCCGAATCAGCCAAGAAAAGATATCAATGATACGGCCCTGGCCCAGCTCTCCGCGTCCATCCAGGAAAAGGGTATCCTGCTGCCTCTGGTCGTCTGCGAGCATGGCGGAGAGGGGCGCTACCAGATCATCGCCGGAGAACGGCGCTGGCGGGCGGCAAAAATGGCGGGGCTGGACGAGGTTCCGGTTCTGGTGAAAGACGTCACCCCCCTGGATCGCCTTGAGCTCGCGCTCATCGAAAACATCCAGCGTCAGGACCTGAATCCCCTGGAAGAGGCGGAAGCCTACCTCCGGTTGGTAAAGGAATTTCACCTGACCCAGGAAGAGGTGGCAAAACGGGTGGGCAAGGAGCGCTCAACCGTGGCCAATGCCCTGCGGATAAACCAACTGCCCGATTTTGCCAAGGAAGATCTGGCCCGCGGCACCTTGAGCATGGGGCACGCACGCGTATTGCTCAGCGTTGGCGACGCAACATCCATGCGCGAGGTCAGAAACGAGATTGTCGAGCAGGGTCTCAACGTACGGCAGGCTGAGGCCTTGGCCCAGAAGCAGAAAAAGAAAATGGCCGGCGCAGCCAGTGGGACAAAACGTCCACCAAGGAAATCAGCCAATGAATTGCCGGAATCCTACTGCAAGTCACTGGCCAACGGGCTGATCAATTATCTGGACACCAAAGCGCGGATCATCCAAAGCGGCACCCGGGGGAAAGTGGAAATCGAGTACTATTCCCACGACGACCTTGAACGGGTATTGTCGCTCATCCTTCCAGGACAAAAATAACTTTACTTTCAGACAGTTAGAGACAGATCCTGCCGGGAAAACCCTTTTCAAGAACCCCGGGCAAGGACGCAGGGAAGAATAACCAGTGATGAAAACAACCTGGAATGCCCATGAATCAATTTGAAGAACAGGCCGAAATTATCCGGCAGGAACAGCTCAGCCCGGAAATATTCCGCCTCACCTTGAAAGCGCCGGAAATCGCAAGCCACGCCCTTCCAGGCCAGTTTGTCATGGTACGAACCACTCCCTGTTACGATCCCCTTCTCCGGCGGCCTTTGTCCATTCACCAGACCATTGGCAACCAGCAGGTTCAGCTCCTCTATAAGGTTGTGGGCAAGGGCACTCGGCTGCTCGCCGCAATGACGTCCGGGCACCACCTGAACCTGACCGGGCCGCTTGGCCGCGGTTTTGCTTTCAAGAACCAACCGGCGATCTGCCTGATTGGCGGCGGAATGGGGATTGCCCCCCTGTATTTTCTCGCCAGGGAGATCCTGCGCGTAACCACGCCGCCGAAATGTGTCGTTTTGCTCGGCGGTCGCACAGCCGCGGAACTTGGTCCCCTGCCAAGGGATTTCAAGGATATCGGCGTGACGGAAATCCATATTGCCACCGACGACGGAAGCCTTGGGCACCATGGCTTTGTGGCCGAACTTCTCCCGCAGCACCTGGACTCCGGCCAGTGGACGGTCTGCACCTGCGGCCCGCATCCGATGATGAAGGCGGTGGTTGGCCAGTGCCGGCAACAGGGCTGGCAGTGCCAGGTTTCCCTGGAAACCATGATGGCCTGCGGGATCTCGGCCTGCCTCGGCTGCGCGATTCCCCGGGCCGACCTCTCCGGCCCCTATCTTCATGTCTGCAAGGACGGACCGGTTTTCAAAGCCGAGGAGGTGGCCTGGCTATGAACCAACCGGACCTGCGCGTCAGCATCGGCACCCTCGTTTTCAAAAATCCCGTCCTCACCGCATCGGGCACCTTCGGCTATGCCAAGGAATTCGCGCCCTACGTCAACCTCCATCATTTGGGCGGGGTGGTGGTCAAGGGGATCTCCCTGGAACCGCGCCGGGGGAATCCTCCGCCCCGCATCGTGGAAACCGCCGGAGGCATGCTCAATGCCATCGGCTTGGAAAACGTAGGGCTTGACTGCTTCATTGCCGAGAAAATGCCTTATCTGCGCGGGATAGGCACCAGGGTGATCGTCAATATCCTGGGAGACAGCCTGGAAGAATATCAGGCCTTGGGGCAACGGTTGAGTGAGGTTGAAGGGATCAGCGCACTTGAGGTCAATATCTCCTGTCCCAACGTGAAAAAGGGCGGGGTTGCCTTTGGCACCGATCCGGCAATGGCCGAGGCTGTCACCCGTGCGGTGTGCGCCCAGACCACTCTGCCGGTGATCGTCAAGCTCTCCCCCAATGTCACCGACATCGCCCAGATCGCCAGGGCCGTGGAAGCGGGCGGGGCCCAGGCGGTTTCCCTGATCAACACCCTGTTGGGCATGGCCATTGATGTCAGAAGCCGAAGGCCGCGGCTGGCCAATATCGTGGGGGGACTGTCCGGCCCGGCGATCAAGCCCATCGCCCTGCGCATGGTCTGGCAGGTAGCCCAGGCCGTGAAGATCCCGGTGATCGGCATCGGCGGCATCAGCACCACGGAGGATGCCCTGGAGTTTCTCCTGGCCGGCGCCACCGCCATCGAGGTGGGCACCGCGAACTTCGTCAATCCCCGCGCCAGCCAGGAGATCATTGAAGGGCTTGGACGTTATGTGACGGAGAACAGGCTTTCCGGGATCAGCGAGGTGATAGGGGGGCTTATTCTGGACTAATTTTCTGTTTGGGGAAAAAGCACCCTTCGACAGGCTCAGGGCGAACGGAACAAATCAATGGATTAAAGAGATTCCGCTCATCCTGAGCCTGTCGAAGGATCTGCTGTTTTATTTCGCGCCAAACGAGCAACTTCACCCCAGTCACCGCACATCATGGCTTCTTTCTTCCTGCGGCTCCAGCCCTTAATTTGTCTTTCCGCCAACAAAGCCTCTTCCCGCGTGGGACATTCCTGCGACCAAACAAGCTCCACCGGTAAACGGGTTGCCGTGTATCCTTGGTATTCTCCGACCTGGTGCTGGCCGATACGATTGTCAAGATTGTCGGTGTGGCCGGTATAATAGCTGCCGTCAGCGCAACGAAGAATGTATACCCAAAACATCTCTGGCCTCTTGGCAAATACTTTTTGGGGGTTCGAAAAAACAACCCTTCGGCAAGCTCAGGGCGAACGGAAAAATCAATCGATTAAAGAAAAATCCGTTCGCCCTGAGCCTGTCGAAGGGCTGTGGTAAAATCCTTTATGGAGGAGGTCAGCATCCCTCTCTCAAAACTCCACCGTCACCCCAGCAAAATCATCCCTCACCAGCCTCGCCACCTGTCCATTGCCCACCTTGATCGCGCGAAAATCCCCAATGGGCCGCGCCAGATAATGCAGCAGCAGCGCCCGGACCACGATCAAATGGCTCACCACCAACAGATTCTGGCCGGAATATTCGCGAAAGAGCGATTCAACACAAGCCACCGCCCTCCCCTGCACCTCGGCAATGGTCTCGCAGCCCGGCAAGCGAAATCCGTCCGGGTCGGCAAGCCAGGTTGGATATTCCTCCCCGAACCTGGCCCGAATCGCCTCCTTGGTCACCCCGTCCCAGTGGGGAATGCTGATCTCGTTCAGGGCTTCATCCGTTACAATCGGCACATCAAGCACCTCCCCCACAATCCCGGCCGACTGCCTGGTTCGCGGCAGAGGGCCGCAAAAAATCCTGCCAATGCCGCGACCGGCCAGCATCCGCCCGACAGCCGCCATCTGGGACTCACCCTCAGGATGCAGGGGCTCCTGGGTGCGGCCGGCAAAAACATCGTTCTTGTTGGCCGCGGTCAGGCCGTGCCGGAGGAGATAGATAGTGGTTTTCATGTGTGTCCCTTGTGCAAAAATTCAAAACCACCCTTCAACGCGACTCAGGATGAACGGTGCTCATCTTAACATCATGAAGTTTTTCCGTTTGCGGTGAGCCTGTCGAACCACAAACACGATTTTCCCAAGGGCTTCAAGCTACCCGCCGGATGGCGTTTTCGCCTTGCGCAATACCCCTATGCGCACAATCCCGTAGCCGCCAGGCTGTACAAAAAACTCTTGCCCTTCCGCGATTCTTCGGAGTAAGCTTCCGGCTTTAAACTCTACGGAAAATCACTCTTCTTTTCAATAAGGAAACCGGTCATGTTCAAACACACCAAACGCACTGTTCCGTTCCTGCTCGCCGCACTGCTCTTCGCCCTGCACCTTGCGCTGCCGGCGAGCGGAGCGGCCCAAGCCGGGCGCATAGCCTTCCTGCCCTTCAAGGCCAATGCCCCCCAGGACATGGGCTATCTCACCACCGGCATCCGGGACATGCTTGCCAGCCGCCTTGCCTCGGAGATCGGCCTCACCGTGATCGACAAGACCGCGGTGGACAAGGCCCTGGCCGCTGCCGGAACCCCCACCCAGACTGAGGCTTTTATCAAGCTGGGCAAGTCCCTCCAGGCGGATTTTCTGGTGGTCGGCAGTCTCACCGCCATGGGCAGCAGCCTCTCGCTGGATGCCAAGGTTTTTGAAATGGCCAAGGGCGCGCCGCGTAATTTTTACGCCACAGCCAAGAACGAAAGCGAAATCATCCAAAGCATCGACTCCCTGGCCTGGGATATAAGCGAAAAAATATTTTCCCATAAGCGCCCGGCCACGGCGCTGGTCCAGCCCCAAGCCGCCCAACCGGGCGCACAACCCCAGCCGCAATATGCCACCGCCCATCCGGAACGCGCCTTTGCCAGCCGCACCGGCACGGGCGGCGGCTCGCCCTTTATCTACCCAAAGGGCATCACCAGCGAATTCCAGAAAACCCAGAACATGAAGCTCTCCCTCCAGTTCATGGAAATGGCCGATCTTGACGGCGACGGCCAGGACGAGGTCATCTTCGCCGACAGGGAATCGGTCCAGATCTTCAAACGCGACAACACCCGGTTGAGCAAGGTCGGCCAGATCCCGGGCAAGGTCGGCTACCGCATCCACGCCATCACCGTGGCGGACCTCAATAAAAACGGCAAGCCGGAAATCTACGTGAGCGCGGCGGACAACAAGCAACCGAACTCCTTTGCCTTCGAGTGGCTTGGAGCGGACAAGGCCACCTACATATTCCAGGATGCACGCTGGTACATCCGGGCCATGTCCGTGCCCGGCGAAGGGTTGGTGCTGGCCGGTCAGCGGGCCGATTCCGACAAGGCCGTGGCTCCCGGCATCTACCGCCTCGAGCAAGCCGGCGGCGCCCTGAAAGCGGGCAGTTCCATGGAGGTGCCGGACAGCGTCAATCTGTTTGAGTTCATCATTGCCGATCTGGACAACGACGGCAGCCGGGAGATCATCGCCATCGACCAGTACGACCGGCTCCGGGTGCTGCGCGCCGGCGGCACCGTGCTCTGGAAAAGCGATGAGTTTTACGGCGGCACCACCCGTTTCATCGGCGGAGCAGGAGATTTCGGGGCAGGCAAGGCCAGCAACCAGGAAAGCGCAACCCGCATCTATATCCCCTCGCGGATCATTGCCTACGACGTGAACGGGGATGGGCAGCAGGACATCATCATCAACAAGAACCTCTCCACCTCGTCACGCCTCTTTGAAAACATGAAGAACTATCCCTCCGGCGAAATCCACGCCCTGAGCTGGAACGGCATTGCCCTGTCCGAGCTGTGGCGGACCAGAAAGATCGACGGCTACATCGTGGATTACCTGCTGCGGCCCAATGCGGACAAGAAGGGGGCCGAACTCCTGGTGGGGCTCACCCTGAACACCGGGTCGCTCGACATGTTCGCCGAACAGACCTCCACCATGCTCATCTATCAGTTGGATTTCAGCAAGAAGCAGGAGCAGTAAGATATAGCCGACGGTTATCAGCCGTCAGCCTCAGCCGGGGGAGGAACATCTTTTCCGGCTGAGGCTTTTTAAGGGACTGGTTCACAGGCACAATTCTGAACAGACGCACATCGGATGATCCCACGCCTGCCACTGCGTTATAAGCGCTTCGGCCATTTGCGTGATGTGTGATAAACTCGCAAGACCTGAACCACTTGGTCCTTGACACGATAGGGAACAATGTAGGGCAAACCGGGAACGATCAGCTCTTTTGTGCCGGGAACACGACCGGCTCGACCGATCCCCTGCTGCTCACCCAAAAGCGAGACCGCTTTGATGATTTTTACGACAACATCCACAGCCACGGCGGAGCGGTCTTCCGCAATATAGGCCTCAATTTCATCAAGATCGAGGAGTGCCGCCCCAAGCCATTTAATGCGCATCCTTTTTTGCCTCCCATTGGGCAAGAACCTCATCGTGGTCGACAAAAACCGCGTCAGATTTCTCTGCTTCGGCTAAGGCTTGAGCAATACCCTCGATCTGCCATTCATTCACATCAAGATACAGCTCCAATGCCTCCTCAATGACGTAGGATTTTGAACGCCTGGTAGCACTGGCCAAAGACTCAAGGCGTTTTTTAGTGGCCGGCTTGACGCGAACCGTCACATTTGCAGCTTTAAGCATGGTAAACCTCCATGTAATATGTTTGCATACATTGTATGCTCTCGCACGACAATCGTCAACGAAAGAAAGTAACATGGAATAAAGCCCATCGAACCACACGAGTTTCACACATGGCTCAGCTCACAGCGTAAGGCGTACGCCGGATTCCTTTCCGGTAAAAAAAATTACACCGGGGTAAAAAAAACTTGACATGTTCTCGGTATATTTGCTTTAACGAGCTTGAGTCTTTTTTTTATTAATACTTATCAAAGGAGATAAGAAATGAAAAAAGTATTATCCACCGTAGCAGCACTGGGCCTGGTCGCGGGACTGGCTTCAACTGCAGCAGCCGTTGAGTTCAAAATGAGCGGCAAGTACCTGGTCGAAGGCGCCTATCTTTCCGACGCACGCGGTACGGGTCTTGACGTTACCGAGACCTCTGCTGAGTCCACCCCCTCCGATGCTTACTGGCTGCACACCTTTGAGATGAAGCCCACCATGAAGGTCAACGACAAGGTTTCCATGAGCGCTGTTATCCGGTTGGCGGATGACACCTTCTGGGGTGGCCAGGCTGATGGTGATGTGCAAACGGCTGGCTCCACCGTTGGCCCGACCGCCGGTGACATCTACATCCACCAGTTGTACATGGACTATGCCTCTCCCATCGGCAAGACCCGCTTCGGTCGCGTACCGACCGGCACCTACGGCACCAGCTACATGGATTCTGATACCCGCGGTAATCGGGTCATGCTGTGGCCTTCCTTCCTAGCGGGTGGCCCGGTGAGCACCCTGTTCTACATCCAGAAAAGCACGGAAAATACCCAAATTGGCGTAGCGAACGCGGAAACCGATGCCGATACCGACATCTATGTTGCCCGTTTGTACTACAAGACTGACAGCCTTGATTCCGGTATCCATTACGGCTACACCAACAACATGGCCACCTCCCTCATCGCGTCCGATCGCAGGCATCAGGTTATTGCCTATGGCAAGTACAAGATGGACAACCTCTTCCTGAATGCCGAACTGACCTACAACTTCGGTGAAGTAGACTATGACGCGGCAGGCACTCCTGACCGGGATGTTGACTCCATGGCCGGTTTGTTGCAGGTTGGCGTCAAGCTTGACGCCCTGACCACCAGCCTCACCTACTTCTACGCCGAGGGTCAAGATAATAATGAAACCGCTGCAAATGGCGGCGACATAACGAACGCCCTCGGCACCACCGGTAGCGGCGACCAATTCGAACCTCTCTACATCCTCACCGGTCGGCATACCGGCATGCTGAATCAGGATATTTTTGCTGCCCCATCAACTTGGGCATCCCGCAATTCAACCGACATGGCTGTTGCTGGCGTACACGCTATTGTTGCCGCAGCCGACTATGTTGTTTCTCCCCAGTTGACCCTGCACGGCGCTATTGGCTGGGCCAAGGCTGACGAAAGCGTTTACTTGACCAGCGCTACTGTCACTGGTGCAACCCTTGATGATGAGTATGGCTGGGAGTACAATGTCGGTGCTGCATACAAGCTGCTCGATAACCTGACCTACGAGGCCCATTTCGGCTACTTGGATACCGGCGATTACTTCAATGGCACCTCCACCGCCGATACCACCGAGAATGTCTACCTCATGACACATTCTCTGACCATGACTTTCTAATGCTGCTTATGCCTTGCGCATAACGCCTTAGTTGGTTGCTGTTCACATCAAGCCCTGCCGGAAATTCCGGCAGGGCTTTTTTTTGCGTTGACATATCAGGCTCAGCGCCTTACCTTAAAGTAAGGAATTTATAAAAATAAGGGGGATTGCCACTATGGCAACAGCAACAGTCACCAGCAAGGGGCAAGTCACCATCCCCAAGGAAATACGAAATTACCTCAAACTCAGGACAGGCGGGCGACTTGAATTTCTGGTCGACCCGCAGGGGAACGTGCGCATTGCCCCAGCGACAGCGGAGGTCCGGGTTCTCAAAGGCATGATCTCTCCGGCAGGAAAGGCTGTCAGCCTTGAAGACATGCAGGCGGCCATCGAGCAGGAAGGGGGAAGGCCGTGACCGGACTCGACACAAATGTATTGGTGCGGTATATCGTTCAAGATGATGTCGAACAATCGCTTGCGGCCACCAAACTTATTGAGGGCGGAGAACAGGCTGGAGAGACTTTTTTTATCAACCAGATTGTTCTCTGTGAGGTGGTTTGGGTTGTGAAGCGCTGCTACAGCGCTGGCCGCGACGAGATTGGCCGCATGATTGAACAAATCCTGCGAACCGCTTCATTCCGGGTCCAGCGTTCGGCGGAAGCATGGAGTGCGCTCAATCTCTACCGAAAAGCCCCTTCTGATTTTGCCGACTGCCTCATCGCCAGCACCAATCGCGCCGCAGATTGCACGGAAACCGCCACCTTTGACCGGCAAGCCGCACAGACAGATGGATTCCGCCTCGTTTCTTCCCTGGCACAATAGAGCCTCTATTTCTCTACTTAACCATTCATACACTTCCATGTTTTCCCACATTCGCCTGATGACAAAAGGCACACATTCTGATATATTCATTCCATGAAGCCCTTCCGCTGGAACCACGGCAAAAATGAACAACTGAAACTCGAAAGAAAAATTTCCTTCGAGCAGATTGTGCTAGCCATCGAACACGACGGGCTTCTCGATGTATTGCAGCACAGCAACACGCAAAAATATCCCCACCAGCTTGTGTTTGTTGTGATGTTCGAAGAGTATGTGTATCTGGTCCATTTTGTCGAAGAAACGGATTATTACTTTCTAAAAACGGTGATCCCAAGCCGGAAGGCAACACGGCACTATACGCAGGGAGGTGCTACCCCATGAAGAAAAAACTTGATCCGTTTGAAAATGATCTGCTTGAGGCATACGAGAAAGGAGAGCTTCGCACAGTTGTATCCTCCACTTCCGATCTTGAAAAATATCGTGTGGCAGCTAGAGAAACTTTCGTCAAGGATCGTCGGGTCAACATCCGGCTTTCGTCTCCAGACCTAATGGATATTCAGGCCCGCGCCCTTGAAGAGGGGATTCCCTACCAGACCCTAATCGCCAGCGTTCTCCACAAATATATCTCTGGCCGACTCATTGAAGAGCCGTCACGTCTCAAAAACCGCTCCACCGAAGGCAAGAAAAAACAACATGGCGCACCCGGATAAAAGTCGGAACACGAACCCCCCTCACCCGCCGTCACACACTCCCGCTCTCCTTAAGGACAGGGCTCGTAGCTTCGAGTTTATTAGCTGATAGCCTTTTGCCTTCTTTTGCCTCTCTTGACTTTTAAGAAGGGGTGGGATAAGAATACCTGTTTTTCGGCCATTTTTCTCTGATTGGCGCATTTTCCCCGGCGAAAACGCTCGGGTGTTTTTATCTTCGGTGCAGGTGAGGCAGGCAATGACTATTCAGGCCCTGAAAGGCTTTAAGGATATTCTCCCCGACGAGGTTCGGGTTTGGCAGCATATCGAGGCTACGGCCAGGGATATCTTTCACCGCTTCGGCTTCACCGAGATTAGGGTGCCGATCCTGGAAAAGACCGAGCTGTTCGCCCGGTCCATCGGTGAAGCCACCGACATCGTCGAAAAAGAGATGTACTCCTTTACCGACCGCAACGGCGACTTGATCACCATGCGGCCGGAAGGCACCGCCTCGGTGCTGCGGGCCTTTATCGAGCATGGCCTCCAGGCAAAACTCCCGGTGCAGCGGCTCTACACCATCGGCCCCATGTTCCGGCACGAACGCCCCCAGAAGGGCCGCCTGCGTCAGTTTCACCAGATGAGCGTCGAGGTGCTGGGGTTGGATCATCCCCGGCTGGATGCCGAGTTGATCGCCATGGGCTGGCTGATCCTCGAAGAGCTGGGCCTGACCACAAGCCTGCAGATCAACTCCCTGGGCTGCCCGGCCTGCCGCCCCGCCTACAAAGAGGGCCTGGTGGCTTTCCTCGCCGACCGCAAGGAGCATATCTGCGAAGATTGCCAGCGCCGCAGCCAGACCAATCCGCTCCGGGTGCTGGACTGCAAGAGCAGCCATTGCCAGGAGCAGTATGTGGCAGCGCCAGCCATTATCGACCATCTCTGCCCGGGCTGCGGTGAGCATTTCACCCAAACAAAAGCAAGCCTTGATCTCCTGGCGGTTCCCTACACGGTGAACCCGTTCATGGTTCGCGGCCTGGATTATTACACCCGCACCACCTTTGAGCTGATCACCAACGCCCTGGGGGCCCAGAGCGCGGTGGGGGCCGGAGGGCGCTATGACGGCCTGGTGGAACAGTTGGGCGGGGCCAAGAACATGCCCGGCATCGGCTTTGCCATGGGCATGGAGCGGCTGGGGCTGCTGCTGAGCCAGCAAAACGCAGGAGGCTGCCCGGAG
>Ga0074195_1003807_pt1 | contig 13460 bp, 13 predicted proteins | sample EPASupsiteHSE623_FD_64525 | JGI IMG/M metagenome (GOLD analysis project Ga0074195, IMG submission 64525) | Bioremediated contaminated groundwater from EPA Superfund site, New Mexico - Sample HSE6-23 | ecosystem: Environmental > Aquatic > Deep subsurface > Groundwater > Contaminated ...
GTGCATTGCTGGCAGGCTTGCCACGGGGGCCGAACCTATATTCACCTTATGCGGATCTAAATGCCGCCGTCAATCGGCGTGCCGTCGTATTGGCCGGTCTGGTGAAAGAAGGCTATATTACGGAACAGCAGGCAGCGAAAGCAAATAATGAACAGGTACAATTGGCAGGCAAGAAAAAGCGAACCGTACAGGCGTCGTATTTTCTTGATTATATAGCAAATGAATTAGTTGGCCGTTATGGTGCCAATCGAGTATATAAAGGTGGTCTGAAAGTATATACAACCTTAGACATGCAAACCCAGCAAGCTGCGGAGGCTGTTTTGGGAGAGTTTCAAGGAGCAGTATTGGCGCTTGATGCTAAGACAGGCTATATCAAAGCAATGGTGGGTGGCCGCAATTATGAAGAAAGTCAAACAAACCGGGTTTTGTCAGAAGTCAGACAGCCGGGATCGGCATTTAAACCGATTCTTTATGCTGCTGCTCTGAATAGCGGTCTGACGGCAGCCTCGGTTATTGTTGATGAACCCATTAATATCAGCGGCTACGTGCCACAGAACTATGACAAAAAGTTTCGCGGTCCCATTACGTTGAAGAAAGCAGTCCGCTGGTCGGTCAATATTGCTGCGGTGAAAGTAGGCCAGCAAATTGGAATGGAGAATGTGCTGAATTTAGCACGGATAATGGGAATTTCAACAATTGTGCCGGAAGATAACAATTTGGCTTCAGCACTAGGTGGTCTTACGCAAGGGGTAAGTTTATTTGAGTTAACAACTGCTTATACCGGATTTGCCAACGGCGGCGTTATCTCAAAGCCTGTTGCTATTATTAAGGTGCTGGATGAAAATGGACGTATCCTGGAGCAATCCCAGCTAAGCCAGCAAACAGCTCTGCAGCCTGATGTAGCTTATATCATAACGGATATATTAAAAGGTGTGCTGGAAAATGGGACAGGCACACCGGCGAACCTTGGTCGTCCGGCTGCCGGAAAAACTGGTACTACCGATAATTATGAAACTGCCTGGTTTATGGGGTATACGCCGGAATTGGTTGTCGGTATCTATATCGGTAATGATAATCGTAAGCCTGTAAATATTTCAGGTACTGAAGTTTCTGCTCTTTGGGGTACCATGATGACTAAAGCTGCACGGAATACTAAACCGGTAGATTTTGCTGTTCCTCCCAATGTGGTTACAAAGCTGGCCATTTGTGCCGATTCCGGCAAACTCGCGCCGGCCTCCGGCTGTTCTGATGTTGAGTATAGTTCCTTTATACGGGGAACTGAGCCCAAAGCCAGTGATTCGCGCACACGTGACAGGCAGTCCCCGCCATCTGCCAATCAGCGTGATAACAACCGTCCATTCTGGAAGCTGCCTTGGAGATTGCCCGGCTTTTAATATTATGATAAAATGCTACGTAATAGGGAGAACTTGGCAGCAGGAGGAAAGACGTGCGAGCAAAAGTTAATGTATTAGGTATTCCCGTTGATTCTATTACAATGGAATCAGCCGTAGCAAAAATTGAAGTCTTTATTCAAGAAGCCAGTCCGCACTTAATTGCAACTGCCAACGCAGAGATGATTATGCTGGCGCAGCAAGATGGTGAGCTTAGCGATATACTGAAGCATGCTTCCTTGGTCGTACCTGACGGGGCTGGAGTCGTATGGGCAGCCCGCTATCAGGGAAATGAGGTGCACGAGCGGGTAGCCGGTTTTGATTTGACGCAGCGGTTACTGGCAGAAGCAGCCCAAAAAGAGTACCGGGTTTATTTCTTCGGAGCAGGTCCGGGAATAGCGGAAAAAGCAAAGCAAACGGCCGAAGCACGCTATCCGGGGATCAATATTGTCAAGACACGTGATGGGTATTTTACTGCGGCTGATGAAAATGAAATTGTTGAAGATATTGTGAGAGCGCAGCCACACATTCTACTCGTAGCGTTAGGGGTGCCCAAACAGGAAAAGTGGCTGATGCGAAACCTTCATAGACTGCAGGTTCCTGTGGCAATAGGAGTAGGCGGAACGCTTGACGTAATGGCCGGAGCGGTCAAACGTGCACCTCTTTGGATGCAGCAGGCGAACCTTGAATGGCTGTACCGCTTGCTAAAGCAGCCGCAGCGTGCGATCCGGATGCTGGCTTTACCCCGCTTCGTTTTAAAGGTAATAATGGACAAAAAATAGTTAGACAAAGTAATAGTGGTATATTATAATAGGTTGAGAATTCACAGAGAAAGACAAGGGGGTTGCTTTGGAGGAGGTGGATACGTGATAAAAACGCCTGTAGTTAAAGAAGGTTACATATATATTGGCACACTCATTCTGATAACAATTGTTATGGCGATGGCTGTTGGTCCTTATTGGGCAATTATTCCCGGCGTGCTGGCATCTTTTGTTACCTTCTTCTTTCGCAATCCTAAACGCACTATTCCTGAGGATGATACGCTTGTCGTGTCACCTGCTGATGGCAGGGTTATGGGGGTCATCGAGGTTTTTGAAGACCAATTCTTAAATGCAACTGGCAAGAAGGTAACCATTTTTTTGTCTGTTTTTGATGTACATGTTAACCGCAGTCCTGTTGCCGGTGAAATAAAATTTCAGCAATATACTTGCGGCCGTTTCCGACCGGCATATAAAGAGTCTGTGGGTTGTGAGAATGAGCGTCATTCTATCGGCTTGGAAAATCAACATATGCGTGTGCTGGTGACGCAAATAGCCGGATTGATTGCACGGCGAATTGTTTCCTGGGTAACCCTTGGATCAATGCTTAAGCATGGAGAACGTTATGGATTGATTAAATTTGGCTCCTGTACAGAAGTAATTGTTCCTCAAGCGGTAGAAATCCTTGTAAAAAAAGGTGACCGTGTAAAAGGCGGGGAGACCATTATAGGGAGGTTGCCTACTTGAGAAATTTTATTCCGAATGCTTTAACGGCATTAAATCTTGTATTAGGTGTATCTGCAATAATCAGCACTTTTGAAGGCGCTTTTTCAAGGGCCGCATTGCTTATTGTGGCGGCGCTGGTTGCCGACGGGATGGATGGAAAAGTTGCCCGTTATTTGAACACCAGCAGTGATTTCGGTAAAGAATTGGATTCGTTATGTGATGTGGTTTCTTTTGGCGTTGCTCCCGCCATTTTAGCATATGTTTTTGTTTTACATGAATATGGAATCGTAGGATTATTGGCTGCTGCTGCCTTTGCAACCTGCGGGGCATTGCGCCTTGCCCGGTTTAACGTTAATACGGGAGTGGTAAAAGGCTACTTTATGGGTCTGCCGATACCGGCAAGCGGCTGTGTAATTGCCACTTTTATTATGCTGGGCATAAAGACGCCAAGCTGGCTTTTGCTGGCTCTTACCATTATTTTTGCGTATTTGATGATCAGTACCATCCGTTATCCCGATTTCAAAGGGAAAGACGGCGAGCGCATCCGCATCATACCATTAATCATTACCGTTCTGGTAAGCGGGTATATTCTGTTTTTGGTTCAGGAAGCATTTTTATTTGTTGGCTTTTTTGCCTATGCACTGTTTGGGATACTGAATACGTTGTTCAGCTTATTTGAATCTCCTACTCAGCCTCATAATTAGTGCGTTTGTATCCTCTCCGGGATACATATTTTTTTGCGGGTTATATTATTTAGTAACCAAAATAGACTTGACAACCTAAAAGAACCAAAATTACAATTATTTTGGTGTTAATACTGCATTTTTATCTCGTTTTTAAAAAAGGAGACTAATCCATGAACTATATTTTTGACTACATAATGATCCCGATGCAATTGATCATCGTTTTTTTTACGTTGTATTATTTTTTCCTTGCGTTTTTTGGGATGTGGCGTCGAAAAGAGAATAAGATTTTAACCCCTCAAAAATCATTTGCCGTCATTGTTGCTGCCCATAATGAGGAACAGGTTATAGGTCAGTTGGTGGAAAATCTCCAGATACTCAACTATCCTCGTGAAATGTACGACATTTTTGTTGTTGCAGACAACTGTACTGATAGTACGGCACACATTGCAAAGTCAGCCGGCGCCATCGTTCATAAACGCTTTAATACAGAACAGCGTGGCAAAGGTTATGCAATGGAGTGGATGTTTAGTAAACTGCTCCGCTTGGAACGCCGTTATGATGCAGTCGTGGTTTTTGACGCTGATAACCTGGTTCATCCTAATTTTCTGTTGGAAATGAATAATAAGCTGTGTAAAGGCGAAAAAGTTATTCAAGGTTACTTGCATGCAAAGAACCCTTGTGACACATGGATAGCAGGAACGTTTGCCATTTCTTTCTGGGTAGTAAATCACATCTGGCATTTAGCTAAGTATAATTTAGGTTTATCAAGTGTTCTGGGCGGCACAGGAATGTGTATCTCCACCGATATTTTAGAGAAACACGGCTGGGGTGCCACTTGCTTAACGGAAGATATGGAATTCACAATGAAAGTTCTTCTCCAGGGTATTCGTACGACTTGGGCCCATGATGCAATCGTGTATGACGAAAAGCCGCTCACATTTGTCCAGGCGTGGCATCAGCGCAAGCGCTGGGCTCAAGGGCATTTTGATGTTGGCGGTCGATATATCGGCAAGCTTCTGGCCGAGGGAATAAGAAGACGGGATATCCGTTTACTTGACGGTGTTCTGCACTTAGTACAGCCGCATTTTCTACTCTTATCGACTACATTCGTGTTGCTGAGCTATGTATATCATATCGTTCCCTTTTACACCAATATACTTTATATGATTTTGCCTATTCAGGTATGGACCATTATTGCAGTAGGCCAATATATTTTTCCGGTTATCGTTTTAGCTAAGATCAGGGCTCCGTTAAAATGCTGGTTTTACATGATTTTTTATCCGTTATTTGTTTACAGCTGGATTCCCATAACTTTTCTCGGCTTTATTCATCGTAACGACCGAGTTTGGAGTCACACCCAGCATACGCGCAGCATGAGTTACCGTGAAATTTTGCTTACTCAACCATCAAATGAATTTAAAGAGAACCTTCTCAGTAAACAAGCTGCGAAATAGACAAAAAGATGAGTAGTTGCTCATCTTTTTGTCTTATCGTAGCAGCATAGTCTGATGAATTACGATTAAGAATAGAAAGAATGACATTTATATGGAGGGATAATAACATGCATATTCTGCTTACTAACGACGACGGCATTAATGCTCCCGGCATTCAGGCACTGTGGCAGGAACTGTCGACGCTGGGAAATGTTTCCGTAGTAGCACCTGCCAGTGAAAAAAGTGCTTCAAGCCAGGCAATTACTGTTCATCATCCAATACGTGTAGATCGTCATTGTATTGATAATCCTGGCATATGTGCCTGGAGGGTGGATGGAACACCCACTGACTGTGTAAAACTGGCTGTTGAAGCCTTGCTGCCCGAACCTCCGGATGTGGTTGTTTCCGGCATTAATCAGGGACCGAATCTGGGTACTGATGTGTTGTATTCGGGAACGGTGAGTGCGGCAATCGAAGCAGCTTTGTTTAATATACCTGCAATTGCCGTCTCATTAAACTCCTGGAACTCGGATGCATTTTTGCCGGCAGCCCGTTTTACGCGACGGCTGGTTCAAACTTTAATGAAACAGCAATTGCCGCCGAATACCCTGCTTAATGTGAATGTTCCTGATTTGGCTGAAACGGATTTAAAAGGAGTAAGCATAACCAAACTGGGTGTACGGCTATATGAAAATACATTTGACCAGCGAACCGACCCGCGCGGCAGGTCTTACTATTGGATGGGCGGCAGCGTAGTTGAGAATGAAAATGATCCGGACAGTGATATTACTGCTGTTAAACAAGGAAGAATTTCTGTTACACCGATACATTTTGATCTTACAAATTACCGGATTATGGATATGATTAAGCAGTGGCAGTTGTAATTCCAGATAATATCCGGGTATATTTAGCAAGGATTTGCATAAATTTACAGTAAAACTCGTAGGAGGGAGCACTGTGAATAAAATATCCCGGCGTTTGCACTCAAATGTCCAGCCCCCCAGGTCAGCCGGCACGGCAGTATTAATTTTTAAGGGCGTAATTACGAGTGTTGCCGTGTCGGTTTTCTGTATTTTTTTCTTATCACTTATCAGCCTAACAAGCGATAATTCTTTTATTGAAGCGTACATGCAATATATAATGGTAGGTGTCAGTCTGACAAGTATCTTTATTGGCAGTGCCTATGCCACGCAAAAAGCTCAGACAATGGGGCTTATTATCGGTATGACAGTAGGAATTATTTACGTTCTGGTTTCATTAGGTATTGGCGTCGAACTAAATAATGAAACGTTATCAATTTTTGTTGTAGTTAACAAAATTGTTGCCGGTCTTGCTGCCGGTGCATTAGGTGGTTTAGTAGGAGTAAATTTATGATTGTTTGTTGTTTTTCTTCTGGGACGGGAACTTGGTGTAAACCAAGTTCTTTTTTATTTGTCTAGAATAAAAAAGAAAAGAGAAAAATTTTATTCTAAATAGGCGAAGTGTATTCAATATAGATTTTGTTTATATAACTAATGAATCCCAAAAAAATAATGGTAATTTCGAAGATGCAGAATGTTGCCAAAAATAGCAAGAATTTAACAGAAGCTACTAGTGCTTACTTTTATTAACAGGTATGAAAAATATTCTTTGCACTATAGTCCAGGACTAATTGACTATAGTTATTTTTTATGGTATTTTAATGATGCATTTCTTAAATTATAGGAGGTAAACGAGTGAGCAACAACAAAGATCAAAAAGTACAAATTGTGGTGGCCGATCCATCTGCGCTAGGGCTTTTTGGCTTAGCAATGGTATGTTTCGTTGCAGCATCGCAAAAATTAGCTTGGACAACCGGGATGTCGTTTGTTATTCCCTGGGCTATTTTTCTTGGATCAATTGCACAAATGATGGCGTGCGTATATGACTTTAAGCATAATAATCTGTTTGGTGCAACTGTGTTCGGGGCTTATGGATTATTTTGGATTTCAATGGCTGCACTTTGGCTGATTAAAATGGGAGCATTTGGTGCTGTGCTTGCTAATGCTGCTGATCCAAAGCAATTGGGCTTCGCTTTTATCGGTTACCTGATCTTTTCACTCTTCGGTACTGTTGCTGCTATGGAAACGAATAAAGTTATTTTTTCCATCATGTGTTTAATCAACGTGCTCTTTTTTTGCCTCGCCATTAGTTCCTTCGGAATGGGGGGGGACTGGGCGCATACCATGGCTGCCTGGTCAGAATTGGTTATTTCACTGCTTGGATTTTATGGTTCAGGAGCAACCTTCCTGAATAAATGGTTTGGAAAAACTTTTCTCCCTGTTGGCAAACCTTTCGGTATTTTTAAGTAATATACTGTTTAAAAATAGAAAAGTTCTTCCTCAACTGCAAAGCGGGGAAGAACTTTTTTTTTCACCTAGATAGAAAGTACTAAAATATAGTAAAATAGACTTAGGTGCTTTATTATGAATAATAAGGGCGCTGTTTTATAAGATTAGTAGTAGAAAATAAGGATGCAGGGTGATAATAATATGAGTAAAATCGCTATAATCGGCGGCACCGGTGTGTATGATCCGCGTATCCTGGACAATGTACGGGAAGAGCAAATTGACACGCCTTACGGAGCAGTACATTACAAGGTTGGAGAGTTTGCAGGAAAAGTGATTGCCTTTATTCCGCGGCACGGCAGCAAACATTCCATTCCGCCGCATTTAATCAATTACCGGGCGAACATCTGGGCTATGAAGAAGATCGGTGTACAGAATATCATTGCAACAACCGCTGTAGGCTCGCTGAATCAAGCAATGAAGCCAGGAGATTTTGTTATTATCGACCAATTCCTGGATTTTACGAAAAATCGTACCACAACTTTCTACGAGGGTGGAGAGAGAGGAGTTGTCCATTTGGACGTAACGGAACCCTATTGTGCAGCGCTCAGAAGCAAGTTCCAGCTTGCTGCACAAAAATTAGGGATTGCAATCCATACAAAAGGAGTGTATGTTTGTACGGAGGGTCCGCGCTTTGAGACGCCTGCGGAAATTAATATGTTTGCTAAATTAGGCGGCGATTTGGTTGGAATGACCAATGTTCCTGAAGTAACATTGGCCAAAGAGGCTGAAATGTGCTATGCTACTGTATCGATGGTAACAAATTTTGCAGCAGGCATTTCCCCCCAGCCGTTAACACACAATGAAGTAGTGGAAACAATGGCGGACAATGCCGAAAACATTAAAAAATTGATTATGGAATGTATTACTATTCTTGATACAAACACTGACTGCAGCTGCCAGCGCTCGTTAGCTGAGTACGGCGGTTTTAAATTCTAGTAAAGCGGTGGTTCCCATGAAGTCGATGGCTTGGAATAAACAATGTTTAACCCTTTTAGATCAGACTTGTCTGCCTCAATCTGTAAAACTGATTGAATGCAAAAACTGGAGAGTGGTAGCGGAAGCAATTCGACGGCTGGAGGTGCGAGGGGCCCCTGCTATTGGTGCGGCAGCTGCGTTCGGTCTGGTTTTAGGCGCTTATGAGATCCAAAATGATAAAGGAGATTTTGGACAAAACCTGCGGCTGGTAGCTGAGGAGCTGCAAAAGACGCGCCCGACAGCAGTTAACTTGTCCTGGGCGATTGACCGCATGCTGGCGATTGTGAGCCGCTTGGCTTCTGCCGGCAGTACCAGTGATATCATTCAGGCATTAGAAGAAGAAGCACTTGCTATTGCAGCCGAAGACAGGCAAGTAAATAAAAAAATATCAGAATTTGGTGCAGCCCTTTTTGACCAGCCTGATATGTCCGTTTTAACTCATTGCAATGCAGGAGCGTTGGCTACCGTTGAATTTGGAACCGCTCTTGGCGTTATCCGTCAGGCATGGAGCGAAAAACGGATTAGTAGAGTTTTTGCCGATGAGACGCGTCCGCTTTTACAAGGTGCCCGTTTGACGGCATGGGAACTCAAAGAAGATAATATTCCTGTTACGGTTATTACAGACAATATGGCAGGATGGGTTATGAAAAAGGGTATGGTTCAGGCTGTTCTAGTCGGAGCTGACCGAATTGCCCTGAACGGTGATGTTGCTAATAAAATTGGCACATATAGCGTAGCTGTGCTTGCAGAGCAGCATAAAATCCCTTTTTATGTTGCGGCACCAGTATCTACTTTTGATTTTTCTATGGAAACCGGGGAAGACATTCCCATTGAAGAACGCAACCCTGAGGAGGTTACTACATTCTGTGGAGTAGCTTGTACACCGGCAGGCGTAGATGTATTTAATCCTGCTTTTGATGTTACACCCTATCATTTAATTACAGCTATTATTACGGAATACGGTGTTCTAAGGCCTCCTTATCTTAAGACAATCGATCAGCTAAAACATCAGAGAGGTGGAATATAAATGAAATCAATCGTTCGGGATATGGCTCTGGCGGCCCAAGGCCATGATAAAATTAATTGGGTAAAGGAGTTTATGCCTGTTCTTAACATACTGAATGAGGATTTGTCGAAAACCAAGCCCTTAGCCGGTAAGAATGTGGTTATCACGATGCACTTGGAAGCAAAGACTGCCTATTTAGCGCTTGTTTTAAAAAATGCGGGTGCCAATGTTTGCATTACCGGCAGTAATCCCTTATCAACACAGGATGATGTGGCAGCCGCATTAGCTGAACAGGGAGTCACTGTTTATGCCTGGTATAATACGACGGAGGAAGAATACGAGCAGTTTCTGCATCATGCACTGGATACCAAGCCGGATATTATTGTTGATGACGGTGGAGATTTAGTTGCTTTGCTGCATGGAAAACGCTCAGACTTGGCGGCAGGAATCCTCGGCGGTTCGGAAGAAACTACAACAGGTGTCTTACGTCTGCACAGCCTGGCTGATGCTGGAAAACTGAAATTTCCGATGATTGCCGTTAATGACGCTAACTGCAAATATCTCTTTGATAATCGCTATGGAACCGGACAGTCTACCTGGGATGGAATTATGCGGACTACTAATCTTACCATAACCGGTAAGACAGTGGTTGTAGCAGGGTATGGCTGGTGCGGCAAAGGGGTTGCCATGCGAGCTAAAGGACTTGGTGCGAATGTTATCATTACCGAAATTGATCCTGTTAAAGCCATTGAAGCTGTTTTTGATGGTTTTCAAGTTATGCCAATGCAGCAGGCAGCAGCATTGGGAGATATTTTTGTTACATTAACAGGCTGCAAGGATGTTATCGTCGGCGAACATTTTATGAAAATGAAATCAGGTGCACTATTGGCTAATGCGGGCCATTTCGACGTTGAAATTAATAAAGAGGATCTAGCGCGGCATGCTGTTTCTATTAGAAAAGTTCGCAAGAATATTGAGGAATTTACGATGGAAGGCGGCCGGAAAATTTATCTGCTTGCCGAAGGGCGCTTAGTCAATCTGGCTGCAGGTGACGGTCATCCTACGGAGATCATGGATTTATCTTTTGCCATGCAGGCACTATCTGTGTTATACATTTTAGAAAACCATGAGAAGATGAAAAATACGGTACACAAATTGCCGTATGAATTAGATTTAAAAGTGGCTGCTTTAAAACTTCAGGCTATGAATATTTCAATTGATCACCTCACTGCAGAGCAGTTTAACTATTTGCACCAGGCTTAACACGGGTGGAGGCATGCTTTGAAAACGCTAGCGCAGCTAAAAAATGAAATACTGATAACAGGTCAGAATTTGCTGGAGAAAAATTTGGTTGCAGGAACGTGGGGGAACGTGAGTTCCCGCACGCCCTGCGGGCAAATGATTGCAATAACGCCTTCAGGACGCAACTACCGGGAGATGCAGTCAGATGATATTGTGATAGTTGATTACCAGGAGCGGGTGGTGGAAGGGGTTCTTAAGCCTTCCTCCGAACTCCCCTTACATACTGCTGTTTATCAGGCTCGTCAGGATGTAAAAGCGATTGTCCACACACATAGTGTTTTTGCCAGTTCCTGTGCAGTTGCCCAGAGAGCGATACCACCCATTATTGAGGACTTAGTTCAGCTTGCCGGCGGTGAGATTGAAGTAGCTTCCTATGCATTGCCAGGTACAAAAGAGTTAGCTGCCAATGCCGTTTTGGCATTAGGCAATAAAAATGCGGTTCTTTTGGCCAACCATGGTGTAATCGGCTGCGGACAATCGTTAAATGAAGCGCTGACTGCTTGTGAACTTGTCGAAAAGGCGGCACAAATCTTTATCTATGCAAATCAGCTGGGGGGCGCCGTCGTGCTGAGTCAAGCGGACGTGGACAGCATGCATGCCTTTTATCTTGAGCAGTATCGTAAACGACAGGAGGTTGTAGCAAATGAATAAAATTCTCTTGAAAAATGCCGAATTTTTAGCAGCTAATGGGGAAATGCAAAAAGGCGATATTGCGATTGAAGGTTCCGTCATCAAGGAAATCGGCCAGATTGCAGCAAACTGGCAGGCGGATAGAATCATTGACTGCACGGATAAGCTGGCTGTGCCCGGCTTTATTAATACGCATACTCATGCAGCGATGACGCTGTTCAGGAGCTATGCAGATGACATGGCCCTGATGGATTGGCTTGAGAACAAGATTTGGCCGGCAGAAGCCAACTTAACTGCTGAAGATGTATATTGGGGAACTCAATTAGCAATTGCGGAAATGCTTAAATCAGGAACGACGGCATTTGCCGATATGTATTTCTTTATGCCGCAAGTTGCCCAAGCAGTGGAACAAAGCGGCATTCGGGCAGTTTTGGCAAGAGGGATGGCTGGTGTAGCTCCCACAGCCGAACAGGCCTTGGTTGAAAGCGAAAGCTTTTACCGGGAATGGCATAATGCTGCTGAGGGACGAATAACGGTGATGTTAGGCCCACATGCTCCTTATACTTGCCCGCCGGCATATTTAAAGAAAGTAGTTGCCTTGTCGGAGAAACTGGGCGCGGAGATCCATATTCATCTTGCAGAAACAGCCGGGGAAGTAAAAACCTGCCTTGAGAAGCATGGAAAAACGCCAATAGCCTTAATGAATGATTTAGGTGTACTGGATCGTGGAGTACTGGCTGCTCACTGTGTTCATGTTTCTATGGAAGATATTCAGATTATGAGTCAAAAGAATGTTCGTGTTGCTCATAACCCTGGCAGCAATATGAAATTAGCCAGCGGCATTGCTCCAGTTCCTGAAATGCTGGCAGCCGGTCTTAGCGTAGGACTGGGAACGGATGGTGCGGCCAGCAATAATAATCTTGATATGCTGGAAGAAATACGGCTGGCTGCGATGCTGCATAAAGTGCATGGCAGCGATCCCTTGCTTATTCCCGCTTCAACTGCCGTCAGCATGGCCACTTCCCTTGGGGCGAAAGTACTTGGGCTTGGTCAGATCACAGGTAGTTTACGTCCTGGATTTAAAGCTGACATAACCTTATTTGACATGCATGCTCCCCACTGGTACCCACGCCATGACAGGACATCGCTGTTAACATATTCTGCAGCCGCTGCTGATGTACACACGGTTATCGTTGATGGTAGCATTTTGCTGGATAACCGTACGCTTACAACAATTGATGAAGAAAAAATGCTGAAGGAAGTACAACAGCGTGGCATGAGGCTTATACAATAGAATGAATTGGCAGGAGGAGAAAACTAGTGTATACCATTGTTTACTCAGAAGAACTGGCACCTAGTGTAAAGCTATTTCATGTACAAGCGCCTCTGATTGCGACAAAATGCCAGCCAGGGCAGTTTGTCATCGTGCGGATTGATGATGAAGGTGAACGAATTCCGTTAACTATCGCTGATTTTGATCGTAATAAGGGAACGATTACACTCATTTTTCAAGAAGTGGGTCACAGTACGCGGCAAATGGGAGGCTTAAAGCAAGGCGATCAGTTCCTGGATGTGGCGGGACCACTGGGGAAAGCTACCCATATTGAGAATTTCGGCACTGTCGTATGTATTGGCGGAGGCATTGGTGTAGCGCCTGTATATCCTATTGCAAGAGCATATAAAGAGGCCGGCAACAAAGTCATTTCTATTATTGGAGCTCGCAATCAAGAGTTATTGATACTGGAAAAGGAAATGGCCGCAGTCAGCGACGTTTTTCATATAACGACTGATGACGGCTCTAAAGGCCGTAAAGGTCTTGTTATCGATCCGCTTAAAGAGCTGATCGAAGCAGGAGAAAAAATTGCCGTCGTTATGGCAATTGGGCCGGTGGTCATGATGCGCAGTGTGGCTGAAGTTACCCGTCCGTATGGTATTCATACCATTGTAAGTCTCAATCCGATAATGGTTGATGGTACAGGGATGTGTGGCGGCTGCCGGGTAAGCGTAGCGAATGAAAATAAATTCGCCTGCGTTGACGGACCGGAATTTGATGCTCACGAGGTTGATTTTGCAGGACTAATGGCCCGGCAAAGAATGTATCACGATCATGAGAAGCAAGAACGGCCTCAAGGGGGGAGCTGCAAATGTCATGGGTAAAAAATGAAATGCCGGAACAGGAACCGC